>VFQR01002370.1_pt1 | contig 12130 bp, 12 predicted proteins | sample 3512321 | NCBI WGS metagenome assembly VFQR01 (sample SAMN10412374, study PRJNA504923) | tailings metagenome | isolation source: Relicate 3 Philex TSF1 revegetated site | place: Philippines: Tuba, Benguet | collected 2017-08-29
AAGCGTGTTGACGCCAAGACCCGCAGCAAGACGAGCATCAACGAACTGCTGCGCAGCTGATCATGGCAACCGGCGGCAACATGGAGCGCATCCTGCGGCTGATGGCCGACAAGGGTGCATCGGACTGCTACCTGTCGGCCAACATGCCCGTGCTGATCCGCATCAACGGACAGACCGTGCAGCTGTCAGACCAGCTCCTGACGCCGCCCCAGCCGCGGCAGCTGATCGCGGAGGTCATCGACCCGGCGTCGCTCGCCGAGCTCGACAACTCCGGCGAGCTCAACCTCGCGGTGTCGGTCAACGGCGTGGGGAGCTTTCGCCTGTCGGGCTTTCGCCAGCGCGGCTCGATTGCCGGGGTGTTCCGCCACATCCCGCACGACATCCCGACCATCGAGTCCCTGCGCCTGCCGCCCATCCTGGGCAACCTGATCAAAGAAAAGCGCGGCCTCATCCTGATGGTGGGCGCCACCGGCACCGGCAAGAGCACCACGCTCGCGTCCATGCTGGAGCTGCGCAACCAGACCATGACCGGGCACATCCTCACCATCGAGGACCCGATCGAATACCTCTTCAGCAACAAGCGCTCGGTGGTCAACCAGCGCGAGATCGGCCGTGACACCGCGTCGCTGCAGATCGCGCTGAAGAACGCACTGCGCCAGGCGCCCGACTGCATCCTGATCGGCGAGATCCGCGACCGCGAGACCATGACCGCCGCCATCAGCTATGCGCTGTCAGGCCACCTGGTGGTGGCGACGCTGCACGGCAACAACACCTACCACGCGCTGAACCGCATCCTGTCGTTCTACACGCCGGAGTCCCGCCCGGCCCTGCTGAACGACCTGGCGGCCGGCCTCAAGGCGGTGGTGTCGCAGCGCCTGGTGCGCGCCACCGCGGGCGGCCGCGTGCCGGTGGTGGAGATCCTGCTGAACACCAAGCTGACCGCCGAGCTCATCGAGCAAGGCGACTTTGCCGGTGTGAAAGAGGCCATGGAGAAGTCCATCGCCGAAGGCTCGCAAACCTACGAAGAGCACTTCGCCAAGCTCATCGGCGAAGGCATCATCACCCGCGAAGAAGGCCTGGCCTTCGCCGATTCGCCGACCAACCTCTTGTGGCGGCTGCAGAACGAGACCGCTGGCGCGCGCCTGCCCAGTGCGCCGCGCAAGGAAGAGAAGGCTGGCGACGAAGCCAGCTTCACCGAAATCACCCTGGACGTCCGCGCCACTTGAAGCTGATCGACTGCATTGAAACCCAAGCCGCCCGCCTCGCCCAGGCGGGCTTGTTTTTTGGACATGGCACCACGAACGCGTTCGACGAGGCCATGTGGCTGGCGCTGTGGCGCCTGGGCCTGCCCCTGGACGCGCTGGACGAGCACGAACAGCGCGAACTGAACCCCGCCGAGCAGGCCGCCATCGCGGCGCTGGTGGACCAGCGCATCAGCACGCGCAAGCCGGCGGCCTACCTGACCGGCGAGGCCTGGCTGCAGGGCGTGCCCTTCACCATCGACGAGCGCGCCATCGTGCCGCGCAGCTTCATCGCTGAACTGATCGCCGACGCCAGCATCGACCCCTGGCTGCACCCCGACAGCCGCCGCGTGCTGGACCTGTGCACCGGCAACGGCAGCCTGGCCGTACTGGCCGCCATGGCGTGGCCGGAGGTCGAAGTCGATGCGCTGGATCTGAGCGCCGACGCACTGGCTGTGGCCCGGCTCAACGTCGAGCGCCACCGCCTCACGCAGCGCATCCGGCTGCTGCAGGGTGACGGCCTGGCCGGTGCGCTGGCCCAGGGCGGCGGTGCCTACGACCTCATCCTGTGCAACCCGCCGTACGTCAACAGCGCCAGCATGGCCGCCCTGCCCGCCGAGTACCGCGCCGAGCCGGAATTGGCCCTGGCCGGCGGCAGCGACGGCATGGACTTCATCCGCCAGCTGCTGCGCGACGCTCCGGCAGCGCTGACCGACACCGGCGTGCTGGTGCTGGAGATCGGCAACGAACGGCCGTACTTCGAAGCCGCCTTCCCGGCGCTGGAAGTCGTCTGGATGGAAACCTCTTCCGGCGCCGACCAGGTGCTGCTCATCACCAAGGACCAGCTGCTGTGATCACGCTGCGCGACATCACGCTGCGCCGCGGCGTCAAGGTGGTGCTGGACGGCGCGTCCGCCACGCTGCAACCCGGCGAGAAGATCGGCCTGGTGGGCCGCAACGGGGCGGGCAAGTCCAGCCTGTTTGCGCTGCTGACCGGGCGCCTGTCCAACGACCGAGGTGACGTGGAGGTGCCGCGGCACTGGCGCCGCTCCGAAGTCGCCCAGAGCATGCCGGAGACCGAAGACGGCGCGACCGACTTCGTGCTCGAAGGCGACACCTCACTGATGGCCGCCCGCGCCGCCCTGGCCGCCGCCGAGGCGGCCAACGATGGCCACGCCATGGCCGATGCCCATGCCGCCCTGGCCGATGCCGGCGCCTTCGATGCCCGCGCCCGCGCGCAGTCGCTGCTGATGGGCCTGGGCTTCCGCACCGAGCAGCTCGACGCGCCCGTCAACAGCTTCTCCGGTGGCTGGCGCATGCGGTTGCAACTCGCCCGCGCGCTGATGTGCCCGGCCGAGCTGATGCTGCTGGACGAGCCCACCAACCACCTGGACCTGGACGCCCTGGTCTGGCTGGAAGCGTGGCTGCAGCGCTACGAAGGCACGCTGATCATCATCAGCCACGACCGCGAGTTCCTGGACGCCATCACCAAGGTCACGCTGCACCTGGACGAAGGCAAGCTGGTGCGCTACGGCGGCAACTACACCAGCTTCGAAAGCCAGCGCGCCGAACGCATGGTGCTGCAGCAGGCGGCCTTCGAGCGCCAGCAGGAGAAGGTGGCGCACCTGCAGAAGTTCATCGACCGCTTCAAGGCCAAGGCCAGCAAGGCCAAGCAGGCGCAGAGCCGCGTGAAGGCGCTGGAGCGCATGGAAAAGCTCGCCCCGGTGCTGACGGCGGCGGACTTCAACTTCGAGTTCCGTGAGCCGCTGAGCCTGCCCAATCCGATGCTCATGTTCGACGAGCTGTCGGCAGGTTATCGGACCGAGGAAGGTGACAAGATCATCGTCCGCGGCGTGGACCGGTCCGTGCTGGCCGGTCAGCGCATCGGCATCCTCGGCGCCAATGGCCAGGGCAAGTCCACGCTGGTCAAGACCATCGCCCGCACGCAGGCGCCGATGAGCGGCATGCTCACCGAGGGCAAGGGCCTGTCCATCGGCTACTTTGCCCAGCAGGAACTGGACGTGCTGCGCCTGGACGAGGGCCCGCTCGAGCACATGGTGCGCCTGGCGCGCGATGTCGGCCCGCCCGGGCGCGAGCAGGAGCTGCGCGACTTCCTCGGGCAGTTCCGCTTCACCGGTGACATGGTCAACCAGCAGGTCGGCAGCCTCTCAGGCGGCGAGAAGGCCCGCCTGGTGCTGGCGATGCTGGTGTGGCAGCGCCCCAACCTGCTGCTGCTGGACGAACCCACCAACCACCTGGACCTGAACACCCGTGAGGCGCTGTCCATGGCGCTCAACGAGTTCGAGGGCACCGTCATGCTCGTGAGCCATGACCGGGCGCTGCTCCGGGAAGTCTGCGACGAGTTCTGGCTGGTGGCCGACGGCGTCGTCAAGCCCTTCGACGGTGACCTGGACGACTACCAGCGCTGGCTGCTCGACCAGAGCAAGGAAGCCTCGCGCGCCGCCAAGAAGGCCCCTTCCGCCGCCCCCGCGCCGGCGGCGGTGGCGGCGCCCGCGCCACCGCCGGCTTCGCGTGAAGACCGCAAGGCCTCGGGCCAGGCGCGCGCGAAGCTGGCCGAGCTCACCCGGCCGCTGCGCAAGGAAATGGAGGCGATCGACAAGCGCCTGCAGGCCCTCGCCGCAGAGCGTGCAGAGATCGAAGCCCAGCTGGCCGAAGGCGCAGCCGCCTCAGCCATCGCCGAGATGGGCCGGCGCCTGAAGGCGATTGGCGACCAGCTCGAAGCCGATGAAATGCGCTGGCTCGAACTCGGCGAGCAGATCGAGGCGATGAGCGCCTGACGCGCCCAGCGGGCCTGGCTGCGTCGAAGCTCAGGCGGCCAGCGCCGCCGCCAGCGTCAAGGCGCCAGGCAGCGCCTGCACGAACAGGATCTTGCGCGAGGCCGTGGCTGCACCAAACACGCCCGCCACCACCACACAACCCGCGAAGAAGATCAGCCAGGGCCTGCCAGCGGCGGCGCCCTGGATGACACCCCAGGCCAGCCCCGCAGCCAGGAAGCCGTTGTAGAGCCCCTGGTTGGCCGCCAGGACCTTGCTCTGCTCGGCGAAGTCGGCCTTCAGCCCGAAGGCGCGGCGCCCGAGCGGCTTGGTCCAGAAAAACATCTCCAGCACCAGGATGTACACGTGCAGCAGCGCGAGCAGCGTCGCGAGCACCAAAGCCAGGGTCTGCATGGCCCTCTCCTCTTCAAAGTGATTTGACTCGCATGGTCGCAGACGGGCGCGGCGGCGGCTGTCACCCAAAAGACCATTTCGATTGTGTGCAATTGAATTGCGATCTACATTCTCGCCCATGCCACGCCACAAGGCCACTGCCGACACCGCCACCAGCCCCCCCGACGCCCGGGAGCAATGGTTGCGCCTGGACCAGCAGTTGTGCTTTGCGCTCTACAGCAGCTCGCTGGCGATGACCAAGCTCTACAAGCCACTGCTGGCGCCGCTGGGCCTCACGTATCCGCAGTACCTCGTCATGCTCGTGCTGTGGGAGGCCGATGGCCTGGCCGTGGGCCAGCTCGGCCAACGGCTGTCCCTCGACTCCGGCACGCTCACGCCGCTGCTCAAGCGCCTGGAGGCACTCGGCCATCTCGAGCGCCACCGCGCCCAGGACGACGAGCGGCGGGTCGACATCTTCCTGACGCCTGCCGGCCGCAAGCTGCGCCGCCAGGCACTGGACATCCCCGGCCAGCTCGCCTGCGCCAGCGCTTGTGACCTGACTGAACTCGCCGCCCTGACCCGGCGGCTGCACGAATTGCGCGGCCAGTTGGCCGCGGCATCCGAGGCTGCCTGACCCCCTTGAGGCAGCCGCCCACCCCCGCTTCACTTCACCCCACCCAAAGGAGCCCACCATGGCCATCGAGAAAGCCCTCTACACCGCCACCGCCACTGCCACCGGCGGCCGCGCCGGCACCGCCAAGTCGTCCGACGGCGCATTGGACGTCGTGCTGACCACGCCCAAGCAGCTGGGCGGCGACGGTGCCGCCGGCACCAACCCCGAACAGCTGTTCGCCGCGGGCTACTCGGCGTGCTTCATCGGCGCCATGAAGGCCGTGTCTGCCCGCCAGAAGATCGCGCTGCCGGCCGAAGTCAGCATCACCAGCGATGTCGCCATCGGCCCGCATGCCAACAAGCCCGGCGCCTTCGGCATCCAGGTCGACATGAAGATCTCGGTGCCCGGCATGGACCGCGCTCAGCTGGAAGCCCTGGTGGCCACGGCCCACGAGGTCTGCCCCTACTCGAACGCCACCCGCGGCAACGTCGACGTCACGCTGACCATCGTCTGAGCCCGAGGCCCGGGGCAACCCGGGTTATCCGCCACCCTCAATCGGGGGTGGTGCAAGGGCGCCGTCACGGATGTGTCACGCCCGCTTTCTAGCCTCCGAGGTTGATTTGCCCGCGCATCAACCCGTCCGGAGGCTTCATGTTTTTTCGACCCGCCCTTTTTGCAATGACGGCACTGGCCAGCGCCTCGGCCATGGCCGCCACCTCGGTCAGCAACGCCAGCTTCGTTAACGGCATCGCCATTTCGGGCGCCCTGCTCGACCTGTCCACCGGCAGCGACTTCGATCGCCGCGTCGGCTTCTTCTCGGACATCTACTACGACCGCACCCGCAATGAATGGTGGGGCCTGTCTGACCGCGGCCCGGGCGGCGGCGTGCTGCCTTACGAGACGCGCGTGCAGCGCTTCACGATCGACATCAACCCGGTGTCCGGCGCGATCTCCAACTTCCAGATCGTGCAGACCGTGAAGTTCACCGAAGCGGGTGTGGCGCTCAACGGCCAGGCCCCGGCCATCGCGAATGTGCTGGGCAAGTCTTTCGACCCCGAAGGCATCGTCGTCAACCCGGTGACCGGCAACCTGCTGGTCAGCGACGAGTACGGCCCCTCGGTCTACGAGTTCAACCGCAGCGGTGAGCTGCTGCGCAAGTTCACGACGCCGGCCAACCTCGTGCCGCGCACCGCCTCGGGCACCGACTACAACGCGCTGGCACCCGCCGGCAGCTCGCCCCAACTCGTGGGCGGCCGCGAGGGCAACCGCGGCCTCGAAGCGCTGGCCATCACGCCGGACGGCCGTTACGCCTTCGCCGTGCTGCAAAACGGCACCGTCACCGACGGCTACAACGCCAGCAGCGGCACGCGCGGGCAGTACACGCGCATCGTCAAGTACGACATCCAGACCGGCCAAGCCGTCGGCCAGTACGCCTATCAACTCGCCAGCTCGGGCCAAGGGCGCGGCATTTCGGCGCTGGTCGCCATCGATGCGAACCGCTTCCTGATCCTGGAGCGCAACAACCGGGGCATCGGCGTCGGTGCCACCCTGAGTGGTGCGGACAAGAACGTCTTCGAAGTCGACCTCAGCAACGCCAGCGACGTGAGCGGCCTCAACCTGCCGGCCAGCGGCGCCCTGCCGACCGGCATCAACGCGGCCGCCAAGAGCGCGCAGATCATGGATCTGGACGCCAACACCTTGGCCGCACTGGGCAACAAGTCGCCTGAGAAGTGGGAAGGGCTGGCCATCGGCCCGCAGCTCGCCAATGGCAAGTACGTCATCCTGGCCGGCACCGACAACGACTACAGCGTCACCCAGAACGGCTCGAACACACAGTTCGACGTCTACTTCCGCATGACCGACGGCGATCCTTACGCCTCGTCCATCCAGTGCCCGGTGGGCCTCACGACCGGCTGCTTCGCCACGGCCACCTCGGCCAGCGCGACGCTGACCTCGGACTATCAATTGCTGCCGGGCGTGCTGCACAGCTATACCGCCGACGTTGCCGGTTATGTGTCGGCCGTGCCGGAGCCGCACACCTACGCGATGTTGCTGGCCGGGCTGGGGCTGGTCTCGGTCGCGCGTCGGTCGACACGCCGCGGCGAGCGACGCTGATCAGCCCGCCAGCAGGCCCAGGATCATCTCGATTCGGGCCTTGACCGGGCTGAGCGCACCGGCACTCGGCAGCAGGCCCGGCAGATCCATCACCGGGCCCGCATCACAACGGGTGCTGCGCCAGACCTGGATGCCCGCTGCCTGTGCCTCGCGAAGGGCCGCATCCAGGGCAGCGCTCAAGGTGCCGTTCCCGGTGCCAGCCGCGATCAGCCCGTCCACGCCCACGGCGCGCAAGGCGCGAACGACAGCGCCATCGGCGCCCGCGTGGTTCATGACGATCTCCACGCGCGGCCAGCGCGCCACCTCGCGACTGATGCGAGACAACCCCAGCGCGACCCCGGCCGGCCAGGCGCCGAGCACGCGCACGACGCCCTCTTCCACCCGCGCGACCAGAGCGCCGTCCGTTGATTCAAAGGCATCGACCCGGTAGCTGTGCGCCTTGCGCACCTGGCGCGCGTCATGCACCCGCCCTGCAAAGGCCAGCACCACGCCGGCCGCTCCCAGCGTCGCCGCAACCTGCACGGCGTCGAACAGGTTCTGCGGTCCGTCCGGCGCGAGCGCCGTGGCGGGCCGCATCGCGGCAGTCATCACCACGGGCTTGGCCGGCGCCAGCACGCGTTGAAGGAAATAGGCCGTCTCCTCCAGCGTGTCGGTGCCATGCGTGATGACGATGCCTGCCACTTCGGGCCGCGCCAGATGCGTGCTGACGGCCTGCGCCAGCCGCTGCCAGGTGGCGAAATCCATGTCCTTGCTGTCCAGTTGCGCCACCTGGTGCGCCTCCAAACGCCGTGCCGACAGCGCCGGCACGGCCGCCAGCAGATCCTCCACGCGCAATTGCGCCGCGGTATAGCCGACGCCATCGCTGGCAGATTGCGCGGTGCCGGCAATCGTGCCGCCCGTGCCCAGAATGACGATCAGATCAGCTGGAGTTTGCAATTTCTTGGATTCCTGGATGAAAATACAGTTGCTGGACAGGTTTCCAGCCACTTTCAGAAGGCCGCCTGTGCAAGACCGTCCCAAGCTTACCGCCCGCCAGCAACAGATCTTCGACCTGGTCCGCAACGCCATCGAAAGCACCGGCGCCCCGCCAACCCGCGCCGAAATCGCCGCCGAGCTCGGTTTCAAATCCGCCAACGCGGCTGAAGAACATCTGCAGGCGCTGGCCCGCAAAGGCATGCTGGAACTTGTGGGCGGCACCTCCCGCGGGATTCGTCTCAAATCCGACCAGCTCGATGCCGTGAACCGCGCGCGCCAGTTCAGTCTGCCGCTGCCCTCCCTCGCCCAATTGACCCTCCCCCTGATCGGCCGCGTGGCCGCCGGCGCCCCCATCCTGGCGCAGGAGCACGTGGAGCAAACCTACACGGTTGAACCCGGCCTCTTCTCCCGCCGGCCTGACTACCTGCTCAAGGTCAAGGGCATGAGCATGCGCGATATAGGCATCCTCGACGGCGACCTGCTCGCCGTGCAGTCCGCCAGCGAGGCGCGCAATGGCCAGATCGTCGTGGCGCGCGTCGGCGAAGAAGTGACGGTCAAGCGCTTCAAACGCAGCCCGGACGGCATCCAGCTGCTGCCCGAGAACCCCGATTTCCAGCCCATCGTCATCGATGAAAACAGCGAGAGTTTCAGCATCGAGGGCCTCGCCGTTGGCCTGATTCGCGGGCAGGGATTCAATTGAATCCCTGCCTCTGAAAAGAAAGGAAAAGGGCCCGTGTCACCGACACGGGCCCTTTTGGTTTGATGGTGGAGCCGGGGGGAATTGAACCCCCGTCCGCAAGCCATCACCGGGCAGATCTACATGCTTAGCCGGCTGATTTGAATCTCACGGTCAACTCGCGCAGTGGCACGCTAGCTTTCCCGCCAGTCACTTGATCTCACGCCATGCCGAGTGACCCGACACGACGCCAGCCGATGTGAGTGACTTCTCAGCCTTGCCCCTTGCGGAACTCAGCCCGGCCCATCGGCCTGCCGTTGAGAAGCTCAACCGCAATTAAGCGGCGAGTGCGAACGTAGAGTCGTTTGCAGTTACTTTGTTTCCAGTGGTTTTACGAGCGGACTGGTGCTCGGCATGCCCTACTCCGGATCCGCACCCACGTCGAAACCAGGTCGGCCCCAGAACCGTGTAGTTTAGGGCACACCCAGCCTGTTCAAGAGCTCGCCTGGCGCATTGAGGCAAAAGTCCGCGCCCCAGGCGCCGGGATCTGCGCCAACACCGAGATAGCCCCAGGCGGCCACGGCCGTGGACATGCCGGCCGCTCGGCCAGCGATCACGTCGCGCTCGTCATCACCCACGTAAAGGCAGCGCGCCGGGTCGACGCCCAAGCGCCGCGCAGCCTCCAGCAAAGGCGCCGGGTGCGGCTTGGCATGCGGGGTCGTGTCACCACCGACGAGCACGCCGCAGCGCAGGCCCAGCCGACGGACCAGGGGCGTGGCGAAACGCTCTGCCTTGTTGGTCACGATACCCCAGGGCAATGCGATGGCGTCCAGCGCTGCGAGTTGGTCCTCCACCCCGGCAAACGCGGCCGTTGTGTCGAACATCAAGGTCTCATAGCGATCGAGGAACTCGCGCTTCAGGTCGTCGTAGGCTGGCTCACCCGGGCTCGCCCCGAAGGCTCGCCCCAGCATGCCCCGGGCGCCGGATCCGCCGTGGGGACGGTATTCGTGCAAGGGCAGCGTCGGCCTGCCACGCGCGGCCAGCATCAAGTTGGCGGCACGGCCCAGGTCGCCGGCGCTGTCGATCAGCGTGCCATCGAGGTCGAACAGCACCGCCTGCCATGCGGTGGCTCGCAGCAAGGCGGCCATCTGGGTCAGCCCGGACGGCGGCAGGCCATCAGGTAGTTGACGTCGGTATCGCTGCCCAGGCTATAGCGCTGTGTCACCGGGTTGTAAGTCAAGCCACGGCTGGCTTGCAGGTCCAGGCCAGCATCGCGACAGAACTGAGCAAGCTCGGAAGGCTTGAGGAAGCGGGCGTACTCGTGCGTCCCCTTGGGCAGCATGTTCATCACATACTCCGCGCCCACGATCGCCAGCAGAAAGGCCTTGGCATTGCGGTTCAAAGTTGACAGGAAGACCCAGCCGCCCGGCTTGACCAGGGTTGCGCAGGCGCGCACGACGGAGGCCGGATCTGGCACGTGCTCCAGCATCTCCATGCAAGTCACCACGTCGAAGCTGCCGGGCTGTTCCGCCGCAAGGGCCTCCACCGCAACCTCACGGTATTCAACGCCCTCGGTGCCCGCCTCCATGGCATGGAGTTCAGCCACCCGCAACGGCTTGGTGGAGAGGTCGATGCCCAGCACCTGAGCGCCAGCGCGGGCCATGGAGTCACTCAGGATGCCACCGCCACAGCCGACGTCGACGACTCGCTTGCCGGCCAGTGGGCTGAGTTGCTGGATCCACGCCAGACGCAGCGGATTGATCTGGTGTAGCGGCTTGAAGTCACTCTCGGGGTCCCACCAGCGGTGAGCGAGTTCACCGAACTTGGCGAGTTCCTGCGGGTCGGCGTTGATCGTCATGACGGAATCTGAAAAAAAGAAAAGCCCCGACGGCGCGCCGTGCGGGGCTCTGCACCAAGCGCCCGAAGGCGCCTGAGCTTACTTGTTGCGCGTACCGACGACTTCGATCTCGGTGCGGCGGTTCTTGGCGCGGCCTTCGGCGGTCTTGTTGTCAGCGACGGGCTGCTTCTTGCCCTTGCCTTCGGTGTAGACGCGGTTCGGCTCGATGCCCTTGCTCACCAGGTAGGCCTTGACGGCTTCCGAGCGGCGGATCGACAGCTTCTGGTTGTACTCGTCGCTACCCACCGAGTCGGTGTGGCCCACGGCGATGATGACTTCCAGGTTGATGCCCTTGGTCTTGCTGACCAGGTCGTCCAGCTTGGCGGTGGCTTCGGGCTTCAGCGTGGCCTTGTCGAAATCGAAGAAGGCATCAGCGGCGAAGGTCACCTTTTCGCTGACCGGCGCCGGCGGCGGGGTCACGGGCTTCGGGGGCTGGGGAGCGGGAGCGGGCGGCGGCGGGGCGACCGGCTTCGGCGGCTCGACCTTGGGGGCCGGCTTGATTTCGCCGTCGCAACCCTTGGCAGCCGTGGCCGGCGTCCAGAAGTTGTCGCGCCAGCAGTATTCGTTGGTGCCGTTCTTCCAGACGGTACCGTCGGTTGCGCGCCAGTTGTCGATGACCTGGGCCGATGCGCTCGAGGCAGCAACAGCAACAGCGGCCATCGCAAACAGCGACGCCACACGATTCAGTTTCTTCATGATTCTCCTCTCAAGGAATGCCGCAGTTGCCCTGCGAGAGTCAGTACTCGTACCTCTAACCTCAGGAGAGACTTTAGGGTTTATCCTAGGGACTCGACGATTGTGCCATGAGGGCACCGAGACGATTGCATTGTGGCTGCCTACGTTCGAGGCCTCGGTGACGATGTTGCGCTGCTGCTACATGGTGCACGACGCTTAGAATTTGCGCCTTTCACCTACATCCTGACGACGTCGCGCCCGTGTAGCGCACGCGAGATCGAGCCCTCATGACCCAGTTCGCCAAGGAAACCCTGCCGATCAGCCTTGAGGAGGAGATGCGACGCTCCTACCTCGATTACGCGATGAGCGTGATCGTCGGCCGGGCGCTGCCTGATGCCCGGGACGGCCTGAAGCCCGTCCACCGTCGCGTGCTCTACGCGATGAACGAGATGGGCAACACCTACAACGCCAAGTACCGAAAGAGTGCGCAGGCCGTGGGTGAGACCATGGGTAAATACCACCCACACGGTGACTCGGCCATTTACGACACCATCGTCCGCATGGCGCAGCCGTTCAGCCTGCGCCACATGCTGATCGACGGCCAGGGGAATTTCGGTTCCATCGACGGCGATAACGCCGCGGCGATGCGGTACACCGAAATCCGCCTCGACAAGATCGCCCACGAAATGCTGGCCGATATCGACAAGGAAACCGTCGATTTCGGGCCCAACTACGACGGCAGCCACAAGGAGCCGCTCGTCCTGCCCACGCG
>VFQR01002372.1_pt1 | contig 12121 bp, 15 predicted proteins | sample 3512321 | NCBI WGS metagenome assembly VFQR01 (sample SAMN10412374, study PRJNA504923) | tailings metagenome | isolation source: Relicate 3 Philex TSF1 revegetated site | place: Philippines: Tuba, Benguet | collected 2017-08-29
TGCGGGCGAAGGCGTCCACGCCGGTAAAGTTTTTTACAGGATACCAAAGGAGAAATATGCCGGTCGCAAAACGGCGATGCGCCTGCAGCAAGCCCGCTTCCATCCGGTCGAATTCGCCCGGTTGTTCGAAAGGCGGATCGACCAGCACGACCCCCCGGCGCTCCGGCGGGGGCAGGAACGCCTTGAGCGCGGTCCAGGCATCGAGGTCGCTGATCTTCACGCGGCGGTCGTTGCCTTCATTGTCATGCAGGGCCGCGCGTTCTTCCGGGTGAAGCTCGCAGAAGATCATCTGGTCCTGTCCGCGGCAGAGCGCGCGGGCGATGGCGGGCGAACCGGTATAATAACGAAGCGGATTTCCCGCGTTCTCGTTGCGGACGAGATCGAGATAGGGAGCGAGCAGTTCACCCACGTTGCCGGACGGCGGGGCCTCGAGCAGCTTTCCAATTCCCTCGCGCCACTCGCCGGTTTTCTCCGCTTGTTCGCCGCCGAGGTCATAGCGCCCGGCACCCGCATGGGTGTCGATGACGCGGAACGCCTTGTCCTTTTCACGCAGATGCAGCAGCACGCGCGCCAGGATCGCGTGCTTCAGGACGTCGGCGAAATTTCCGGCGTGATACGCGTGGCGATAGTTCACGAGCGATCGGTCAGCCGCCGCGGACGGGCGGCATCACCACGCGCGGCGTGCGGCAGGAGCGGCGATCCACATCGGGGCAGGAGCGGAATTCGTAGTCGCGCGTCATGCAAATGCGGACTTCGTGCAGGCGGCGATTGTCGCAACTGACCGCGATCATGTCCGGCTTGAGATTGCGGTTGGCCGCGATGAACGCTTCCTCGACTTCGGCGGGAGCGACCATCGTGTAGTCTTCGATGCGGCCGAATTTTTCCGGAATGACGATGCGGTTGCGCGCGGTGCGGACGGCGTCGAAATATTCGTTCGGGTTGAGGCCCGAGCAGGTGCCGTGCGTGCGCCATTCGTGAATGATGAGGCCGCGCGCGGGCATCAGCGGCAGCATCGACTGCACCGTTGCTTCCGGCACGAAGGGAGCGGGCACCCTGCAGTTCTGCGGATAGCCGCGCTCGTATTGCGGCCACAGGCCGTGCACGACGAATGCGTAGGGACGGCCGCTGTTGCATTGCTCGTTGCTGCGGCGGCGTCCGCGTTCGGACTCGGCTTCACAGTATGAAGGCGACCACGAAAGGGTCAGCACATAGAAGTCGAAGCGGCCAGGCTCGCCCTGACGCTGCGCGAAGGAGGGCGAACTGAAGACAAGCGCCGCGAGGGCGGCGAGCAGGCCGGTCCGGAACATCATGGAAGTGCCGCGCGGCAGGACGGACCGTAGGCGCGGTTGCGGTCGTAGCCGACGACGCACCATTCGACGCCGTAACCCATGCCGGCGAATCCGAGCTTCTCGCCGATCGCATAGGCGATGAAAGTTTCCTTGCCGTCCTGCATGCGGACCTTCGCCGCGCAGTGGCGGCGCGGAATGAAATCCGGTCCCCACGGGCGGTAGGCCAGCTCCTTCACCTCTTCGACCTTGCCGATATAGGCGCCCGAACCCCAGTAGCGGCGCTCCTTGTAGGCGAAACGGAGATTGATCTTTCCCAGTGTCCAAGGGTTGTCGCAGGCGGGAATGATGCCGTGATGGAAGGGCAGGAAGCCGCCGCCGCGGGAGCCTGCCTCGGCGGGCGCCGCCGCCGCAGATAACCCGCCAACAACGGCGAGAGCCGCGAGAACCAAGCGCAATTTCATGAACAACCCCTGTGTTCCGGCGACGATGAAAGGTGCGCGGGCGCGGGTCAAGCACGGGGATCGCGGCCTGTTGGCAGCGCCTTTCCGCCACACTGCCATGCAAGCGTAGGCCTTGCGCTTGGCGGGCGGCTTGATAGCTTCCCGCCGGTTGAAACGGGTGGAGCGAAGCATGTTCGTCCTCGACACTAAGACCGAACGGTTCGTGGCCGCGGCGCTGCTGGCGCTGATGGCGGCGACGCGCATCCACCACTTCGGCATCGGCGCGATCGCGCCGGACGCTTCGACCGCGGTGTTCTTCCTCGCCGGGCTGATGCTCGCGAGCCCGCTTTATATTCTGGGATTTTCCGCCGCCGCCATTGCGCTCGACATGATCGCGCTCGGTCCGGTCGGTGTCTCGGCCGCCTGTATGACGGTTGGCTATTGGCTCTTGTTCGCGGGCTATGCCGCGCTCTGGCTGGCCGGGCGCTTCGCGCGCGGCACCGCGCGTCTCGATGCGGTGTCGGCGGGCAGGATTGCGCTTTTCGCTTCGGCCGGACTGCTCGTGTTCTTCGCGCTTTCGAACGCGGGCTATTACATCGGCAGCGAGTATGGTGCCCTCGGCATGCAGGAATATGCCGCCCGCGTCAGCCGTTACCTCGGCTTCTACTGGCTTGTTACGCTCGCCTACGCGGCAGCCGGGATCGCGGTTTTCGCGCTTGCCCGCCGTGGCCGGATCGCCACCGCAGCCCGATAACCGGTTTTTCCTGAACAATCTTCGGCGTGGATAAGCCCGCGCAGGGTTTCCGCGCGCCTGATAAAATCCGTCCCGGCTGACCTTCCGGCGCGCACATGCCCCCGTGTCGCGCGGCGGTGGGCATATCGGGGGCGATGGAGAGGACGATGTCGGGTACTTTGCTCACGCTCATCATCCAGTTGATCGCGGGCGCGGTTGGCGGCGGTGCCGCCGGCAGCGCGATGAAGGACTACAGTCTCGGAAATGTCGGCAACCTGATCGCGGGCGCGGTCGGCGGTGGGGTCGGCGGACAGATTCTCGCCGCGCTGCTCCCCGCACTCATGGGAAGTGCGGGTTCCATGGATATCGGTGCGCTGATCAGCAATGCAGCGGGCGGCGGTGTCGCCGGTGCGATCCTCACGCTGATTGTCGGCATGATCAAGAACAAGATGGCCTGAGCCACCAAACCATACGCGCGACAAAGATTGAGAAAGGAGCGGCCTTGCCGCTCCTTTTTCGTTCCGCGGTTCCATCCGCGTTCGTCCGGTGTGACGGAACCTTGCGCCGCTTCATTGGTTTTCTCCGCGCCATCACCGATGTTCTGGAGGAACCGATGAACCGCGCCGTCCGCAGCAGCCTTCGCGCCGGAATTGCCGGTCTTACGCTCTTCGCCGTCACGAGCATGGTCACCGCACAGGACATCAACCTGACCGAGACGCAGAAGGCGGCGATCTATCAGACCGTTCAGGCCGAGGGCGTGAAGAGTGCCGCAGGCGACGATCTTCGCCTGTCGGTGGGCGCGCCGGTTCCGCCTTCGGTTCAGCTCTACAAGCTGCCCGATGCCGCGATGGCGGATGTTCCGGTGATGCGCGCCTATCAGTATGCGGTGTTCGCGGAAGATGTGCTGATCGTCGATCCGAACAACCGGCGCGTGGTGGATGTCATCCGCAAGGCGGAAACGACGAAATAACTCTTACTTCTCGCGGCGCGAAACGTAGAGGCCGACGGCCTTCGGCAGCGCATCGAGATATGGCCCCATGAAAAACCGCTCGCCGGTACCCTCACCGAAGAAGCGGTCATGGGTGTCGATCAGCGCGCGCACGGGCGCGACGCAGGCGGTGAACGAATCCACGATCAGATCGGAGAAATTCGTCTTGCCGAGGCGGGGATCCGCCGCGACGGTACGCGACACACATTCGGTGGCGGTGTGGATCAGCGGAACCATCACCTTCTCTTTTTGCTGATCGCTGAGGCGGGCGGGAATTCCGGCGGGGGCGTCGAGATCGGTCGCACCCGGCAGCACCGATACGTTCACGACCAGCGAAATACCCAGCAGTGCTCCGGCGACAAATCCCATCGGTCAGCTCCCGAATCCGCTGCCGAATCGTAATGGCGTTGTACGCCAGTGGACAATCCGCAAACCGGGCGGGACGGAAATTCGCCCGTCGATGTGGCGCTGCGGCAACGGAAAGTTCCCGCGGTGGCGGTTCGCGCTTTTCGGGAGCCGGAAATGCCCAAGTTCCACGCGGAACGTGCGCCTTTCACCGGCGTTGATTGCGTACCGGTTTGGAGGAGGACTGAGCCATGAAACGTCATCTCGCTTTGGCAACTTTGGCCGCGCTGATCGCCGCGAACGGTGCCGCGAGTGCCGGTCCCGGCATGGATATCTCCGATGCCGCCTCCCAGTTCGAGGCCGAGCCGGTGGATATGGAAATCATCCGCCACCGGGACGGCAGTGTGATGTCGCGGGAAAGTTTCGTTCAGCCGGATGGCTCGGTCGTCACCCGCATGACGATCCGAGAAGCGATGCCGGTTTTGGCCGAACGCGAAGTGATCGAACTGACGCCGGCGCAGCGGCGGCTGATCTGGCACTCGGTCGCGGTTCCCCATGCGGCCGCCGTGCCGATCGAGATCGAAGACGAGTACGTCGAAGTACCCGCGCCGCTGGCGCGCGAACATATTGAGGCGGCACCGGGTCCGCGCAGCTATCGCGTCGGCGCGCGCATCTCGTCGCCGCAGGCTCTCCAGCCGCTGCCCGACGAGGTGATGGTCGCCGTGCCGAACGTGCAGGACCATCTTTATGCGGTGGTGGGCGAACGCGTACTGGTGGTCGATCCGCATACGAACACCGTGGTTGCGGAAGTGGTGCGCTGAGTTCTCGCGCCAACTTGCCGCAAGCCGCGGGGAACTTAGGCAACTCTGCGGCGTTGTCCCTGCAGCATTCAATTTCCGGAGGGACAATCATGCGCGAGAAAATCTTGATGACCGTCAGCGCCGCCGCCCTGGTCCTCGCGACCGGGATCGCCAGCGCGCAAAACCCGACGCAGGCCCAGCCGCAGCTCGATACGCCGCAGAAGCAGGATCTGCCGATCGATCATGAAAAGGAACGGGCGAAGCAGAACGCCGGCCAGACGCAGCAGAACGGCGCCGATGCCGATCCGAACAAGGGCCGTGGCCGCACGCCGGAAACTGGCCAGGCCATGGGCATGCCGCCGAGCCCGCCTGACAGCGCCGATGCTGATGCGCTCGCCAACCTTCCGGGCGTCTCGCCGCAGACCATCCCCGCGAAATATTCCGAGGACGTGGCGAAGCAGGACGAGATCAAGACCACCGAGCGCGGTCTTGCGCTGACCGACCAGCAGAAGTCGCTGATCCTCCAGCGTCTCGGCGAGACGAAGTCCGCCAACACTTCGCCGGAAGGTCTTTATGCCGAGCCGGGTACGCTGATCCCGACCAGCATGGACGCGCAGGAAATCCCTGCTGAACTGCAGTCGAACGTTCCCGGCCTGAAGGGCCTGAAGTTCGTGAAGAAGGGCGAGCAGGTTCTGCTGGTGATGCCGTCGAACGGCATCGTCCGCAACGTCCTTCAGTAACAGCGGGTGACGTTCACGTCGCGCGAGCGATCGCGGGAGACCTGAACACGCTCCGTGGAACAGACACCGTAATAGGGGCGCCGGGAAACCGGCGCCTCTTCGTCGTAATAGCCTTCGGTGTTGTCGGCGTAGAGGACATAAGCGCCGCTGGCATAGCCCGCGTACGGGGCGAGGCCGCGCACCGGCAGTCCGCGGAAATGCCGGAAGCTGTGACGGTGAAGGCGCTGGGGCAGGGCGGCCTGCGGAATGGAGCGGTCACGGAAACCGGCCGGCGGACGTGCGGGACCGGCAAGCGGTCCGGCTTTCACCGGCTGAAAGCGCGGCGGATTGAGCGGCGCGCGCGGCGTCGTGCGAGGCGTCATGGCGCGGGGTGCGGCACCCATCGAAGGACGGCCGCCATTCTGCTTCGCGAAAGCGGCTTCCGGGACGATCAGGAGCACAGAGACGAACAAGGCCGCGGCGGACATCCATCCGGTACGCATACGCAACTCCACTGGATTCCCGGCGGGCCACTCGCCAATGGAACCGTCTTCAAACGCCGCACACGTATTGTAAGCCGCGTAGCGGCGGGAGTCGATGCGCGAAACGCGGGGGTAGCGGGGCGGCGAACGTGCGGGAACGCCGCCCGTATTTTTCTCAGTGACGGTCGGTGCGTTGCGTGGTGGAAATGCCCGTCTGCCATTCGGCGATCTGGTCGGAAATATTCTCGATATAGACGCGCGCGGCGTGATTCATTTCCGCGTAGCCCGCGATCTCGCGCTGGACGCGCTCGCCTTCGCGTTCGAGCGCGTTGCGCGCCTCGCGGAGCTGGGCGATCAGATGGTCGATCTCCGCCATGGAGACGCCGGCCACGCGCTGGACGAGCGAGTTGATGTTCTGCGAGTCGCCGTCCGGACGGACCGGCTGGCGGTGCAGATAGGTCACGTCCCGCTGGATGTATTCGCGGATTTCCGTGTCGAGGCCCGTGATTGCGGGCGAGTCTTGAACGAACCGGTCAGTTCGGCTGGTCATTATGTCGTCCCCTGGGTCAGTGATCTGGGTCACGAGGTGGCTCCCCTGCCGGAAGCGATTGCGACAACAGAATGTGTCGGCTTGGCGGCTTTTGCCGGGACGAATTGCAGCCATCCACACGGCGGAACTTGAATCGCGTCAGCCGTACAGCAGCCACCAGACGAGCAGACCCGGCGCGAAGCCGAGGATCGCGCCGCACAGCGCGCCGAATGCGCGGCGCTCCCGCACAACTACGGAGCCCGCAATCGCGCCGGTCAGAATTCCCGGCCAGCCGCGGCGCAGTCCGGTCCAGATCAATTCATCCGGATCGAAATGCACGGAGAGATCCGTGTTGAGATAGACGAACCAGAACAGCATGCCGAGTGCCAGACCGATCACGGCCCCGATGCTTGCCGCGAACAGCCGGTGTTCAGGCCAGCCGGCGGCGCCCATCAGCAGGCCGAGCACCATGACCGGCGCGCTGTAGGCGAGCATGATGAGGAGGAGTTCGAGATTCATGCGGGAAGTGTAGCGCATGTCGAGGCCGCATGTCGTTGGACACATGCTGGACCCCGGATCGGCGCTGACGCGCCGTCCGGGGAACGCCGTAAAAACATTCCCCGGCCAAGCCGCGCGAAGCGCGGTGCGAGCCGGGGTCCAGTCTCAGGTCTTAAATTGTAAACTGTTAAGCCGCGATGGTCAGATCGATCTCGCGCCCCAAAGCCTGTTCGGCGGCGTCGAAGGAATCAAACACCGTGCGCAGGCGGGCGACCTTGCCGTCGCGGAATTCCGCGAAGATCGCGAGCCGCAGGCTGAGCGTGCGGTCGGTCCGCTTGTGCACGGCCGAGAGCTTGGTCAGCACCGCCGCGCGCTCTTCCTCGATCAGCAGCGAGTCCTTCTCGCAGGCCTTGAACGTAACGAAGTTTCCGACCTGCGCGTACATGTCGAGCACGGCCTTCTTGCCCTTGCGCTGGCCGAAGAACGGAAACAGGTCGATGGGGCCGAAGACGATCCAGTCGATGTCGTCGTCGAGCCAGTCAGCGATCCGCTTGCTGTCGTGAGACAGCAACGCATCGCAAAACGCGCGGATAAATCCGCGCATTGTCTGGTCGCTCATGACTTTTTAGGCTCCGCTAGCTGGTGCGCGCGGCCCTTCTGGTCCCGGATTCCAAATGACGGGGACGTGCCGCGGTCAAAAAAAACCTGAATTGCTTTACGTTTAAACTATCTGCTCTTTCAATGCGGTAAATTTCTGTCCCTACACGCATGGCGAGTTGTCGCATCTGCATGGGAATTAGGCCTGCCTCGCGAATTTGCAGCGGTCCCGCGAAACAGGTGGGATTCCAACGATTGGAGGTATTTCGCGGCGATCAAGACAGGAAATTGCGTGAACGCGCCCTGTAGCGAAACGCCTAGCGCGCCTTGCCCTTGACGGTGCGGGTGCCGGGGCGGCCGCCTTTGGAAGCGGGCGAGCGGCGGGCGTCCTGCACCTGCATCAGCTTGGCGGCGGCGGGGGAAAGTTTGGCGCCGCGCGGGGAGGAGTGCTTGGCGGTGGGGTCATCCAATACCGCCATCTCCATGCCGCGCAGACGTTTAACCTCGTCGCGTAGGCGGGCGGCCTCCTCGAATTCAAGATTGCCGGCGGCGTCCTTCATGCGCTCCTCGAGGTCGGCGATGACCGCCTCGAAGTTATGGCCGATGGCGATGGCATCCTCGAAGCCGGTGTCGACGGTGACGCGGTCGCGCTCGTAAACCGAATCCACGATATCGGCGATGTCGCGTTTCACGCTTTCCGGCGTGATGCCGTTGGCCTTGTTCCAAGCTTCCTGCTTTTCGCGGCGGCGGTCGGTCTCCGCCATGGCGCGCTGCATCGAGCCGGTGATGTTGTCGGCGTACAGGATCACGCGGCCTTCGACGTTGCGGGCGGCGCGGCCGATGGTCTGGATGAGTGAAGTCTCGGAGCGCAGGAAACCTTCCTTGTCGGCGTCGAGGATCGCGACCAGCGCGCATTCGGGAATGTCGAGGCCTTCGCGCAGCAGATTGATCCCGATCAGCACGTCGAACGCGCCCAAACGCAAATCACGGATGATTTCGATGCGTTCCAGTGTGTCGATGTCGCTGTGCATGTAGCGCACGCGCACGCCCTGTTCGTGCAGATATTCGGTGAGGTCTTCCGCCATGCGCTTGGTGAGCGTGGTGACGAGCGTGCGGTGGCCGTTCGCCGCCACCTGCTTCACCTCGCCCAACAGATCGTCGACCTGCGTGCGCGCTGGACGCACGATCACCTGCGGATCGACGAGGCCGGTCGGGCGGATCACCTGTTCGGCGAACACGCCCTGCGTCTGGCCAAGCTCCCAGCCGCCCGGTGTCGCGGACACGGACACGGTCTGCGGGCGCATCATGTCCCACTCTTCAAACCGCAAAGGCCGGTTGTCCATGCAGGACGGCAGGCGGAAGCCGTATTCCGCGAGCGTCGCTTTTCGCCTGAAGTCGCCTTTGAACATGCCGCCGATCTGCGGAACGGTGACGTGGCTTTCGTCCACGAACACGATGGCGTTGTCCGGCAGATACTCGAACAGTGTCGGCGGTGGCTCGCCCGGCTTGCGGCCGGTGAGGTAGCGCGAATAGTTCTCGATGCCGGCGCAGGAGCCGGTGGCGGACATCATCTCCAGATCGAACAGCGTGCGCTGCTCCAGCCGCTGCGCCTCGATCAGGCGTCCGGCGGCATTCAGCTGGTCGAGGCGGCGCTTCAACTCCGATTTGATGCCGGTGATGGCCTGATAGAGCGTCGGCTTCGGCGTGACGTAGTGCGAGTTCGCGTAGATCTTTACCTGATCGAGCGCCGCGATCTTCTCGCCCGTCAGCGGATCGAATTCCTGAATGGAATCGATCTCGTCGCCGAACAACTGGATGCGCCACGCGCGGTCTTCATAGTGCGCGGGAAACAGTTCGATCACGTCGCCGCGGACGCGGAAGCTGCCGCGATAAAAATCCAGGTCGGTACGCTTGTATTGCAGCGCCACGAGGTCGGCGATGAGTTCACGCTGGTTGATGCGCTGGCCCGGCTTCAGGCCGAACGTCATCTCGGTGTATGTCTCGACCGAGCCGATGCCGTAGATGCAGGATACCGACGCGACGATGATCACGTCGTCGCGCTCCAGCAGCGAACGCGTCGCGGCGTGGCGCATGCGGTCGATCTGTTCGTTGACCGAGGAATCCTTCTCGATATAGGTGTCCGTGCGCGGGACGTAGGCTTCCGGCTGGTAGTAATCGTAGTAGCTGACGAAATACTCGACCGCGTTCTCCGGAAAGAAACTCTTGAACTCGCCGTAGAGCTGCGCCGCGAGCGTCTTGTTCGGCGCGAGGATCAGCGCGGGGCGCTGCGTGCGCGCGATCACCTGCGCCATCGTGTAGGTCTTGCCGGAGCCGGTGACGCCGAGCAGCACCTGCATGCGCTCGTTCGCTTCGGCGCCCTTGACGAGTTCCTCGATCGCCTTCGGCTGGTCGCCTTTCGGCTCATAGGGCGAGACGAGTTTGAACCTGATGCCGCCTTCGGATTTCGCGGGCCGGTCGGGACGGTGCGGCACCCAGACCTGATTGTTGAATTCCTCGCGGCCGGTGGCGAGCAGTTCCTTCAGCGCGTCGGCGGAAGCGGTGGCGCCGAGCGAGGGGACATAGGTGTCCTCGTCCGGCGCGATGCCGAGTTCGGCGGCGAGTTTCGGGTCGAGGCCGGTGACGGGTGCTGACTCGAAATGCGCCTGCGGACGCTCCGCCATGCCATGGCTGACGCCGCGCGCGGTCCGGTAGGGCTTCTGGGTTTTGCTCGGGGGCTTCGGCTTCGACATCGGACTGAATATGGGCGCGGAACCGTGGCGATGGAAGGGCGCTCAGCGAATGGGCGGGCGCGGCAGCTTCGCTTCGCCCGGCTCCATTCTGAAAGTGTATTCGAGCGAGTACCAGTCGCCGGTGACGTCCGGCGCGGGTGCCGGTTCATCGCGGTGGAGCACGTAATTTCCCATCAGCGCACGGGTGACGCCGAATTGCACGTCCGAATCGATGTTCGGATCGTCGCTCGTATAGAGCTGCGAGATCAGTGTCTTGAATCCGGGTTTATAGATCAGGAAATGCAGATGCGCGGGCCGGTAGTGATGCCGGTTCTGCGAGCGGAGCATTTCGCCAACCGGACCATCGACGGGAATGGGATAGCCCGCGGGCTTCACGCTGCGGAAATGGAAATGGCCGTTGGCATCGGTGGTGAACTGGCCGCGCAGGTTCATGTCGGCCTGGTTCGGATCCTGCTGTTCATAAAGACCATCCGGCGACGAGTGCCAGATGTCGGCGAGCGCACCACCGATGGGATTGCCCTGCTGGTCCTTGACCCATGTCTTCACGAACAGCGCCGGGCCGGGTGTCGGCGAGCGGACGATGCTGCCGCCGCTTTCGGTTTTGGGCGAGTTCATGCGCCAGAACGGGCCGAGGAGATTGGCGGCGGTTTCGGTCTGGCCTTTGTTGCCGTTGTTGAGGAGGCAGATCAGCGTCGAGAAACCGAGCGAGCCGGAGGCAAGCACCACTTCGTTGTGCGTGTCATTCGTGCGCTGGCCGAGTTCGGCGATATAGGCGCAGGCGCGCTGGAATTCGGCTTCGGTGAGCCGCACCTCGCGGGCGAAGTCATGCAGATGGCGGACAAAGGCCGACATGATCTCGCGCAGGCGCGGATCGGTTGTGCGGTTGACGGCTTCCAGCACCGCCGCCGTCACCATCTGCTGGTTTTCAATAATCATGCGCGCCTCCCGCGGGAACGATGTTCCCTAACGGAAGGCGCGCTTTTGCGAAAGTCTCAGATGCGCCGGATCAGGACGCCGGCGAGCATGATGACGTAAGCGATGGCGAGCACGTCGAACACGCGGCCCGGATTGACGATCGGCACCTGCACGCGCGCGTAATAGATGAGGAAGGCGACGATCGCGAGCGCCAGCGACACGACGAACACCGGTACCGACGGCGGCGTCAGGAAAAAACGGCCACGGCCATAGGGCATGGAAGGCTCCTGCATTGGAAGGCCCGCCGCACCGCGGGCCGCAGGAAAGAACGAAGCGATGGAACTTTGGTTCCATGCCGTACACAGGGCATGAAAAAAGCCCGGCGCGGGGCCGGGCTTTCTCATGTCGCGGATTTGCCGGTTAAATTCCCCGGCCCCAGTAGCCGCACCAGCGATGGATATTCCATTCGATGTTCGCCTCGTAGCCGGCCATGTTGGCGAAGGACGGCAGGCGCACTTCCTTGCTGGCGGGGTCGAAGCATTTGCCCGCGTCGGATGCTTTCTTCACCTCGGCCGAAAGCTCCGTCATGAAGGCAAGCTGCTGCTCCATGTCGGCACGCGTGCCGAGCCTGCCGCCGGCACCGGGATGGCCGGGGATCATGCGGTCCCATCCCAGCGCCAGCGTCCGCTTCAGCGAATCCTGCCATTCCTCGGGATAGGAATCGTTCACCGCGAGCCGCGAGGGAACGGTGCCGAGCTGGTTGAAGTCCACGGCGAAGATGATCTTCTCTTTCGGCAGCAGCATCACGAGTGACGAGTCGGAGTGATTGCGGCCGGTGTAGTGCAGTTCGAGCACGGTACCGCCGAGCGTGATCGTGTGCTTGTCGCCCACCGCCTCGTCGGGGATCACCACGTCCTTGCCCTTGAGTGCCTCCAGCCGTTCCTTCGCGCGGGTATGCGCGACGACGCGCGCGCCCGCGTCCTTGAACTGCTTGCCGCCGGCGATGTGATCGTAGTGGTGGTGGCTGTAGACGAGG
>VFQR01002373.1_pt1 | contig 12120 bp, 8 predicted proteins | sample 3512321 | NCBI WGS metagenome assembly VFQR01 (sample SAMN10412374, study PRJNA504923) | tailings metagenome | isolation source: Relicate 3 Philex TSF1 revegetated site | place: Philippines: Tuba, Benguet | collected 2017-08-29
CGTGCCGTCGCGCTGGCTGCGCTCGAGGGCCAGCAGACAGGTGTCGTAGATGTCCACGTCGTGGTGCTTGAGCTCCTCGAGGAAGCGGCTGGCGCGGAACAGGAACATGCCGCTGTTCCAGTAGTAGTCGCCGCTCTTCACGTACTCGGTGGCGCGCTGGGCATCGGGCTTCTCGACGAAGTTGGCGACGCGTGCCACGCCATCGGGCAGGTTGCCGTCGACCTGGCCGCGGATATAGCCGTAGCCGGTTTCCGGGCGGTCGGCCGGTACGCCGAACAGCACCATCTCGCCCTTTTCGGCGGCCACGGTGGCCAGCGCCAGGGCCTGGCGGAACGCCTGCTGATCGTCCAGCACGTGATCGGCCGGCAGCACCAGCATCAGCTCGTCACGACCTTCGGCGAGCAGTTGCAGGGCGGCCATGGCCACCGCCGGGGCGGTGTTGCGACCGAAGGGTTCGAGCAGCAGCATCTGCGCCTGCTGGCCGATCTGCTCCAGCTGCTCGAGGACGATGAAGCGGTGCTCCTGGTTGGCCACCAGCACCGGCGGCTGCATGCCCTCGATGGAGAGGCGCTGCAGGGTCTGCTGGAACAGGGTTCGCTCGCCGGTCAGGGCGAGGAACTGCTTGGGATACAGCTTGCGCGAAAGAGGCCAGAGTCGGGAGCCGCTGCCACCGGAAAGGATGATGGGGGTCATGATGTGTCTCTCCTTAACGTTCATTTGCGAGATGGATGCCCGTGTCGTGTCGGTGCGGCGTGTGCCCGCCGTTTCCTTGTTCTAGAAGCTCAACTGCATCAGCCGTCGATGGGGCGCTTGACCCACACCGGCGAAAACTTGCCCTGACCGCCAGTGACGAACAGGCTGACCACTTCGCCGCGTTCCAGCGTCACCGGTTTCAGATCGGCGACCTTGCGCTCACCGTCGAACAGCGCCAGGCCCACCTTGACCGGGTTGATCTCGCGATCGCCGCGGCCGTCCGGCTTCACGTCGGCGACCACCGCGGTCTTGCCGTCGGCGGTCTTCAGGCTGAGGGTGCTGTCGGTCAGGTTCTGCACGCGCAGCAGGGCCTTCTGCCGGCTGGTGAAGGGCGGCTCCTCGACCAGGCGCGGCTCGGCGCCGGTCTGGCTGACCAGGGTGTAGTAGTGCTCGGCCTCCAGCTGCACCGGCATCTGTGCGTTGCCGACCTGGGCCTGATAACTGCCGGCCGGCAGGAACTTGAAGTCGCTCGAAGCCAGCGGCGAGATCTGCTTGAGGTGGGTCTGGCCGACGCTGACATCGAGTTCGGTGCTGCTGGCGTTGTAGGCGCGAACGAAGGCCGAGCCCTTGGGCGCCTTGGGCCCGTAGAGGGCCGCGTCGTTGGCATGCGCCTGGAGCATGCCGAGGCCCAGGGCCAGGGCGCAGGCGCCCAGCGTGAAGCGGCGAAGGGTGGTTTGAGTGCTCATCGGTTGGTCCTCCTTGGGGGATGAATCAGTGGCTGGCAGCCGCCAGCCCCTGGCGCTCGCCGCTGTCTTTGAGGGCGGCGAGCCATTGCGGGTCGAAATCGGTGAAATCGCTGGTCATCGGCAGGTAGCGCTCGGGGAACTCCCAGATCACCAGCTGTGGCGGGTTGTTCTCGAAGTCCTCGCTCTGCAGGTACTTGAGCATGGGCACCAGCGGGCCGCCGCCTTCCTCGGCGTGGTTGGCCAGGTCGCGCTGCAGGTGCTCACGCAGGGCGCCGGCGAAGTTCCAGGCCGGGTTGGCGCTGTAGCTGGTGCCGACCAGCGTCACCGGCAGGTCGCGGTCGCCGAACAGGTCGTCGCTGTCCGCGTCGGCGGCGCGGGTTTCGCGCTGTTGCAGGCGGTCGGCCTGCGGCATCAGGCTGGCGAACAACGGCGCCAGCGGCAGGAAGCGGGTCAGGTCGCCTTCGTGCGCGCGGGTTTCCACGGTTTCGGTGACGAACTGCTGCGGCTCGCCGCGCAGCTGCATGGCGCTGCGCACCACCTCGCTCAGGGCGCGGGCAGTGACGTCGGCGCCGTCCGGGGTCCAGTGGGTGTCGGTACGCAGGAACATCGGCGCCTGGTTCTTGGCCGCCTGCAGCGGCTCGAGCAGGTCCGGTGCGGCGATCCCGGCGTTGCGCACCGCGCGGTGAAAGCGCGGGTACAGGCTGCGCTGCAGGGCGCTGGGGCGATGGCTGCCGGTGTGCTCCGGGTACAGGCGGGTCTTTGCCGGGACGATGGCCAGCAGCAGCTGGATGTCGCGTTCCTGCAACTGGCGCTGCACGCCGCGGATCAACGCCAGGTTGTCGCGCATCTGGCGCTGGCCGTCGGCCAGCGGGGCGAATTCCTCGTCCGAGTACAGCCAGCCGTCCTGGCCGATCACCAGGCCGCTGCGGCCTTCGCCGAACAGCAGGTATTCCACCGCCGCCCAGAGGTTGATGCCGGCCTGCTTGAGCGGGAAGTTCTCGTCGTAATGACGCTCGATGCTCTTGGCCAGGCCGCCGTCGAGCACGCTCGGCTGTTCCGGCACGCGGTAGTCGGCGAGTCTGGTCAGGGCGAGCAGGCTGATCGGCAACAGCAGCAGGGCGAACAGCACGACGTACAGGGTCTTGACGGGGCGGGTCATGGTCGGCCTCCGCTCAGAACTGGAAGTAGAGGAAGGGGGAGTAGCTCTGCGCCGAGAGCTTGAGCAGCGACACGCAGAACAACAGCAGCAGGGCGCCGCGCAGGGCCACCATGCGCAGGTCGATGGCCTGCAGGGCGACGCCGGCGCTGGCCAGGGTCAGCCCCGGCTCGTGGTGGCGGCTGGCGAGGAACTGGCGGGCGCCGTTGACGGCGATCACCACCCAGGCCAGCGCCAGGGTCGCCATCTGCAGTCCGGTGATGTGCGCCTGGGTCAGCTCGCTCAGGCGCCAGTCGCCGAAGGGCAGCAGGGCGGCGTACATGCGTCCGGCAACTTCCAGGTTCTCGGCGCGGAAGATCACCCAGCCGAGCATCACCAGCAGCAGGGTGAAGGCCCACTTCAACAGGTTGAACGAGGTCGGCGCGGCCTTCACGCCGAGGGCGCGTTCGATGGCCAGCCAGGTGCCGTGCCAGGCGCCCCAGATCAGGAAGGTCCAGTTGGCACCGTGCCAGAAGCCGCCCAGCAGCATGGTCAGGAACAGGTTGCGGTAGGTGTTGAAGGTGCCGTGACGGTTGCCGCCCAGCGGCACGTACAGGTAGTCGCGCAGCCAGGTGGACAGGCTGATGTGCCAGCGCCGCCAGAACTCGGTGATCGACTGGCTGATATAGGGCTGGTTGAAGTTCTCCATGAAGCGAAAGCCCATCATCAGGCCCAGGCCGATGGCCATGTCGCTGTAGCCGGAGAAGTCGAAGTACAGCTGCGCGGTGTAGGCGATCATGCCCAGCCAGGCGTCGCCGGTGCTGGGGTTTTCCAGGGCGAAGCAGTGGTCCACCAGCGGCGCCAGGCTGTCGGCGATGAACACCTTCTTGACGAAGCCCTGCATGAAGCGCGTGGCGCCTTCGCTGAACTTGTCCAGGCTGTGGGTGCGGTCGGTGAACTGGTCGGCCAGGTCCTTGTAGCGCAGCACGGGGCCGGCGATCAGCTGCGGGAACAGGGCGATGAAGGCGGCGAAGTTGATCAGGTTGTGCGTCGGCTCGGTATCGCGGCGGTACACGTCGATCAGGTAGCTGATGGACTGGAAGATGTAGAAGGAGATACCGATCGGCAGGATGACCGCAGTGAGGACGAAGGGCTCCATCCCCATCGACTCGAGCAGCGCATTGATATTGGCCACGCCGAAGTTGGCGTACTTGAAATAGCCCAGCGTGGCCAGGTTGCCGATGACCCCGGCCACCACCCAGCGGCGCGCCGCCTGGGTGCCGGCGTGGGCATGGATGCGCAGGCCGAAGACGTAGTTCCACAGCGTCACGGCGGCGAACAGCAGGAGGAAATCCACCCGCCACCAGGCGTAGAAGGTGTAGCTGCCGATCAGGATCAGCAGGTTGCGCCCGCGATTCGGGCACAGGTAATACAGGCCGAGGAAGATCGGCAGGAACAGAAACAAAAAGACGTTGGATGAAAAGACCATCCGTGCTTCTCCGTGAGCAGCCGGGGCAGCGCCCCCTTTCCCTCCGCGAACGGAGGTTTGTTTTGTGCCCTGCTGAGAGGGCGGTGGAGTAGGTTTTGCCCTCTCCCCCGACCCCTCTCCCACAAGTGGGAGAGGGGAGAAACAGTCCGGCGTGCAGGTTTTGGCCGAGGACCTCGATTAAGCTCCCTCTCCCGTTTATGGGAGAGGGTTGGGGAGAGGGTGCCTCAGCCGCCGCCGAATACCTGGGTCACCTCGCCACCGAGGCGGAAGCTGTTGAACGGCCCCATCTCCTGGTTCAGTTCACGCGTCTGTTCGTTGCACAGGTAGAGCGTGCAGTAGGGCGCCAGCCAGGCGTACTTGAAGCGTTTGCGCAGCTCGCTCATGTCCTGCTTGGCACCGGTGCGCTGGGCGAATGCGGCCGGGTCGCGTGCGCCTTGCAGCACCCGTTCGGCCAGGCGTTGCAGTGCGCCGTGGTTCTCGCCGCGCAGGTCGACTTCGTTGGCCTTGGCGAACGCGGCGATCATCGCCAGCGGTGGCAACGCATAGTTGTGGTAGGCCAGGGCGCGCTGGCTGCGGCGCATTTCGTTGGCCAGGTAGCCTTCGTCGTCGACCTGGTTGGCAGCGATGCGGAACTGGCCCACGGACCAGTCGAACAGGTCGCGACGATCACTGATCACCGCCACCGCCATGACCGACCAGGCGGCCCAGTAGCTGTGGTTGTTGATCTTCTTCAGCGGCAGATCGCTCCACTCGCGCACCGTGTGCTCGGCCAGGCGCACGAACCAGGCTTCGATGCGTGCGCTCTGCTGCGGGTAGTCGGCCAGCGGCTGCGATTCGGAGAACTTCAGGCGCAGCCAGGCGCCGGCCAGGCTGCCGAGGGCCCATTTGCGCATCGACTTGCCGGTGTGGTTGTACTGCTCGGACTCCAGCGCATCGGCGCTGGCCCAGCGGTCCAGCCACTGGATGGCGCATTCCAGGCGCTCGGGCTGGCCGGTGCGCATGTAGCCGGTGATCATCCGCCCGGCTTCCTTCTCCAGGCGGGTGATGTGGGCGGTCTGCTTGCGGAAGTTGTTCTCCGCCCTGCGGTTGAGTGTGGCGCGTGCGCTGTCGGAGCCCTCGTACTTGCTGGTGAACTGCAGCTCGCCGGTATAGGGCTGCGGCACCGCGGGGCAGACGGGCGCCTTGCCGTCGCGCTGGCCGACGGCGGCATAGTAGCCGGCCGGTGGTTTGAGCTCGGCGAAGGCCGGGGCGCTGAGCAGCAGGGCCATGAGGGTAAGGGGAGCGAGTCGTGTGAGCATGCTGGCCTCCTCAGTCGTGCGCGCGGTGCTGCGCGACCTGCTGACCCGGCCCGCTGGGGCGTTGGCACAGGCTGGCCTGGACCTTCAGGTCGTCGTCGCTGTCTTCGGGCTTCTCGATTTCCAGGGCGAAGAAATTCTGCTCGCCCCAGCCCGGCTCGTCGCGCAGCTCCACGGCGAAGCGCCCGTCGGTGTCGACCGTGTGCGGTTTTTCCAGCTTGAGCTGTTCGCGGCGACCGTTGAGGTACCAGATGGTGGCGTCGACGCGCTTGACCGACGGATCGCTGAAGCGCAGGTCGAGCTGGTGACGGTTGCCGGCCAGGGTCAGCAGATTGTTCTCGCCATTGACCAGCACCTCGTTGCTGCCCGGGTGCAGCCGCGTTTCCTTGCTGAGCAGCTCGGTCTGGCCGCTGCAGCCGTTGTTCAGGGTGGCCATCAGCTGACGATGGATCTTGTCCGAGGCCAGGTCGTAGAGCGGCGAGAATTCCCAGATGAGGATCTTCGGCGGGTCGTTCTGGAAGGCATCGCTGGCCAGGTACTCGAGCATCGCGCCCTCCAGGCCGCCACCGGGGAAGGCGGCGTTGAGGATGTCGGTGCCCAGGTACTCTTCGAGGAAACCGCCGAAGTTGTAGTTCTTGCCGCTGTGGCTGGTGCCGATCAGGGTGATCTGCGGGCTGCTGTCGTCGCCGAACAGGGCATCGCCATCGCTGGCATCCTTGGGCTCGGTGACGAACTGGTCGACGTACTGCACCGCATAACCGGTGCCGCACAGCTGGCTGGCGACGTTCTGCATGGTGCCGGTCTTGCCCATCAGGCCGACGCTCTCGGTGACGAATTCCTTGCGCGGAATGTCCTCGAAGCCGGGGATGCGCTTGACCGTTTCGGCCACCAGGCGCGCGGTGCGCTCGGCGCCGTAGGGCGTCCAGTGCTGGTCGCGGCGGAAGTAGAACTCCTTGTCGGTGCTCTCATCGGTCAGCGGGGTCAGGTCCGGTACCCAGATGCCCAGCTGTTCGAAACGGGTCAGCGCCTGGCGATAGTTGCGCAGCGCCTTGTCGTAGTCGAAGCGCTGGTAGTCGGCCGGGCGCAGCTTGCTGCGGTTGACCAGGCCGCGGGTCGGTTGGTAGACCACCACCAGCTCCACGCCGCGCTGCTTGAGGCCATCGCGCAGTTCCTTGAGGCGCTGGTAGCCGACCTCGGTGGTGCCGAACTCGGTGCGCAGGTCTTCGACGCTGCGGAACAGCCAGCCCTCGTCGGCATCCATCAGGGTGATGAAGTTCTTCATGTAGTTGGTGGTGTACAGGCTGGCATCGTGCGCAGCCGGGCACAGCGAGCAGCACTCTTCCACCTGGTATTGCGGCGCCTGGCGCTCTTCGGCCTGCAGCGCGCTGCCAAAGGCGGCGCAGGTCACTGCCAGGGCCAGGGTCTTGAGTTTGTATGCAGTCATGGGAGGCCTCGTCAGTTGGTCATCGGCTCGGGCTCGATCGGATCGATCAGCACGGGCAGGCGCTGGCGCAGCATGAGGTCGAGGATTTCGTCCTGTTTCTCGCCGAGGATGCCGGCGAGCTGGATACCGGTGCTCTTGCTCGGAGCGAGCATCTTCACGCGGTACAGCTCGACCGACAGCGGCGAGTCGATGTTGATCGGGCTGGAACCGTTGCCGGCCAGGGTGCCGCCGACGATGATCATGGAAATCTTGGTGTCGAACGGGTCGAGCTGCAGGTCGCGGTCGGTGTCGGACAGATCCTTTATGTGGCCGTACACGCCGGTGAGCTGGTTCATCGCCGAAAGGTTTTCGTAGAGGCGGATGTTCTCGCTGTTGCGGATGCGGATGCCGTGGCGGCGGTTGCCCAGCACCTGATTGCCCCACAGCAGGTTGTCGCCGCTCTCGTACAGGGTGATGCCGTCGGAATGGTTGCCGTGCACGCGGTTGTAGGCGATCAGGTTGCGCTCGCTGTTACGGTCGATGACCACCCCGGAGAGCTTGTTGTCGTAGCTCTCGTTGTTGATGATCCAGCTGTCGTTGACCTCGCGCGAGATGATGATGCCGTGCTTCTTCTTGGTGCCGAAGACCTTGTTCTCGGCGATGATCAGGCCGTGCGAGCGGTCGTGCGGGTCGATGCCGTAGACGATGTTGTCGCGGTAGGTGTTGCCCTTGATCACCACGTTCTGCGCTTCGTAGCAGTAGAAGCCGTACCAGTGGTCGACGAACTCCGAATCGATCAGCCAGCCGGTCGGCTCCTCGCGCTTGAGGCGCGCGTGCATGTTCGGCGTGTACTGGGTGATCGACACCCCGTAGGACTTGGAATTGTCGTAGCCCAGGCTGGTGATCACGCTGCTGGCGATGTACAGCTCGCTGCCGCCCCAGGACACCAGGAACGGGCGGAACTCCTTGCCGTCGTCGCGCATGGTCGCCGGGCCGTTGTCGGCCTCGCGCCAGGCGGTGACGCGGGTGTCGGTGAGGAACATCAGGCCGTCGTTGACCAGGAACGAGCCGCGCTCCTGCGACAGACGCAGCTCGCGGGTTTCCTTGCCGACGTGCAGCGCCGCGCCCTGGGCGACGACGATGGGCAGGCGGGCGATGTACACGCCCGGCTCCTGCTCCTGGAACTGGCTGTCGGGCAGCGCCTTGGCCAGGTCCTGGGCGGTGACCAGGCCACCTTCGATGAAGATCGCCTGGGGCATGCCCTGCTGGCGCTCGATCCATTCGCGCAGGCGCTCGTTGCCGCCGGTGAAGTCCTTCAGCGCGTCTTCGCGCAGCATGCGCCGCACCACCACCTGGCCGCGTTTTTCACGCCGAATCTTGGCCAGCACGGCCTCCTTGGTGTAGCCGGACAGGTCCGGCAGCGTGGGTGCTTCCATATGCAGCTCGTCGGCCGGTGCGCTGCGCACGCGGTAGTCGAACTGGTGCTGCGTCGGGTTGGCCTGGGCCAGGGGCGCGGTGAGCCAAAGCGCACCGAGCAGCAGGGGTAGGGCTAAGCCGTTGGGTTGCATGGTCCGGTCCCTCAGAAGCGCCAGATGAAGTCGACGAAGGCGCGGTGCATCACCGAGTCGGTGCCGCTGCCGTAGGCGTCGCCCGGTCGGAACACGCCGGCACGCAGGCGCACCAGGGCCGAGCGGTCCTCCAGCCTTTCGGCGACGCTGGCCGGCAGCAGGCCCTGCTTGAAGTAGCGGGTCAGCACCAGATCGACTTCCTGGCCGATGTCTTTCTCGCCGGCCACCAGCGGTGCGGTGATGCCGCTGTCGCCGACATCCTGATCGCCATCGACGCGCCAGAAGCGGTGATAGACGACGCTGGCGTCGTAGTCCTGGCCCAGTTGCCAGGAGCTGAACGCGCTGGCCACCTGCAGGTTGGAGAGTTCGCCGCGGAAGGCCTCGCCATAGCGGTGCAGGCGCGATTCGACGCCGGTGAAGTTGGCGCGGTTGCTCTGCAGGCCGGTCTGCATGAACTGGCGCGACTTGTCGTCGTCGCCACCGCCGCTGCCACGGGCATAGGCGGCGCCGATCTTCCAGTTGTCGTCGAGGCTGTAGCGCAGGCCCAGGTCCATGGCCCAGGCGTCGACGTCCTGGCTGCGCGAGCCGGTGGCGATGCGCTCGCTGCCAACCACTTGCTGTTGCAGCTGGTCGGTGTCGCCCTTGAGCCAGGTCAGCTGCGCCCAGTAGTTGAGGCGGTTGCGCGAGTTGCGCTCGAAGAAGCCGCCGTCGGCGTGCAGGCCGAGCCAGGTGAGGTCGCCGGTGTAGCGCTTGCTCAGCTCGTCGACACGCTCGCCGGCGTTCGGCAGGCTGCCGTCATCGCGGCTGTGGTGCAGCTTGGCGCCGACGCGGTGGCCGGGCGTCCACTGGTAGTCGAGACCGGCGAAGAAGTGGCGGCGGTCCTCGTCTTCCGGCGCCAGGTCGTCGAGGTCGGTGCGGTACTCGGAGAAGCGCTCGGCGACGCCTACGGTGGCTTGCAGCAGGGTGGTGTCGAAGCGCCAGTTGACCGCTTCGATATTGGTGTCCCACCAGGTGCCCTCGTCGCTGCGCAGGCGCTGGCGGCCGAAACGCAGGTGCTCGCCGGGATAGGCGGTGAGGCCGCTGTAATCGACCCAGAACTCGCGCATGGCCAGGTAGCTCTTGTCCGGCTGACGGGCGTCGCTGCGCTGGGCGCTGCTTTCGTCATCGCTTTGCAGCGGGTCGGTTTCGATGGTGTCGGTGGCGGTGACCGCCTGGCCCATGGCGAAGGCGCTCCAGGCGCCACGCTCGCCGTAGGCCCAGGGGCGCAGGTCGAGACCGATGCCGCTGACGTCCCCGCCGCTGCGGGTGCCGAGGTCACGGTCGTCTTCCGATTGCGCGGTGATCTTCACATCCAGACCGAAGTTCTTCGGTGCATCCGCCGCCCAGGCGGCGCTCGCTGCCAGCAGGCTGGCACTGAGCCCCAGCTGACTAACGATACGATTTAGCTGCATGCGTGCATCCTTGTTCATTGCTGGCTGACCTGTAGGGCGGCCTGTTGCTGCAGGACGATGCCGCGGGCATCGCGCTCCTCGCGCAGCAGGCGCTGGCCCTCGGCCAGTTGTGCCGGGGTCAGGCTGGCTTCCACCTCGTGCGCCAGCTCGAAGGTCGGCGGCGTGTTGCGCGGCAGAGCCAGCTGGCTGAAGACATAGGCGTTGACCGGGTTGGGCTTGACCCCGCGACCCTGGCTGAACATCTGCGCCAGGGCGAAGTCGGCGCTGAGCTGGCCGGCGCGCGCGGCGCTGAGCAGGTGGTCGAGCGCCTGCTGGGCGTAGACCTCACCGAGGTAGCCGCGCAGGTAGATCTGCCCCAGGTAGTAGTTGGCGCTGGGCTCGCTGGGCGCCGCCTTGCGCAGGTGCTCCTCGGCCTTCTTCGGCTGCTGCGGCAGCAGCTTGCCTTCGTAGTACAGGCGCCCGAGCAGCAGTTCGGCGCGCGGCAGGGCGGCTTCGCGGCCCTTTTCCAGGTAGCCGAGCAGGGTCTCGATGTCGCCCTGTCCCGGATAGTCGTAGAGCAGGCGCGCGAGGCTGACCCAGGCGGCCGGGTAGTTCGGCGCGATGGCTTCCAGCAGGTCCTGGGCGAGCTGCGGTTGCGGCTGACCCAGCTCGGGGTTGCTGAGCACCTGGGCCACGGACTCGACCTGGTTGGGCGAAACCTTGCCGGCGCGGTAGCCCGCCAGCAGCTGCTCGATCAGCGCCTGGCGGTCGTCTTCGCGATTCTGCTTCTGGTACACCGTGGCCAGCTCGGCGTAACAGGCGTCGTTGCTGGCCAGGCGCGCCTGGCAGATGCGCTCGATCTCGGGCAGGTGCTGGTCGTAGGTGCCGTCGGTGCGGTACAGGAGAATCTGCGCCAGTTCTGCCTGCGGCAGGCCCTGCTGGCGCCAGTCTTGGATACGTTGCGCGAGGTTCATGGCGGGAAAGTCCTGTGGGTAGAACAGGTAGAGTTCGGTCAGCGGCAGCAGCGCACTCGGCTCGCGGGCCTGGACGGCGCTTTCCAGCAGCTCGGCGGCCTCGCGGCGCTCGGCCAGGGTGCTGCCGGGCTTGCGCGCCAGCAGCTTGCCGAGGCGCGCGTTGGCGCGTGGCGAACCGTCCTGAGCCTGGCGGTAGATGCGCTCGGCCTCATCCAGATCCTGGGTCTGGCCATTGGCGGCGTAGATGTCGGCGAGGCCGATCTGCGCGTCGCTGTAGCCCATCTCGGCGAGCTGGCGGAAATGCCATTCGGCGGTCTGCTGGTCGCCGCTCTGCAGGGCCTCGCGGGCCAGGCGCTGGTCCGGCAGGCCGGCACAGCCGGCCAGCGCGGCGCTGACGGCGAGGCCGAGCAGGGCGGGGCGAAGAAGGGGCATGCTCACGGCGTGATCTCCTCAGCGACCTGCCGCGACGGAGCGATCGACCAGCCAGCTCAGCGACGGGCCGCGGTCGATGACCACGTCCACCGGCTGCCCGGCGAGGCTGGCCGGCAGGGTCTCCTCGGGCTTGATCACCACGCGGATGTCCGAGCTCAGGCCGCCGTCATGCAGGGCGCTGCTGACGATCTCGCCATGGCGCGCCTGGTCTTCGCCGGCCACCTTGAAGGTCACCGGGGTGCCGGGGCGTGCCTGCTCCAGGTGACGGTAGGGGAAGCTGGCGCTGACGGTGGCCACGCCGTCCTGCGGCACCAGTTCGAAGATCACGTCGCCCTTGCTGGCGAACTGGCCGTCGGCCACCAGCTGGCGGGCGATCTTGCAGTTGCACGGGCTGGTCAGGGTGCCCTGCATCTCTCGGGCGAACAGCGCTTCGATCTGGCTCGGCTCGAGCTGCTCGTCGCCCAGGTGACCCTTGAGCATCTCCAGCATGCTGGTGGTGAAAGTGGCGATCGGCGCGCCCTTTTCCACGATGCCGTCGGGCTGCACCAGGGCCTGCACGCTGCCCTCGCGCGGCATGGTGACCTGCAGGGCGGGCAGGCTGATCTGTGCCGACTGCGCGTGGGTGACGAAGTACAGGCCGTAGATCGACTTGCCGATGTAGCCGAAGGCGGCCAGGCCGACGACGAAGATCGCGGCGCTGAAGGTCACCGCGCGCAGGCGGTCGAACATGCCCATGCCGCCGGCGGAACCGTTCTTGCGCGCCTTGGTGAAGTTGTCGCGCTGCAGGATGTGCAGCACTTCGCCGACGTTGACCAGCTCGCCGGCCAGGTGGGCGCTGATCAGGTGGCGCAGGGCGGCGGCTTCGCGTGCGCCGAGGCCGTGGAACTGGCAGCCGACGCGGTGGTGCTCCGGCTGTACCGAGTTGACCTGGAACT
>VFQR01002374.1_pt1 | contig 12115 bp, 10 predicted proteins | sample 3512321 | NCBI WGS metagenome assembly VFQR01 (sample SAMN10412374, study PRJNA504923) | tailings metagenome | isolation source: Relicate 3 Philex TSF1 revegetated site | place: Philippines: Tuba, Benguet | collected 2017-08-29
ATCTTGCACGGTTGCGGTAAAAATATAACGATGATTCAGCAAATACTCTTTCATAAAGCTGTTCATCCTTTTGAAACTGCACCTCGCAAAAATATACGATTCCTGCACCTGCATTTTCTGGTGGCAAAAATACCCCGTCTATTTCAAATTTTGGTTCTTTTACAGCTACCGAATCAAATCGGTAACTCTCTGCATTGCTGGGAGGATTTTTCAATAGCTCAAATAGCAAAGTCGGGGATTCCTGAAAAAGTTTATAAAATATTGAATCTCTTCGCATGAAGCACTAGTAATACTTACTAATAAATAAACAGTAACGATTATCTATTGTCCGTTCATAACTGAACTTGTCGGCAATAGCAGACATAATTTTTAAACCACGTCCACGTTCTTGGTCGTTATCCTCAAATTCTGATGTTTGTTGCAATTTCTCCTCCAAATCAAAGCATTCACCTTGAGACCAAATACGAATTTCTATATACTCATTTAAACGCAAGGCTTCCATCTCAATGGGAGTTTCGATGGGTAAATTTTTGTGGGCATGTTCAACAATATTAGTAAAGCCTTCCATCAAAAGTGTTTGACATTGCCACCAAATTTGTTTATCAGGAAGACTTGGTTCATTCATTTGCTCGAACCAAGATAAAACTTCAGGCGAAGCTGTGAGATCGGTGTTGACTTTGAGATATATTTTTTTATTCACTACTCAACCAATTAAATATTTTCAAATCATCTTATTCGCTAATTAGTTTATTTAATTTGAGTATTTTCACTATACATGAAAAACTAAATTTCATATAAGTTAAATTAGATTGAATACTTGCTTTTCATTCTAGTCACAAAGTATAATTTATGTTTAAAATTTTGGTTATTGATGACGATCCTACAGTCCGAGCAGTACTGAAAAGCACACTCAAAAAACAGGGTTATGATATTACCGTAGCCAGTAATGGTGAAGAAGGAATTACACAAGCACAACTGCTACGTCCTGCTCTGATTATTTGTGATTGGATGATGTCCCAGGTAGATGGACTAGAAGTATGTCGGCGAATTAGATCGGATACAGAGTTAGCGACTACGTTTTTTATTTTATTGACTGCTAGGGGAGCAGCTCGAGGAGAAGAAGAAGATAGAGTTAGGGGACTTGACGCTGGAGCAGATGAATTTATCTCTAAACCAATAGAGATGAATGAATTGAAAGCAAGAGTCAGAGCCGGATTAAGGTTGCATCAACTGAATCAGGATTTACAAAGTAAAAAGCAAGCTTTAGAAACACTCAATCAGGATTTACGAACCCAAAAGCAAATTTTAGAAGCAGAATTGGCACAAGCAGCTGATTATGTGCGATCGCTTCTCCCCTCACCCCTGGTAGGAGCAGTGACTACAGAAAATTTATTTATTCCTTCAGCACAGCTAGGGGGTGATTGTTTTGGACATAATTGGATCGATGACGATCGCTTGGCAATTTATTTGTTGGATGTATCAGGACATGGAGTGGGTTCAGCACTCTTATCTGTATCGGTGCTGAATGTTTTGCGATCGCAATCTCTAGCAAATACCAACTTTTGTCAACCCAGTGAAGTCCTAAAAGCCCTCAATCACGCCTTCCAAATGAAGAAGCACGGTGATAAATACTTTACAATTTGGTACGGAGTTTATCACCGCCTGAAACGCCAACTCATTTACGCCAACGCCGGACATCCACCCGCTTTATTGTTATCTAGTACTTCTGCAACGAATATCCAAATTCAACAGCTAAATTCTTTAGATTTACCAATTGGCTTTTTACCTGATGTTGAATTTGAAAATGCTGTATTGGAAGTCCAAGAAAACAGCACTTTATATATCTTTAGTGATGGCGCTTATGAAATCAATCAGTCAGATGGTAACATTTTAGGTCTTGATGCTTTCATTGAAATATTAACTCAATGTAACCAGAAAGATACCTGTAACCTCAATCAACTATTAGCAAATATTTTCACCTTTAATGCTCAAGATAGTCTTGATGATGACTTGTCTTTAGTAAAAGTTAACTTTGGCTAATATACTCAAATTTGTATACTTCAATTTTGCATTGCTAGTACTTGGCGATTGAATTCTTCTTGGTCAGTAAAAGTTTGAAAAATTCTATCCATTTTAGTCAATTCAAATAACATCCTAACTTGGTCACTGATGGAACAGACAAAAAGTCTACCATCAGCTTTTCTTACCATTTGCATTGCTGATACTAAAGCGCCTAAACCAGAACTATCAATAAACTTTACCTCTTTCAGATCCAACAACAAAATATCAGTTCCTTTTTCCACAATACTGCTAACTTCACGACGCAATTCATTCCCTCTAATACCATCTAAAATTCCAGATAATTCGAGTACAGTTACATTCATATTCATACTTCGATTTTCCGATGATTTATTTGAGAAATATACGTTTATATTTTGGCACTATTCCAAGAAAATCCGCAAGATATATACTAATATTTTTATGTTGATTTATTACCATTTGCTATTGCAGTAAAAAAGCTAGCATCAACCCATTGGCGAGAAATTTCAAAAGCTTCAAAATATCCATCTTTTTGCCCTAATTCACGTGCCCAAAACCGAGATAAAACAAGTATGGCATCGAGTTGCATAAATGCTTTATTTGCTTCTGATTCATAACACCCAATAGCTGCGACTTTTTCCTCAATTACAGAAGTGATATCCACAAAAAAGTTTGGCTCAAAACCACGCAAAAAAACAGGTGGTGCTGAATACCACAAAGGTATGTTTTTGCGCGTAGCAACATTAGAAACCGCGATCGCACACACTTCATGATCTCTGTGTCCATATTTTTCAGGTTGTGGTGCATGAGTAATAATCAAATCTGGATACCAACTCCCAATAGCCTCTTCAGTAACTTTAATCACTGCTTGTGTAGAGAAATTGCACTCTTCAAGTGCATAAAATTCATAACTTGCACCAATGATTTTACCAGCCGCATCTGCTTCTTGATGACGTGTACCCTTAACAGTTGAACTAGAAAGACTACCATCAGTCAAAATTAAGCAACGAACATTCCACCCTGCCTTAGACATCAGACTGAGAGTACCAGCAGCAGGTAAAACTTCATCATCAGCATGGGCATAAATTGTTAACACAGTTCGTTGACTAAAATTGTTGTCTAAATGAGTGTTCATGCTTATTTTTGAGTTTGTCATTTGTCATGAATTTATCTCCGCGTCCCCGCGTCTCCCTCATCCCCCTCACACTTGTTTCGCCGGTTGCCAAACAGAGGCGCGGATGATTGCCCATAAAAGTAATAAGTTATAAATAGCCCATGCACCATTGAGTAAGTGGACTTCAGGATAATTTAGATGACCAATTGCGAACCGATAAAGGCTCCATAATATCCCCAAAATCGTCAAAATAAAAACAGCAACCTGTGGCCAAACTAGTCTCAGATAAATACCGGATTGTCGTTGTTTAGGTGTTACTTGGAAATTGAGTTTTTGTCCTGTAAATACACTCAAAACTGCTTGGATTAATAAAGGAAATAAAGCGATCGCGTATTGTTCCGAACGCCAAACTTCTCTAGCTGGAATGCCCCAGGTGGCTGCAAGGAAAGTCAAGCGGTTGATAATAAAGGCTGGAAAAAAGTGTATGGCAAAGTCCGGCCCGTAGGTTTTCACTGGAATAATATCTGTGAAAAAATAGATAATTGGACAAGCAATAAAAACTAGAGTTGCAAAACCAGAAAAATAGCTATACATCGTTTTAAAATAATGTAATCTTTGCCAAAAACTCAATCCTGGTTTTGTTAACGGATTTTCTCTCAGTAGCACTTGAATAGTTCCTTGTGCCCAGCGTAGCCGCTGTTTGAGAGTAGAGCTGAGGTCATCTGGTGCTAAACCTTCTGCTAGCAATTCATTGTGATAAATAGATTTCCATCCAGCACCATGTAGACGCATTGCTGTATTCATATCTTCTGTAATACTGTTGCTGGATACACCACCAATTAATTGAAATTCATTTAAACGTTTTTCATCTTTGGCAAACTCATCAGCAAAATATTGCAGTCCTACACTAATCAGTGCATCTCGTCTCAAAATTGCATTTGTGCCTGTATAAAAAGCGGCATTCATGCCATCTTTACCTTGTTGGAGTGGCCCATAAAATAAGTTAGCTCGATGTCCAAAAGGATCGCCAGGAGGAATGTTGTAAAAATCCTGGCGGGTCTGGACAAAAGCAATTTGATTCTGGTCATATTTCCCTGTAAAAAGATTATAAGTGTAGAAATAAGGCAGAACTCGCTTCATAAATTGTGGTTTGGGAATATGGTCAGCATCTAGGGTAAGAATAAACTGTCCAGAGGTTTCCCCAGAAAAAATTGCGTAATTGAGGTTACCCGCTTTAGCGTGGTGGGGTACACCAGCTGGTTTGGGACGAGCGATGTAGCGAAAACGAGCGAGTTCAACTAGTTCTAGTTGTTTTTTGCGAATAGTTTCTTCTAAAGCTTGGCGTTCGGTAATCAGGCGATCGCGTAGCGTCTCCGTAGGAGAATCGCTTATACTTTGATGCTGTGGAGGTAACCAAAGAATAAACTGTCGCAGACTTTTCACAAATTCGCTAGCAAACTGATTTACCTCCGGTTGTGATGACCCTTGCAGCCATTCTTCAGCGGCTTGAGTGTTAGCTGTGAGATTTTCCAGTTGCTGGAGACGTTCCAATAAACAAGAGTGTTCTGCATCAATTCGTTGTGCTTCTTGCTGTAGTTGTGGTGACTGCAAATCCTCAATGCACAATCTTTCTGTCATTGCTCGCATATCAGCCGAGTTACCATCATCTAGCACATAAACACGTAACTTGCTTGGCGGGTAATCTATTGCTAGAGCTGCTTTAGCGGTTGCTTCTACAATTTCCGGCGGTTCGTTGTAGCAGGTTACAAACACGTCCACTGTTGGCCAGTCAGATTTCGGTATCGGTGGGGTCATCAAGTCGAGAGACTTAATTTGTCTAACTAAAGGCCGCCACAACCCAATTACAAACATGAGACCACCGAAATAACTATAAATTTCTGCTACTAGCAAAGGGATAGAAATCCAAAGTGCATCAAAATTAATAGAATGAGTGATGCGCCATTGCAAATACCAAATACCAAAAATTAAATTGATTTCTGCCAAATAACGAAACAACAGGGTTCTTTTTTTGAGTAACGAACGGCTGTTACCAGAAAAATTTACCGAATTATCAATAATAGAAACTGAAGTCATCTTGGTAATATTTTGAATTTGAGATTTTGGATTTGAAATTGTGTTTACGTAGTGTCTCGCTAGAGAAAGAGTTAATGGTAGTCCTTTTTTGCACTTTGTCTCTGACAATAATTCTTTTGAGGTCGTTGACTGTTAACTGTTAACCTCATCAACGCGAAAGAAATCCCATCCCCTTTAAGGGGATGGGATAAGTTTAATCTGTGACTTTTTTACGAGTTACTAGTGGAGTATTCTTGTTAGTTGAAGCCCAGTAACTTCCAGAACCATCAGAAATTAACTTGGTTTGTTGGATTGCGGTGTTGGGTAAACCTCGCCCAGAATTTCCTTTAGTTACTGCTACCCACCAAGGAGACTTCATGGTGGTAGTCGGACGAATCAGAGGTTGTTTATTCATCACTTTGTACAACAAGGATTGCAAAATCATGCTGTTGGTGCTGCTGGTGAAACCAATTGCTGTTTTACCGGTGGTTTCATAGAAGCCTTCATAAAATCCAGCCGATGGATTATATAAATCAGTTGTTGCTTGGAGTAATTCTTGAGTGTATTTGTTTTCTGGAACCAAAGCATGATAAGCAAAAGCTACTGCTGTACTTACCAATCGCCCTTTTGGTAGTGGTTGACCGTCATCTCCTAAAGCTACCCAAGCATCGCCTTGGCCAGTAATTGTACTGTGGAGAGTGTAAGGCTGGCGATCGATTAAGGTAGTAGCTGAGGCCGTGAGGATGCCGGTACGACGGTAACGTTCGGCTTGCGCCTGGAAAATTGGCTCAAAGAGCGATCGCATTTGTGGATCTAGTCCAAATTCCAAAGCATAGAGTAAGAAAGGATTGCTAACTGTGTATTGGTTAACTTTGGAGTTAGTATCTGTGCGACGGCGTTGAATTGGTACTTTCACTCCCTCTACTGAAGCAGTTTGATATTCACCGCCAACAGCAGAACCTTCAACATTAAACCCCCATAATTGAAAAGCACGAGCCGCATATTCTTCATAACCTAAGCGGGTTTCAGGATTAACACGAATCAGCGATCGCCCATCTTCTTCTTTGCTCACACTAGCACTTGAAAGAATACCTTCCCGCACTACACGCAAGTATGACCAATCCAGCACAATTTTATCTACCGCAGCGGTGTATTCTGGATGACAGGTTTTCAAATTATAAAGCGCTGCCAGCATCCTGCCCAAATCTAAAGCCGACCAACCATTTCCTTCTGGACTCGGATTTCCACCGTAATCTACTGATTGCAGTGTTCTGGTATCGTAACCCCGACTCGGTAACTCCCCAGCAAATAAAGGTAATTTTGTCAAGGCTCCTAACAAATGTCGAGTGCGTCCTGCAAATTCTTTGGCGTTAATGATATCGAGCGATCGCGCCGTATGCAGGGCTGCGAGATAATCTCCTAAGCCCCAGAGAGTTGCACCTTTGAAATCACTGCGATCGTCAATTAGCCCATTCTTAGAATGATAATTAGCTTGAAAGTATCGCCAAGCCGCCTCTGCATAGCGTCGTTCAATTACTGTTAGCGGTCTTTTGAGTTTGAGATGAGATGATGTTTGCGGACTACCCACCGGCGGAATCGGTGCAACAGCCACTTCTGTGATTTTAGAAGTTTCCCCAGGAGCCGTAACAGTAGAATTCGATTGATTGGAGGGTGTTGTATTTTCACTGGGCTTACCAGTAGACACGCTCACAGAACCAGAAGCAATTAAAGGGCGATTTCCCCTAGCTTTGTAGTACAAAATCTCCAAAATTAGCCCATTAGTATTACCTGTTAAAGCTTTATTGGGTTGTTTTGATTCTTCATAGATCCCAGCATAGTAGCCACCATCATCGGGACTGCGGAGATCCTTGACAGCATCAAAAACTTTTTGGGCATAAGGATTATCAGGAAAAAGATAGCGCCAACCAAAAGCAGCTTTGGTACTGATGCTGCGAAACTGGGGATAAGGCTGATTAGCATCAGTAATTGTTGCCCAGTTTGCACCGTTAGCGTAGACAGTATTGTAGAGAAAATAAGGTGCTTGGTCGATATTGTCTTCTGTAACCGCAGTCAACTGACCGGTAGTATCGTAACGCCGTTTTTGCACTTCTAAAACTCTGGCTGCAAAATCAGCTAACTCACCTTGCAAGCCAAATTCAATCCCATCAAGAATATAAGACTCACTGACAACATAATTATTGGCGTTAGTACTTTGAAAATCGCGGGTATCAACGGGAATTTTCACGCCATTAATTTCTATCAACTTAAACGGCTCGAAAGCGATGGCTTTTGGTGCCGAGAAACCCCAAAGTTGATAACCTCTAGCGCCGTATTCTTCGTAGCCGAGTCGTCCTTCTTGCACCAGTAATGTTTTATTGTCAGGGAGAACAGTCGCGCCAAAAAGTTGTTGGTCTTTGAGCGATCGCCCTACCTGCCACTTGGCTACAATACCTTTGAGCCAATCATTATATTGCGGATGACAACTGCGAATCACATCAAACGCAGCCAGGATTCTACCAATATCCAAAGCAGACCAACCAATACCCCGTTCGCTGGGATTGTTGCCATAATCAACCATCTGCCCCGTAGCTGTGTTATAGACTTTATTGGGCAGAGCATCTTCAAATAACTTGAGGCTGCTCAGACTCGTCAAAAATTTATTCAGACGAGCATCAAAGTCTGCTTGGTCGGTTAGATTCAACCAACGTGCAGCATTTAACGCCATCAGGTAATTCCCCATATCCCACAGCGTACCAGAAGGATAACCCCCAGTAGAATTGGTAAATCCCGTTGCTGGCTGATAATTTTTCACAAAATACTGCCAAGCAACACGAGCATAAGTTTGTTCCTCAGGTGTCAGGCGAACTGTAATACTGCTACAGCTATTGGAATTTTGCGATAAGACTGGTGTTGGTATGTAAAACAAAAATTGTAGAAATGTTCCGACTAAAAACAATGCAATCGATTGCAACAGCTTTTGTTGACGGTGTTTGTATAGCATCTGCAAATAAATAGAGAAATAAAATTCCGGTTAAAGGTAGATTTTGAATAGATATGGCAGCTTGTTTATTGCAGTTTTCATTTATTTGAACCACATCTGTCGTAGGGGCGCAAGTCCTTGCGCCCCTAGCGCGTGGTCTATTTACCTGAAAATTACTCTCTTCTGCTAAATCTGTTAGAAATACCTCGATTTCAGCACTTTCCATATACTTTGGCTGGCGCCGGACGTGAAAAATACGTAGCCTCAAATCCAGCCAAAATAGCTTTTTTCTGTTTTGTATAAATAATGTTTAAATTTTTGGGTCTTGTTTCATCTAGTATTCAGAAAATTTTGGTTTTATCTTCTAACTTGGATATTATGCCGAAAATTTCTGGATATCAGTGATAAATATACCGAAAAGTCCGTACTTACGCACAAAATTAGGTGAATATACGGAATATCTTTCTTTATTTTTGAAAAAAATAAGATGCGGAAAATTTATGAGTATTCACTACTCATCAAAATCTAGTCCCAAAAGTCAGGAGAGTGTCATTCAACAAAAACTGTAACAGCTGCGATCGCAATTAACATTTCGTCATTTTGATCGTTGAGTTCAGGAATTGCTCGCCCTTGAACTACCATCCCCCCAGATTCTAGAGTTAGAGTTTTCCTACCAAACGGTAGTACAGCTAGTACTTCCTCTGGCCTAACTTTTTCTGGGTATGGTACTGCTACCTGCACTTCGACAATCATTTCATTGGGATTACTCAAAAGGGCTACTTCCCAAACACCGGGCAAAGCATTATGAGCGATCGCATTGCGTACTGCCCTAGATGCAGCTACTGTTGGTTCTTGTCCATGCTGATCTACTCCCATCCCCATTTCAATTATCAACCGTTTACGCGCCATTACAACCTCCGGCAAATTTTTCACCTGGCATCAAAAAGAGGCAAAAGTATAGAAAGGGTGGGAAGCTTTTTTCGGCGTTGCATAATTGCGGGATGATTTTGGAATTTGCATCAACTATAATCTCCGCGTCTTTGCGTCAGCCTCAATTATTTCCTTATTCAGCAACGCCGTTTTTTCTAATCTCTCCCCATTTCCCCATCCAGAAAGTACCTAGAGCGTATGCAATAATCTACTCAGACGCTCTGAGTAACTTTTCATTACCTTGATGGCAAACATCGGTGTTTCCTGAACAGCAAAGAGAAATGCTTTTTCATCGAGGAAAGCAAGTTTGCAGTCCGTCTTGGCAATAGCTGTGTAAGTTCTATTTTTTATCCCTACAAGTATCCCCACACCAAAAACTTCACCTCTCTCAATGGTTTCTACAACTTTACCATTGACTGATATATCTACTTCCCCTTCCACGATGCCGTACATTATGTCACCAGACTGTCCTTCTTGAAAGATGACTTCACCCGGTGAGAAGACTTTAGGATTGGGTTGTTTTTGAAATATATTGACTGTAACTACAGGACTTAGCATTAGAGCAACCCCAAAATTTTTAGTTTTTGAATGAAACCTTTGAATAGGCATCGTGAGAACCCAGAAAAGTATACTACTTTCTGTTGATTAACTCCAATTTCCGCAATATTTCTGATTGTTTAAGTCCTGGTTAAGAATATTCAGGTAAATGAAATGGCGAAATTGCTACATTTGAAAGGTGTGCTACAGCATCTTTGATCGTCAGATTTCAATAATTAGCCACCATCTTCTTTGAACTAATTGGCAAACCTTCAAAAAATGCCAATATTTATTAATCTGTTCTATTTGAAATCAAGCAAACTGCTTTGAGATAATTGTTAGCTAAACTCCCAGAAAAAGAGAATTGATCGAGATAATTTGTAATTGCTGCTAGAATGGGTATTTAACTATGTAAAATTCCAAAGACGATAGATTTTAATTAATGAGTCAATATAGTTGAGTCAACTGGAAAATTTAACTATGGAAAAACAACCGATACAAGTAATTGGAGGTGGATTAGCTGGGACAGAAGCAGCTTGGCAAATAGCCCAAGCTGGAGTGCCGGTGATTTTATATGAAATGCGTCCAAAGCGCTTTAGCCCTGCTCACCACACAGAACATCTGGCAGAATTAGTGTGTAGTAATTCCTTTGGGGCAATGGCAAGCGATCGCGCCGCCGGATTGTTGCACGAAGAATTACGTCAGCTTGGTTCCATTGTAATTCACAAAGCTGATGAACACGCCGTTCCTGCCGGTGGGGCACTGGCTGTAGACAGGGGACAATTTGGCCAAGACTTAACTCAAACCCTATCCAGTAATCCTTTGATTGAATTTCGCCGGGGTGAAGTGCAAGCAATTCCTGAAGGAATTGTGGTTTTAGCAACCGGGCCTTTAACCAGTCCTGATTTGGCAGAAGATTTGCACCGCTTTACAGGCATGGAATACCTCAGCTTTTTTGATGCGGCTAGCCCGATTATCGTCGGAGAATCGATTAACCGTGACATTGCTTTTATGGCATCACGTTATGACAAAGGTGAAGCTGCTTATCTCAACTGCCCAATGAATAAAGAGCAGTACTTGAGGTTTCGAGAAGAACTCTGCAAAGCTGAACAAACAGAACTCAAAGATTTTGAACGGGAAACAGCGAAATTTTTTGAAGCCTGTTTACCCATTGAAGAACTAGCACACCGGGGAGAAGACACCATGCGCTATGGTCCCCTAAAACCAGTAGGTTTATCGGATAGTCGCACCGACGAACGTCCTTATGCTGTGGTGCAATTGCGCCAAGAAGATAAAGCTGGTCAACTTTGGAATATGGTAGGATTCCAAACTAATTTGCGTTGGGGCGAACAAAAGCGGATATTTCAGCTAATTCCTGGTTTGGAAAAAGCCGAGTTTGTGCGGTTGGGAGTGATGCACCGCAATACTTTTATTAATGCTCCTCAGTTGATGCATCCTACCCTGCAATTTAAAGCGCGTCCAACTTTGCTAGCAGCTGGACAGTTGATTGGTACAGAAGGCTACACCGCAGCCGCAGCCGGTGGTTGCTTGGCAGGAATTAATGCAGCGCGGTTAGCTTTGGGCAAAGAACCATTGATTTTACCACCAACAACAATGATGGGGGCGCTATTTGAATTTATGAGTTCTGCTTCGCCCAAACATTTCCAACCAATGCCGCCCAACTTTGGGATTTTTCCGGAATTGGGTGTGAAAATCAAAAATAAACAAGAACGTTATGGACGTTATCGCGATCGCTCTTTAGCCGACTTAGCAAATTGGAAAGCTCATAATTAATGGGCATGGGGCATTGGGCAGAAGAGGCACAGGGGCAGAGGGGAAAAACTCATCTCCCCTGCTCTCTCATCTCCCCACTCCAGATTCCATGTATCCCTAGCGCAGCAATGACACCCCCCAGCAATCCCCAAGTACCATCGGCAAATACATTGATGCGATGAATGTAGGTACGATGATAGGCGTACTGTAACTGTCTATCATTAACTTTTGTTTGAACTACAAGGTTTTCTACATATTTTTCAGCTTTGATCAGTGCTGCATAATCCTGGTTAAACCAATATGACGATACTCCCACCACTACCAGTCCTGGAAAAACCAAGGTAAGTAAAAGAATTGCTATGCGTGCGTTCATACAGATAACCAGCTAATACATCTACTCAATGCTGACATAGCTAAAATCTTTGTCTAGAAATTGGTAGACCGATTTGATAAGCGAATCAGCATTTAAGTTATAAAAGCAGGGCTGAAGCCCTTACTACGAGCGAATCATTCTAGAAAAATGAATGACGATTAGCTTACTTAGCATTTTTTCAGAACTAGGCGCGAAATCAAAAATAAAAAATCAAACCGCGTTTTTGCCTGTCCTGAATAGCTGACGGGGAGACAAAAAACGTTAGGATGCAGATAAAATAAGCTCCATAGCCCTT
>VFQR01002375.1_pt1 | contig 12115 bp, 10 predicted proteins | sample 3512321 | NCBI WGS metagenome assembly VFQR01 (sample SAMN10412374, study PRJNA504923) | tailings metagenome | isolation source: Relicate 3 Philex TSF1 revegetated site | place: Philippines: Tuba, Benguet | collected 2017-08-29
AGCCAGTCGAACAGAAACACTACCACTTAACGGACAATTACCGATAGGCGAAACACTACTCTTTGTTTGTTTGACACGTGATCTCAACGAATGCGTTGTCCAGGAGTCACAAGCGCGTCGTTGTTGCAAAACCGAAAATCGAACAATTCTTGTCGAACGGGTCAGGGGCTGGACGGTGGGCGGGCCGGTGCAGTGGCAATGGCTGGTTGCTTCTTTATTGTGCAGGACGGGGTTGATGCTCACGCATGGAAGGCGATCCGCTAACCATGTAGGTAATAGTAGGCGTAGATCGGAAGCAACTTTTTCACCGAGTCCGAAATCGTGAGTGCCTCTTTGCGTAGGTTACCGATCACATCCTTTGAAACCGCACCAACGCTTTCTAATGACGCTACAATGCGTTGCTGAGAACTTTGCTCGCTCTTCAGAAGTTGTATACCCAACGCAGCCACAATCTGTGGGGATGGAAACTGCGAAGCTGCTGTATCGAAATTCTCTGTCACTTCCAGCAAAAGTGAAAATGCTTGCTCTGCCTGTTCTGCTGATGACGACGAAATACTGGCCAGCAAGGCAAAATTAATGAAATCAAGCGCCTTTGTTACGATGAATGGCAAGTGTGAAAGGTCATCACATTTCCATTCGGGCGTAGAGTGAAGTGCTTCAATCAGTGCCTGTCCCGTTTTTTGATCCATTCGTTGTCCTACAGACGACCAGACGTGTTCGAGGCAATCTTGAACCACGCCCCACGTGCTTGGAAGACCAATTTCATGAATTACGGGTGTGACTTTTTCTGCACATGCTGCACAGAGTGCGATGGTCTGCCATGCTGGCAACTTATTGATCGTCTGGCAAAGTGAATCGTAATCGTATGAATTCATTGGCAGTCGCCTGTTCTCCAGAATGTCCGAACATCGGTTCCTTGTCGGCCGGGATGAGAGGCTCCGCCAAGTTGCATACCTGCGTTCGTGATGGCCTCTCCACAGCGTTCCGAAGATGAGCAGACATTTCTCGATGTGCCCCCTTCGATGAAATCCCAGTCCTTCAATTTCGGATTGTTGAGGATGTTCTCCTCAGCATGAACTTTCGGGCCTGTGCCAGCTACCCACTCTTCACCGGCTTCCAATTTCCACTTTGCAGGAGCGGATTGTTGACTTCCTTGCAATGACACGAAAGTTCTTTCCTCCCCGGTGATTCGATTTCTGCCTTTGATCACGGCGACGGTATCCCCATGAGCACCAAGCAGGTCAAACAGCTTCGAAGCACGCTGTTGAAGCTTCTCTGCCCCTGCCTGCGATCCACGAAGAATCGCACGCAATAAGTTTGGAGCGTGATCTCAACGAATGCGTTGTCCATGAATCAACAGCGCGTTGTTGTTTGCGGAGGCATGCTTGCCCAGAGCTGCAAGCATGGCACACAGCGGACCCTACGAGTTGATTCATTAATGCGTGATCTTCATTCATCATGCTGCGGATGAAAGGGGTTCGGGCCGGACTCGATCTGTGGTGAGCCGGAGAATCAGATCGGCAGTGCGAGTCAAAGCTCCTGCCTGAACAACATCTCGCCTCAAGGCGTCGAGTTCTTCCAGCTTCAGGGTCATCTGCTGAAGATCGGCCAGCCAGGGAGAAATCGCATCAGCCATCTGCCGGCCGGCTTCCGGGGCCTCTCCCACAAAGAGCAGTTCCGGGAAGATGCGGCGGTTGGCCATCAGGTTCGGGAGTGAAAAGTGCGGAATGTGAATGATCTGACGGCCAATCCAGTGTGTCAGCTTACTGCAGGAGTAGAACGTGGCGTAAGGAGTGCGACGGGCGAGAAGTTCGAGCGCGACGGAACCTGAGACAACCAGGGCACAATCCGCAATATCGATGATCTCGGGAGTGCGGCCCACGAAAAAGTTCATGCGCAATCCCCCGCCTGTGCGCACGAATTCTTCACTGCACCATTGGCGCTGCTTCTCTTTGTAATTGGCCACGTAGAAAGTGAGATCGTCAAAACGCTCCTGGAGCAGGCGGGCGGCTTCGAGCATGCGCGGCCAGTTATGGGTGACTTCATGGCCACGCGAGCCGGGGAGCAAGGCGACCACGCGACCGGCCTGTGGTTTCCATTCTCGTACAAACGATTGATCCAGTGGATGGTGGACAATCTCATCGAAGAAAGGGTGTCCCACATTGGTCACGGGAACATTTCGCTGGGCGTACCATTCGGTCTCGAACTGTAAACCTGAAATCACGTGATCGACGGTGCGTTTGAGTTTGTGAATCCGCCAGCCACCCCACGCCCACATCTGGGGAGGCATGAAGTAGTAGACGGGAATCCCTAACGCTTTGGCCGCTTTGGCAATGTGCCAGTTGAAGCCGGGAAAATCGATGAGCACGATGGCATCGGGGCGATGCTGTTGCAGGTGGGCTCGTGCCTGGCGGAAGACTTTGTAGAAGGTCGTCAGAAGTGGGAGGACCCGGAAGATCCCCATCACCGCGAGATTGGTGAGAGGGTAGATCACTTCACAACCAGCGACTTCCATGGCTGGGCCGCCCAGTCCACTGACTTTCAGGCCAGGATCACGATGCTGAAGTGCGCGAATCAAATGAGCGGCATGCTGATCGCCACTGGGTTCGCCCACGGAAAAGAAAATATGCATATTGATCGTCCCTGACTGCCCGGTCGTCATTCACCAGTGACAAAAGCTGCAAATGCCAAAGCTTAGGAGGCCTGGTAAACAATCTCGCCATCCGCTCGAGATCTGTGTTGCTACAGATCGTCCGATGGATGGCGTTTGCGGTCAAGGCGAGGTTTTGCCGGCCGTTGAAATTGAGCCTGAGCGATCGAGACGAACTTCAGGCCGCTTCGCGTTCGGCTGCTGCGGCTGAGCGATTTTGAAGCAGGGGAACGACCTGCCCCAGAAGTCGCTTCATTTCGGCGATGACACCCATTTCCAGCTCATCGGTGGAAATCCCTTCACAGGCTTGAACGCAGGCGTAAATCCGGCGGACAAGTTCGCGATTTCCTTCCGTATCGACGCCATGAAGCTCGCCGTCGGTTGAAAGAACGAACATCGGAGCAGATGTCTGTTCCATCGTCTTACCTTCTGTTGGAGGGCAATAATCCATCATTTACGACCACGGCCTCATATGGCTCAGTGGCGACAGATGGAGGTGTTTTCGGTGGAGATCGACAGCGAGACGACAATTCCGCCAGATGAAATGTTGGACTTTAACGAATAGGACGACTTTCAGGTAAACACTGCGATTGTTGTTCGGCACATTCTGCAGGAGGGCGGAGGGACTCTCAGGATTGTGGAATTTCATTGTGAGATGTTTCCCAGAAAATAATGGCTCGTTGTGGGTTGCGAAAACATGCTTGCCCAGGGCTGCAAGCATGGCACAGATATCGCTCTTATTTCATGGAAAAAGTGTGGGATGTTTCTTTCAACTGGAAACGACGGGTCATCTGATCAACAATATCTGATTGATGAGACAGAACTTCCCGATTGGCCCTGTGGATCGCCATTGTGACTCAGGAGAACATGAACTGGTTGCAGGAAGGACAGGGGCGACTCCCTGTCTGTCTCTGGTCGTTTACCACCGATGCTCCACTCGCAGATTTGAAGCTGGCTCGTGAGACTGGCGAAGTTGTGGCCAGCGATCATTCGGGCGGGATTTATCTGATCGATATCGAAGGGCGGGTGCGAGCACTGACCCGCTTAGGGCAAGTCGCCCGGGAAGTGGCTTTTGCTGATAATGGGGCCACGATTGCCGCTGTCTCCGGGCCGAGTTCGCTGTCTCTTATGAATCGAAAGCTCTCGTTCCAGTGGACGAGGCAACTTCCTGACAGCATTCTCGCCACTGCACTTGCCCCTTATGGTGAGCATGTTGCCGTTTCGCTGACCGATGGCATGAATGCGATTTATACACTGGGAAATAAAAAACACGCGACTTTTCAAACGCCCAGACCGCTCAAACATCTGGCGTTTCTGGGAACGGAAACTGCATTGATTGGTGCGGCCGAGTATGGGTTGATTTCCAAAATCCGCCTGGATGGGCAGATCCTGTGGTCCGAATCGCTCTGGTCCACAGTGGGGGGATTGGCAGTGACCGGGAATGGCGAGTCGATTCTGCTGGCTGGTTACATGCACGGCCTGCAGATGTTCGGCAATGACGGTTCTTCGGCGGGAACTTTGATGCTCGACGGCACAGCCAGCCATGTCGGCCAGAGTTTTCATCAGCATCGCATTTACTCAGCGACGCTGGAGCAACATCTCGCGTGCCTGAGCAAAGCGGGAGACCTGGTTTATCTCCTGGGATTGCCTGAACCATTGCATCGTCTGCAGGTGACAGCGATGGGGGATGCGGTGATTGTGGGATTCCCCTCCGGACGCATTATGAAACTCGCGATGCTGTGAACGATCAGTGGTTTGATCGATCAGTGGTTTATCAGAACGGAGCCAGGCTATGCAGACATCCTCAACACGACTGTTATCCCGTCGGCATCTGTTGCGGGGAGCGGGAGCCATGCTGGCGCTGCCACTTCTGGACGCCATGCTCCCTCGAACGTGGGGAGCTCCTTCGCAGTTCAAGCCGTGGAATCGCTCGCATGGCCCACAGCCACGGATGATCTGCTGCTACATTCCCAATGGTGTGAATATCCTCGAATGGGTCCCCGAAACGACGGGGAAAGAGTATCAGTTATCGAAGACTCTCCAGGTACTGGAGCCTCATCGGGATGATTTCACTGTCCTGTCGGGGCTGGGACATCCGGCTTCGCAAGGTGGGCATAGTGGAGCCGATACGTGGCTGACCGGGGCCAATCTGCAAGCGGTCCCGGGTGCCGATTATACGAATAGCGTGTCGATGGATCAGATCGTGGCGGATCTGCATGGGCGGCACACACGCTACGGATCTTTGCAGCTCAGCGATCAATCAGGTACGGGGAGTGCAGGGCATAGCCATACACTTTCTTTTGATGTCAATGGGACGCCACTACCTGCTGAGAACTCGCCGCAACGATTGTTCGAGCGACTGTTTGTTCCCGAAAGTGCGGCCGATAAAACGGCGACCTTACGTCGTCTGGCCGAGAAGAAATCGATTCTCGACAGCGTTCGTGAGGATGCGAAGCGGCTGGAAAAAACACTCGGGAAGCGTGATCGACAGAAACTCGATGAGTATTTCACGAGTATCCGCACGACTGAGGAACAGCTCAGCCGGATGGAAGCGTGGATTGATCGACCCAAGCCAGAAGTCCCCCCCACGAATCTGCAACTGGGGAGCCAACCTGGCAATGCCCATGATCGCCCGATGTGGATTGATGTGATGCTCGAACTGGCTTATCTGGCCTTTCTGACGGATACGACGCGCGTCATCACGTTTGAATGGTCGCGCGAAGCGGGTGGATTTGGCGGGGGCGGTGAGAATCATCACGAGTATTCCCATCATGGTGGCGATGCCGGGATGCTGGCCAAGCTGGGGCAGATTGACCGTTTTCATTTGTCGAAGCTCGACCGCTTTATGAATCTGCTCAAATCGACGACTGAGGCCGACAGCCACATGCTGGATCAAACGATCATTGTTTATGGCAGCGGTATGAATTCGGGCAAAGGGGGCGAGCACTCACCGAAGAACCTGCCACTCCTGGTGGCTGGTGGCAAGAAGCTGGGTCTGAAGCATGGGCAGCATCTGGCGTTTGATCCTGATAAGCATCCTCCGTTATCGAACGTGCTGCTTTCGCTGGCTCAAAAAATGGGTGTGGAATCTGACCGCTTTTCGGATGCCACCGGTACGCTGACGGGACTGGTGTAACGCCCAAGCCACTCACTTCCAGAGAGCAAAACAGCCAGTTGATCAGCTTCATGCTCACCAACCGGCTGCAAGAGCTCTGGCAATCAAGATTCGATTGCTGGAAACATCGATCTTAAACGATTCCCTGAAGATCACTGCGCGTGGTTGGTTTCAAAGACATGCTTGCCCAGAGCTGCAAGCATGGTACACAGCAAGCATGGCACACAACTGCCACCCAAGGGTGGCCCGGCCTACTTGTGGCCGGGTTGTCGTGCAGTTGCACGACGACAAGAAGCCGCGCCATGCATGTGCATCTGGAACCCTCGCCCACGTCATCGTGGGAGAGTGCAGGGTGAGGGTCTTCTCTGATGAATGTGCAGCAATCACTGAGGCATCCACAGGGGCGCCAATTGTCAGCAGGTCGCCGGAGATCAAGAGCACGCTGCGATGAAGTCGTGGCTTGATCGCTCGCTCGATACGTGCGAGTTCCCCTCATCCCGGCCTTCTCCCGTCAGAACGGGAGAAGGAGCAAGGTCCTCGCCATGAACAATCAAAGCCTCATGACCTGGGGTCAAACGAAGACGTTTGACCCTAGCCACCCCGGTATCAGGCCACCCCGTATTAAGCCACCCCCGTATTAAGCCATAGAGTCCCCTGCCAGACCGCAGATTCATATGCATGCAAAGTTGTGTGTGATCGACAGCCCAAAGCTGCAAGCATGGCGCAAACGGGGCGTTTGTTTTTCGTGGAAAGCGTATTAGTATTCGCCCACTGTTTCGCGACCACCTCGTGAACCGAGAGCGCGGTAAGTGGTGATGTCGATGTTTTCGGAAATGAACTTCACTGAACCATCTCCCATGGCAAAGAACGCACCACCTGTGTGCCAGCTTCCAAATCCGATCTGAGCAGCTTCGCCACGAACTGTCAGGTCGAGAGCTGCGTTGATTTTGACAGCAGCCGACCCTGTGCATTCTGAAAATTCAGCTCCACTGGTGTTGCCGGGAGCCCAGCCACCGGATTGAGGGATGGAGATGATCCAGTGATCAAAGGCAACACCGTTCCGTCCTGCTGAAGGATTGGTATAGAACTCACCAACCATGATGGTGTTCGATGTTCCATCGATCACATCGCGCATGCGCACAGAACTCACTCCGAAGAACATCCCATCCGGGGCAGAAGCATTTTCGTGAGAGACGGCACCTGTGGGCGCGCCGACCGTTGTTAACTCGGAATCCTGATCGGCATAGACGTTGCTGCCGGAGCAGACTCCGTAGCTCAGAACGCCGCGACCCGGGATCGATTGATCATCAATATTGCTGGCCACCGCCATACTGGGGCAGCGGAAGATCGGGATATTGGCACCGGAAGCCGCCGTGTTCGCCACACAGTTGGTGTTGTTCCAGTTACCGGGATCACCTTCGGCTCGAATAATCGTGTTGAACAGAGCTGTCTGTTCAATCTGAGGGAGGATCTGATTTGTCCAGCTTCCTTCCAGAGTATCCCAGGCAAAGACAAACGTATTTGAGTTGTCGTGATAGTTATGCATTGCCAGAGCGAGGTTTTTCAGATTATTGCGGCAAGCGGTTCTGCGAGCGGCCTCTCGTGCCTGCTGCACAGCGGGTAGCAAGAGGGCAATGAGGATCGCGATAATCGCAATCACAACAAGCAACTCGATGAGTGTAAAGCCATTTCTGGCAGGCTGAACGGTACGTTCGGACTTTTGAATGACCATTTGGTTCCTAGTAAGAATTAAAGAGAAGGCTAATAGAGCGCGAGATTTTCGAAGTCGCTCAAGGGAGTTTTATTAATACTGCCCTTGAGGCGTTGAGAAGAGTTCGAAGTTGATTTCATTGGTACCAGCCACGACATCTGCAGTTAATATCGTTTTGTTATGGTAGATGGGGAGTAGCTTTTCGACGGGTTCTGGTGCACCTTCAACAACAGGAGGAGGTGTGTACCCGGAGATTTCGGGTGGACTGAAGACGGTGCGAATCACGACCGATTTCTTGCCGATGGCCGCCCCCTTCTGTTTCTGGTCAAAAGTCAGTTCATATCGACCGTCGCTATCGGTAATGCCCCAGGAGCTGCTATAGCCTGCTTCCGAGAACGTGACCATGGCGTTGGGGAGCGGTGTACCATCGAGCGTCACGCGGCCTGTGACCGGCGCCCACTCAAACATCTGATAATTACCGGAAACATCGTTCGAGCAGCCTGCTGCGAAACTCAGGATATATAAACACAGGGAGCCGGGAACGAGCAGGGATCTGAAGAATCTCGCGTGCATTAATTGAACCTTGATGTTGATGTGTGAGGTCCGACCAGATCGCGAACACTGGGACGATAGCGATGATTGTCTAGTACTAGTATTCGCCAACAGTTTCGCTGCCAGCTCGTGAGCCGAGGGCCCGGTATGTGGTGAGGTCGATGTTTTCGGAGATGAATTTGACAGAGCCATCGGCCATTGCGAAGAAGGCTCCGCCGGTGTGATAGCTGCCAAAGCCGGCTTCGGCGAATTGACCGGGAACTGTCAGGTCGAGCCAGCCGTTGATCTTGGAGCCGGTTCCACCGATACATTCACTGAATTCAGTGCCGCCAGTGGTGCTCGATGGTGACCAGTTGCCGGATTGAGGGACGCAAATGATCCAGTGATCGAACGCCTGACCATCGCGACCATTCATATTCGTGTAGAACTCGCCGAGCATGACGGTGTTAGAGGTACCGTCGATCACATCGCGGATACGGACGGAGCTGCATCCCCAGAAGATCCCGTCGAGATTGTTATCCGAAAGGGCCTTGGCACCTGCTGGAACAGGCAATGAGGCGAGTTCGCTGGCGTTATCTGTGAAGACGTTACCGCCGCCGCAGACTCCGTAGCTGGCCACGCCGCGATTGGGGATACTCTCATTGGTCAGTTGGGGTGACATGGCGGTGCTGGGGCAGAACATGACGGGAATTGAGGCTCCGCCAGCAGCGTTATTGGCAGGGCTGCTGGTGTTCCAGTTCCCCGGGTTTCCTTCGGCCCGGATGATCGTGCTGAACAGCGGAGCCTGGTCGATTTGCGGCAGAATCTGGCTCGACCAGCTCCCTTCGAGCGAGTCGAAGGCAAAGACGAAGGTCCCATGCTGGTCATGGTAGTTGTGCATGGCCAGGGCCAGGTTCTTCATGTTGTTCCGGCAAGCCGTCCGACGGGCCGCTTCTCGTGCCTGCTGAACAGCGGGCAAAAGGAGGGCAATGAGAATCGCAATAATGGCGATTACCACCAGCAATTCGATGAGTGTGAAGCCTGCTGAACGGTTTTTGTGTGGATTTCTGGTCAACTGAGGCACTCCTGAGAATTTGAATTTCAGAACAAACAAAGAGTGCTGCTAAGAATAAACACCGATATAAAAAATTTATTAACGCTCCATAAAGTTTCCTGAATATAAACTTTTGTGAACAAATCATGGTGCTGCTGTCTCATTAGTCGCTTGTCAGATGTAGGGCAGGGATCTCGAATCATGAGCTGATTCGGCAAACGAAGGTGGTTCGTTGATTTTCGGGAAACAGGGCCGCCTGGTGGCTCCCTTGGGAGTCCACTCGCCACGCTGAGCATGACGGGGCAACGTTCCGCCGAGATGTTCGATCCGATTTTCGGCTCGGGTCTGTCTCTGATGAACTCAAGCGGTGTATGATCCAAGAAGCTTTGCACGCCCCGTGTAACGCTCTGGCTTTTCCAAACATGGATCGAGGAAACGTTCGATGGTCGTAAAAACTCCGGCTCGCAAATTGCGGACAAAGGAAAGCCAGCCGTCATCGGGAATTTTGCCGTCAGAGATTCAAGAGACGGCCTGCAGTGCGAGCGGCGTCTCCGGGGAGATGATTCCTTATACAATCACTCCGACCGAGTTCGGATTATTGATGGTCGCAGGTCGTGCTCGCGGACTTTTATATGTTGCGATGAGCGGTGACGAGGAGAGCATGGCACAGGATTTTTCCCGCAGATTCGGAAAGAAAGGCCTGCCACCTGGTGCTCGAATGTCTGGCTCTTCAGCGAGTGAACTTTTCCACTGGACTCAGCAGATTCTCGATTACCTCGCTGGAAAGTTGCGAGACTGGAACCTCCCGATCGATGTGCAGGGCACGCCGTTTCAGCAGGAGGTGTGGGGGGCATTAAGGCAGATTCCTTATGGGGAAACTCGCACCTATGCTCAACTGGCGAGGAGCATTGGCAAGCCTGCGGCTGTCCGCGCTGTGGCCAATGCCTGCGGGGCCAATCCGCTGGCAATCGTTATCCCCTGCCATCGGGTGATTGGCAGTGATGGACAACTGACTGGCTTCCGCTGGGGAATCGAGCGTAAGGCAGCACTGCTCCAATTGGAACGGGTGCTGGTTGATTAATGCCCCTTGTCTGGCGGATGCTGGAGAGTGGCTAGCTTTCGAAAAGCATGAGGAAAATGACAGCTCGCGGGATCTGCGGGTGACCTCTGGGGAGTCGACGAAGGGGAATGTGAGCGCTGCGGTTTATCGCATGGCTGTTCTAAAAGTGAGAATACTTAGCTAACACGAAGTATACGAAGAGCACGAAGGTTGCGGGGAGAGATGAGTGAAGGGTTGTCGAGATGATGCAGGTACTTGGCCAACCAGGTCGAAAACAGAATTTCAACAGGGGCTACCGGGCTGAATCAAACCGACTGCTAGTCAACTCCACCACATGTTGAGTGAATGTACCAGACGGCGCCATCGGAACAGACCGTACATAATTAAGCCCCTGTGGAGGAGGGCAGTCACCTGTATTTCTGGTCCATACATCGTAAACACGATCTACATAGGGAAGCTCCTCTTCCATGTTGAATAGTAATCCTTGTGAGGTGGACTTTATACGCCCCTCTAACGAATAAAGTGCTTCATCTCCAACCACGACATACCCCGCATCGCAGTCTACGGCAAACTGTTCGATGTGGATCCAGAAATCTGCCTGGAATGCTGGGGGACAATAACTCATTACCTTCTGATCCCAATGAAATGAAATCTTTGGAAGACGACCTTCGAAATGAAACTCAACTTCATAAGGGAAGTGCTCTTTCTTGCAGGAAATTACAAACGATTGGTTCCGATTCAAGAGTCCTTCAATGGCGTCTGTTATGGGGGCAGGAATAGTTACACCCTTCTCGGTGGAATACATAAGGTCATCTTCTTCACTCACCTCGCACATCTCAATTGTACGTTCTATAAAGGAAGTGTAATCACAGAGTTGTTTCGTACCATTGTCGGGCTTAAGGAGTTTCCCAGGTCTTGGGAACAAGAAAGCACTTCGATAAGAGGACATGACCGTCATAACCTTCGTTAAACAGGTGCAAATGTGGTATTCATGTATTCTTCAATCAAGAGAGTCCTTTAGATCTTCTCGAAGGCTGTATGGGTGTTGCTCACCTATCGGGTGGCACTGCTGGCTTGTCCAGCAGTGGCTTTCAGGGGACATGATTCAGGGCAGCGATCGCTTTGGTTTGGGATTGTATTTTTGCTGCAAAGAGTTGGGGACTTCCTTGATCAAATGTATTGAGAAAAATGCTGCAGAGGCGAGAACAAAATGGCTATGAGTGAGTCGTTGGGCGATTGAAAGGAGCACTGCTGGACGAGCCAGCAGTGGCACCCTGGCGTTAAGCGATTTGACGCCTCATTGTGAAGCTAGCCTAGAAGGCACAAAAGCCTTCCAAGGTGCTCATGAAGCAACAGTGGCAAACAAATCTAATTCGTTTGAATCTGCCGAAAGCAGCATAGGTTCTTCAAGAGCTTGTCGATTTGCACCTGTGATCGCCGCCTGGAGGCACTTGCCATATCTAATAAAGCCAATCAAGGGACCTCCTCACCTCGCAAGCCACAATACGTTGCAATACGGCAATGCAATCATATCAATACCGATATTCTTCAGGCATATCAGCATCATCGATATCAGTCGTAACGCATTTTTCTTCATCAAAAAACAGTATAAAATCCATTGCATCTGATATTGATTCCATTCGCAGGTAGTTAAACCATTCGTCGTGCAAAAGGAACACTTCGCCGGAGTCGGACATAAAACCAATATATCTACCTCTTTCGCCGATTGGGCATAGTGCACACCCAACAAGAGATTCAAAATAACGAAGTTCACGAACATTAAAATTCACAAACACCTTGAATACATCGAAACAGAAGAACGATACACCACCGTCTGGGAGAAGCAGGGTTGCACCGTGAAACAGCCGAAGAAACTCTAACGCCGCAGATGATGCGTGAATTCCGTTTTCAGTCAGAAATTGTTCAACATTTTGAATGCCACCGAAGGGCGCATTGGGAAGTCCCTGAGTCGCGAGAAAGGATCTTGCCCGCTC
>VFQR01002377.1_pt1 | contig 12112 bp, 6 predicted proteins | sample 3512321 | NCBI WGS metagenome assembly VFQR01 (sample SAMN10412374, study PRJNA504923) | tailings metagenome | isolation source: Relicate 3 Philex TSF1 revegetated site | place: Philippines: Tuba, Benguet | collected 2017-08-29
TAATAATTTTTGTAGCTTCGTAGCCGTCCATAATTGGCATCCGCATATCCATTAAAATCAGGTGTGGTTGCCATTGCTCCCAAAGTGCGATCGCTTCTTGACCATTTGCAGCTTCTTCCACAACAAAACCGATGCTTCTAAGAATTTTTATTAATACTAAACGGCTATCTGTAGAGTCATCAACTACTAAAATGCGGTATTGATTTTGACCAGGTGCTAAACTGACAACTCGCCGTCTAGTCTGTTTGACGTGTACTTCACTAGCTGCGGCTAAACTAATTTGAATATCAAAGTTAAATTTACTTCCCTTCCCAACAGTGCTAGTGACACTAATATCTCCCCCCATAAGTTGCACATATTTACGGCTAATTGCTAAACCCAATCCTGTGCCCTGTTGGGATTTCCTGCCGGTTTCAGTTTGCCCAAAAACTTGAAATAACAAGTTAATTTCCTCTGGAGCAATACCGCAACCAGTATCTTCAATCTCGAAGTAAAGATGGGCATTGGGCATTGGGTATTGGGCATTGGGCATTGGGCATGGGGCATTGGGAGAGGCAGAAGGATGGTTCTTGATTTTGAATTGTGTTAGGGCAGCTAAGCCGTGTCCGTAAGCATCATTTTGAATTTTGAATTGTTTGTCTCCCTCATCTCCAATGCCCCATGCCCCATGCCCCGTGCCCTGTGCCCCATGCCCCATGCCCACCTTCAACATCACCCTCCCAGTATCGGTAAATTTAATTGCATTTCCCAGGAGGTTGAGCAAGACTTGACGCAGTTTACTTTCGTCGGCTTGGACAATGTGGGGCAAGTCAGATGTATATTCAAATACCAACTCTAATCCTTTGGAAGTGGCGCGGAAACGCAACATTTCTTCAAGATTTTGCAAAAGGTGAATTAGATCAAAACTGCTGAGATTCAATGTCATTCTCCCAGCTTCGATTTTTGACATTTCCAAAATGTCGTTGATTAAGTTGAGAAGATGTTCGCCTGCACGGTTGATGATTGTTAGATTTTGTTGATGTTCGCTAGACAAAGCATCATCATGGCTCATGAGTTGAGTAAAACCAAGGATGGCATTGAGTGGGGTACGTAGTTCGTGGCTCATGTTGGCGAGGAATTCGCTTTTGGCGCGGTTAGCAGCATCAGCAACGATGGCGGCTTCTTGCAGCGCTTGTGATTGCCTTTGCATTTGTGCCAATAATTGCGCTTGCTGCAAAGCAACCGCCAACTGATTACTAATTTGAACCACCATGTTGACTTCTTCTGGTTTCCATTGGCGGGGTTCGGAATTTTGATAACTTGCTAGCAAGCCCCAAAGTTGATTGCCAGATAAAATGGGAACAATAATATAAGCCTTTGCTTGAAAGCGTTCCAAGAGTTTGATGTACATAGGATGAAGCTCAGCGTTGTAAATATCTGGGATGCAGCTAAAACTCGCACCTTGGGCGTACAAATCTTGGAGGAAAGTATTTTTTGCTTGCTCATCTGACCGATGTAAAATTTTCATCAGGCAACGGCCATTTTCTATCATCCCTTGTGTCAGATCGGGGTCATTTTTCAGTTCTTCCATCAAAGAAATCCAACCGTCTGCTACTGACTCAGAAATAAATTTGCCGCTCCAGTTGGCATTGAAACGATACACAGCAACTCGATCGCAGTTTAGTACTTGCCGTAATTCTTGGGTTGTGGCTGCAAATATACTCTCTAAATCCAGTGTTTGACGCATCCTTTGAATCACTTGGGCGATGGCTCTTTCCCGTTCTGCACTCTCACGCAAGGCTTCTTCTGCTAATTTTCTTTCGGTAATATCAGTAATCATCCCGATATAACCTTTAATTTCTCCATCCTCTGTAAATTCAGGTAAAGCCTGACAAATTACCCAGACAATTGAATTGTTCTGATGACAAAAGCGATGTTCGTGTTTATACTTTTTACCGGATGTTGTTGCTTGATGCCATGCGGTTAACAGTTGCTCTAAATCATCTGGATGTACAGCATTTATCCAACCTTTGCCCAAAGATTCTTCAACGGTGCAACCAGTAATTTCACTCCAACGCTGATTAAAATATAAGATGTTGCTATCAAGATCGGTATAAAATATACAAGCCGGGGAAGCTTCGGCTAAAAGTTGATATCGTTGTCTACCTTCTTGGACAGCGAACTCTGCTAGTTTGCGATCGCTAATATCTGCCCAGTAACCAACGCATTCTATCGGCTCCCCAGCTTCGTCACGAATTAACCTCATCTTTTCGTAGAACCAGTGATAAGTTCCATCAGCGTGTAACCAGCGATACTCATAAGATTTGTATTCTTGCTCAACCAGTTGGCTAAATTTTCTAGACACCAGTTCTACATCTTCTGGGTGGATGCGATCGAGCCAAAAATAGGGATTTTCAAGAAATTCGGCTGCTTCGTAGCCAACCATTGCTCTCACATTCTTACTAATAAAAGTAGTGCTAAAGTCCCCCGATGTTTTGCTGCTATAAATCACCACAGGACTAGAAGTGAGCAAATATTGGAGGCGTTCGTTTGCTAAACCCAATTCTTGTTCAACGCGTTTGCGTTTAATTAATCCACCCAATTGAGCAGCAACAGCACTCACTAATAACAGCAAACGCCGATCTACTAATACTGAACTGCGTTTAAAAAACACTAAAACAGCTAATACTTGGTTTCCAGCCAGTATGGGAACGCCAAAACCAGCTTTTAATCCTACTTTTGCAGCTTGTAGCGATCGCAAAAAAATCGGCTCTGTTACTTGGGAAACATCTTCTATCCATTCTGGCTCCTGGTTCTGCCAAACTCGCCCTGGTAATCCCACTCCGAAAACAAATGTAATAGTTTTACTTTGATAACAGAATTCTTCTAAGCTGTCTTCCTCTCCATACCAGCCCAAACTGTGTTCTAAAACAGTGTTATCTTCATTGGGTATCCACGCCTCGCCAAAATCCCAGCCGATGGTTTGACAAATTAAACGCAAAACCACTCTTAAGGCGTTATTGACATCACTGGCGCGGGCGATGGCTTGGGTTGTCAACAGCAACAAACGACTTTCATTTTCTGCTTGTTTGCGTTCAGTGATATCTTTGGCAGTACCTAGTACATACCATTGTCCGTCGATGTCCATCATTTCCGCACTAAATAAAGTCGTTTTAATTTCTCCCGAACAAGTGCGAAAATCAACTTCGTGGTTGCGAATGGCTTTAGTGTGTTGCAGGGTGTAGGTAACCAGATTATATTCTTTTGGATTCACCCAAATATTCAATTCTTCATCAGTGCGATCGATCACTTGAGAACGAGAATAACCAAAAAACCGACAAAAGCTATCGTTAACTTCGATATAGCGTTTGTCAGGAACGGTAATTAAAGCAATAGGATCGGGAGATGCTCGAAAAGCCGATGCTAGTTTTTTTTCAGAAGCGCGTCGCGCCGCTTCTGCACGTTGGCGACAGCGTACTTCCAGTACTAAAGAAACTAAATTACCCAAAGAACGAGCAAAATTTTGGTCTTCTAATGTCCAAGAATGAACACCACCCACCGCTTCCAGACATAAAACTCCTACTGTTTTTCCCTCCAGCCTAATTGGTGTATCGAGTACAGAAGTAATGTTTAATCTTGAGTAAGAGGCTGAAAATTCTTTGGTTCTAGAATCGATGTGAGCATTATCAGTGGCGATTATTTGGTCTTGTTGCAAAGCTGCAAAATAAGCTGGATAGTCGGCTGCGAATAATGAAACTCCTTGGCTGTGTTGATTCAGACTCGCTTGGAATAAGTCAATACATTGGATTTTCGTCCTTTTGTCGTCATATAGCCAAACACTGGCTCGTTCTACTCCGATATTTTGGGTAGCTGTTTCTGTAATTGCACTCAAAGCTGCTTTTAAATCACCTTGATAAAGGGTTGGATTTTGCGCTAATCGTGTTAATACTAAGTTGTGAGTGCGGAGCTTAATCGCACTATCTTCCAGAATTTTAAAATTTGTTGTTAAATCTTTGTTAACGCTAATTTCTGGGAGAATATCCTGTGTTTGCCTGTTGCGAATATTTAATTCAATTGTCAGGCGTTGACGTTCTTGAATTTCTTGTTTTAACTGTGTTTTTAACTTTTTGATAGTCAGTTGATTTTGTACGCGAAACAAAACTTCTTGAATTTTAAATGGTTGAGTAATACAATCAATATCGTGAAAATCAAAAATCTTGGCTTTGGTAAATAATTCATCGCCACTACCAAAAAAAATGAGCGCTATGTCTTGAGTTTTTTGGTGATTTTTCAATTGATGGTAAACTTGACAAACATCTATATCTGGCAAAATAACATTGCATAAAATCAAATCTGGAGGATAAGAAAATGCCCGATCAATTGTTAATTTTCCAGAAAATAGACTCTGAACTTGATAGCCTTGATTTTGCAGGATATCTGATAAAAAATTTAAATTTTCTAAATTTTTATCAACTAATAAAATTCTGATTTTTTGAGCATCCATATCAGGAATTAAATTAATTTAAAATTCAAAATAATTTTGTGAATCAAACTGAATAAAAAATCAGAAATTAATGATTAGAGAAAAATATACTACAGAGAAAATAAACAAAATCAATGTTAATGTTGACTGTCAATATTAGCAATGGAATATTTTTTCGCCTAAAATTCCGTTAAATGTCAACTGTCAAAAGTATGAGTAACTATGCAATTTAAAAGCGTAATAGCTGATATCACTCTGGTTAAATAGTTATCATTGCGTTGGCGGTTCAGTAAAGCCGTTCCCCTAAAAAAGCCACCTTTGAGTGACATATCATAAGTAATTTGGCGGACATGATTATCATTCCCCTACATATACAATTAATCGTGTCTATAATAACTCCCTATTTTGAATATCAAAAAATTAACAATTCTTAACAAAATCACGATAATCACAGGAACATCTTTCAGTCTTACCCACAGTGATTAATGTATCATTTCAATTTAAGCATTAATGTCATAAAAAACACAACAATAGCTTAAATCTTACTTTTCCAGTCCCCAGTCCCCACTTTCTACTTTTAAACTAGATGCTGATGTGATAAATCGCACAATCATGACTGAAAAATATTTTCCCAGTTCTCAGTCAACAGTCAACAGTCAACAATCATCAGTAAACTTTTTCGTCAAAATTAATTTCAATTTTGATTTAATTTTAAAAATTCACCTATATTCATCAATTTGGGAGTATCTTTACTGACAATTAACGGTAGCTTTCCATCCCATTTTTGTATTGCTTGCCTTTGTAATATTTGTGGAGTTAGTCCATTATGTAATAATCGATGTACCTCAGCTTCTCCTTTTGCTAAATTAACTTGTGCCTCAGCTTCTTTTGTTGCTTTTAAAGCAATAAATTCTGCTCGTTTGGCTTCTTGCTCGGCAATTTGTTTGGCCTCCACCGCCTCACTAAATCTTTCGGAGAAATGGACGTGGACTAGAGAAATATCATCAACTGCAACGTGGTAACTATTCAGACGTGTAGTTAATGCAGCATCTACTTCAGCTTTGACTTCTCCTCTTTTAGTAATAATTTCTTCAGCAGTATACTTTGCCATAACGGCTTTTAATACTTCTTCTACTGCTGGATTAATGATTCTGTCAATAACACTTTGTTCGTCTCCAATTTCCTGAAAAATGGCATTTACTTCCTGAGGAATAATATGCCAATTTAAAGCTACATCTGTGAAAACGTTTTGTAAATCTTTAGAAGAAGCTTCCGCAGAGATTTCCTGTTTTTGGACTCTAACACTCAATTTTTTTACAGTATTGTATACAGGGATAATGAAGTGAATTCCCTCTGCTAATATTTGGTTTTGGACTTCGCCAAATTTCATTAAGACGCCGCGTTCTCCTGCATTGACAATTACACAAGGCGTGAGCAAGAGAGTTATCAAGAACAAAAGAGCAGTCAGTTTTCCAGCACGGTTAAAATTCGTATTTTTTCTCATTTGCCTGAAACATTTATGCATCTTGCATACAGACACATATTTCACAGTTGTATGCTTCTTGTGGTTATGCTGTTATATAACAATTCCCAAGCGTATGAAATACACCCCAATACGGTTAGGTCAAAGGGGAAAGGGGAAAGGGGAAAGGTTTCAAATATATCCAAATCCCCTTACCCCTTAACCTTTTCCCAAACCACAAGGGAAGTTCATACTGCCTATCCGAACCTTATTAAAATACACCCCACCTGCGCTGTCGCGGAGGGGAGGGGTGATTTTGTACCTCACCAAAATTGGAAACGCTATAAATCTTATCTCCGTGTTGTCCGTGTGTGGTAAAACTAAGATAATTTTTAACTACAGAAGCATAGAGAACGCAGAGATTTTATAGCCTGAAATCAGATTTTATCAGTTACTTTAACAGGACTAGGTAGCTTTAGTCTATCTGAAATACTGTAATGTTATCGAAAAGCCGTAGTATTTAAAAAGTTAAATTTACCTTTAGATGACTAAACTCATGAGCTGGCGGTCTAGCTCAATGAGGTAATCTCGACCGTAAGCTCCATTTTCTAACCCTGCCATGAGATGGTGGGGGATGTCTTGGGTAATTTCTTCGCTGCAAGAAGCGGCTCCCAGTGCGAGCGCTGCTACTGTATCCACATCACCGCTAAAAGCAATACAATCTTGTAAAATTTCACTTATACTGTCATTTCTGATGAGGGCAGTGATGGCTGCTCTAACACTCATCCAGCCTTTGGATTTTACTTTACCTTGCCAAGGTTTACACCACTGCCCAGGTACATAACTTTCTAAAAACTTGGCTAATTTGCGTTTTGGCCCCAGTCGATAAATAAAGTAATGTGACATCAAAGCTGCGGCAACAGCGGCGTTGATTCCATCTGGTGTATTGTGAGTAATTGCGGCTTGAATTGTTGCCGCTTCGATGACTTTTTCTGGTGTGGGATAAATACCAATGGGTGCTGCACGCATCGCTGCACCACTTTTGTCGCTATCAGGGCGAATTTTGATTAAAAATTCTTCGCCATTTTGGATTTCTAGGAGAAAATTGTAGAAGTTTCTCGCATATCCTTGTCTGGGATCGCGTTTAAAGGCTGTAACAAAACTTTCGGCTAAAACTTCCGGCGTCCACAGTGCTTGAGCAACAATGACTTCAGCAATGGCAATGCTCATCTGGGTATCGTCGGTATAGCTGCCAGGAATGAGTCGAAAACGCGGGTGTTGCACGTATCGACTCAAATCGTTGTTAACGAGCATTTCGTCTGCATATTCAAAGCCTGCACCGTAGGCATCTGCAATCGCTAACTCTAGCAGCATATTGGTACTACACTAAAAATGGACGCGCCAGGAAAAAGCTAGAAATTGATTTAGCGTCTATCGGTTCGCCGTCGAGAATTGCTTTTTCTAATTGTTCTGGAGTAAAGAATACAGTTTCGATATCCTCGTCTCCATCTTGGGGTGGTGGGGTTTCCAGCTTTTGTAAATCTTGAGCCAGAAAAGCATAAATAATTTCGTCAGAATAGCCAGGCGCTAGGAAAAATTCTCCTAATTTGTGCCATTTTTCAGCACTATAGCCAGTTTCTTCTTGAATTTCACGTTTTACTGTTTCTAAGGGGTCTTCATTATATTCCAGAGTCCCCGCAGGGAATTCTAATATCCGTCCTTGAACTGCAAAACGATACTGGCGCACGAGTACAAGTTTACCTTCTGGCGTCACTGGCACAGCCAAAGCGCCGCCGGGATGACGAATACACTCCCATTCTCCTTCTGATTTATTGGGTAAGCGCAAGCGATTAACTTCAAAATCAAACTTGCGTCCTTTATGAAACAAGCGTTGTTTCAAAAGTTGTGGTAATTCTCTACCTAATGGCATAGTAACAAATTTGAATTATGTGTAAATAGTTGAAAATTATATGGACGAATATCCAATTTCATTAGTTTAGAAGTTTTAGTTTCATGCTTGAAAAACACAACTTCTATCCCATTTCCAGAATGCATTCAGAACTAGTTTTGTTAACAAATTCCTGGTTTGATTACCTCGCTATTTTTGACTAGAGGTCAATAAAGGAAGAAGCTACAGAATTCGTACTTTTGGCAAACTAGATTAAGACTTTCACCTTTTGAAAATTAAGTGATTACCCGTGGGAATATATCTATATTTTACAACTTCTGGCAATATAATCCGCAAAGTTTTGCAATAAACAGGTAAAATTAGCATTCCTGTAAGCTGTCAATAGCATTGAAAGCGATACATTTTTTTTGTGTTGGTTGTTGACTGTTAACGGTTAACTGTCAACCGTCAGCCCATAAATGTACATCTGAACAGTCTACCTCTTTGAGCAGCTCTTTAATAACACGCCCGGAAACTGGTTCTACCCAATCTGAGGCGATTTCCGCAAGTGGTACTAGTACAAAAGCGCGATCCCGCATTCCAGGATGGGGTATTTGGAGATTTGGTGTATCGACAATAAAGTCATCATATAATAACAAATCCAAGTCCAGGGTTCGCGGCCCCCACCGTTCTTGACGCACGCGCCCAAATTGTCGCTCGATTTTGAGTAAATTTTCTAATAATTCGTGGGGTAGCATTTCTACTTGCAATGCGACGCAGCCGTTTAAGTAGTCTGGCTGTGGTGGCCCCACGGCTTTGGTTTTATACCAATTGGATCTTGCTTCTAAAAAAATCCCTGGGGTTTGGACTAAAGTTGCGATCGCTGCTTCTAAAATTGCCTGGGAATCTCCCATATTACTACCAAGGGCAAGGGCGGTTTTAACACGCTTTAGTGCCTTTTGACTGTTTTGAGATTGTTGTTGCGGATTGTTCCCCACATCTGTTTCGCTAACTTTCAATAGTCTTGATATTCTGAATATTGTTGAATCTTGCAGTATTTTGACAAAAACCGAATTCATTAAATCGAAAGAACATTATTTTTCAACAATAATTCATATACCATCAGCATTCAGAGATTGCTAAGTCTTCCTTTCTTTGCGTCTGTTTGTGAAGACGTAGTTTTGAATCCAATGATTCAATATCAGCATCTGCGTTACCCCACCCCGGTTTTGTCTAAAGCCAAAACCGGGGTGGGGTAAAACGATTGTGGGACAATAGTTTGAGTTTAAGTTGACACCAATGACAAGATGTCCACCCCACAACAACAAGATTTAGAAATCCCTCTAGTTGAATATGAATCAGTCAGGTTTAATATACCAGCCCTTTGGCTTAGTCAGTCACAATTATTTGTTTGTATAAAAAAATACTTTTTATTGTGAGTTTTGAATTCTTCTTAATAGTGAATTAAGTTAATTATTTATAGGATAGTATACTAACACAACGTGGTGCTATGACCCCAAAGCTTATTGATGGTGGTTAAGTAGTTACTACTTCGATGGAGGAACTGACTGGGGAAGCTGACCTCCTGGTTCAAACTAAGACCAACTAATTTAAGTGGCTCTCACAAAGAACCACTATTGCCACCTGGTAATCATCATCAACACAAGGAACCCGCAACAAATGAAAGCTTACCACCAGCATATGTGCCATAGGCGAGGCAGTTATTGAGCAAAATGAAAATTTTACCATCAAGAATGACGGCCGATCGGGCAACTAGGAATAAACCAATCTATCGTCGAATCTGGTTTTGGGCAGGCCTTGGTGTAGGTGGTGGGATACTTGCCTCGATTTATGGCGTAAGTGTAATAGATAGCTCCTTGCCAGATAAAGCCGAACTCAATGCAGTTGTCAGAGAACAAACACTGACCATCAAAGCTGCCGATGGCACCATATTAAAACAACAAGGTGAAGCTTCCAGAGAACAGCTAAAGCTGGAGCAAATCCCAGATAATTTAAAAAAAGCTTTTATAGCCTCAGAAGATAGAAGATTTGAGCAACATAAAGGAATCGATGCTCAAGGAATTCTGAGGGCAGGTTTGAATAATTTGCGATCGCAAGGTGTGGTAGAAGGTGGTAGCACCATCACCCAACAACTAGCTAGGATTCTGTTTTTGAAGCAAGAGCAGACAATCTGGCGCAAACTCAAGGAAATTCGCTTAGCACAAAAAATTGAGTCAGAATTAACCAAGGATCAAATTCTAGAGCGTTACCTCAACTTGGTTTATTTGGGAGCTGGGGCTTACGGTGTCGCTGATGCCTCCTGGGTATACTTTAGTAAATCCCCAGATCAACTTTCTCTAGCCGAAATGGCTACCATTGCTGGACTAGCTCCTGCACCTAGCTTGTATGCCCCGGATAAGAATCCAGTAGCAGCCAAACAAAGGCGCAACTTGGTATTACAACGGATGCAAGAAGAAAAATTTATTACACCAGAACAAAGACGAGCAGCCACCCAAGAAGCACTAACCCTGAAAACCAGTTTACCCAAGCGACTGCAAGTAGAGTCACCCTACTTTACTACCTTCATCCAGAAAGAATTGCCGAAGTACGTTTCTGCTGATGTGTTGTCCAATGGAGGTTTAGTGGTGGAAACTACCCTCAACCCCACTTGGCAAAAAGCAGCAGAAGAAGCGGTGGCTAAAACCTTGCGAAATCAGGGACGCTGGGAGAATTTTAAAGAAGCGGCAATGGTGGCCATCGATCCCCGCAATGGTGAAATCAAAGCAATGGTTGGGGGCAAAGACTTTGGCAAAAACCAGTTTAATCGGGTTACCCAAGCACAGCGCCAGCCGGGATCGACATTTAAAGGATTTGTTTACGCAACTGCGATCGCCAGCGGTAAAAGCCCCTACGCTACATACCAGGATGCACCCTTTGTTGTAGATGGCTACGAACCGAAAAACTATAGTGAAAGCTTCCGCGGCTCAATGACCATGAGGGATGCCCTCACCCGTTCCACTAATATCGTTGCGGTGAAGGTACTGATTGACATAGGCTTTACGCCAACCATTAAACTTGCCCATGATATGGGGATTAAATCTGAACTTAGACCCACTTATTCCCTAGCTCTAGGCTCCAATGAAGTGAATTTACTGGAATTAACCAGCGCCTACGGCAGTTTTGCCACCCAGGGATTACACACAGAGCCTCATGGTATCACCCGCATCCTTAACCGCCAAGGCAAAGTGATTTGGTCAGCTGATTTTAAATCAAAACGAGTTCTTGATGCTGACAGCGCCGCTATCATGACTTGGATGCTACGTAACGTTGTGGAAGCCGGCACTGGTGGTGCTGCCCAGTTAGGTAATAGACCAGTTGCTGGCAAGACCGGAACCTCAGACGAAGCCCGCGATTTGTGGTTTATTGGTTACATTCCCCAAGTAGTAACAGGAGTTTGGCTAGGTAACGATAACAACCGCCCCACCTATGGTAGCAGCAGTAGCGCCGCTTACACCTGGCATGAATTCATGGAAAAAGCTGTGGAAGGAATGCCCGTAGAAAAGTTTCCCAAACGGCCAAAGTTAGAAGGTCGCAAAGGCACCATCAAAGCACAGTCAATTAAACCCAAACAAGTATTGAATCGTTCTATTTCCTCTAATGACGATGAATCAGAACAGCAAAGCTATAGAAATTCTGAAGATAACAGTGGTTCATCAAGGAGACGTAGAAGCAGGAGATATTCTCAAGAAGAACAGCAATCAACTAGTGACTATACCCCAAGACGCAGAAGACGTTATCGCAGCACAGAAGAATCAACTACCAGTAACTCTTCTTCAGAGTCATCTCGTCCGCGGCGGCGCTATAGAAGAGTAGAATCATCAGATTCTCCCCCACCTCGAAGAACTCGACGTTCCTCATCTCCCTCCAATAGTTCTGGTTCTTCCGGTTCTTCATCATCACAACCATCCTGGCGCGATAGACTCAGACCGACTCAGGAATAAATTGGGTATGGGGGTGTTGACTGTTGACTGTTGACTGTTGACTGTTGACTGGGAAGTTATTATTCTCCCCTGCCCCTCTGCCTCATCTCCCTTGTCTCCCTTGTCTCCCTCATCTCCCCATGCCCCATGCCCTATGCCCTATTGCCTCCTTAATATCAAGTTGCTCAAACTACAGGGGGATGTTAGGTGATAGGCTGATTTTATATTGTCTTAAGAATAGTGTTACCTAACCTTGGAGAAAATACCTATGCATTTATTGATGCAAGCAGCAGCACCAGCCGCAGCAAATAGCCCCCATT
>VFQR01002378.1_pt1 | contig 12111 bp, 11 predicted proteins | sample 3512321 | NCBI WGS metagenome assembly VFQR01 (sample SAMN10412374, study PRJNA504923) | tailings metagenome | isolation source: Relicate 3 Philex TSF1 revegetated site | place: Philippines: Tuba, Benguet | collected 2017-08-29
TGCGTCCGATGATGCGCATCTCGCGCAACATGCTGCGCTTCGGTGAAAACCCGGAAGACGCCAGCCGCATCATCACGCCTTCGGGGCGCGCCGACGAAATCGGCACGGCCGAGCGCGAGCTCGCGCACATGCAGCGCCAGCTGACGCAAGCCCTCATTCAAAAGAACCGGCTGGCTCAGCTCGGCCTCGCCGTCAGCAAGATCAGCCATGACCTGCGCAACATGCTGGCCAATGCCCAGCTGATATCGGACCGCCTGACGGCAATCCCCGATCCTACCGTCCAGCAGTTCGCGCCCAAACTGATCGCCTCGCTCGATCGCGCCATCAACTTCTGCAACAGCTCGCTTCGCTTCGGGCGCGCCGAGGAAGCCGAACCCCGTCGCGAGCTGATGCGCCTGAAGCCGCTGCTGGAAGAAGTCGCCGAGGGCCTTGGCCTTCCGCGCGAAGGCAAGATTGCCTGGAAGCTCGATCTCGACGATCAGCTTCTGATCGACGCCGACCACGAGCATCTGTTCCGCGTCTTGAGCAACCTGACGCGCAACGCCGTGCAGGCCATCGAAAGCCGGGGCGACAGCGACCGCGGCGAGATCCAGGTCAAGGCGTGGCGGGACGGACGCAAGGTTTTCATCCAGATGTCCGACAACGGACCGGGCGTTCCCGAGCACGCCCGCGAAAACCTCTTCCGCGCTTTCCAGGCCTCGAGCCGCAAGGATGGCTCCGGCCTGGGGCTCGCCATCGCGTCGGAGCTGGTGGGAGTTCACGGCGGTAAGCTGGAGCTTCTGGACACCGGCCTCGGCGCCACGTTCCTGATCGAGCTGCCCGATCGCACCGTCCGCTGAGCGGCGAATCGCCGGTCCGGCCTGAGCTGCATCCAAAACAGGCCCGGCGCGGCGGGGGTACCGAAACCGCCATCCATCACCCTGGAACGCCTTCGAAAGCCCCCATTTCTCGGGGGCTCGCCCCCATGGTCGGAAATGGCGCCCGGCGTCACCGAAGACACTTGCACTTGGCCGGCAGTCCGATTAGTAGTGGCGGCCTTGCCGGATCGCAGGCGCCGCTCAGCAGCGCCCCACGGTCCTCGCCGGCTTCCCCGGCACGAAATCGGCAAATACGCGCCCGTAGCTCAGCTGGATAGAGCACCAGACTACGAATCTGGGGGTCAGAGGTTCGAATCCTTTCGGGCGCGCCAACTAATCTCAGATAAATCAGTAGCTTAGCTGTCAGCCTCAGGCGACGGCATATCTACTATAGCACGATTTGGCCCGCGTTTGGCTGTCTAAAGCTGAATATCGAGAGGGTCTTGGTGCTCGATCCTCGCTAGCGCTCGGACCCTACGGCCTTTGGCCTCGGGCTACGCTCACTGCGTTCGCTCCGTATCCAGCTGAGCTACGGGCGCGTGGCAGACCATGTGCCCCGCAGATCCTTCCTTACACATAGTGGGCAAATGTTCGAAAGCTGCCCTTTGGACAGGTGTATCCCTGGCCGGGGGTAAGGGGGTGCCGCCCCCCTGCGTAAGGTAGGAATTGCCCCCTCTAAATATCGAGCAGAAATTATGGCAACCGTCAGACAGGTGACAGTGCTACGCGGTATAAGTCTGACTTGGAACACTTCTGTGAAGCAGGGCATCCGAATGGTACGCAACATCCCTTGGACTCGATTGCGGGACGTTGGAAATCTAACGGCTGTCAAACTAACAGTTCTTATCCCAGCTATTGGCTATCTCATTCTCTTCAACGAGAAGGCGATGGAGTATCTAGCTTTAACGCCAGAGCTGGGAGGGACGCGAGAAGTCGGATCAGTCAGCGTAAGATTGTTGCTGATTTATTTTGGGCTATGCGGACTGGCAGCTGGCGCAACCCTGTACTCCATATTCTGCCCCGAAATCATAAAACGCTACTCCTCGCCATCTAACTACGTAGCATCAACGAGAGAATCATTAGGCACAACCGGCTACGTCATAGCGGCGGCGACGGTCGAGAAGTTCGATCCAGCTGAGCATGAAAATATGGAGGTACTTATGGGATGGACCGATACTCCTGCATCTCATCCAGACCATAGGCCACACGGTTGGACACTCAGTCCAAGCGAGCAGAAAGAGATTTTGACCTTTGCCTATACTGCCCTGAACGACTCAGGAGCCAACGCACGAATGGCGACGGCAGGTTTTTTCGCCATTGGCTTCTTTGTATTAGCGATCCCATCTCTAGAGGTATTCATCCGGTGCTTCGGGTTGCTAGTGAAGGCTTTTACAGGCGTTTGAAGTTCATAGGAGCGGCTAGACGCCAATTCAGCCAGGCGCGGCACTGCCCCCTTCGGCGCAACCCCCTCCCCACCTCACTCCTTACGAATAGCCAAGCTGCCCGCCGCGGAACAGCGGCCGCCCCCTGAGCATTCAGCGAACGTCCGGGGTTAAACTGAAGGAGACCGCTCAATGCGCAGCTTGACCGTTGCGGCCATCGCCGCCAGCGCACTGCTTTGTCTAGGTGCTTCGTCCCCTAACGCCGCGCCCATTACACCGATCGGCAAGGCGCTGTCGTCTGCAACCAGCAACGTCGAAACCGTCCAATTCAGGTCCTGCCGCCGTTGGTACCGGGAGTGTCGCATTCGCTGGGGTTGGGGGCCGCGCTTTCGCCGTTGCATGATACGCCGCGGCTGCTGACGCCGAAAATGCAAAGGGGCCGCAAAACGGCCCCTCCACCTCTACCGGATCTGGATATCGAACGCGCTGCGGCAGCGCTCGCGCAGAAAGCTATTGCGTCGGCAGCTTGTCCAGCACCGCGCCCCAGGAAACGATCTTGAAGTTCTGCGCCGTCCCGCCTGCATTCTCATCGTCCTGCGCCACAAGCACGCCTTTCGGATAATCAGGCCCGAAATCTCCCGTCGCGACGGCGACGCCATCGGTTCCCGTCACCGCGTCGATCCCGAGCGCCGGGTTCTCCGCGATATGGAAGCGCGCTACGAGCTTTTCGTTCGGCAGCGAGAACATCGCGAACGTGTTGTTGCCCTGGATCGACGCAACGAGATAGCCGCCGTCCTCGCCCGAGGGGGCAAGCGTCAACCCCTCGATATCCGCAACGATGTCTTTGCCATCGACCGGCGCGATCATCACGCGATCAGCACCCGCATCTGGCTCGGCGCCGTAGCGCCAGATCCCGACGGTCTCCTCAGCAATGTAAAGCACCCCACTCCGCGCATCCGCAACGCACCCCTCGGCAATCGATCCCACCGCAAAGCTCCGAACCAGCGTTGCTTCGACCTTGCCCGAGGAGTCCGGCTTGAGCGCAAACTGCCGAACATCGCCGGTCTTGCCGGTGACGAACGCGTAGAGGGTAGACGTCTTGCGGCTACGGTAGAGGCAAAGGCCGTACGGGTCTCCGACCTCTGCCGCAACGAATGACTCCTTGAGATGCGTGACGGCGAGCGTTTCCGGATCGAGCGTGAAGAACGTCATGCCGACGAGCGTCCTATCGCTCGCGACGACGAGCACGTGATCCTTTCCGTTTACTTTCCATCCGTCATGAAGATCGACGTTGTTCATGCGGCCTACGGGAAAGAAGGAGACCTTTTCGCCCTTGAGATCGAGAACGAACAAGCCCGTCTTCTTGTCCGTTGCAAAAATTCGGCTCGCCTGGGGATCAAGCGGATTACGCCAAATCTCCGCATCATCCGCTGCATCGCCGGCATCCTGAGCGGCAACGCTCTCCGCAGCGGCCGGAACCTCGAACACCGGTACGGATTGCGCCACGGCCGCGCTGCCGAAAGCGGGCAATGCCGTGCCGGCCACCGCCCAAGCCAAAAGAATACGAAAATCACGGATCATGTCGGAAAAGCCCTGAGAAGGATGAGGAGAGAGAAGGATGAGGAGATGGGCAGCCGAACGCCCAATCGATGAGACCGTACGGAACGTCGCTTCGAGCGCCGCACCAATGGCTGCAAGGTGCCGCGCACATTCGTTGCGAAGCTTAACAACACGATGACATTCAGGGCGCGCATCGCGCAGCGAATACGATCCGTCTCTACGTAGGGAGCCCGACCCGCAACACTCGGCGCGCATACGTCGGGTGTCACGTCTCTGTTAATTCGCTGTCACCTAAGCCGTCTAAGCGGGATCGGCATTCGAACGAGCTCGCAATCGAGACGTGATCGACCGATCGCTTCCGCATTCGACTCCGGAGATTGAGTAGGGCGTACTTTTGGGGGACTGCGAGGCGCCAGCCTCGCGCGGGAGTGATACCAGTATGTGGAAGAAAGTTGCGTGCAGCAGAGCCTCTCTGCTGCTGACGACGGCGCTTGGCTCGTTGACTGCTGTTGGCGCAGCCCAGGCTCAGGATGCATCGAGCGTTCAAACATCCGACGAGCTGATCGTTTACGGCACCGTCGTCACCCGCAATCGCACCGAGTCCGTTTCGCCGACGCTCTCCTACGATCTCGAATACTTTCAGCGTTTCGAGCCGATTTCCGCAGGTGACGCGCTGAAGCGCTTGCCCGGTGTCAGCTTCTCGAGCGACGTTCTCGAATACGATCAGGTGCAGCTACGCGGCCTGCCGTCGACCTATGCGCAGGTGCAGGTCAACGGCCAGAACATGACGGGTGCAGGCAACGACCGGGTGTTCATGGTCGACCGCATCCCGGCCGAGTTGATAGACGGCATCGAGGTAATCCGCAGCCCGTCGGCAGATATGTCCTCGGAAGGCATCGGTGGAACCGTCAACGCGAAGCTCAAGCGCGCCGGCCAGATCAAAGGCGGCTGGGTACGCGGCAGCGGCTTCGGCGTCGAGGATGACGAACTGCGTGGCGCAGGCTCCGTCGGTTACGGCGACACCATCGGTGACACGTCATATCTGATGTCCATCGACGTCCAGCAGCGCCGCAATCCGAAATTCAAGGACACCAAGATCTTCGACGCCTCTAGCGGCGAACTCAAGGAATTCTCGACCCAGGAAGACACCCGCGACGGCACCGATTACGCCTTCAACGGCGAGGTGGCGCAGAAGATCGGCGATGGCCTCCTGCGGCTCTACGGCTTTTACGTCGTCACCGACCGCGACGAGAACGAGCTGACACCAACTTACGAAGAGGATGGCGGCGCTTTCCCGCTGGTCGAGATCGCCAAGCAGCACGAAGGCATCGTGCAGCAGAACATGAGCATCGTCGGCGACTACACCGTTCCGGTCGGGAAGGACGAAGCCCAGGTCATCGTCGGCTACAATCGGTTCACCGACAACCTCGGAACCAAGGAATATGTCAGCGAGCCGCCGGATCCGTTCGAACTCGACGCGACGGAAACCGTGGACACGCTTGATCAGGATTGGTTCGGAACGCTCGCTTACACCGCGCGCTTCAACGAAATTATATCCGTCAAGGTCGGCACGGACGGACGCATCAAGACGCGCGACTTCCGCCAGACCGAGGACGGCGACATCGCCGATAACGGCCTTTTCGACATCGAGGAGCGGCGGATCGACCCTTACGTCAAGGCGACGTGGACGTTCCTGCCCGGTCTCACGGTCGAAACCGGCCTCCGTTATGAGCACACCGAGCGCGAATTCTCGAGCGACGACTTTACCGGCGAGAAGACATCCGACGAATTCAATCCGTCGGCTCATGTCCGCTACGCCTTGACCGACACGACCATGTTGCGCTTCTCGGTTGCGCGCACCGTCCTGCGCCCGAGCTTTGACATGTTGACTCCCGCAACCCTCGAGGAAGAGCCAACCGACAAATATGCGACGGCGGGCAATCCCAACCTCGACCAGGAAACAGCCTGGGGCATCGACGTTGGCTTCGACCAGAAGATCGGCGACCGCGGCATCCTCGGATTCAACTTCTTCAACCGCGCCATCAAGGACAAGATCGAGCTGATCGGCGACGGAACCGATCTTCCTGGCAGCGACTGCGATGGCAGCGAGTGCAAGCTGCTGACCTACAAGAACGTCGGCGACGCGCGGGCCTGGGGTATCGAGGTCGATGTAGACCTGCCGCTTACCGCGCTCGGTCTGCCGGATACCAGCATCTCCGCCAATTACACCTGGCTGCGTTCCGAGGTCGACGATCCGCTTTTCCCGGGACAAAAGCGCCGTTTCCGCGACCAGCCGAACTACGTCTACAACATCGGCCTGATCCAGAACCTCCCGTCGTGGAAATCGACCTTCGGCGTCACCTATCAGAAGCGCGGCGAGTCCGAGACCTATGAATACGACGAGATCGAGAAGCTCAGCTACGAGGGCAACCTCGAAGCCTTCTGGGAAACGCGCCTGTCCAACTCGACGGTCATCCGCTTCACCGGCGCCAATCTGCTGGATGCGGAAAAGGTCGAGAACAAGAGAATCTACGAGCTCGACCGGACCGAGTCCCTGGAAGAGATCGAAGTCGAGCGTGAGCGCAGCGGCCGGCTGTTCCTCATGACGGTACGGCAGGCATTCTGACGGGCGCGCGGCCCGCGAGGGTCACGCGAACCGCACGATCAACGACTGAACCTCTTGCTGATCACCGGCCCACGCCGGTGGTCAGCTCGTTCGTTCATCCATTCGCTTTAGAGACGGACCAAGCTCCATGACCGTATCGCGATTGAACTTCCACCCTCGTTCTCCCCGTTGTGTCCGGCTCGCAATGCCAGTCCTCGCGTTCGCGATCATCGCTTGCTTCCCTCCGCCGTTCGCTGTCGCGCAGACCAGCGAACCCATACCGCAACCGTCAGCCGAAACGGCGCCTTCCGCACTGACAACCCCAGCACTCGCCCCAGCTTCCGAGCCTGCGTCCGTCGCGCCTGCGGCACCGCAACAGGCCGCACCCGTCACCGCACCGCGTGAGCAAGCGCCCGCCGCAGCGGCGCCGCCGGAAACCAATTTCGGAACCGAAATCGGCAGCGCGCCAATCGATGCTCCTGTTCCGACGGGCCCCATCGCCCCCGCGCAACTCCCTCACGATCTGTCGCCGTGGAACATGTTCATGTCGGCCGACATCATCGTCAAAGCCGTAATGATCGGCCTCGCGTTTGCGTCCATCGTCACCTGGACGGTCTGGCTTGCGAAAAGCATCGAGCTGGCTTGGGCTAAGCGATCACTTGCCAAGGCATCACGCGCAATGACCGCCGCAACCTCGCTCTTGGATGCCAAACAGGCCGTCGGTGACAAACGCGGCGTCGTGCAGGGCCTGCTCGCCATGGCAACCACCGAGCTGACGCTCTCGAGCGGAATTGGCGACAAAGCCGGCATCAAGGAACGCGTCGCCTCGCGCCTCGAAGGGCTGACACTTGCAGCCGGGCGCACTATGAACAGCGGCACCGGCGTGCTCGCCACCATCGGATCCACGGCGCCGTTCGTCGGCCTGTTCGGAACCGTCTGGGGCATCATGAACAGCTTCATCGGCATTTCCGAATCCCAGACGACCAACCTTGCTGTCGTCGCGCCTGGTATCGCCGAAGCCTTGCTCGCCACCGCGATCGGCCTCGTCGCGGCAATTCCGGCGGTCATCATCTACAATCAGTTTGCGCGGTCGATCTCTTCCTACAAAGCGTCAGTGGCGGACGCCGCCGCCGAGGTGCTGCGGCTCGTTTCTCGCGATCTCGATCGCGGAAGCAAGATCTCGCTGTCGCAGGCGGCGGAGTAGACATCGATGGCTGGCGGACTCAATAAATCCGACACTGACGACTTGGCCGAAAACCACGAGATCAACGTCACGCCGTTCATCGACGTGATGCTCGTGCTGTTGATCATCTTCATGGTGGCAGCGCCCCTTTCAACTGTCGATGTGCCAGTCGATCTGCCGGTCGCAAGCGCAAGACCGCAACCCCGGCCGGACAAACCAACCTTCGTCACCGTCAAGGCGGATCTCTCACTCACCCTTGGCAACGACGCCATCCCGAGCGCCGCACTCGCTCAGGCGCTCGATGGAGCAACAAAGGGAGATCGGACCCAGCGGATTTTCCTGCGCGCCGACAAGACAGTGCCCTATGGGGAGCTGATGCGAGCGATGAACCTTCTGCGCGCAGCCGGCTATCTCAAGGTCGCACTGGTCGGCCTCGAGGATGTCTCAAGCACGCCCACCCAAGGCGAAGGAGCATCCGAACGGCCATGATGATGCACGCCGAAGCCTACTTCGAACCGGCGACCCACCGCCTGACGCGATGGAGCAGCGCCGCAAGCATGGTCGTCGCGCTGCATGTAGCCGCTGGCGTCATGGCGCTTCTGTCATGGCCCGCCGCTGAGCCCAAAACCAACGAGCCGGCCGGCGCGGTCATGATGGACCTCCCGTCACTGGCTGCAGAATCCCCATCCGACCAGCAGGAGCTTTCCGAACAGCCCCAGTTCCAGACCGCGGCACCGCCACCTTCGCCCGCCGATATTGCCGAGGAAACACCTCCCGAAGCCAACCGCGCCGCCGAAGCGCAACACGAGCCGGATCCGACGCCCGAGAAGGTGGCCGAAATACGGGACGCGCCACCGACACCTGTACCTACTCCCGAGCCGCTTCCTGAGCTGCCGGCCGTCGAGGAGGCGCCGCTCGCACCCCAACCCGAGGTCACGCTTCCCAAGCAAGCGACGCCCGAGCCCGAAGCCAAACCCGCCACGCCGAAGCAGAAAACCGCCGAAAAAGCCGACGCAAAGGAAGCCGTCGCCAAGTCTGCGCAAAAGTCCGACAGCAAGCAGCAGCAGCAGGCGGCCGCATCTTCCAGGGGGAAATTCGACCCCAATCCGGTCTATCGGGCGAGCCCTGCCTATCCGGCGGGCGCACGGTCCCAGAAGATCGAGGGCCACGTGGTCGTCGCCTACTCGGTGTCCGCGTCCGGCTCCGTGTCGAACGTGCGCGTCGTCTCGGCAAGCCCCCCCGGCATCTTCAACAGCGCCACCATCGCCGCTGTCCAGAAATGGCGCTTCAAGCCGTCGCCGCAGGGCGCCCAGAGCCGCCGCACGACGGTGCGATTCAAGCTGCGGTGAGCACCACCGAAAATCCCGCTCAAGCGTAAATCAGCGGGAGACCGTGCTTCTCACGGGCCATCTGACAGGCGTCGTCGCCAGGCAGACACGCCCGGCAGACATCAGGCCTGTCCGCGTAGATCGCGCAGGAAGTCTCGACCCCGATGCGGCCGACCAGGGCGGCGCAGCGATCCTCCTCGCAACGCATACCGGAAAGGCTCTCGGCAACGAACTTGCTCGGAATACGATCCAACGCCTCATCGCTCTCGGTCGTGAAGCGCGGCCACTCGCGGGAATAGGCGCAGCACGCCCCGCACGCCGTGCAAGGCGAGGCAGTCTCGTCGGCAATGCCGGCCGCTTCGCTCAAACGATCTGCTCCATCCAACCGCACTGCAAACTCAGTTCACCAACGTTAGGCATCGTCGAGCATGGCCAGCGCGGACTGGCGATCCGATGGCTTCAATTTGAGAAACAGCAATCGCGCTGCCTTGATATCCCGCTCGGAGCCGCTGTCGGAGGCCGCCTGGAGCGCAATGGTCGTCGGATGCGCGGGGCCACAAATGAAAGCGAGTGCCTTGGCCAGCCGGCCCATTGCAGCCCGATCGATTGCCGTTTCGTCCATTGAAGGTGTCCTGACTGCGGGAGCCGAAAAAGAAGTTTACCCGATCTCGGCATTGAACCGATAGCCGATGCCGGGCTCGGTGAGAATATAGTCTGGCGCTTGCGCGGATGGCTTGAGCTTCTGGCGAAGCTGGCCGATGAACACGCGCAGATACTGCAGATCCTCCGTATGGGCCGGCCCCCACACCGCCGTGAGGATCTGACGGTGGGTGAGAACCCGCCCGCTGTTGCGAACCAGAACCGCAAGCAGCTCGAACTCCTTCGGCGTAAGCTTGACCGGCTTTCCCGCAAGCGTCACCGCATGGCCGAGAACATCCACATCGAGGGCGCCGGCCTTCAGCCGCGTCTGCTCGCCCGACTTCTGCGCCGCATGTCGAAGCGCTGTCCGCAGGCGCGCAGTCAGCTCACCAATGCCGAACGGCTTGTTGATGTAGTCGTCGGCGCCGAGATCCAGCGCCGCAATTTTCTCCGCCTCCCGATCCCGCGCCGAAAGCACGACGATCGGAATTTTGCTCCAACTCCGAAGTTCCCGGATTACATCCTTTCCGTCCATGTCCGGTAGGCCGAGATCGAGCACGATGACATCGGGCGATTGGGTTGCAGCGGCCTTCAGCGCCTCGCCGCCGGTCACAGCCACCACCACCTCATAGCCGGCCGCCGTAAGGCTCGGCCTCAGAAAACGGACGATCTGCGGTTCGTCATCGATGATGAGAACGCGTTCGCTGCTCATGCGCCCTCCTTCGAAGAGGCCGAAGAGCCGGCGTCCCTTTGCCCGGCGGGCAGCACGATCTCAAGCTCGCTGCCCTTGCCGTTTGCAGCCGGGCTCCGCGCCGTGATTGTCCCACCCATTGCCGTGATAAGAGCCGCCGCGATGGACAGGCCAAGTCCGGTACCGGGAGCTCGGCCGTCGCCTCCAGCCACCCGATAGAACTTGTCGAAGATTTTTGAAAGCGCGTCTGCCGGAATTCCGATGCCGTCATCCGCGACCGTAATCCGCACTCCCCCGTCACCGGCAAGGGTGAGCGCCGCGATCCGCGTCACCGAGCCCGGTGGGCTGTATTTGTCGGCGTTATCGAGCAAATTGAAAAGTACCTGCTCCAACAGCGCCGCATCGCCACGTACCAAGGGAAGATCCGCGTCGAGGGAGGACTGAGTTTGCCGTTTCGGAAAGCTCTTGGCCGCCCGCGCAACGGCACCCCGCACCGCATCCCCCACATCCACCCAGTCCCGCCGGATATCGAGCGCACCAGCTTCCAGCCGCGTCATGTCGAGAAGGTTCGACACGAACGCCGATAGCCGGCTGGCCTCCTCCTCGATGGTCGCGAGAAGATCCGCCCGATCCTGGCTCGGCATACGCTCACCGAGCTGGCGCAAGCTCGTTGCTGAGCCGAGAATAGAGGCGAGCGGCGTTCTGAGATCGTGCGAGATTGAGGAAAGAAGCGCACCGCGCAAGCGCTCGCTCTCGGCAGCCGTTGCCGCATTGGCGGCCTGCTCCACGAGATACGTACGTTCGATCGCGGTAGCAGCCTGATCGGCAAAAGATTGTAGTGCGCTGACAGTGGCAGAAGGCAGAACGTCCTCCTCATCCTCAGAAGCAATACCAAGGACGCCCACCGCGCCCCCGGACGAAATCAACGGGCGGAAATGATAGAGCGCAGACGGCAACGTGCCAGTAAAATGACCCGCCGGCTCCCGCTTTTCGTACGCCCATCGGGCCGCAGCCCAATCCGCCGTCGAAAGCGTATCCTCGGGCGGCCAGCCGCCTTCGAGCACGAGGTCACCCGACCGCTCCAGAAGAACGACGGACCTTCCCTTCACCACCGCAGCCGATTGCGCTGAGAGCAGCCAGACCACATCGTCGATCTTCGGAGCCCCCGACAGCTTTCGCGAAAAGTCGTAGAGCGCCTGGGTTGCCTCGGCACGTTCGCGCGTGGCGGTAGCTTGCTCCCTCAGCCGCCCGGCCAGGCCGCCCGTCGTGATCGCGACGACGAGAAAAATGAGCAGCGCAAAAAGCTCATGCGGCGACGCGATCGTGAGCGTCGTTCGCGGCTCGATGAAAAAATAGTTGTAGGCAATAAACGAGAGCGCCGCTGCCACGACAGCCGAGAAAATTCCGAACCGCAACGCGCACAGAAGCACCGCGAACAGAAACACCATCGAAAGGTTGGGGAGCCGCGTAACCGTCTCCAGCAGCTGGCCTGCCGCAACGCCTAGCCCCACCGCGATCACGGCCGCAATCCCGCCCGTCCAAGCCGCCCGTGCATCCGGCAACTGTGGCCACAGTGACCTTGGTCGCACGCTATCCGAAGCAACAATCGTCACCGACAGACCCGTGGCCGCCGACATCAGCGCAGATGAGAGAGAACGCCCAAACAAGTTCTTGAGAAAACCCGGCCGCGACCGCCCGACGACGATCTGCGTGATGTTGTTGCGCTTTGCATAGGCGAGCACTTCAGCCGCAAGATCCTTGCCGCCGAGGCGAACCGTCGTCGCCCCGAGCCGGTCCGCAAGACGCATGGTTTTCTCCATACGCCGCACCGCCCCTCGATCCGTGCTTTCTCGATCGCTCTGCACG
>VFQR01002380.1_pt1 | contig 12102 bp, 10 predicted proteins | sample 3512321 | NCBI WGS metagenome assembly VFQR01 (sample SAMN10412374, study PRJNA504923) | tailings metagenome | isolation source: Relicate 3 Philex TSF1 revegetated site | place: Philippines: Tuba, Benguet | collected 2017-08-29
CGGTACGGAACAGGGAGCGGGTGGCATCGACCAGTTGGCGATCATCTACCTGCTCGCCCACGTTGAGCGGCAGCGCGCCGAATACGCTGCCTGCGGAAACCCGCTGCAGGCCGTTGACACGTATATCGGAGATGGTGAAGGACTCGGCGTGAACTTCGGCGATCATCAATGCGGACAGCACCGCAGGTAGCAGCAGACGTTTCATGAAGTCCTTTCTTATTCCAACTGACGATAAAAACTGCCGCACAAGCGACACTTCTTCTAAATCTCAAGAACGTATTCAGTAATGCTCACAGGCGGCTGAGGTCGTTGACCAGGGCGAGCAACATGACCCCGATGACCAGACTGATGCCGATCTGCATCCCCCAACCCTGAACCCGCTCAGACAAGGGGCGACCACGCACCCACTCGACCAGATAAAACAGCAGATGCCCACCATCCAGTACGGGAATGGGCAGCAGATTGAGAACCCCCAGGCTAATACTCAGATATGCAAGGAATTTCAGGAAATCCCCGAGCCCTGACTCAGCCGAAGCGCCCGCCACTTTAGCAATGGTTATCGGCCCACTCAAGTTTTTTACCGAGAGCTCCCCGAACAGCATTTTCTTCAGCGAATCGAGGGTCAGCAGGCTCATCGCCCAGGTCTGACGCATGCCTTCGGCAATGCCTTCGATGGGCCCGTAGCGCACCTCGCGAAGCATCTCCGGTGGCCATTCGACGCCCTGAACGCCCGCTCCCAGATAGCCACTGCGCGCCTCGCCCTCCCCGCGCGATGCAAGGGTCAGTTGCAGGTCCTGCGCCTGCCCCTCGCGCTCGAAGCGCAGCGTGACCGCCTCGCCCGGCAGCGCCCGCACGCGGTCGACCAGATCCTGCCAGTCGGCCAGCGACTCGCCATCGAGCGCCAGCAGCCTGTCGCCCGTACGCAGCCCTGCGGCGTAAGCTGGCCCCTTGGGGTCGATCTCGGCCAGCACCGGCTCCAGAGCCGGACGCCAGGGACGAATACCCAGCGAACCGATGGGATCGGGCTCGTCGACGCCACGCAGCCAGTTGTCCAGTTGCACCTGCTTGGGTGTTTCCAGCGTGGAGCCCGGCTCGGTCACTCGCAGGTCGAGTACACCGCTCTCGCCCAGACGCCTTACCAGCTGCAGGTTGACCGCCGCCCAGCCACTGGTGGCCTCGCCGTTGACCGCAACGATCTCCTGCCCCACGCGCAGCCCCGCCACGTCGGCCAGGCTGCCTTCCTGCACCGCGCCGATGACCGGGCGCACCTGCTGACTGCCAAGCATGGCGACGAACCAGAAGAACAGCAGGGCCAGAAGGAAGTTGGCCAGGGGGCCTGCGGCAACGATGGCGATACGCTGATGCACGCTCTTGCGATTGAAGGACTGCTCGAGCTGCTCGGGCGGAACATCGCCCTCGCGCTCATCGAGCATCTTGACGTAGCCACCCAGGGGAATGGCGGCCACGACGAATTCGGTGCCGTGGCGATCATGCCAGCGCACCAGCGGCGTACCGAAGCCGACGGAGAAACGCAGCACCTTGACGCCGCAGCGCCGGGCCACCCAGAAATGCCCGTATTCGTGAAAGGTCACCAGGACACCCAGGGCGATCAGGGTGCCAACCAGCATGTACAGCCCACTCATTTCACTTCTCCAGGTGTTCAGGCGCCGATACGCAACGACCCTGCACAGCGTTGATCAACGGCTCGCGAGCCACTGCCCGGCCAACTCTCGCGCACGCGTATCCGCCTCGAATACCGTGTCGAGCGCTTCGACCGCACGGACCGGCAGCGCGTTCAGCACGGACTCAATCATACGCGCGATATCGGTGAAACGGATGCGCCGCTGCAGGAAAGCCTCGACCGCCACCTCATTGGCCGCGTTGAGCATCGCCGGTGCACTGCCGCCGGCCTGTGAGGCCTCGCGCGCCAGGCGCAGACAGGGAAAGCGCTGCTCGTCGGGGCGCTCGAAATCCAGGCGACCGATGGCAAACAGATCCAGGGGCGATACCCCCGAATCGATGCGCTCCGGCCAGGCCAGGGCATGGGCGATGGGCGTGCGCATGTCCGGGTTGCCCATTTGGGCCAGGACCGAACCGTCGACATAATCGACCAGCGAATGGATCACGCTCTGCCGATGGATGACCACCTCGATCTGCTCGGGACGGGCGTCGAACAACCAGCAGGCCTCGATCAGCTCCAGGCCCTTGTTCATCATGCTGGCAGAGTCCACGGAGATCTTGCGCCCCATCGACCAGTTCGGATGGGCGCAGGCCTGCTCCGGCGTGACGCGCTCCAGCTCGGCCAGCGGTGTTTCGCGAAAGGGACCGCCGGAAGCGGTGAGCAGCACGCGGCGCACGCCGACTGCCTGCAGACCGCGCGAGTAGTCGCCGGGCAGGCACTGGAAGATGGCGTTGTGCTCGCTATCGATCGGCAAGAGAACAGCACCGCTCTGCCTGACCGCCTGCATGAACAGGGCGCCGGACATCACCAGCGCCTCCTTGTTGGCCAACAGCACCTTCTTGCCAGCCTGCACCGCCGCCAGCGTCGGCTTGAGCCCCGCCGCCCCGACGATGGCAGCCATCACGCAATCGACCTGCGCATCGGCAGACACCGCACACAGTCCCTCTTCGCCCTCCAGCACCTCGGTGGCGAGCCCGGCTGCGCGCAGCTCGCCCTGCAGCGCCCGAGCCGAGCCGGCGTCCGGCACGACCGCGAAGCGCGGCCGGTGCTGCAGGCACAACGCCTGCAACTGCGCCAGGCGGGAAAAACCGGTCAGGGCGAACACCCTGTAGCGCTCTGGATGACGAGCGATCACATCCAGCGTGCTGAGCCCGATGGAACCGGTCGCCCCCAGCACGGTGATCTGCTGCACTGCGCTCACAGCGAACCCCAGCCCGACAGCCAGAGCAAGGCGGCGAACACGGGAATGGCGGCCGTCAGGCTGTCGATGCGATCCAGCACGCCACCGTGGCCCGGCAGCAGGTTACTGCTGTCCTTGATCCCGGACTGGCGCTTGAACATGCTCTCGGTCAGATCGCCAACCACGGAAATCAGCACCACCACAGCCGCACCGGCCATGGCCAGCAGCAGCCCTGAGGCCGACCAGCCCTGCTGCAGCCCCACCAGCAGGGTGATCAGCAGACTGGCGGCAAGGCCGCCATACAGCCCTTCCCAGCTCTTGCCCGGGCTGACCTTGGGCGCCAGCTTGCGCTTACCGAAGGTCTTGCCGGAGAAGTAGGCACCGATGTCCGCGCCCCAGACCAGCACCATCACTGCAATGATCAGCGCGTTGGCCTGCGGCCATTGCTTGAGCAGCACCAGCCCCTGCCAGGCCGGCAGAAGAATCAGCAGACCGATCAGCAGCTTGCCGGGCAACCCGCCCCAGTAGCGACTGCTGTCGGGATAACCGAGCACCAGCAGGGTCGCGACCAGCCACCAGAGCAGCGCCGCCACCAGCAGCGCCGGCGCGACGGCCGGAACCAGATACAGCAAACCGAGCAACGCGGCGACGGCAGCGGCATAGGCCACACGCAACGCCTGCGATTCGAACCCGGCCAGCCGCGCCCACTCCCAGGCCCCGAGCGTGACCACCGCGCCGATGAACAGCGCAAAGGCGCCACCGTCGAGCAGGAAAAACCCGCCCAGGGCGATGGGCAACAGCACCAGCGCCGTGATGATTCGTTGTTTGAGCATTAGGAGCGCGCCTCGGCTTCCACCTGCTCGCTGGTCTTGCCGAAGCGACGCTGGCGGGTAGCGAAATCGGCCAGCGCCTTGCGCATGGCCTCGTGCTTGAAGTCCGGCCAGTAGAGGTCGGAGAAGTACAGTTCGCTGTATGCCAACTGCCAGAGCAGGAAATTGCTGATGCGGTGCTCGCCCCCGGTGCGAATGCACAGGTCGGGCAAAGGCAGATCACCGGTGGCCAGACAACCCTGGAGCAAGTGCGGGGTGATGTCCTCGGGCTGCAGATGCCCGGCCTGCACCTCACGCGCCAGGCGCTGAGCAGCCTGGGCGATATCCCACTGACCGCCATAATTGGCGGCGATCTGCAGGGTGAAGCGGCGACTGCCGGCGGTCAGCAGCTCGGCTTCGCGCATGGCAGCCTGCAACTCGGGGTGGAAACGCGAGCGATCACCGATGATGCGCAGGCTGATGTCGTTGTCCAGCAGCTTCTTCGCCTCACGACGCAGCGCGCCGAGGAACAGCTCCATCAGCGCGCCGACTTCTTCGGCCGGGCGCTGCCAGTTTTCACTGGAGAAGGCGAACAGGGTCAGCACCTCGACGCCCGACTCGGCACAGACCTCGATCACCGCGCGAACCGCGTCGACCCCGGCCTTGTGCCCCGCCACACCCGGCAACAGGCGCTTCTTCGCCCAGCGGTTGTTGCCATCCATGATGATGGCGACATGCCTCGGCACCGCCCCCTGCTTGTTCTTGTCCATGTATGAGCGCCCAGCCGTCAAACGGCCATCAGGTCCGCTTCCTTGACCTCGAGGGCCTTGTCCACCTCGGCAATGAACTTGTCGGTGATCTTCTGCAGCTCGTCAGCGGCGCGACGCTCTTCGTCCTCGCTGATTTCCTTGGCCTTGGACAACTTCTTCAGCTCGGCCAGGGCATCACGACGCACGTTGCGCACGGCGACCTTGGCATCTTCGGCCACGCCACGCGCCTGCTTGGTGTAGCCCTTGCGGGTTTCCTCGGTCAGGGCCGGCATTGGCACACGAATGGTGGTGCCGGCACTGGACGGATTCAGACCCAGGTCGGAAGTCAGGATGGCCTTCTCGATGGCGGCACTGAGGTTCTTGTCGTGAGCGACGATCTTCAGGGTGCGCGCGTCCTCGACGGTGATCGCGGCAACCTGGTTCAGCGGCATGTCGCTGCCCCAGGCCGGGACCTTGATGCTGTCGAGAATGCTCGGATGAGCACGACCGGTACGAATGGAAGCCAGGTTGCGCCCCAGGGCTTCCAGGGACTTGCTCATGCGTTCCTGAGCGTCTTTCTTGATGTCGTTGATCATTGTGCATCCTCCTCGATCAGAGTTCCTTCAGCGCCGCCCACTACAACGTTCAGCAGGGCGCCGGGCTTGTTCATGTTGAAGACCCGCAGCGGCATGTTGTGATCGCGGCACAGGCAGATGGCGGTCAGATCCATCACGCCCAGCTTGCGATCGAGCACTTCGTCATAGGTCAGCCGCTCGAATTTCTCGGCATGCGGGTCCTTGAACGGGTCGGCAGTGTACACGCCATCGACCTTGGTCGCCTTCAGAACCACGTCGGCATCGATCTCGATGGCGCGCAGGCAGGCAGCCGAATCGGTGGTGAAGAACGGGTTGCCGGTGCCGGCGGCGAAGATCACCACTTCACCCGTCTTCAGGTGGCGCATGGCCTTTCGGCGGTCGTAATGGTCGGTCACGCCGACCATGGAAATCGCCGACATGACGATGGCCGGGATGTTCGAGCGCTCCAGCGCATCGCGCATGGCCAGGGCGTTCATCACCGTGGCCAGCATGCCCATGTGGTCACCGGTGACGCGATCCATGCCGGCAGCGGACAGCGCCGCGCCACGGAACAGGTTGCCGCCACCGATCACCAGGCCGACCTGCACGCCGATGCCGACCAGTTGGCCTACTTCCAGCGCCATGCGATCGAGCACCTTGGGATCGATGCCGAAATCTTCCGAACCCATCAGGGCTTCGCCGCTAAGTTTGAGCAGAATGCGTTTATAGCGAGGTTGGCGACCCGTCGTCTGCTGAGCCATTGCAAGTCTCTCCTGCGGCGATATGAATTCTGTGGCGATGCCAGGCATCGCGATTATCCGGCACTTTCAAGGTGCCAACGACCGCTGCGTGCAGGGCCGCTACTGCTTTTGCCCCCCTTATTCGGCAAAGAGGCTGCACGCGCAAGCGGGCAGCCTCTCGGGGACAACTGGCCGAACCGCCGATTACTGCTTGCTGGCAGCAACCTGAGCGGCGACTTCGGCAGCGAAGTCGGTCTCGACCTTCTCGATGCCTTCGCCCACTTCGTAACGCACGAAGGAGACAACTTCAGCACCGGCTTTCTTGACCAGGTCACCGACCTTGACTTCCGGATCCATGATGAAGGCTTGCTCGACCAGGCTGGCTTCAGCCAGGAACTTGGCGATACGGCCCTTGACCATGTTCTCGACGATGTTTTCCGGCTTGCCGGCGATCTTCTCGGCGTTCAGCTGCAGGAAGATTTCCTTTTCCTTGGCAACCAGCTCTTCGGAAACCTGGTCCGGCGATACCACGGCCGGGTTGCTCGCTGCCACGTGCATGGCAACGTGCTTGGCCAGTTCGTCGTTGCCGCCTTTCAGGACAACCAGAACACCGATGCGGTGGCCGTGCAGGTAGGCACCGACGGTATCGCCGGAAACGGCGGTCAGGCGACGGATGTTGACGTTCTCGCCGCACTTGGCAACCAGAGCTTCACGAGCCGACTCGCGGGAAGCGATCAGCGGAGCAGCGTCGGTCAGGCTCTTCTCGAAGGCTTCGTCGATGCTTTCCTTGACGAAGGCCTTGAAGTCGTCCTGCAGGGCCAGGAAGTCGGTCTGCGAGTTGACTTCGATGATCACGCCACGGCCGCCTTCGACGCGAACGGCGATGGAGCCTTCGGCGGCGATGTTACCGGCCTTCTTGGCAGCCTTGATGGCACCGGAAGCGCGCATGTCATCAATGGCTTTCTCGATGTCGCCACCAGCGGCTACCAGGGCCTTCTTGCACTCCATCATGCCTTGGCCGGTACGCTCGCGCAGTTCTTTAACCAGGGCTGCAGTAATCTCTGCCATCTTGAAAATCCTCTCGGTAGGTCTTCAACCAAATCAAATCTTTGAGTGGCAAAAAGGGGGCCTAGCCCCCTTCTCGCACAGCGCATAACGCTAAATGCTTGGCGTTACCGCTTAGCCTTCGGCGCTCTCGGCAGCCGGAGCTTCTTCGACGAACTCTTCAGTCGCGCCGCCAGCGTTGCTGCGACCACGGATCACGGCGTCGGCCATGGCACCCATGTACAGCTGGATGGCGCGGATGGCGTCGTCGTTACCCGGGATGATGTAGTCAACGCCTTCCGGGCTGCTGTTGGTATCGACAACGCCGATGACCGGGATGCCCAGCTTGTTGGCTTCGGTGATGGCGATGCGCTCGTGGTCGACGTCGATCACGAACAGCGCGTCCGGCAGACCGCCCATGTCCTTGATACCGCCCAGGCTGCGATCCAGTTTTTCCAGATCGCGGGAGCGCATCAGGGCTTCTTTCTTGGTCAGCTTGGCGAAGGTGCCGTCCTGGGACTGGGTTTCCAGCTCGCGCAGGCGCTTGATCGAAGCACGGATGGTCTTGTAGTTGGTCAGCATGCCGCCCAGCCAGCGGTGATCGACGAACGGCGAGCCGCAACGGGCAGCTTCTTCGCGAACGATCTTGCCAGCGGAACGCTTGGTGCCGACGAACAGGATCTTGTTCTTGCCAGCAGCCAGCTTTTCAACGAACGACAGGGCGTCGTTGAACATCGGCAGGGTTTTTTCCAGGTTGATGATGTGAATCTTGTTGCGCGCGCCGAAAATGTACTTGCCCATTTTCGGGTTCCAGTAACGGGTCTGGTGGCCGAAGTGCACACCGGCCTTCAGCATATCGCGCATGTTGACTTGGGACATGATAGTTCCTTGATAAGTCGGGTTAGGCCTCCACGCATCCCAGTTTCCAACCCTCGAAGCTGTCGAAAGGCACCCAGGAAACCGTGTCGATACGTGTGTGGGTTTGAGCTTTCGGACTCAGTGCCCGTAAAGCGGCGCGTTTTATATCACAGAAAGCGGCCACAGGCTACAGGCAGCAAGCTGCAGGCGAAGATCCAGCCTGTAGCCTGTAGCCTGTAGCCGACAGCCCGTAGCTGCTAATATGGCCTCCTTTTATCTGTACGCCCGCGAGAGCCTGTCATGACCGTCACCATCAAATCCCCCGAAGAAATCGAGAAAATGCGCGTCGCCGGCCGCCTGGCCGCCGAGGTGCTGGAGATGATCGGCGAACACGTCAAGCCGGGCGTCACCACCGACGAGCTGGACCGTATCTGCCACGACTATATCGTCAACGTGCAGAAAGCCATTCCCGCCCCGCTCAACTACAAGGGCTTCCCCAAGTCGATCTGCACCTCGATCAACCACGTGGTGTGTCATGGCATCCCCAACGACAAGCCGCTCAAGGACGGCGACGTGCTGAACATCGACGTCACCGTGATCAAGGACGGCTACCACGGCGATACCAGCAAGATGTTCATGGTCGGCAAGGTCGCCGAATGGGCCGAGCGCCTGGCCAAGGTGACTCAGGAGTGCATGTATAAAGGCATCGAGCTGGTCAAGCCGGGCACCCGCCTGGGCGACATCGGCGAGGTGATCCAGAAGCACGCCGAGAAGAACGGCTTTTCCGTGGTCCGCGAATACTGCGGCCATGGCATCGGCGCCGTGTTCCATGAAGAGCCGCAGGTGCTGCACTACGGCAAGGCCGGCACCGGCATGGAACTCAAGGAAGGCATGACCTTCACCATCGAACCGATGATCAATCAGGGCCGCCCGGAAACCCGTCTGCTCGGCGACGGCTGGACCGCCATCACCAAGGACCGCAAGCTGTCGGCGCAGTGGGAACACACCGTGCTGGTCACCGCCGACGGCTACGAGATCCTGACCCTGCGCAGCGACGACACCCTGCCGCGCACTTCGGCCTGACCGCGCTCCGCAGGGTGCGCCGTGCGCACCATCGAAGCTTGTGGTGCGCATGGCGCACCCTACGAACCTTTAAGAGGAAGGCAACTGCATGCCGCAGATGGACCCCGAACTGTTTGACCGTGGTCAGTTCCAGGCCGAGCTGGCGCTCAAATCCAGCCCCATCGCGGCATTCAAGAAGGCCATTCGCAGCGCGCGTGAGGTACTGGATGCGCGCTTTCGCGCTGGCCGCGGCATTCGTCGCCTGGTCGAGGATCGCGCCTGGTTCGTCGACCAGATCCTGCAGGAAGCCTGGAAGCGCTTCGCCTGGAGCGAGGACGCCGATATCGCCCTGCTCGCCGTCGGCGGTTACGGCCGCGGCGAACTGCACCCCTATTCGGATATCGACCTGCTGATCCTGCTGGGCAGCGACGATCACGAAATCTTCCGCGAGCCCATCGAAGGCTTTCTCACCCTGCTCTGGGACATCGGCCTGGAAGTGGGCCAGAGCGTACGTTCGGTCGAGGAATGCGCCGAAGAGGCACGCGCCGACCTGACGGTGATCACCAACCTGATGGAAAGCCGCACCATCGCCGGCCCGGAACGCCTGCGCCAGCGCATGCAGCAGGTCACCAGCACCGACGCCATGTGGCCGAGCAAGCATTTCTACCAGGCCAAGCGCGAGGAGCGCAGGGCGCGCCACGCCAAGTACAACGACACCGAATACAACCTCGAACCCAACGTCAAGGGCTCGCCCGGCGGCCTGCGCGACATCCAGACCGTACTCTGGGTTGCCCGCCGCCAGTTCGACACGCTCAACCTGCAGGCCCTGGTCGGCCAGGGCTTCCTGCTGGAAAGCGAGTACGCCCTGCTCTCCTCCAGCCAGGAGTTCCTGTGGAAGGTGCGCTACGCCCTGCACATGCTCGCCGGACGCGCCGAGGACCGCCTGCTGTTCGACTACCAGGCCAGGATCGCCGCCCTGTTCGGCTATCAGGACGGCGACGGCAAGCGCGGCATCGAGCACTTCATGCAGAAGTACTACCGCGTGGTGATGGGCATTTCCGAGCTGTCGGACCTGATCAACCAGCATTTCGAGGAAGTCATCCTGCGCGCTGGCGAAAGCGGGCCGGCCACGCCGCTCAACAGCCGCTTCCAGGTGCGCGACGGCTATATCGAGGTGACCCATCCCAACGTCTTCAAGCGCACGCCGTTCGCCCTCCTCGAAGTCTTCGTGCTGATGGCGCAGAACCCCGAGATCAAGGGCGTGCGCGCCGACAGCATCCGCCTGCTGCGCGACGGCCGCCACCTGATCGACGATGACTTTCGCAGGGACATCCGCAACACCAGCCTGTTCATCGAGCTGTTCAAGTGCAAGGAAGGCATCCACCGCAACCTGCGTCGGATGAACCGCTACGGCATTCTCGGCCGCTACCTGCCGGAGTTCGGCCATATCGTCGGGCAGATGCAGCACGACCTGTTCCACATCTATACGGTCGATGCGCACACCCTCAACCTGATCAAGCACCTGCGCAAGTTCCGCTGGCCGGAGCTGGCCGAGAAGTTCCCGCTGGCCAGCAAGCTCATCGACAGACTGCCCAAGCCCGAGCTGATCTACCTCGCCGGTCTCTACCATGACATCGGCAAGGGCCGCGGCGGCGACCACTCCGAGCTCGGCGCAGTGGATGCCGAAGCCTTCGCCCGCCGCCACCAGTTGCCGGCCTGGGACAGCGCGCTGATCGTCTGGCTGGTGCAGCACCACCTGGTGATGTCCACCACCGCGCAGCGCAAGGACCTCTCCGACCCGCAGGTGATCCACGATTTCGCCCAGTTCGTCGGCGACCAGACCCATCTGGACTACCTCTACGTGCTGACCGTGGCCGACATCAACGCCACCAACCCCAGCCTGTGGAACTCCTGGCGTGCCAGCCTGCTGCGCCAGCTCTACACCGAGACCAAGCGTGCCCTGCGCCGCGGCCTGGAAAACCCGCTGGATCGCGAAGAACAGATTCGCCAGACGCAGAGTGCGGCACTGGACATTCTGGTGCGCGGCGGCACCGACCCGGACGACGCCGAGCAGCTATGGAGCCAGCTTGGCGATGACTATTTCCTGCGCCATACGGCCAGCGACGTGGCCTGGCACACCGATGCCATCCTTCAGCATCCCAACGATGGCGGCCCGCTGGTCCTGATGAAGGAAACCACCCAGCGCGAATTCGAGGGCGGCACGCAGATCTTCATCTATGCGCCGGACCAGCACGACTTCTTCGCCGTGACAGTGGCGGCGATGAGTCAGCTCAACCTGAACATTCACGATGCACGGATCATCACCTCCACCAGCCAGTTCACCCTGGACACCTACGTGGTACTGGATGCCGACGGTGGCTCGATCGGCGACAACCCGGCGCGCATCCAGCAGATCCGCGCCGGCCTGATCGAAGCACTGAAGAACCCCGACGACTACCCGACCATCATCCAGCGCCGGGTGCCGCGCCAGCTCAAGCACTTCGCCTTCGCCCCGCAGGTGACCATTCACAATGACGCGCAGCGGCCGGTGACCATCCTCGAGCTGACCGCCCCGGATCGCCCCGGCCTGCTGGCTCGGATCGGACGCATCTTCCTCGAATACGATCTGTCGCTGCAGAACGCCAAGATCGCCACCCTCGGCGAGCGCGTCGAAGACGTGTTCTTCATCACCGACGCCAATGGCCAGCCGCTGTCAGACCCCGAGCTGTGCGCACGCCTGCAGGAGGCGATCGTCGCCAAGCTCTCCGAGCCGAGTACCCCACCACCGCAGAGCATCACTTTCTGAGCCATGCATAGATGAGCTGGCACAGGGGTCGATGCCAGCCAATCATGTGGGAGCGGATTTATCCGCGATAAGGTCTGGCTGCGTGCCAGACCACCACCGCGAATGAGTTCGCCGCTACCGTGGAACCAGCCTCAGATCCTGAAGCTGTCCACCAGTTGCTTGAGGCGCCCGACCTGCTGATCCAGCTCGGTACAGGCGCTGAGGCTGGCCTGCAGGTTGCGCACACCGTCCTGGTTCAGCGTGTTGATCTCGATGATGTCCATGTTCAGGCTCTCGATCACCGAAGTCTGCTCCTCGGTGGCAGTGGCCACCGACTGGTTCATGCCGTCGATCTCGCCGATGCGCCGGGTCACGCCGCGCAGGTTGTCGCCGGCCTGCCCGCCGATGCGCACGCTGTCATCGCTGAAGCGGCGGCTCTCGGCCATGGTCGCCACGGCGTCACGGGCGCCCGCCTGCAACTGCTCGATCATCTGCTGAATTTCCAGCGCCGAGCTCTGCGTACGCTGAGCCAGGTTGCGCACCTCATCGGCGACCACGGCGAAACCGCGGCCGGCCTCACCGGCCCGTGCGGCTTCGATGGCGGCGTTGAGCGCCAGCA
>VFQR01002381.1_pt1 | contig 12098 bp, 11 predicted proteins | sample 3512321 | NCBI WGS metagenome assembly VFQR01 (sample SAMN10412374, study PRJNA504923) | tailings metagenome | isolation source: Relicate 3 Philex TSF1 revegetated site | place: Philippines: Tuba, Benguet | collected 2017-08-29
GGGCGGCGCAGATGCGGCACGCCGCGGCTCAGATCCACGCTGCCCACCACGCGGTCGCCCTGCAGGAACTCATAGCCCACGGCGGAGGCGGTCGCGATGCCGCTGCCCTCCAGGCGGTGCACCGAGCGCACGGCCAGCGCCAGGTCGCCGCGCTGGTAGCGTCCTTCGCGCGTCTGCTGGCCCCACTGCACACGGCCTTCGCCCACGGTCATGGTCGCGTCGGAGGCGCCGCTCCAACGGCAGGTCAACGTCCAGGGCTTGGTGGCCACCGTCATCACGCCACGGCTCACCTCGGTCTGGCGGGCCGTGCACTCCGCCTGGCTGTCGCCCGCGGGGCCGGACCATGTGTAGCGCAACGGCGCCTTGCCGGTGGCCAAGGTGTCGAACAGCGAGAGCCGGTCGGCGCCACGGTCGTAACGCACCCGCTGGCCAGACAGCGCGAAATCGCCCTGGCGCCCCCAGCCGGGCTTGCCAAAAGATTCGTCCGCCACCGCAGCCAGGCTGGCCGGCTGCGCCATGCGCGCTTCGCGCACCACGCCGCAGGCCGACAGCGCCAAGGCCGCAACCACCACCCCGCCCCGCAGGGCCCACTCATTGATCGCCTGCATGGCTTCACCTGGGTTCACATCAGGCGGCGGACTCTAGGCCTCTGGCCGGCAGATGCCGGTCCTCACCCGTGACGGGCGTCATGCCCGCGAGGGCGACGGACTCAGCGCGCGTCGGACGCCAGCGCCAGCGCCAGCGCGGCTTCCGTCACCGCGCGGCCGAGCGGCGTGCTCGGGTCGGGGCGCCGCAGGCGGGGCACGGGCCCGCCCAGGTCCAGGCTGGCAACGACGGTGCCCTGGTAGAGCATCTCGTAACCGATGGCCGTGGCCTGGGGCTTGGCACTGCCCTCGGCGAGATGGGCCGACCGCAGGCCCACGGTCAACTCACCACGCCGGTAGGCACCCTCCCGGCTGAGCTGGCCGCCGCGCCGCTGGCCCTCGCCGATCTGCAGCATGGCGGCGGGCGCGCTGCCCCAGCGGCAGCTCAGCACCCAGGGGCGCGGCTCGCCACTGCCCGCAGGCGTCCACCCTTCACAGACCGCGGCACTCTCTCCCGCCGGCCCCGCCCAGCTGAACCGCAGCGGTGTGGCGACACCGGCCGGCAAGCGCTCGAAGAGGGCGATGCGGTCGGCGCCACGCTCGTAGCGCACGCGCTGGCCGTGCAGGCTGAACTCGCCCTGCCGCCCCCAGGTTGGCTTGCCGAAGGTTTCCTCGGCCACGCCGGCCACCGAGGCCGGCTGCACCATGCGCTGGTCGCGCCCGCCTGGCGCAGCCGGCTCACGCACGGCGGCGCAACCCGCCAGCAGGGCGATCAGGGACAGTGCAACTGGGCGAAAGCGCATGGGCAGCCGATGAGAGTAAGGTGCCTGCACTCTAGAGCCAGGCGGCCAATCGACTGTTACCTGGCGTTGCTTTCGTGAGCGGGCTGCAGCCTGTCGCCCCCGGCGGCCGCTGGTCCGCGGCGAAGCCCGGGCCATCGCAAACGCGGGTGCCAGCGCCGCGGCGGCTGTCATGCTGAGCACCTTTCCCACACAGGCCCGTTCATGAACACGCCACTCACACTGCGGCTGCGCCTGGCCGCCCTCGCCTTGCTGGCCGAAGCCGCCCACCTGGGCTGGGAGGCGCTGCACGGCGGCATCGTCACCCACCACCTGCTTCAGCGCGCTGACCTGCCCGGTATCTCCAATGCCTGGGGACTGCTGGTGCTGCCGGCGCTGGGCGCCTGGTCGGCCGGTCGCTGGCGGGCTTGGCGTGACGCTCGCTGGAAGGTCGCCCTGGGCGTGCTGCTGCCGCTGGTGATGGGCGCGGCCTTGTCCATCGCCTTCCGGCTGCAATGGCAGGCCGGCACCGAGGCCCTCTTCTTCAGCCTGCTCCTGGCGGCCCTGGTGCTGCCCGCACACCGGCCGGAAAGCCTGCTGGGCTTCGTGCTGGGGATGAGCTGGACGTTTGGCGCCGTCATCCCACTCGTCATCGGCGGCTTGCTGGCGCTGATCTCCTGGCTGGTGCGCGGCGTGGCCCGCTGGGCCTGGCAGCTCGTAGGCAGGGCCTCGGCATGAGCGCGGCTTCGTGCTGCAATCGGCGCTCGACTTCAGGAGGACACCATGCAGCGCGTGACCGGCATTGGCGGCATCTTCTTCAAATCCCGCGACCCCGACGCGCTGGCCGCCTGGTACCGGCGCCATCTGGGCGTAGACGTGCAGCCCTGGGGCGGCGCCGCGTTCAGCTGGGTGACGCCCGACAACCCCGGCGGTGTGGGCACGACGGTGTGGACGGCGTTCAAGGCCGACACCGAGTACTTCGCGCCCAGCAGCGCGCCCTTCATGGTGAACTACCGCGTGGCCGACCTGCACGGCCTGATCGCCGCGCTGCGTGACGAAGGCTGCCAGGTCGTGGGTGAGCCGCAGGACTCCGAGTACGGCAAGTTCGGCTGGGTGCTCGACCCCGACGGCAACAAGATCGAGCTCTGGGAGCCGCCTGCGGGTCAATAGCCCTTGACCGGGTCGGAGGCTGCGCCTTCAGGCGCCGAGGCGGCTTCGCCCGGCGCGGGCAGCCCGATGCGGGCGATCGCGAGGTCACCCGCAAACTCGGAATAGAACCAGTCGCCGTTGACCTGCACCAGCCCTTCGGCCGGTGGCGACAGCTGCACGTTCGGCTGCCCCTTGAGCGCCACCGCCATGGTGGCGGCCCACACCGGCAAGGCCAGGCCGCCGCCACTTTCCCGCTCACCCAGAGACTTGGGCTGCGGGTAGCCGATCCACACCGCGCCAGCGCGCGTGGCCTGGAAACCGCAGAACCAGGCGTCCACCGCGTCATTGGTGGTGCCGGTCTTGCCGTACAGATCCCAGCGGCCCAGCATGGCGCTGGCCCGTGCCGCCGTGCCCTCGCGCGCCACAGCCGCCAACAGTTGAGACGTCATGAAGGCATTGCGCGCACTCACCGCCGGGCGCGGCTTGGGTGGGTCGGCCTTCCAGATGACCTCGCCCTGCGCATCCTGCACGCGCTGGATCAACCAGCCGGTGGGCAGCTGCCCCTCGTTGGCAAAGGCGGCATACGCCTGGGCCATCTGCAGCGGCGTGACGCTGCCGGTGCCGAGCGCGATCGTGAGGTTCAGCGGCTGCTTGTCTTCATCCAGACCGAAGCGCGCCGCCCAGGCGCGGGCGCGCTGCGGCCCGAGGGCCTGGGCCACACGGATGGTGACCATGTTCTTGGACCGGGCCAGGGCCTCGCGCAGCGTGAGGGCCTCCTCATACTGGCCGTCGTAGTTGCGCGGCGTCCAATCGCCCTGCTCGAAGGGCTGGTCGCTCACCAGCGTGCCGGCCCACGCGCCCTGCTCGATCAGGCCCGAATAGATGAAAGGCTTGAAGGCCGATCCTGGTTGGCGCCAGGCCTGGGTGGCCGAGTTGAACTGGTTGCGCGTGAAGTCGAAGCCGCCCACCAAGGCACGGATGGCGCCCGTGGCCGGGTCCAGCGTGACGACGGCGCCTTCGGCCTGCGGCGTCTGGCTGACCTGCCACTGCTTGTTGGACTCCAGCACCCGCAGCACCGCGCCCCGCTTGAGGTTCTGCACCGGGCGCAGCGCCGCGCCCTTGAGCGTGATGCGGTCGCCATCGGCCAGGGCCAGCTCCGCCGCACCCTTGTCGACCTTGAGCAGCACCGCGGTGCGCAACTCCCCCAGGTCGGGGTGCGCGTCGAAGGCGGCGTCCAGCGCTTCGTCCTGCCCATCGCCCACCGGCACTTCAACCACGGCCTCCGGGCCGCGGAAAGGCTGGCGGCGTTCCAGCTCGAACAAGGCATGACGCAGCGACTGCTGGGCCGCCGCCTGCTCGGCGTAGAGCAGCGTGGTCGTGACCGTGAGGCCGCGGGTGTAGGCCTCCTCGCCGAAGCGGGTCAGCATCTCCTGGCGCACCATCTCAGCGGCATGGTCGGCAATGCCGGCCAGGCGCTTGGGGCGCTGGATGTCGAGCGACTGCTCGCGCGCGGCCTTGGCCTGTTCCGCGGTGATGAGGCCGACGCTGGCCAGCCGCTCCAGCACCACGGCCTGGCGGCGCTTGGCGCGCTCAGGGTAGACGGCCGGGTTGAGTCGGTTGGGGTCCTTGGGCAGGCCGATCAGCACGGCCACCTCGGCGGTGCTGAGCTTGTCCAGCGTCTTGCCGAAGTAGCGCTCGGCGGCCGCGGCAAAGCCGTAGGCACGGTTGCCGAGGTAGATCTGGTTCATGTAGATCTCAAGGATCTGGGCCTTGGTCAGCGCATGCTCGATCTTGATGGCCAGCAGCGCCTCCACGACCTTTCGCGACCACCGCTGCTCCTTGGTGAGGTAGGTGTCGCGGGCCAGCTGCTGCGTGATGGTGGACGCACCGTGCAGCGGCCCGCTGTGCGTGAGGTTGCGCAGCATGGCGCGCAGGATGCCGCTGAAGTCGATGCCGGCGTGCTCGTAGAAGTCGGCGTCCTCCACGGCCAGCAGCGCGTCCTGCATGGGCTTGGGGATGTCCTTCAACGGCACGAAGCGGCGGCGTTCGGCACCGAACTCGCCGAGCAACTGGCCATCGGCACTCAGCACGCGCAGCGGCTGGTGGGGCTGGTAGTCGGTCAGCACATCCAGCGCGGGCAGTTGGTGCCAGAGGATCAGGGCCACGATGGCGCCGATGAGGAGCAACACCAGCGGCAGGCCCAGCAGGGCCATCAGCCAGGGGCGGGTCAGCAGCGCCTGGGCAAAGGGAGAGCGTCGCAGCAAGGGAAAGGGCTCACGAAGTTGCAGGTCCGCCCGGACGCCCTGACCCGCCGTGCGATGCCGGGTGAGGCCGCGTCTGGCCGGGGCCGCAGCTTAGCGCCCCGTTGTAAACGCATGCGCCCGTCATCGTCAGCCAGGGCGCCGAGGGGCTGTCAGTCAAGTGGCCGGCGTCGTGGCGGACGCCTCGCGCAGGCCGAAGCGCTGGGCCGCGTTGCCCCAGGCAATGCGGCTGGCCACCTCGGCAGGCAATTGACCGAGCCACTGGCGGTAGTCAGCGAACAGATCCCCGTAGTGCTGCCAGCGCTGCGTGATCCAGGTGTCCGAGCCGATGAGAAACCGGTCCGCGTGCCGGGTCAGCAGCGCGCGCCAGTCGCTGTGCAGCCGCCCGTCCTGCGTGAGCCCGGGCCGGTAGGAGAGTTCGCCACACAGGCCGGGGTGCTTCTCCAGCAACTCGCGCACGCGCGCCAGGGGCTCGCCAGCGATGCCGGTGTGCGCCCAGATCAGCGAGGTACCCGGCGCATGACCGAGCAGCTTGTCGACGGCCACATCGTCCACATGGGCCAGCACCGTCAGGCCCCGATCGCGCGCGAGCTTCATCAGCGCCACGGCCGTGGGGCCATCGGCATTCGCGCTGTCATAGAGGTGGAACTCGCCCAGGCCGCGAAACGGCCCGGCGGGGCTGCCCGCGTCCAGCTGGGCCAGCACCATGCGGCGGATGCTGTCGTCGGCGAACCAGCCGGTGTAGTCGGCCCGGTTGCGGTACAGGCGCACGAAGGGCACCCACTGCGGCCCGGCTTCGGCCACCAGCCGCAAGGTGCCGTCGTTGGGCCGGCTGTTGACCAGCGCACCACGCACACCCGCACGTGCCATGCGGACCAGCACGTCAGCCGGCGGGTGGGGCTGCTGGGCGTCGTCGTTGTAGTGCAGGTGGGCGTCGAACATTGGCCCCGCATAAAGCGGCTGCGCCCACGCGCCCCGGGGCAAGGCCGTGCAGGCAGCACCGGCCTGCAGCAGGCGGCGCCGCTGCATCAGAACGCCCGCTCCGCGCTGGCAATCAGCCGGCTGATGCGCGACACCGACAGCCCCAGTTGCGCGGCCAGCGCCGTCATCGAGACGCCGCCCTCGGTGTGCGCCAACCACAAGGCCTGCTCGCGGATGCCGCCCGCGCGCCGCAGCCATTCGGCATACCCCACGCGCGACGCCCCACGGCGGCTGGCCGCCGCGGCCGCACGCATGCGCTCGGCAAAGGCGGCATCGCCAAGAAAGATCTGCTGCCGCAGCCGACCTGGCCAGAGCTGCAGCGCCGGCTCGGAGGCCACCAGCCGCGCATAGCGGGCGCCGGCCGTGCGATGGTCGGCCGCCGACACGGCGGGCCGGCCGAGCAGGTAGCCGTGCAGGCCCTCCACGTCGAGCCACTCGGGCGCAGGCTCAAGTGCCGCCAGGGCGCGGTGGCTGCCGGCGGCCCAGTCGGCCGCGCTGGCCACCAGCCGGTGCCGTACCGGGCCCAGGTCGACATACCGGCAGGCATCGAGCAGATAGCGCTCGCGATCGACCAGCACCGCGCGGAATCGCCCCTGGAACAGCGGCCCCACGGCACCGTGGCGCCGCTGGTGGTGCTGGGTGTAGACACCGTTCACGTGCCGCATCAGCTGCGACAGGTTGGCCCGCCGGGTGAAGAGCAGCAGTTGGTACTGGTCAGGCAGCAGGCAGTAGGCCAGCGCCTGGGCGTCGAATCGTGCCAGCGCCTGCGCCAGCACCGCGCGCATCTCGGCATGGTCCGTGTCGTCGGCGAACGCCGCGGCGCCACCCTCGGGCGGGCAGCGGGCACCCACCAGATAGGCGGCACCTGCGATCTCCAGTCGAACCGGCCTGGCCATGCCCCACCTTAAGGGCCGGCGCGCGGAATGGCAAGATGGCGGCCTGCCGGCCCTCCTCCCGCCACATGAAGACTCACCAGATCGAAATCCAGAAGTTCAAGGCCGCCGCGAACAACCTGCAAGGCCAGGTCGTGTTCAAGATCGACGCGCTGGTGTCGCCGCGCACGCCCATCGACGGCATCGAGCCCAGCAGCCTGTTGATCATGACCGAGCAGAATGCCCGGGTGCTGATGGCCCTGCTGAAGACGCAGATCGCCGAATTCGACAGCAAGAAACCCAAGAGCCGCCACGGCCGCCACGGCTGACGCCACCAGCCACAGGACCCACTGCATGCAGTACCCGCAATACAACCCGGCCTCGGACAACCGCCCGCTGAGCGACGAGGAACTCGAAGACCTCGACGACCTGCTGGCCGCCCTGCCCACCGATGGCGCCATGAACATCGAGGCGCTGGACGGCTACCTGGCCGGCCTGCTGCTGACGCCGGGCCGCCGCCTGGCGGACCTCCCGGGCCAGGCCTGGCTGCCCGAAGTCTGGGGCGGCGACACCGAGCCCGAACCCGCGCCGTTTGCCAGCGGCAAGCAGCGCAAGAAAGCGGTCATGCTGGTGCTGCGCCACCTGCACTCCATTGCCGTGGCCTGGGCTGAACGGCCGCAGGCCTGGGAGCCCATCTTCAGCTTCGCCGACGGCGAGGACGAAGACACCGAGTACGCCGATGCCGAGGACTGGGCCGCCGGTTTCCTGATGGCGGTGGACCTGGCGCCCGACGCCTGGGCGCCCTGGTTCGACCAGGGCGAGACGGCCGAGCTGCTGGCGCCGGTGGCCGCCCTGGGCAGCCCCGATGGCGCGCTGGCCGAAGGCTCCCCGGCAGAGCGCGACGAAGCCAGCCGCAAGATTCCTGACGCCATGCTGGCGCTGTGGGCCATCCGCCAAAAGATCGGCGACAAGGCGTAACCATCCCCTCAACGCAGGTGGTCGGCGGCGCGAGTTTGGTTCACACTCAGGTCATGTTCCAGACCTTGCTTGCCGCCACCGGTCTCGTCGTGTGCATCGCGTTGGCGGTACACATGATGCTGCCCTACCGGCTCAAGACCCGTGTCGACCGCGCGGCCCGCGGTCTGGCGGATGGCGCGCAGCGGCAGTTCGCCCGGCTGATGGGCTGGCGCCGCCAGCGACGCCAGACCCGCGCCGCAGCGATGGAGGCGGAGCGCGTCATCCGCCGCGCCCGCGAGTCGGCCCTGCACGACGCGCGCGACAGCCGCACCGACGGCGCCTGGGAAGGCAACGTCTACCGGCCCAAGAGCTTCGAGAAGCCCAAGAAACCCCATTGAGGGGCCACCCCGTACCGGCTGACGCCTGGCCCTCAAGGAGGAGCGGAACGCTCGGGGTCAGTCACCCGACTGCTGCAGCCGCCACATGTCGGCATAGCGGCCGTTGCGGGCGAGCAGGTCGTCGTGGTGGCCGCGCTCGATGATGTGGCCGTGTTCGAGCACCAGGATCTCATGCGCATCGACCACCGTCGACAGCCGGTGGGCAATGACCAGCACGGTCTTGTCCTGTCCGACGGCTTCGAGCTCGGCCTGGATGGCGCGCTCGTTGGTGGAGTCCAGCGCCGAAGTCGCCTCATCAAAGATGAGGATGGGCGGGTTCTTCAGCAGCGTGCGGGCGATGGCCACGCGCTGCTTCTCGCCGCCTGAGAGCTTGAGGCCGCGTTCGCCGACCATGGTCTCGTAGCCCTTGGGGGTGCCCGCGATGAAGTGGTGGATGTGCGCCGCCCTCGCGGCGGCCTCCACCTCGGTCTGGCTGGCGCCCGGTCGGCCGTAGGCGATGTTGTAGGCCACCGTGTCGTTGAACAGCACCGTGTCCTGCGGCACGATGCCAATGGCGCGGCGCAGGCTGTGCTGCGTGACACTGCGCAGGTCCTGCCCGTCGATGCGGATGCTGCCGCTGTCAATGTCGTAGAAGCGGGAGAGCAGGCGCGCCAGCGTGCTCTTGCCCGAGCCGCTGGGGCCCACCACCGCCACTTTCTTGCCCGCCGGGATCTCGAAGCTGATGCCGTGCAGGATGGGGCGTGACGGCTCGTAGGCGAAGCGCACGTTGTCGAACACCACCGACGCGCCGCTCACCTGCAGCTCGGCCGCACCGGGGGCATCGGCCACCTCGCGCTCGCGGTCCAGGAGCAGGAACATCTTCTCGATGTCCGTCAGGCTCTGCTTGATCTCGCGGTAGATGACGCCCAGGAAGTTGAGCGGGATGTAGAGCTGGATCATGAAGGCGTTGACCATGACGAGGTCGCCCAGCGTCATGTGCCCCTCCACCACACCCTGGGTCGCTCGCCAGAGCATCAGCACCAGGGCCGACGCGATGATGAGCTGCTGCCCGGTGTTGAGCATGGACAGCGTGGTCTGGCTCTTGAGCTGGGCGCGGCGCAGCTTCTCCAGGCTCTCGTCGTAGCGGCGGGCCTCGAAGTCCTCGTTGTTGAAGTACTTGACCGTCTCGTAGTTCAGCAGCGAGTCGATGGCCTTGCTGTGCGCGACCGAGTCCAGTTCATTGAGCGTCTTGCGGAACTGGGTGCGCCATTCGGTCACCGCGACCGTGAAGCCGATGTAGACCACGAGGGCCGCCACGGTGATGCCGGCGAACCAGGCGTCGAACTTCACGCCAAGCAGCGTCAGCACCAGCACCACCTCGATCAGCGTGGGCACGATGCTGTAGAGCGAGTAGCTGATCAGCGAATGCACGGCCCGAGTGCCGCGCTCGATGTCGCGCGTCATGCCGCCCGTCTGGCGCTCCAGGTGAAAGCGCAGCGAGAGCTCGTGCAGATGCCGGAACACCTGCAGCGAGATGCTGCGCGCGGTGCCCTCGGTCGCCTTGGCGAAGATCAGCTCGCGCAGCTCGGTGAAGAGCGACGTCGACAGGCGCAGCGCGCCATAGGCCAGCAACAGCCCGAGCGGCACCACCAGCAGCGCCTGCGGCTGGCCGGGCTTGAGATCCAGGCTGTCGATGAGGGACTTGAGCAACAGCGGCACGCCCACGTTGCTGAGCTTGGCGCCGACCATGAAGGACAGCGCCAGCCCGACGCGCCAGCGGTAATGCCAGAGGTAGGGGAGCAGGCGGCGCACGGTGCCCCAGTCGCCGCGCACAGGGGCGGCGCCTTCGGCAGGAAGCGGGAGGCTATGGGATCGCATGTGTTGATTGTCGGCCGCCGGCCTATCTCTTGATGACGGTGTTTCGCTTGATGCGGCGCAAACTCCGTGTTGCCACGGCATCCGAAGATGGGGGCTTGACCTGGTCCGACAAGCCAGGTCGACCGGGACGGCAAGTCCTGGAGTGCGCCCCGAACGAACAATCACTGGAGGATTGCATGCGCCAGAACCTGCCCGTCACCCAGAAGGACTACGCATTTCCCGCCGACCAGACGCTGATCTCCATCACGGATCTGAAGGGACGGATCACCTACTGCAACAGCAACTTCGTGGCCGTGAGCGGCTACTCGGAAGCCGAGCTGCTGGGCCAGCCGCACAACCTGGTGCGCCACCCGGACATGCCGGAAGAGGCCTTCCGGGACATGTGGGCCACGATCGAATCGGGCCTGCCCTGGACGGCGCTGGTAAAGAACCGCCGCAAGAACGGCGACCACTACTGGGTGCGCGCCAACGCGACGCCCGTGCGCGACGGCGATCGCACGGTGGGCTATCTGTCTGTGCGCACGCGCCCCTCCGATGAAGAAATCCGCCAGTTCGACACCCTGTACGCCCGCATGCGCGATGAGGCCGCCGCCGGACGCCTGCGCCATGTACTGCACCGCGGCCAGGTGCGGCGCGCCGATCTGCTCGGGCGCACGCTGCAGTTTCTGAGGCCCGAGCTGCGTGGTCGCATCGCCGGCCTGGCCACGCTGGCCGCCGCCGGCCCGCTGCTGGCCAGCTGGCTGGGCGCGCCGGGCTGGGCCCAAGGGCTGGCCGCCGCCGCAACGATCGGCACGGCCAGCGCCGGCCTGATCAGCATCATGCTGCGCCCGCTGCGCGCCGTGGTCGAGACCGCCAACCTGATGGCCGGCGGCGACCTCACCGAGCAGGTGACCGTACGCGGCCAGGGCGAGGTGCGCGAGCTGCAACTGGCGTTGGCCCAGCTGACGGTGTCGGTGCGCACGGTCGTGCGCGACGTGCGCGACGAGGTCGCCCACCTGATGAATGCATCGCGCGAGATCTCCTCGGGCAACCAGGATCTCTCGTCCCGCACCGAGTCCCAGGCCAGCAGCCTGGAACAGTCCGCCGCAGCCATGGACCAGATCGGCGGCACGGTGCGGCAGACGTCAGACCTCGCCGGCGAAGGCGCCCAGCTGGCCCACGGCACCGGCCAGGTGGCCCACCGCAGCCAGGAAGCCGTGCACCAGGTCTACGACACCATGCAGGAGATCGCCGACTCATCACGGCGCATCGGCGACATCATCCAGGTGATTGAAGGCGTGGCCTTCCAGACCAACATCCTCGCCCTCAATGCCGCCGTGGAGGCCGCGCGCGCCGGGGAGCAAGGGCGCGGCTTCGCGGTCGTGGCATCGGAAGTGCGGGCGCTGGCCCAACGCACGGGTGCGGCAGCCAAGGAGATCCGGGCACTCATCGAGGAATCGCGCGAACGGGTGGAAACCGGCGGCCAGCGGGCCGACGAGGCCAAGCGGCGCATGGACGAAGTCATGCAGGCGGTGACCCGCGTCAGCGGCGTGCTGGAGGAGATCAACAGCGCGGCACGCGAGCAGTCCATCGGCGTGGGTCAAGTGGGCGAAGCGGTGCAGCATCTAGACAGCCTCACACAGCAAAACGCCGCCATGGTGGAGGAGCTCGCCGCATCGGCCAGCTCCCTGAACGACCAGGTCGGCCGCGTGCACAGCGCGATCCGCGTGTTCCGCCTGATGCCGCAGGACAAGAGCCTGGCCGAGGTCAGCGCGGTGGACCTGCGCAAGCAGCAGCGCGAGACGAGCGCCCCGGCACCCCAGGTGGCCGCGACGGCCGTCGCTCCCAAGCCGGCGGCGACCCCGGCCAAGCCGGCCTCCGCGTCCGCGCCTCGAAAGGCTGCGCGGCCCGTGGCGGCCAAGCCCCTGCCGGCCGCCACGGCTGTGCCGGCACTCGCAGCCGCACCGGGCGGCGAGGCGGAAGGCGACTGGCAGAGCTTCTGATCCGGCGCGGCATGGCGCGGGGAAGTGTGGAACGGTTCCTGCATTGGCGTTGACAGCGTCACCGCGGCTGAAGCGGCTGCACCGACAATCCCGCCTTCATTGCAGTACTCACCATGACCGATCAGACCACCCCCGCTCCTGCTACCCACGAAGGGCGCCAGCTCGTGCTGCGCGTGATGCCCATGCCGGCGGATGCCAATGCCAACGGCGACGTCTTCGGAGGATGGATCATGGCGCAGGTCGACATCGCCGGCTCCATCCTGCCGGCACGGCTGTCC
>VFQR01002382.1_pt1 | contig 12094 bp, 7 predicted proteins | sample 3512321 | NCBI WGS metagenome assembly VFQR01 (sample SAMN10412374, study PRJNA504923) | tailings metagenome | isolation source: Relicate 3 Philex TSF1 revegetated site | place: Philippines: Tuba, Benguet | collected 2017-08-29
GTCGTAAGGGTTGTTGGGTTCAATGTTGGTGTCTAACAGATATAAAGGCACCATTCCCACCTGTACGCGCCAAACTCTGGCGTAGACCTTGCGCCCTGGATAGTCTACCGCAATTCGCAGTTCTGAACCATCTGGATTGCGTTCTGGATGCAGGGGCATGTTGTAGAAATCGTTGATGGGGTAGCGTTCTTGCTGCCAACCATCGGCATTGAGATACTGGGCAAAATAACCTTGCTGGTAGAGTAAACCTACACCTACAAGGGGTAGCCCCAAGTCACTGGCAGATTTGAGGTGATCCCCTGCCAGAACGCCCAAGCCTCCAGAATAGACGGGTAAACAATCTACAAGTCCAAATTCTGCCGAAAAATAGGCGTAGCATTCTTTTGGTTTATTTTCCCGTTGTTTCTGATACCAAGTGCGCTCTTGCAAATAATCTTCTAACTGACGGTTAGCCCGGTCCATTTGCGCTAGGAAGCCTTCATCTTCAACAACTTCCAAAAGCCGCGCTTGAGAAATAGTACCCAGCATCAACACTGGGTTATGACGGCTAGACTCCCACAGGTCGGAATCTAAGCGACGAAATAAATCTTTACTCTCAACGTTCCAATCCCAGTGCAAGTTATACGCCAGCCGCCGCAGCGGTTCTAGTCGCGGCGGTAGCGAGGGGGAGACATTGAATGTGCGAATTGGCTGCATAGGTTGGCAAAACTCCAAGTTTAGCTATGGTTATTGTTTACTTTCTTTACCAATGTTGCCAATTCTCTGTAGTGCAGTTTGTGAAAAAGCGATGACTTTGTTAAGCATTGAGAATTTTTTTTAACCTCGTTGCTAGAGTTTACACCAAGGTGTTTTTTATTCTATGCGTTACGACAAGCCATGTACTTGGTATATTAAAATTTAATCATTTACTGGCATGTATCGTTTAAATAATTTGGTTTTGAATAAATTATTTTATATTTATTTTATTATTGCTTCAGGGGATCAATTATCGCGTCTTAGCTGAGGCTGAAAACTTATCATAGCCAATCAAAGAAGCAGTGAAAATTTTAATTATTTTTTAATAAAATTTTGCTGACATAGACTCACTATAATGGATGGGTTCAGGTTAACCTATGTTTATGCAAACCCATGAGATTATTTCGCCTAGCTGAAAATTCTCACTGACGAAAACTGTGGCCAGCGGTTAAGCAGAAAAAGCCATCACCAAGCACTTAGTATCAAACATTGATACTACAACCAGAAAACATCTTATGCACCTAATGAAGGCTGATCCTTAGTATTTTTTGACATTGTGAGAGCTATGGCTGCGGCATAAGCAATTTCCGCTGCCACTTGATAAGCAAGTTTAATACTCGATGAAGCGTCCTTAGTTTTAGGAGGAGGGGAGACTTTTTTGCGCCGTGATTCTTGCTTGACATCACCTGAGACAACCGAACGCTGTAATAATATCCAAGCATCTAGATCTTCGGAATCATAATCACTTTGAATTAGCGATCGCATTTCTTCTTCAGCTACAATACTCAGATAACCAGTAGCTAGAGCTTCTTCTACAATTTGTTTAATTAAAGTCATAATTTAGACCAAGTGTGTGAGTTAAAACCAATACCTCAACTTCTCGAATTGCGTCTTACGTTCTCAACTTTTCCCTGAAACTCAGATACGTTTTAGCTTTCCATAAAATTTATAACAAGTAGACCCAAGCACGCATCACCCGCTTGGCTCACCCATTTGGGTGATTTACAAACTTTGAGATATAAGTAACAGGGAAGAAGATAATTTTTAGCTTTTTGTTCTTTCCAAAAAGAAGGTGTGATTCAGTATAGTAGATATCATTCTGAATTTAACGTAAATTAAAAATTTTTTTAGAGTTAAGTAACGGTATAAATATCGACAAAAAAGCAAATTAGTCATTAGTCATTAGACATAGGAGTGAAAATTAATTCTGCGTTGCCCGAAACCCTTGGTAGGGGCGTACCGCTAAAGCGGAACCCGAAGGGTACGGCCGTACCCTACGGGAAGGCGGAGCCTACGCCCTTACATCATTTCCACTCCTATGTCTATTAGTCATTAGTCTTTATTTGCGTCCCCGCGTCTTCCCCATCTCCCCATCTCCCCACCTCCCCACCTCCCACTCCCTAATTAGCGTAAAAAACTTAGCTGATTTTCATAATTTTTATCAGTAAATAGCCCGAAAAACAACTTATTTAAAAAGATTGCACCACTAAAAATAAAATGTGTTATCGTTAAAAACAATTGTAATTAAAAGCCATTCATCTAATTTTCAATGATGAATTGGTTAGTCTGTAAATCATCCGTGTGCAACATGATTGGAGCAGCATACTCTAGAAATACGTTGCAAGAAAGCCGTCATAGCAGTCGGGGAAGCGCTTACTTGTTTGCACCGATGGTTAACTTCAATGTGATGGCTGATGTGGGAGATAATCCACCTTAACTGGATTTTATTTGGGCAGAATTACCCATCAAAATCCAACAATAATTACATATCCTGCTAGACATAATATTGTCTTTGAACTCTGAAAGAGTCTAGTTAAATGTATTTTTGTTGCCAAATAGCTTGTAGGACTGAGTTGTTTTAAAACAATAAAACTGCCTGAAAATTAAGTCACTTTCAGGTAAATAACTACATGCGTAGTTGTGTAACAAGCTTTAAAATTTTTTGCCCGATAACCAAAACAGTAAACTATCTCAACCTCTAAATATTCCCATCAGACAATTTACAGCAGAATTCAAGGAAAGTGAAGTATACAAACTGAGCCTTAAAATTAGGTATAAAGCCTGTTTTACTTCTGAATTCTGAATTCTGCTCTAATAGTCTGAGCTTTGACTCTGCAATGTACTGATATTGTTCTTCTTAATTCAGTCTCCTGAAAAACAAGCAAAACTTTTGCGTAAGTTGACTGGTGCAAAAGCTTCTAGCGTTCGAGGCAATTGTACATATCAGTTGAGTAGTAATACCACATTAAAGTTAAAAAATTACTCGCATAGTTAAAGTTAGACTTTGGTTTTTTCAAACTTGGAAAGCCATCTCAAAATCTTGGGAAATACAGTAATACCACTAATTGAAATCAGGTATTAAGACATACCAATACCAATGGTATGGGGAGGAGATGAGGATACAACCCAAAAAAGCTGCAAAACTGTCAAAAACAATTGATTGAAGAGATATGTAACCATGCATAACGACCAATATTTTTCAAAATTTCAACGCGCCCAAGAACTTTTAGTAACTACAGTATTAGGAGATATTCCTACACTCATTCTCGGACCAAAGTTGCGAAATTTAGTATATCGTACTATTTTTGCCAAAATAGGCAGCCCAGTTTATATTCAAAATGGTGTTGAATTTAAAGGTACTTCTTGTATTGAAATTGGCAGTGGAGTATATATTTTCAAAGGTGTACGCTTGGATGCCAGTGGACATCAAAATAATAGAATTCATCTAGGAAATAAAGTTGCTATTGAACGTTACGTGGATATTGGGTGTTTGTCAGATACGTATATACATATTGATGAAGATACCTTCATTGGCCCCAGTGTTTGTATTGAAGGACCAGGAGAGATTAAAATTGGCAAACACTGTATGATTGCCGCCCACTCAGGGATATATGCCAATAGTCATAACTTTACCGATCCAATGCAACCAATGAAACACCAAGGTGTGACTCGCAAGGGAATTGTAATTGAAGATGACTGTTGGCTAGGACATGGAGTAACAGTATTAGATGGGGTTACCATTGGCAAAGGCAGTGTGATTGGTGCAGGAGCAGTTGTCAACAAAGATATTCCTCCTTTCTCCGTTGCTGTAGGGATACCTGCACGAGTCATCAAAAATAGAATTGGCAAGAATTTAGCAAAATTTTGAAACGGGGATTGGGGACTGGGGACTGGGGACTGGGGATTGGGGTATGGTAAGCGTTCTCTGTAACCTCTACTTTTTGGGGAAACTTATGCTGTTAGTCAACGTCACAAGGATAGCTAGTCTCTGAGTTATTTTTTAGGGGCATCTATTAAGTTAGACATGCACCATTCTCAATAGACTTGGGCTTTGAGAGTGCTGAGTTAGGAGTTATTCTCCCTCATCTCCCTCATCTCCCAGCATCCCCCAGTCCCCAGTCCCCAATCCCCAGTCCCCAGTCCCCATTCCCCAGAAAGTCGTCTCAAAAAGGGACGAGATGTGGGTAATATAAAGTAGCTACCTTTTCTGCATGGCAGATACTGAAAGAAAAGCTCTCTTTGTCATACCCGTTGGAGATATTTGTATGGTGACTTTAAAAATCGTTGTTTATATTGTTGTTGCCTTCTTTATAGCTATCTTCGTCTTTGGATTTTTGTCGAACGACCCAGCTCGTAACCCCGGCCGTCGGGACTTGGAGTAAAAGAGCGATAAATTATCCACAACTTTGGAAGGCGGAAAATACTCAACGCCAGGGAAACTTACTAGGTTAAAGTTAGTAAGTTTCCTGCTCCAAGTAGCAGAAGGCGACAGTCGAAAGGCAAAATGTATATTCATGCTTTTGTTTCTCATTTGGCTGTTTGTTAGCTCGATTTTGCTCAAATATGCTTCATCCAGTTCTGCCGCCCGATCCGCCTCCTATCGTCGAACCTTTACAACCTGCCAATCCTGTCTCATCTGCTAGTGATATCAATTCTGCTTCAGGTGTAAAGACTGGGATATCCTTAAACACAGACAAATTCAAGCATCAGAAGGATTTGTCTCATTTGATGATCGCAAATGACACGAAAAGTTATTTGCGATCGCCAACTTCGCTCAATTCAAATAGTTATGATCTGCTAATCGCCGAAACTCCATCTGCACCAGAACCACCAAAAACTTTCCCACCAGAATTTTCCTCTGTCAGCAGCTCCAAAAGTGCGGCACTTCTGGGGCAATCTCTAGAAGTTGGTTATCCCACGCAGCAAGTTCAGATTTTTAATGTTGCTGAAAAATTTGAGGAACAGACGCGGGGACACAAAGAAGGAGAGCCGGAAGCATCTGAAGAACTGCAAGAGCGATCGCCAAATCCCGACTTTAGTCATGAAGAAAAACAAACCTCATTAGAGTCTCCCCCCCCTCTTTTTGCGTCTCCCACTCCCCGCGTCCCCGCGTCTCCCACTCCCCGCGTCCCCACTTCCCCTCCTGTTTCTGCGTCAAATTCTCAATCAGTACCAAATTTAATACAATTCAAGTCTCGCAACCCAACAAACAAACTTTCTGCGCCCTTCACTGTAGAATTTTATTCCCAAACCCAAACACCAACACCTACGCCACAAGTAGACACTACAAATCAGCTACCAGCACCAGCTAGCACACCGCCAGCCGCTGCACCGAGAATTGTGGAAGTGACCTCAGATCGGCAAGAGTATGACGAACAACAGCGGATTATTACGGCTGTTGGCAATGTAGTTGTCCGATTTGATGGAGCAGTAGTAGATGCCGATCGCCTGCAAGTCAATTTGAACAACTTGATTGCTGCGGGGGAAGGTAATATAACTTTAAGACGGGGCGATCAAATACTGCGGGGACAACGTTTTACCTATAACTTTGTTCAAGATAGCGGGGAAATGCTCAATGGCAGAGGAGAAATTTACGTACCTTCAGCCAGTACAGATTTTGCTTTCTCATCCACAGATATAACCGCAGGTGGAGTCCCAAATCGTCCACCGAGCGATCGCATTATAGCCAATCAGCCGCTTTCAGCTGTCAGCAGTCCTGGAGGAATCGATGTGACAGTTGGTGGTCAATCAGAAGCTAGCAACCTCCCACCCCCGAAAGCTGGAGGTGCAGTCAAGCGACTGAGGTTTGAAGCCCAGCAAATTGACTTTTATCCCCAAGGCTGGCAAGCAAGCGATGTCCGCATCACCAATGACCCTTTTTCTCCTCCAGAACTAGAGTTACGTGCAAATAAAGTCACGTTGACGCGGGAATCACCCTTGGTAGACCGCATCCGGACACAGGGACAGCGCTTGGTATTAGATCAAACGATTTCCTTACCACTTCCCGTCGATGAGCAGAAAATTGACCGTCGGGAGCGCGATGTTACGCCCTTTATCGTGTCTCCTGGCTATGACGGAGAAGACCGTGGTGGTTTTTATGTTGAGCGTGGCTTTCGAGTCATCGATACAGAGCAGACACGCTGGACAATCACACCCCAGTTATTAATACAGAGGGGTGTGCGACAAGGAACGGATAACTTAGGCTCACTGTTTGGTGCCAGAACAAAGATAAATTCTGTTTTGAGTCCACGAACTGTAATTGAGGGTAGTGGAGAGTTAACCAGTTTTGACTTCGATGATGTGGAAGATAGTTTCCGGGCGAATTTGGCATTACGCCAAACATTAGGCGATCGCCTTCCGCATCTGTTGAATGTGCAATATAATTACCGCGATCGTCTCTACAATGGCACCCTTGGTTTTCAAGACGTTCAGAGTAGTTTTGGAGGTCTGATTGCCTCTCCTGTGATACCTTTAGGAAAAAGTGGCATCAACCTCCGCTATCAGGCAAGTGCCCAGTATATCGATGCCAACACCGACCGCCCAGACTTACTAGAACCACTGCGGGAAAACGATCGCACCTTACTAGGTCGCCTACAAGGCAGTGCTGAACTCAGTACTGGCTTGCTACTGTGGCAAGGAAAACCATTACCACCCACAGCTTCCGAGGGATTACGATACACAGCTACTCCTGTAGTTCCTTACTTGCAAGCGATCGTTGGCCTCACCGGCACCACCAGTTATTACACCAATGGAGATAACCAAAGCACCGTAATTGGTACAATAGGCTTACAAGGGCAAATTGGTCATTTTTCTCGACCCTTTTTAGACTATACAGCTTTTAATATCAGATATTCTCAAGGTTTAAATAACGGATTATCACCTTTTTTATTCGATCGCTTCGTTGACGAAAAAGTCTTGACCGCTGGGATTACACAGCAAATTTATGGGCCTGTTCGCTTAGGCTTTCAAACATCAATTAACTTAGATACAGGTAAAGAATCCAGCACCGATTACATATTAGAGTATAGTCGCCGCACCTATGGCATCACCTTGCGCTACAATCCGGTACTGGAGTTAGGTGCTTTGAGCGTCCGAATTAGTGATTTTAACTGGAATGGTGGCAGCGATCCTTTTTCTGAAATTAAGCCAGTAGTAGGCGGTGTGCAACAGAATTATTAATCAAAATGGGCATTGGGCATGGGGAGATAAGGGAGATGGGAAGGCAGCGGAGCAGGGAGCAGGGAGCAGGGAGTAGGGATCTGGGGAGAAGAGTTTTTCCCCTCTGCCCCCTTCCCCCTGCCCCTCTGCCTCTTTCCATGCCCCATGTCCCATGCCCTATTCTGATAATTCGGGATTTAAAGGTAAAATTACTGTAAATGTAGTACCGATGCCAACTTGACTTGTAAAGCTGATTTGACCTCCGTGAGCATCAACGCATCTTTTAACGATAACTAACCCTAATCCGGTGCCTTGAATTGATTGGACATTTGAGGCTCGGAAGAATGATTCAAAAAGTCTGGCTTGGTCTGCTTCAGGAATACCAATGCCTTGGTCTTGAATATAAAAAATTGCTACTTTATCCGTAGGATCGCATATTAAATCGAATTGAATATTACCACCTCTGGGAGAATATTTGACTGCGTTTGACAGTAGATTCCCGAACATGTAATGTAAGAGCCGTTCATCCATCACAGCGTTAGTATTTTCACTATGACAAGTAAAAATAATTTGACTTGCACTATTTATAACAGTGGAAAAATCTTCAATTAGTTCTCTACAAAATTCTTCTAAGTTCATTGGAACAGGATTGCATACTAGTTTTCCTGCTTCTGCATGACCCATAAATAGCACCTCTTCCATGAGTTGGTTCATGGATTGCACAGCTCCTTGAATGCGCTTTAAATAGGTGCGTCTTTTAACATCTGTCAAATTCGATCCTTGAATTTCTATGAGTTCTACTGCCGTTTGAATTACTGTTAGGGGATTACGGAACTCATGAGATACAGTGGAGATAAATAAGGACTTAAGACGGTTAAGTTCTTGCTCCTTTTGTAATGCTTGCTCTAGCAATTGTGCTTGACGCCGTTCGCTCAGATCCCAAAAAACAACTACTACACCATTTATCTGGTCGGGACTCCGCCTCAGGGGTGAAGCACTATCGCCAATGGGAACTCTTTTACCGTCCCTAGTAATCAGAGATGTAAATTCCCCCAAATAAACAACCTGTTGCTCTCGCAGCACTTTTGTAACTGGGTTTTCTAAGGTAGCTTCTGTAACTTCATCGACAATATGAAAAATATTTGACACCTCAGTGCCTAAAGCATCTTCTTGCTGCCATCCAGTTATCGCCTCAGCTGCGGGATTCATAAATGTCACCATTCCTTGTTCATTGGTGGCAATTACAGCATCACTCATGGAGTTTAAAAGAGTTGCTAGCTGATCTCGATTCTCCCTTAGTTCGCGTTCTAACTGGTGTTTTAACAAACCGATTTCAATAGCTATTCTTAAATCTTTTGTCGTAAATGGTTTAACAATGTATCCGAAAGGTTGAGTAATTTTTGCTCGTTCTAAAGTATTTTCATCACCATATGCAGTTAGAAAAATCACAGGAACATCTAGCTGTTCACGAATATGAGTGGCAGTAGCAATACCGTCCATTTCTCCTTTAAGGATAATATCCATTAGTACAAGTTCTGGTTGAGTCTCCGACGCCTTAGCAATGGCAACTTTTCCAGAGGAAGCTGTACCTGTAACGATGTACCCTAGTTGGCTGAGTTGGCTGGCAATAGTTCTAGCCACAATCACTTCATCTTCAACGACTAAAATCCTAGCTTGAGGCATTTGATATTTACTAATCCAAAGTTAACTGCGTGAATTGGATTTTGAATACTGTTCCACGATCGCGTTCTAGAGTAATCTCACCTTCGAGTTGTTCTGTAACTAAGTCATACACTAAAGAGAGACCCAAAGAACTAGTATTTCTCCAATCTAAATTATCTGGCAAACCAATACCATTGTCTTGGATAGTCATCTCGATATTCTTATTAAGATTTCGTAAAGCAATACTGATTGTGCCTGCTTCTTGATTAGGAAAAGCGTGCTTGAGGACATTGGAGATTAATTCGTTGATTACTAACCCACAAGCAATGGCTTGGTCGATATTCAAACTAACTGAATCTATATCCGTTTCTAAAGTAATTTGTCCGGGAAATATTTGATAGGAAATTAATAGACTGGCTGCCAAATTATGGATATAATCACCAACATCTATTTTTCCAATGTTAGCGGAAGTATATAAATTTTTGTGAATCAGAGAGATTGACTCGATGCGGTTCTGACTTTCTCTGAGAACTTTCATGGCTTCTGCATCTTGGAGTGTGTGAGACTGGAGTTGCAATAGGCTGGAGACTATCTGCAAATTATTTTTAACTCGATGATGAACTTCCTTTAAGAGAACTTCTTTTTCAGCTAAGGCACTTCTTAACTTCATTTCAACTTTTTGTCTTTGAATAAGTTCAGTTTGAGCTTGCTCAAAGATGCTGGCTTGTTGAATAGCGATCGCCAATTGTACTGTAACTTGGTCGAGCAAATCTAATTGATTTTCTTCCCACTCCCGAAAGCGGGAACATTGGTGAGCAATTAGTAAACCCCAAAGGTGAGAGCCAGGGTTTTGAGAGTTTACTTCTAGTAAAATGGGTACGACTAAATTAGCTTTGACATCAAACCTTTCTAATAAGCTAATATGGCAATCACTTAGTCCAGCTTGATAAATATTAGCGATCGCTCTTTTACGTCCTTGATAATACTCTATTCCTGCGCCTGCTTGAAAACAAGTATCATAAATCTCTACGGCTAAAGAAACCGTCCATCCAGGCTCTACAGATTCTGCCATAATTGTGCCGATCATCTCTCGGTCAAACTGATAAACTACTACTCGTTCAACCTTTAGCAAATCTCGCACTTCTTGAACTGTTGCATTGAGAATATCTTGGAGATTCAAAGATTGACGAATCCTTTGAGCAACAGTCCTCATCAATTGCTCTCGCTCGGCTTGAGATTTTAAAGCAAGTTCAGTTCGCTTACGTTCTGTAATATCTTGCCCAATACCGATAATTTGACCATTTGCAAGTTTCACATTAGTCCAAGATGTATCTAGTAAATGTCCATCCCGCACTTGAGTTCTAAAGTCACCCCAATTGCGTTGGGCAGACTGCATAAAATTAATCACATATTGACGATATTCAGGATTAGGATATAAGGCTTCTAGGACATCAGAATTTTGGAAGTCTTGGAATTCCCAGCCGAGAACGCTTTCCCATTCTTGATTCACCCACTGAAGTTTACCAGTGGAATTAATCAGTGCAATCATCAACGGTATATTTTCAAAAATTAACCGCAAAAACTCATTTGTTTCCTGAAGTTTTGTTTCAATATTTTTACGTTCACTAATATCATAAAATATTGTTAATATCGCCGCTTCATTGTTAAAATTTAAGTATTTTAGTGAAGCGATCGCCCAAAAAGAACTACCATCTGCTTTTTTTAATTGAAGTTCATAATTGCGGATAAATCCATGTTGATTCAGAGCTTCTAATAGCGCTGTTAAATCCCCTAAGTCATGGTATAAATCTAATAAATGTTTGTGGTTAACTAAATCTATTGCAGAAAACTGAAATGTTTTAATTAACTCCAGATTGGCGTATAAAATCAAACCATCAGACAGACGCGAAATAATTAATGGAACCGGAATAACTTCGGAAATAGCTCGAAATCTAGCTTCACTTTCTTCAAGATTTTTTTCTGTTTTTTTGTGTTCTGTAACGTCTTTGATATTAACTAACTGAGCCTTGTAACCAGCATAGTCTATTTGATGTGAGGCAATTTCCACATCAATAATCTGCCCGTCTTTGAGACGATGTTGCCATTGCCCACAAAAGTCTAATATAGAGCATTTTTGGGCTAAATATTCCAGCATGATAGGCACATCTTCTGGACGGCGAATATCGGTTATTCGCATTTGTAAAAACTCTTCTCGCGAATAGCCATAGTGGACAATAGCAGCTTCATTTACATCTAAAAATTGCAGATCGTTTTCGTCAAATACCCACATAGGGTTAGGATTTTTAGAAAAAAGAAGATTAAAGCTTTTTTGGCTATCATCAATAATTTTTTGTCGATGTAACTCTAAATAGGTGATTATTTGTTGAGACAACTGTTGTAAAGCTGCTTGCTCCTTAACATTCAAATTTCGGACAGAAAAATCAATCACACAAAGAGTACCTAATGCAAATCCATGAGAGTTAATTAAGGGAACTCCTGCATAGAAGCGAAAATAATTATTTGATGTTACAAAGGGATTTGTGGCAAACCGTTCATCCTGCAAAGTGTCTGGGATAATTAATATTTGATTTTGCAAGATAGTGTAACCACCAAAGAAAATGTTTCGAGCAACTTCCGATATCGTTACGCCGATTTTTGACTTAAACCACTCGCGTTCTGCATCAACTAAAGTAATTAAAGCAATTGGTGTTTCACAAAAGTTAGCAGCTAGTTGAGCTAGTCCATCAAAAACTTCTTCTGGTGGCGTATCTAAAATTTGATATTGATTAAGTACTTGTAATCGTTGGCTTTCATTTTCAGGAAATATAGGACTCATATTTGATTTGGTGAAAAGATACGTAGTGGCGTGACAAGGCTAAAATGTTGCAAGAAATTTTCTTGTGGTGTGGACATCTTGTCCGCACCGGACGGGCGAGACGCCCATCCCACAAGAGTTTGTTAATGCACTATTTTAGCCTTGCCACGCCACTACAGATACTTAGATTTTTTCATAAATCAAAGCGGATTGCTATAGGATTAATTGTCATGTGATTAAACAGGAGTCAGAATACAGAATTCACCAAATGTAAATACTTTACCCATAAAGGGATAGAGTTTGAAGGCGAGAATATTTTTACAGATGCAGAGATATCAGAAAATCTCTCTGCATCTGGTGTGGTTTGTTCTATCTTGGGCGTCCAAATGTAGTGATATATAAAACAGCTTCATCAGCAGGAATACCCAAAACTTCATTTACTTG
>VFQR01002383.1_pt1 | contig 12093 bp, 14 predicted proteins | sample 3512321 | NCBI WGS metagenome assembly VFQR01 (sample SAMN10412374, study PRJNA504923) | tailings metagenome | isolation source: Relicate 3 Philex TSF1 revegetated site | place: Philippines: Tuba, Benguet | collected 2017-08-29
GTTCCACGCCCATCTGGTCGGCCAGGAAGGAGTGTTCGAAATAGGCGGAGTTGAAGATGCCGGGCGTCAGCACCGCGATGCGCGGCGTACGGTCGTCGCGCGGCGCCACCGCCGCCAGCGACTGGCGCAGCAGTTGCGGATAGTTCTCGACCGGCCGAACCTTGATGCGGCGGAACAGCTCCGGGAAGAGCTGCATCATCGTCTCCCGGTTCTCCAGCATGTAGGAGACGCCGGAAGGCGTGCGCGCATTGTCCTCCAGCACGAAGAACTCGTTCTCTGCGGTCCTGACGATGTCGGTGCCGATGATGTGGGTGTAGACGCCCTTGGGCGGCCTTACCCCGATCATCTCCGGCAGGAACGCCTCGTTGTTGGCGATAAGCTCCCGCGGCACGCGTCCGGCGCGCAGGATTTCCTGGCGGTGGTAGATGTCGTCGAGGAAGGCGTTCAGCGCCTGCACGCGCTGCTCGATGCCCTGGGTCAGCCGCCGCCATTCCGTACCCGACATGATGCGCGGCACGATGTCGAAGGGGATCAGCTTTTCCGCCGCCTCCTCGTGGCCGTATACGGCGAAGGTGATGCCGATGCGCCGGAAGACGCGCTCGGCGTCCTGCATCTTTTCCATCAGCCTTGCCGGGTCCTGCGCGGCGAGCCAGCCCTCATAGGCCGAATACGGCTTGCGCAGTCCCGAGCCGACCGGGCTCATTTCGTCGAATGCGACCAAGCGCTAACTCCCTCTCGAACCCATTTCACTGACGAAGCTCTGGAAAATCAAGGGCCTGGGCAAACAGGGAATGGATAAATCCGGCCAATCGTTCCCGTTGCACTGGAAATAGGCACGATGTGCGCGCCGCCGGCCTCAGAATGCCCTGAAAGTGACGATGGTCCGCGTGTCCCTGATGCCGGGAACGGCATGGATCTTCTCGTTGACGAAGTGCCCTACATCCTCCTCGGGGCCGACATAGAACTTCACGAGCAGGTCGAATTCGCCGGCCGTCGAATAGATCTCCGAGGCGATCTCGGCGTCCGCGATGGTGGTCGCCACTTCATACGCCTTTCCGAGTTCGCACTTGATCTGGACGAAGAAGGCTTTCATGGCGGCTCGCTGCGGTTGAAACGTCCGACAGCTTGGCAGGTCGCCCCGGCCCGTTCAAGTCGCCGGCCCGACGATGTGTCCGGGATCCGAAACCATCGCGCCGAATCGCGCGTATACTGTTAGAGCGCCCATCGTGGCGCGACGCCGAGATCGGGAGCACCCACGCATGCGCCGACCGACAGCCGCCCTGGCCCTGCTTTTGCTGGCCGCCCTGCCCGCCCGCGCCGGAGACGCCGAGATCAGGTCGGCCCAGTCGACCATCGAGGGCCAGATCCGCGCCTTCCTGGCCGACGACGACGACCTCGCCTATTCCTTCGCCGCGCCCAACATCAAGCGCATCTTCCCGACCCGCGACGCCTTCATGTCCATGGTCAGGAGCGGCTATCCGATGGTCCATCGGCCGCGCAACTTCTCCTTCGGCAAGGTGGAGGAGACGAGCCCGACCGCGATCGTCCAGCAGGTGCTGATACAGGGACCCGACGGCAAGGAGTACGAGGCCGTCTACACGCTCGAACTCCAGCCGGACGGCTCGCACAGGATCACGGGCGTCAGCCTGCGTGCATCGAACGCGCTGTCGACCTGACGTTCAGGAGAAGCGGCTCATGACGAGCACCGTCGCGAAGCTGACGGTGGCGCCGAGCAGCGTGCCCCAGCTCGTGTCCACGATCGCCACGACGGGGTCGTAGCCCTTGAGCGTGGAAAGGTTGGTGGCGTTGTAGGTGAGGTAGGCGAAGAAGCCGAACAGCGCCCCGTTCAGCGCCGCGACCCCCGCCGATCCGGCAGCCATGCCCGGCGCGATGGCGAAATAGACCAGCCCCACCACGTAGACCGCGTAGAAGATGACCGCGACGCCCCACCGCGGCTGGTCGAGAATCAGCTCGCCGATCCTGGACATGTAGAACGACTTCGCCACGACGCCGAGCCACAGCGCATCGAGCGCCAGAAACACGATCAGCGCCACGGCATAGGCTGCGACGAACTTCATCCGGTGTGCCCCCTGCGAAAACTGTCCTTCATCGTCATACGCGCGATCGGCCGGATCGGTTCCCTGTCGCCACCCGGCCCTGTACCCGATGGGGGGACTGCCGCGCCCGGTCCGCATGCCTAGTGTCGCGCTGGCTCGCGGCACCTGCTCGCGGCAAGCTCACAAAGCCCCGGGAGAGATCAGGAAATGACCAAGCAGCGCACCGCCGAGGAAGTGATCGAACTCTATTTCGAGCGCGCATGGAATGCCTGCGAGGCTGAACTGGTACGCGATATCTGTGCCAATCCGGTCATCAGGCACTATGCCGACAAGACCCTCGAGATGCGCCACGACGAGCAGATCGAGCGCATCCGCCAGCGCCACGCCACCAACGTCCCGAATTTCAAGGCGATCATCCGCACCTCCGACGGAACGCACGTCACCACCGTGTGGAACAACGTCTACGCCAATGGCGAAAAGACCTGCGGCATCGAGGTGTTCAAGGTCATCGACGGCCGCATCACCGACGTCTGGAACCCGGTGACCATCGACAAGGGCAACTGGGCCTGAGCCACCGGCTCGGCCCTCACGTCATCCGGCGCGCCACTTCGCCTTCCAGAGTCGGCACGGCGCGCAATCGCATCGCCGCCTCGAGGTCGAGCGTACCCCACTTGACCGAGAGCCCGGCGATCCGCTGCCGCACCCCGTAGATGCGGTAGGCATTGAAAAGCCAGTAGAAATTGGCGTTCCTGACCTTGATGCCGCGCAGCCGCTCATAGTGGTCCAGCGTCTCCTCCTCGCTCATGAACCCGCCGAGGTCGGGCGCGTCCATGTCGCCGCCATGCGCGATGAGCTGCAGGTGACGGTGGCAGAACAGGAAGAAGGTGATGTCGATTTCCGGATCGCCGACCAGCGCCATCTCCCAGTCGAGCAGGGCCACCGGCTCGAAGTCGCGATAGACCATGTTGGCGAAGCGCGAATCCCCCCAGTTGAACGCCACCTGCTCGTCGCGGGGCGCGTTCCGCTCCAGCCAGCCCCGCAGCGCGGTGACGATCGGCACCTCCTCGCGCGGCAGGAACGTCTGGCCCCATTCGTAGACCCGGGTCCAGTGATCGATGTTCTGCGCGATGCATGACCGGTTGCGGTCGGGCCATTCGTAGACGTCGAGGCCCCTGCCGCGCCAGTCGACGTCGGCGAGCCGCGCGATCGTCTCGACCGACGACAGCCACAGCCGCCGACGCTCGGCGTCGCTGGCATCCTTCACCCAACCCGCCGTGTGGTAGATCGGCTTGTCGGTCGGCGTCATGCCGCGCGCATATTCCATGAAGTAGAACGGTCGCCCGAGGATGGAGGCGTCGTTCTCGAGCCATCGGCCCGCCACGACCGGGTAGCCGTCTATGCCCTGCAGCGCCGACATCGTGCGGAACTGCAGCGCGATGTCATAGTCCTTCAGCAGCGCCTCGCCGCGCGGCGGCAGCCTCAGGATGAGCGTTTCCGGCTCCGAGTCCGGCATCCTGGAGATGGTGACCTTGTAGGTCTCGTTCGACCAGCCCGTGCCGGCCGAGGCCGACGAAAGGTCGGCGATGGACGCCTGCGCATAGCCCTGCTTGCGCCGCAGCCAGCCCTCCAGGCGGGGCCTGAGGCTGTCTACGTCGCCGTCGCCTTCGAAAATCGGCATGGGTTCCCCTATCTCGCCGCTTCCGGGCGCACGAGGATCGCGGCGCGCAGCGCGCGCGCGAAACCGGGGTCGCCCGTCGCCTCGGCCGCATATTCCTCGACGCTCCCGAACCTCTCGGCCAGCGCCGCCAGCGAGACGTCGAGATAGGCGGCGTCGGCGGCGAGCGCGGGCGCCATCACGTCGGCCGGGAAGTCGAGCTTGCCGTCATAGGCGCGATCCCAGTGGGTGTTTGTGAGCAGATAGTCCGCCACCACCTCCTCGCGCGAAACGCCCAGTATCGACTGCACCAGCGCCACGAGGAATCCCGTACGATCCTTGCCGGCTGTGCAGTGGACCAGCAGCGGCCGGTCGGCGCTTTCGAGGACCGATCGCAGCGCGGCGCCGAAATCATGCGCCACCTCGGTGGCGAACCGGCGATAGATCCTGTGGATCTGCTCGCGCATGAGGTCGGCCGTCACCGTGCGCCCGTCCGGCAGCACCATGGAGGTGAAGGCGCCCGGCTCGACCGGAGCCGACACGATGCGTATGCGCCCGCCGGCAGGCAACGCCTTCAGCCGCTCCTCCCGACCCCGCAAATCCACCACGGTCGCGATGCCCATGTCCGCCAGCCGTGCGAAGCCGGCATCGTCGATCCTGCCGAGATGGGCGGACCGGTAGAGGCGTCCTTCGGGAACGAAATGGCCGTCGAGCGTCCGGTAGCCGCCGAAATCCCGGAAGTTGGATACCCCGGAGACGCTGATCGCATCGCGTTGCAAGGCTGGCACTGCTCCTGGACCGCCGATCGGCCGTCCCGATCTGATGCCAGCGCCCCCGGCGCGCCGCATCCCCCCGCGCGGGGACAGGTGCCTGGAGACGTCAGCGCGCCGCGATGTCGCCGCGCGCCCAGCCCTCGCTGCATTCGGCCGCATGGTCGGCGAAGCGGCCCGCCTCGATCGCATCGCGCAGGCCCTGCATCAGCGACTGATAGTAGGCGAGGTTGTTCCAGGTCAGCAGCATTCCGCCGAGCGATTCGCCCGACTTGACGAGGTGATGCAGGTAGGCCCGCGAATAGTCGCGCGCGGCGGGGCAGTCGCTTTCCGCGTCGAGCGGACGCGGATCCTCGGCGTGGCGCGCGTTCTTGAGGTTGATCTTGCCGCGCCGCGTATAGGCGAGCCCGTGGCGGCCGGCGCGCGTCGGCATCACGCAGTCGAACATGTCGATCCCCCGCGCCACCGCCTTGACGATGTCGTCGGGCGTGCCGACGCCCATCAGGTAGCGCGGCCTGTCCTGCGGCAGCAGCGGGCACGTCGCTTCGAGCATGTCGAGCATCACCGCCTGCGGCTCGCCGACAGCGAGCCCGCCCACCGCGTAGCCCTTCAGCCCCATCGCGGCCAGCGCCTGCGCGGAGCGCTCGCGCAGTGCCGAGACGTCTCCGCCCTGGACGATCCCGAACATCGCCCGGCCCGGCTGCTCGCCGAAGGCCGCGCGGCAGCGCTCCGCCCAGCGCAGCGACAGCTCCATGGCCCGCTCGATCTCGTCGCGCGACGCCGGCAGCGCCACGCATTCGTCGAGCTGCATCTGGATGTCGGAGCCCAGGAGCCCCTGTATCTCGATCGAGCGCTCCGGCGACATCTCGTGCACGGCGCCGTCGACATGGGAGCGGAACGTCACGCCCTTCTCGGTGATCTTGCGGAGCGCGGCGAGCGACATCACCTGGAACCCGCCGGAATCGGTGAGGATGGGCAGCGGCCAGCGCGCGAATTCGTGCAGCCCGCCCAGCCGCGCCACGCGCTCCGCGCCGGGCCTCAGCATCAGATGGTAGGTGTTGCCCAGGATGATGTCGGCGCCGAGCGCGCGCACCTGGTCCATATACATCGCCTTGACCGTGCCGCCGGTACCGACCGGCATGAAGGCGGGCGTGCGGATCGTGCCGCGCGGCGTCGCGATCTGCCCGCGCCGCGCACCGCCGTCCGTGGCGAGGAGCTCGAAGGAGAAGGCGGTCAAGGTGTCGCCCTCCACAGCAGGCTCGCATCCCCGTAGGAATAGAACCGGTAGCCGGTGTCGATCGCGTGCGCGTAGGCCGCCTTCATCTGGTCCAGCCCGGCAAAGGCCGAGACCAGCATGAAGAGCGTCGAGCGCGGCAGGTGGAAGTTCGTCATCAGCAAATCGACGGCGCGGAACCGGTAGCCGGGCGTGATGAAGATCGACGTCGCGCCCGACCATGGCTCGATCGTCCCGTCCTCCCGGGCCGCACTCTCCAGCAGCCGCAGCGAGGTCGTGCCCACCGCCACGATCCGCCCTCCCCGCGCCCGCGCCGCGTTGAGCGCGGCGGCGGTTTCCTTGGTCACCGTCCCCGTCTCGGCGTGCATCACATGGTCCGCCGTGTCGTCTGCCTTGACCGGCAGGAACGTGCCGGCGCCCACATGCAGCGTCACGAAGCGCCGCTCGATACCGGCCGCGTCCAGCCTGGCGAAGAGCTCCGGCGTGAAATGCAGCCCCGCGGTGGGCGCCGCGACGGCGCCCTCCTCGCGTGCATAGACGGTCTGGTAGTCGGTGCGGTCGCGCTCGTCCTCCGGCCGCTTCGAGGCGATATAGGGCGGCAGCGGCACGTGGCCGACCGCGTGCAGCGCCTCGTCGAGCGCGGCGCCCGAGAACTCGAAGGCCAGCAGCGCCTCGCCGCCCTCGCCCTTTTCCTCCACCGTCGCGTTCAGCGTTCCGGCCAGGCACAGGTCGCCCGTATGCCCGAAGGCGATCCGGTCGCCCACGGTGGCGCGCTTTGCCGGCCGCAGGAAGGCGCGCCAGCGTTCCGGCCCCACGCGCATGTGCAGCGTCGCCTCGATGCGCGCGGAGGCCTCGCCGCGCAGGCGCTGCCCGACGAGCTGCGCCGGCAGCACGCGCGTGTCGTTGAAGACCATCACGTCGCCCGGTCGCAGCAGACCGGGCAGGTCGGCGACCACGCGATCGTCGTGCGTGCCGCCCTCGCCCACCACGAGGAGCCGCGCGGCGTCGCGCGGGCTCGCTGGACGCAGCGCGATGCGCTCTTCCGGCAGGTCGAAGTCGAAGAGGTCTACGCGCACGATCCCGCCGGATGGGGCACTGCTAGGCGACGTCGGCCGCGACGCGCATCGTGACGATGGAATCCGGGTTCTTCACCGGCTCGCCGCGCTTGATCTTGTCGACATTGTCCATGCCCTCGATCACCTGGCCCCACACCGTGTACTGCCGGTTGAGGAAGGCGGCGTCGTCGAAGCAGATGAAGAACTGCGAATTCGCCGAGTTCGGGTTCGACGAGCGCGCCATCGAGCAGGTGCCGCGCACATGCGGCACGTTGGAGAACTCCGCCGGCAGGTTCGGCTTTTCCGAGCCGCCCATGCCCGTACCCGTCGGGTCGCCGCCCTGGGCCATGAAGCCCTCGATGACGCGGTGGAAGACGACGCCGTCGTAGAAGTTTTCCCGCGCCAGTTCCTTGATGCGCGCGACGTGCTGCGGGGCGACGTCGGGCATGAGCTCGATCACCACCTTGCCCTTGGTCGTTTCCATGAGGAGCGTGTTTTCCGGATCCTTGATCTCGGCCATGTCGTTTCCTTTTCGGTTTGGCGGCCCTCGGGCCTGATGTCAGTCGGCGGCGATGCGTACGCTGACCATGCGGTCGGGCTCGCTGACGACGCCGTTGCGGCCGGGATCGCCGCGCTTGATGTTGTCGACCAGTTCCATCCCGCTTTCGACCTGCCCCACGACCGTGTAGCCGCCGTCGAGCGAAGGCGCCGGCGCGAACATGATGAAGAACTGCGAGTTGGCGGAATTCGGGCTCTGCGCGCGCGCCATGCCGACCACGCCGCGCACGAAGCGTTCCTGCGAGAACTCGGCCGGCAGGTCGGGCAGCGAGGAGCCGCCGGTGCCCACGCGCTGGGCGCTGAAGCCGTCCTCCATGTCGCCGAACTGCACGTCGCCGGTCTGCGCCATGAAGCCGTCGATCACCCGGTGGAAGGCGACGTTGTCATAGGCGCCGTCGCGCACCAGCGCCTTGATCTGCTCGACATGGCGCGGTGCGAGGTCCGGCCTCAGCGCTATGGCCACTTCGCCGTCCTTGAGCGTGATGATCATCGTGTTCTCGGGCTCGGCCGCGAGCGCGGGCACGGCCGCCGTCGCTATGCCTGCCGCGAGCGCGGCGCCCATGAAGAGCCGTTGCAGGAGCATGCGTTCCTCCGGTGTGTTTTTCGTCAGTTGCTGAACTTGGACGCGAGCGCCCCGGCCACGACTTCCGGCACGAACGGCCGGATGTCGCCACCCATCGAAGCGATCTGGCGCACCAATGTGGCGGTAATCGTCCGCACCGACGGGCTGGCGGGCAGGAACACCGTCTGCAGGTCGGGCGCCATCGTCTCGTTCATCCCGGCCATCTGCATCTCGTAGTCGAGATCGGTGCCGTCGCGCAGGCCGCGTATCATGATGGCCGCGCCGTGCTCGCGCGCCGCGTCGATCACCAGCCCCTTGAATGCGACGACCCTGATGCGCTCGGCATCCGCGCCGAACTCCGCGCGCGCCGCCTCCTCGATGAGCCGCACCCGCTCGTCGAAGGAGAAGAGCGCCTGCTTGGACGCCTGTACGCCGATCGCGGCGAAGATCGTGTCGGCGACCGCGAGCGCGGCCTTCAGCACGTCGAGATGGCCGTTGGTCAGCGGATCGAATGAACCGGCATAGATGGCGGTGCGCATGGTCATGGCGCGCTTCTTAGCGGATGTTTCGGCGATGGGAAACGAATTCTCGCCGGCTCCGCGATGCCTTGCCGCGCCGACGGACACCGCCTATGATCGGCTTTGTTCTTCGAATGTTCGCCCGGCCATGGCCGCAAACGACCCCCGACACGGCTTCTGCAGAGACTGCCTGCTACCGCAGGACCGCGAATCGCGACGCTGCGTGGCCTGCGGCAGTCCCCGGCTCGCGCGCCACGGCGAGCTCTATTCCCTCTCGCTGGCCCATGTCGACTGCGACGCCTTCTACGCGGCGGTGGAAAAGCGCGACCGGCCGGAACTGCGCGACCGGCCGGTCATCATCGGCGGCGGCAGGCGCGGCGTCGTGTCCACGGCCTGCTACATCGCCAGGATCAGCGGCGTGCGCTCGGCCATGCCGATGTTCAAGGCGCTGAAGGCCTGCCCCGAAGCCGTGGTCATCAAGCCCGACATGGACAAATACGTCCATGTCGGCCGCCAGGTGCGCGCCATGATGCAGGCGCTGACGCCCCTGGTCGAGCCGATCTCGATCGACGAGGCCTTCCTCGACCTCGCCGGAACCGAGCGGCTGCATGGCCGCCCGCCGGCGCTCGTGCTGGCGGAGTTCGCGCGGCGCGTCGAGACCGAGATCGGCATCAGCGTCTCGGTCGGGCTCTCCTACTGCAAGTTCCTCGCCAAGGTCGCGTCCGACCTGGAAAAGCCGCGCGGCTTCTCCGTCATCGGCGAGGCCGAGGCGCGCTCCTTCCTCGCCGACAAGCCGGTCACCCTCATCTGGGGCGTGGGCAAGGCCTTTGCCGAAACGCTGGCCCGCGACGGCATCCGCACGATCGGGCAGTTGCAGACGATGGAACGCAACGACCTCATGCGCCGCTACGGCACGATGGGCGACCGCCTCCACGGCCTGGCCAATGGCGAGGACGCGCGCCGCGTCCACGTCGATCGCGAGGCCAGGAGCGTCTCTGCCGAGACGACCTTCGACACCGACCTCTCCCGCGCCGAAGACCTGGTCCCCGTGCTCAGGGCGCTTTCCGAGAAGGTCTCCGCGCGGCTGAAGAAGTCGGGCATCGCCGGCCGCACCATCGTGCTCAAGCTGAAGACGCGTGAATTCCGCATCCGCACCCGCAACCGCCAGCTTCCCGACGCCACCCGCCTCGCCGACCGCATCTTCTCCGTCGGGCGCGAACTGCTCGCCCGCGAACTCGACGGCACGCATTTCCGCCTGCTCGGCATCGGCGTGGCCGACCTGACCGACGCCGGCGCCGCCGACCCGCCCGATCTCGTCGATCCGTCGTCGTCGAAGCGCGCCTTGGCGGAGGGCGCCATGGACCGCGTGCGCGAGAAATTCGGCCGCAGCGCGCTCGAGACCGGGTACACGTTCGGCCGCGGCCATCGCGGCCGGCCGGCCTCCCAGGAGGACGAGACCGGCCCGGAAGTCCGCCATCCCTGGGAGCGGAACTGATGGATACGATCGCCATTTGATGCTATATGACCATGAAGTTGGTCAGGAAGGCGCCATGACGGATACGGTCAATCTCGCCGAGGCGAAGGCCATGCTGAGCGAACTCGTCCGCCGCGCCGCCGGTGGCGAGACGATCAACATCGCGCTTCGCGGCAGGCCGGTAGCGCGCATCGTTCCGTTGGAGACCGAACGCCAGCCGCTCGACATCGAGGCATGGCGGGCGGTGGCGCGTCGCGCCGGTGCGCAGGACGAGGACTCGGGCGAACTGATGCGCCGGATGCGCGACTCCGATCGTTACTGATGTTCTATCTCGATACGTCGATCATGGTCGCGGCACTGACGGCCGGGCGCGAAGCGCCGCGCGTTCATGAATGGCTTGCCGCGCAGCCCGTGAGCCAGCTCCATGTCAGCGATTGGGTCGTGACGGAGTTTTCCTCGGCGGTTTCGATCAAGCTGCGGACCGGCCAGATCGACGTCGAGACGAAGGAGGCCGCGCTTTCCGAGTTCCGCAAGGCGGCGGAACGGTCCCTGCACGTGCTGCCCGTTTCGAGGATGCATTTCCAACTCGCCGCGCATATGGTGGAGCGGCACGAGCTCGGCCTGAGGGCAGCGGATGCGCTCCATCTCGCCTTGGCGGCGGAGCGCGGGCTCATCATGTGCACGCTGGGCCGGCGCCTCGCCACGGCCGCCGCATCTCTGGGCCAGGGCGTGGTGGTGCCCTGATCCGCTCGGCGCTCCGGCCGACGCTGCCCGCCTCTATACCAGCTCCACGTCCATCACGCCGTTGACCGCCTTGAGCGCCGAGGCCACCTGCGGCGAGATGCGGTACCGGTCGGGCAGCTCGATCTCGACCTCGCCCTTCCCGCCCTCCTTGACCACGATCAGGCTGACGACGCTTTCGCCGCGCTGGGCGAGATAGGGCGACAGCGAGCCGAGCGGCCCCGCATCGCGCAGATAGACGCGCAGCGCCTTCTGCATGCGGCTCGCTTCCTCCTCCAGGGCATGGACCGTCTGGACGCGCAGATTGACGCCTTCCGGCCGGTCTTCGGCCGCCACCGTGATGACCAGGGACGTGCCGGGCTCCAGGAGGTCGCGATACTGCGCCAGCGTCTCCGAGAAGAGCACCGCCTCGTACTGGCCGGACGCGTCGGACAGGTTGACGATGCACATCTTGTTTCCTGTGCGCGTCTTCCGTTCCTGGCGCGACGTGACGGTGCCGGCCAGCCGTCCCGCCGAGGCGCCGCGCTTCACCGCGTGCTGGAAGTCGGCCCAGCTCTGCACGCGGATGCGCTCCAGCGCCGAACGGTACTCGTCCAGAGGGTGCGCGGAGAGATAGAAGCCGACCGCCGCGAATTCGCGGTGCAGCCTTTCGGCCGGCAGCCAGGGCGGCGTGGCGGGAAGGCGCAGCTTTTCCGGCTGAACGGCCGCGCCCGCGCCGAATATGTCGGACTGCCCGCTGACGGCCGCTTCCTGTGCGCGCGCGGCCAGCCCCATCATCCGGTCGACCCCGGCCAGCATCGCGGCCCGGTCGTGGCCGAAGCAGTCGAGCGCGCCGGCCGCGATCAGGCTTTCCAGCACCCGCTTGCCGACGATGCGCGGATCCATGCGCTCGCAGAAATCCTCAAGCCCGCCGAACATGCGCTGCCGGCGCTTCTCCACGATGTGCTCGACGGCCGCGTCGCCCACGCCCTTGATCGCCGCCAGAGAGTAGAAGATGCGGTTCTCGCCCACCTCGAAATCGCGGAACGAGGTCGTCACCGACGGCGCGATGACCTCGATGCCCAGCCGCAGCGCATCCTGGCGGAAGTCGGCGAGCTTGTCGGTGTTGGACATGTCCAGAGTCATCGACGCCGCGAGGAACTCCACCGGATAGTGCGCCTTGAGATAGGCCGTCTGGTAGGACACCACGGCATAGGCGGCGGCATGGGACTTGTTGAAGCCGTAGTCCGCGAACTTCGCCAGCAGGTCGAAGATGACGTCCGCCTGGCTCTTCGTCACGCCGCGCGCCGTCGCGCCCTCCACGAAGCGCGCGCGCTGCTTGTCCATTTCGGCGCGGATCTTCTTGCCCATCGCGCGGCGCAGCAGGTCGGCTTCGCCGAGCGAATAGCCGGCGAGCTCCTGCGCGATCTGCATCACCTGTTCCTGGTAGACGATGACGCCCTGGGTCTCCTTCACCAGGTGGTCGATCTT
>VFQR01002384.1_pt1 | contig 12084 bp, 12 predicted proteins | sample 3512321 | NCBI WGS metagenome assembly VFQR01 (sample SAMN10412374, study PRJNA504923) | tailings metagenome | isolation source: Relicate 3 Philex TSF1 revegetated site | place: Philippines: Tuba, Benguet | collected 2017-08-29
GACTATTCGTCTCCAAAAAGCCTTTAGGGCTTTTAGAATACTTAGGTATCCAAAAAGCCTTAGGGGCTTTTAGAAGACTATTCGTCTCCAAAAAGGCATTCACCATTTAGAAGACTGTTTGTCTCCAAAAACCGTTACGGGTTTTAGAATAGTTAACATCCAAAAACCCTTACAGCTTTTAGAATACTACGTTTTCATCGATTTCGACAAGATTGACTTAAAGATTAAATTGATTTGATTTAAATAAGATAAGATAATCTTAATGTTTTTCTTACTTTTCCAGTTGTTCCCAGGGACTTGTGAAATCAAAAAAACGAAGCTCTTGAGATAATTCGACTTGTTGGGTAATTACTCGCTTTTCTGAATCGTCATAACGCACTTCTACATAACCGCTTAATGGAAAATCTTTGCGTAAGGGATGACCTTGAAATCCATAATCAGTTAATAAGCGTCGACAATCGGGATGATTAGAAAAGAAGATACCAAACATATCCCATACCTCTCTTTCCCACCATGCTGCACTTGGAAATATCTGTGTCAATGACGATAAAGCTGTAATCTCATCAATGTTTGTTTTTACGCGGATTCGGGTATTATATTCGAGGCTACTAAAGTTATAAACCACTGAAAACCTTTTCTCATGTGTTGGATAATCGACTGCTGTAACATCTATCAATTGTTTACATTGTACATATGTATGATATTTTAAAAAATATGAAAAAGCAAGAATATATTGTGGATATACACAAAACACAATCTCATTCTTACATAAAGAAGAATATTGAATCCATTTTGGAACCTTTCGTATTATAGATTTTATCCAATTTTGTTGTTGCATTTTTTTAACTACATTAGTCTACGTTCATAAATGCATTTATCTTTAAAATACACCTTGTGATTTATTACGTAAATATAAGTGCATTTACGTAGTAAATATAACCGAATACGATCATTAATTCAATTTTCTGCATATTTAATGTACGTACTACATGAAGAAAACCCATTTTTATAGCAATTCCAAAAAGCCTTAGGGCTTTTAGAAGACTATTTGTCTCCAAAATCACATTCGTGATTTAGAATACTTAGGTATCTTATAGTACATTCCTACTATAAAAAACTCAAGTTTCCAAAAAGGCTTAGGGCTTTTAGAATACTCACGTATTCAAAATAGACGACTTTGTATCTAAAATCGTGAATGCAATTTAGAACACTAGGTATTAAAAGACATATACGTGCTTTAAAAGATTTGGTCTCAATCTTAAAAGTATACTTGAATTAATAATCAACTTATTTATCTTTTGTCAACTTATTAGTTCCAATCTAAAGCACCTTTTCGCCATTCATAAACAAAGCCTATAGTAAGTATTATTAAAAAAACCATCATGGTCCAAAAACCAAAAAAAGATATTTCACTTAACATTAAAGCCCAAGGGAATAGGAAAGCAACTTCTAAGTCAAATATTATAAAAAGTATAGCAACTAAATAAAACTGAATATCAAATCGACTTCGAGCGTCATCAAAGGGATCAAAACCACATTCATAAGCAGATATTTTTTCTGGATCAGCTTTCTCTATTGCAAAAACAAAAGATAATCCGTAAATAACAAGTGCTAGAGCTAAAGCAATTACAAAATAAATTAAGACAGCAAGAAATTCAATCATATTTTATATCAAATTATTATAGTTTTTTAATTTTAAGAGGCTAATGCAAAATTGATGCAAGATTAATGCAAAATTAATGCAAGGTTAAAAATATTTATACTCGAAATCGAGATCATAATTGAGATGTCACACTCCTATAACAAATTCCAAAAACCGATACGGGTTTTAGAATACTAGGTATCCAAAATCACTCTCGTGATTTAGCAGACTATTCGTCTCCAAAATCACTCTCGTGATTTAGCAGACTATTCGTCTCCAAAATCACATTCCTGATTTAGAAGACTATTCGTCTCCAAAAATCGATTCTCGATTTATTAGAGCCGGTATCTCATTGCGATTTGCATTCGATTTGCTTGGCAAATCGACCTGCAAATCGCATGGAGCGCCTGTTGTAAATCAAAGGCGTAAAAAACAATTTAAATTTTTACAAATAAATAAAATATTATTGTTTATTGTAATACGATATATCGACTTTTATACATTAATATTTAGTATATTTTTTGTGATATAAATCTTTTTATTTATTTATAATTTTTATATTTTGCTTCTTTATAATTTACTCGTTAAGTAAATATGGGTTGTTTTTCGAGTAAGTACAACAATAGATGTACAAGCGAGAACGACGGGACTCGAACCCGCGACCTTTGGCGTGACAGGCCAATACTCTAACCTACTAAGCTACGTTCTCAATTGTTCTAATCGATATTTATTTTCGTAAATATAAAAAATGCGATTATTTACTTTGTAAACATTTATTTCCAGATACATCTCTTGCATTGACTTAATAAAAAAATATAATCTAATCTTAATGCTGTTGTTGTTAAGAACAACTGGATCTAAAGATTTCTAAATGGCGAATGCCATTTTGGATACTATTCGTCTCCAAAAAGCCTTAGGGCTTTTAGAATACTTAGGTATCCAAAATGGCATTCGCTATTTATATCTAAAAAATTCTGTAGTATTTATATTTTTATTAACTAAGCGCGAAAAATAATTTAACGAAAACAAGAAGAATGAATGCCTTATCTATATCTTAGTAAACAAATTTACCAATAAAATCAAAGAAGATATACTTTTAGTTTCTTTGATGAAAAAAAAATAATTAAGATTTTAGTAAGTTTATTGCTATGTGTTATATTTATTTTAAAAAGAAATGTAGAAGAATAAAAAGGTCTTACTTATTTTAAAATCTTGCTTTGAATGTAGCATCGCTTTGCGACACCATGGCATCTGCTAAGCACACTTTTATTTTGATATTTGGGATGGCATGCTTAGCAGATGCCATGTGTTATAAGATTATAGAAATTAAGCTTTCGAATTTCGAGATTCGAGATGCGAAAGCTAGCTTTAACAAAAACAGCAACCAAGACAAGATAAGATCTTAGTTAAATACAGGAACCTGTTTTTGATTATAGTGAATTAAATACTGCTCAAATTTCCCTAAAAAAGGTACTATTATTAGAAAAAATAGGAAAAAATAAACGCTAGCTAATTGCCCTATTAAAATATAAGGATCTTCTACTGGTTCTTGACCAATCCACACTAATATGATACAATCTGCTACTAATAACCAAAAAAATTTCTTATAAATAGGTCGGAAAGTAGAACTTCTTGTCTGTGAAGTGTTTATAAAAGGTAGAGCCAGAAGACACACAAAAACTAACGCGATTGCAGCAACTCCGCCTAATTTATTTGGAATACTACGTAAAATTGCGTAAACCCATAAGAAATACCACTCTGGCACAATATGTGCTGGTGTTGACATAGGATTAGCAGGAATATAATTATCTGGATGACCTAAGGCATTAGGATATAGATATACAAAAATCGAGAAAAATACCGCGAAAGCCACCCAACCTACTAGGTCTTTAACATAAAAATACGGGTAGAAAGGGATCTTATCAATTATTGAATTAGTACCTAATGGATTATTTGATCCGTACTGGTGTAAAGCTGCGATGTGAACTATACTGCTACCAGCTATTAAAAAAGGTAAGAGATAATGTAAACTAAAAAATCGATTTAAAGTTGCATTATCCACAGAGAAACCTCCCCATAACCATGTTACAATACTGTCCCCCACTACTGGTATAGCGCTGGCTAAACTAGTAATCACAGTTGCTCCCCAAAAGCTCATTTGCTTATCTCGACATCTTTCCACTTTAACTGCTTTCATCTCTGATTTAATATTTTGCATAAACATAAATTAACGAAATCCATATGATTTATATTTATATTACCGAAAATCATATGATTTATATTTTACATAAATTACAATTATTGAAATCTATACATTTTAGATTAATTATTGAAATTTATATCATCAATTTAAATAAGAATCAAAGCAAAGTATACAAAGAGAGATGCTTGTACCTTGCCACCTAAGAGCATATGCTTATATCATATCATATCATATAACAAAGGACCGATTTATTTTACGCAAGGCCTTGATACTCACTTACTAGTTGATCTAATCAATAAATGATTAAAACTCAAAATTTATATTATATCTTTAAAAACAAGGTTATATTGTATAGTATAAATTCTTTTTCTAAATTGCGTTGAATGGATTTGCCGCACAATTTAAACTCGCAAATCAATAAATAGATCGAAAAACAATCGGAGTTTATTTGGACTCGGTGTTAACGCGTACCGAATTCTGGACAACTACGTATATACTATAAATCTTTATCTTTTATATTGCTTTATCTCAATACAAGAATTACAGATTTTAAGACAAAATATATTTATAGTACTTTATCACTGGAACAACTTATTTCATCTGCTATACCAGTATTAGTTGCATTAGATTTTGATGCTTTAAAAAAAGCTAGAAAGAGAGTAGAGATTCCGACTGTACATTAAGCACCATTTCAGGCACCCACCGATGGACCAGTCTGTAGCGATTGTAACACACAACCGACGGTCTATAAAAGTATACCTTATAGTTGACCGTTTTCATCGATATCGCTTGCTCCTTCTTTATCCGTTTCTTTGTGTAAATTGCACGGGAAAGTTTTGATTTGCCCAATATAAAGAAATACTGCTATTTCTCCAATTAGTTGAAAAATGCAAATAAGGATCAAACTATAATAACACAACATCTCTTAAATTAATTAAATAATTTTGCTGAAAATTGATGAACACGTAGTATTATAAAAAACATTCGCAATTTGGTATAGGTAGTCTTCTAAATCACATTCGTGATTTTGGATACCTAAGTATTCTAAAACCCCTAAGGGTTTTTGGAGACGAATAGTCTTCTAAAAGCCCTAAGGATTTTTGGATAATTTATTTTGCTATAGCACCACAAGATATTATAGAAAACTAAGTCCTGTCACATTAGAAGACTTGTTTCGATCTTTTCACAGGATTGATTTGTTATAAATGTAAAGTCATTTTCTAAGGGATACAACGCAACAAAAAAGGTTTCAGAATCTCCTCTAAAGCAGGGAATTGGCTTTTAGATAAACATAAGAAATATTCTCCTTTATGCCATTGAAGAGTAAATCGCAATTGAAAATTCTTTAACAAAGCACATCTCAATATATCTACATCTACTTTTGTAAATTTATTTATAGATATTTTAAGATCTTGACCGCTTGTTTCACCTTGGCTTTTTATTTGGCTTTTATTTTGGATTCTATTTGCATTCTCGAATCTACCATAAAATCGATCTGAACACCTTTTCTTTACAAAAAGATTCGAATGCGCATCGTCCATAATCCAAAAAGCTAAGGCCCTTGGAGTTAATAATTTTGATATATGTTTAGGCATTACTTTAATTTTACCCTCTTTATAAAAAGCACTGTATAAGAACTGAAAAGATTGGAAAGAATAAGTACGTATCTTAATAGAATAAAACACTCGACCAAATCTCCCAATTTGTTTCATCTTTCTTACTCGTTGTGAGCCACAATACCCATTACGGATCAAGAACTTGTGCAAGATTCCCAGATATTTGACATTTTTAGAGCTATAATGCAAGTGAAATCTGACAGCATTCCCTCTTTTTTCGCCCCAACCATTACCTAAAAGAGATGCCAAAATAATATCAATTACCTCTTTTTTATGAGCATCTACTTTTATATTTTTAGGTGTTGTCTCTTTAAAAAAGTTTCTAAAAAAAAGGTATAAAGATTGAGCCTTATCTCTATAGATGGTAAAATTTTGTGCTCGTTTGGATGCTATTAGATTTTGTTGTTGAGATAATGTCATAACTCTTTTTAATAAGCCTTACATTTTTACTTTACATTTATATAAAAACAATTTTTTTAGTTTTATCTTATAAATCCAAAAACCCTTAGGGCTTTTAGAATACTTAGGTATCCAAAACCCCTTAGGGGTTTTAGCAGACTAGTCGTCTCCAAAAACCCTTAGGGGTTTTAGAATACTCACGCATCCAAAATGGCATTCGTGATTTAGAATACTCAGGTATCCAAAATCGTGCTAGCGATGTTGGCTACCTAGTAATTTAAAACATGTATTTACTTCTGGATCTTCAAGATTACATTACGTGCTTTGAAAAACGTGTCTCTTTTTGCTATCAAACTGTTTATAGCAGGTTTTAATGCTATAAAAGATTTATTATTTCTAAGATCAATTTTTTTTATTGTAATTATAAGTTTTATAAGTTACAAAATAATAATTAATTAAAAATTAAAGATTTTTATTTAGAGGTTTTATTGTGTTATCATTTCGGGCCAAATAAGACCCCAAGGAAGAACATACCCGATGAAAGCTGTTATAATCATTAACAATAAGATGATAACCCCAGAGCACCATACCAATTCTCGTGGACTCGCATAGCTACCATAATAAAGACTACGGAACATATGTAAGTATACCACTACGAAGAACATGCTTGCTCCATTTGCGTGCATATAACGTAAAAGCCAACCTCCTTCTACATCACGCATAATATGTTCTACTGAAGAGAATGCTAAATCTACGTGTGGTGTATAATGCATAGCTAGGAAAACACCTGTTGCAATTTGAACAACTAATGTAAGACCTGCTAAACTTCCAAATCCCCAAAAATAATTTAGATTACTAGGAGTTGGATAATCTATTAAATGATCATTTATTACAGAAAAAGCAGGTTGTTTTCTTAAACCTAGTCTTTTCATAACGTATTGGAATCCATTTATCGAAGAAAGTTTTATTGAATATCGCTTTATAAGTGTGTTTTTACACAGTAAAAGCACTACGCAAATAGCTAAACTAGCTAAACTCTTAGCTTCGAGATTTTTTTACAAGCGCGCATCTACTCAGTGGATTCACAAAATGTAGTATAGTATGTAGAAATAATACATATCTAGTATGTCGAAATAATACATGATTTTCTGCAAAATCGCATTATAAGATTGCATTCGCGATTTAGAAAAATGTGTCTAGTACTATAAAATAAAAGATTCATGTTTGATTATCTAAAACATTTGATATTCTATTTCGACAAACCCCTGTGTTTAACTATTTAATGAAGGTTTATTGCATCATTTAAGTAAATGCATGTTAAGATAGTAAAAACATATGCTTGTAAACAAGCTACTCCGATCTCTAATCCAGTTAAAGCAAATACGATTCCGAAAGGAATAACTGAAGCAACTGTTAATATACCACCAACTGAAAGCATGGTCCAAGCAAAACCACTTAAGATTTTTACTAAGGTATGCCCTGCCATCATGTTAGCAAAAAGTCGTACTCCTAAACTAACAGCTCTAAAACAATACGAGACTAATTCTAAAACTACTAATAACGGAGCAAGTGCTAAAGGTGCTCCTTTAGGTAATAAAAAGCTAAAGAAATGCAATCCATGTGTTTGGAATCCTACAATAGTGATTCCTATAAAAAGTGATAAGGATAAACCAAAAGTCACAATTAAATGACTGGTTGCAGTAAAGCTATAAGGTACCATTCCAATTAGATTAGTAAATAATAGGAAAACAAAAATAGTAAAGATAAGAGGAAAGTATTTTTTACCATGCTCACCTATTTGCTCATCCACTAAACTTACTACAAATTCATATATCATTTCAAGAAAAGATTGCCATCGAGAAGGTACCAAAAATCCTCCGTTTTTTGTCACCATATTAAATACCAAAAACAAAAAAGCAGTCGTTAGCAAAAGGAATAAAGAGGAATTAGTAAAAGACAAATATAAGTTGCCAATATGGAATGGAATTAAAGATATTATAGAGAATTGTTCTAAAGGTGTCGCTAGGATCATAAAAGATTATTACCTTTTCACTGTCGGCTCTTTATTTTATGTAGTCGGTTTTTAATTCACGTTCTATTTGCATTCGCAAATCCACGAGTAAACCAACCTCAATATGCTTGTTGTAATATGACTTATGCATCTTTTTAAGCCAATGCTTCTTTTTTATAGGCATCAAGCTATAAATCAGCGAATCAAAAAGTATATAGTTAGCATATTATAAATAACAGATTTGTGAAAGAGAGGCTTAAATAAAATAATATTTATAACACAATTTTTCAGTCATGGCTTACTAAATTGTGAATACAAATTTGGATACTTTGTATACTAAAACCCCTAAGGGTTTTTCGATACCTGAGTATTCTAAATCACGAATGTGATTTTGGATACCAAAGTATTCTAAATGGCGAATGCCATTTTGGAGACGAATAGTCTTCTAAAAGCCCTAAGGCTTTTTGGAGAATAAATTATATTAAATTAGTAATAAATTATATGTCTTTTTATTTTTGTTACAATCAAATATAGCTAATACATCTTTATCTTATAAAAAGCACAAAATGTGGTGTTGTTTTTTATAAAAGATAGAAGGTCTAAAGATTCTCAAGAGATTAAAAATCGAAAAGCTACCTGAAAAGATATTAAGATAAGTATTTGAATATTCTTTTTTTTCTCAGCGAAATCAATTTAATACATTTACGTTGGATTTATATTGCATTTACACTGTAAATGCAATATAAATCCAACGTAAATGCAACAGATCTAAGAATATTTTACAAATATTACAAATGGAATATCAAATCCACTAGAAAAAGCTGCATTTATTCTATATTTGTTGTTTCTTTCCTCTCGCGGTGAATGGTTTTTTTTAATATTATTCGCGATCTCTGTTCAGATCGAGACTGTGGAAATCGGGAATATAAGTAAATTTTTTTAGCGCTATTTATAAACGGGTTTGTTTTTTACAAAAATCAAGTTTTTTTGATATCTTTTTGTAATTTTATCGATTTGTAATTACAAATCGATAAAATTACTCAACACGTTTGACTTTTTAATAAAGTTTCCATCTACCTTACTAAATCAAGTAAGCATATTAAGACACATATTCTACTAAATAGGGAATGTGATTCTTTATTTATTCTTGTTTTATTTGAATTATTAGTGGAATGGTTTTAGTAAAAAAAACTAAACTAATTGATAGATCCAAAAACCCTTAGGGGTTTTAGAAGATTATTCGTCTCCAAAATGGCATTCCCCATTTAGAATACTTAGGTATCCAAAATCACATTCGTGATTTAGAAGACTATTCGTCTCCAAAAACCCTTAGGGGTTTTAGAATACTCAGGTATCCAAAAAGCCTTAGGGCTTTTAGAAGACTATTCGTCTCCAAAATGGCATTTGTGATTTAGAATACTCAGGCATCTAAGAACAGATACGTGTTTTAGTATATTCTGTATCAATTGAATTTTAAGAGACTAGAATCAAGGTTTCTCGAAACAGAGCCCCTTTTTTGTCAAAACTTGATTTTGATAGTACATTTTGCTAAGCCGAAAAATAGAGTTTGCACCTCTGGAAACTGCTTTTGAAAGAAAGACATAAAAACAAAGGCACAAAATCTGATTTAATTGTTATAAGAATTATGTACCTCCCCAATAATAGATACAAACAAAAAGGAAAAGCCATACTACGTCCACCATGTGCCAATACCAAGCGGCTGCCTCAAAACCAAAGTGATGTTGAGTAGTAAAGTGATTATTAGCTAATCGTAATAAACAAACTAAAAGAAAGAGTGTTCCTACAAAAACATGAAAACCGTGAAAACCAGTAGCTAAATAAAAAGTAGATCCATATATACCATCAGAGATAGTGAAAGGAGCTTCTAAATATTCATATGCTTGAAAACCAGTAAACACGGCAGCTAGGGCTACGGTTAAAATTAAACTTAGCAAAGCTTGAGACCGATATCCTGCTAAAATAGCGTGGTGTGCCCAAGTAACAGCTGCACCAGATGTTAATAAAATCACAGTGTTTAAAAAAGGTATTTCCCAAGGGTTTAAAACCTCTATACCTTTTGGAGGCCAGACTGCACCAATCTCAACGGTTGGGGCTAAACTAGAATGAAAAAAAGCCCAAAAAAATGCTAGAAAAAACATAATTTCAGACACAATAAATAGGATCATACCATATCGTAATCCATGTTGAACAGCAGATGTATGATGCCCTTCAAATGTGGCTTCTCGTATAACGTCTCTCCACCAAACATACATTGAGTAAAGAATCATACTTATACCAAATGATAACACTATACCACCTCCGATATAAGCATGCATATACATTACGCCACCTACTGTGCTTATGAAACAAGCGATAGAAGCAAATAAAGGCCAAGGACTTGGATCTACTAAATGAAAAGGATGCTTTCTCATAAATATAATTGAGTAGAAAAAAATTAGGTGTATTTCAAAATCACATTCGCGATTTAGAATACTTGCTTTCCAAAAACCCTTAGGGGTTTTAGAATACTCAGGTATCCAAAAAGCCTTAGGGCTTTTAGAAGACTCAGGTATCCAAAATGGCATTCGCCATTTAAAATACTTAGGTATCCAAAAAGCCTAAGGGCTTTTAGAAGACTATTCGTCTCCAAAAACCCTTAGGGGTCTTAGAATACTCACGTATCTTATAGCACATTAAAAAAAACAGATACGTGTTTTGAAATACTGTGTATTCTAAAACCCGTATCGGTTTTAAAACAATTTATTCTCCAAAAACTGATACGGGTTTTAGAATACTCACGTATCCAAAGACTAGAAACGTGATCTAAAAGAATAAATTCTCTTTGTACATTATGACTGCGTGATATTATATTTCATCTTTTTTAATCAAGTATTGTTAAGTTTTCTTTAAATGTAGAATATTATATTAAAAATAACGTTTGTGATTTAGCAAAAGTAAACTCCGTTTTATAATCGCATGGATTATGTTTTATAGCTCTTCTAATTTATTAGAAATCCATGAAACATAATCTTGTAGAGGTACAGCTTCTACCACAATCGGCATAAAAGCGTGATTTGCCCCACACAGTTCACTACATTGACCGTAAAAAACGCCTTCTCGTTTTATAAATAACGGGGTTTGGTTTAATCGGCCAGGTACAGCATCACATTTTACTCCTAGTGAAGGCACAGCCCAACTATGGAGAACATCAGCTGATGTAATGATCATTCTAATATGAGTGTTTACCGGCACAACTACGCGGTTATCTACCTCTAAAAGACGTAATTGTCCAATTTCTAAATCATCTTCAGGTATCATATAGCTATCAAAAGCTAAAGTTTCCGAGTCTGATTGATTATAATCAGAATATTCATACGACCAGTACCATTGGTGTCCAATAGCTTTTACAGTCACTGCTGGATCCACAAGTTCATCCATACTATATAAAAGAGCAAAACTTGGTAAAGCTATTAAAACAAGAATAAGGCTTGGTACTATTGTCCAAACAATTTCAATTGTAGTACCATGTAAAATCTTTTCTGGAATAGGGTTCCGAAGTGCGTGGAAATGATATAAAGTTCGTGATAACATCCACAGTACAAAAACTAAAACAACCAATAAAAAGAAACATATGTCATGATGTAAATCCACAATACCTTGCATCACAGGAGTTGCAGCATCCTGAAAACCCATTTGCCAAGCTTCTGGAGCATCTTGATATGAAATAGTTGGTAATAAAAGTAAGAAGAATCGATAGAAATTCATAAATATCTTTTTTTAGTTTCTTATTTTTTGATCTTTCTCAATCTGCTATGTCTGCAGATACATCCGTATTTTCAAAAAAAATCTTGCAAAAACAAGGAGCTATTGATATTAACTCCATAGTTGTTTTTATAATTATTTTATCATTTTGTTTAGGGGGTTTTATTATTTATAGTGTATATACCATATAAAAAGCATCTACACATTGGAGTTAAGCAAAAAACGGGCAATTTTTTTATTTTTTTAAATAGATAAAAATTAAATAACAAGAGAGTTGCACTATGCTGTTTAATGTTTATACTAAAATAGCTAATACATATTTAGGATACTTTGTGTTAAAAACTGCATTCGCGATTTAGAATACTTTGTACCTTATAGCACATTCCAAAATCACTCTCGTGATTTAGAAGACTATTCGTCTCCAAAAACCCTTAGGGGTTTTAGAATACTC
>VFQR01002385.1_pt1 | contig 12083 bp, 7 predicted proteins | sample 3512321 | NCBI WGS metagenome assembly VFQR01 (sample SAMN10412374, study PRJNA504923) | tailings metagenome | isolation source: Relicate 3 Philex TSF1 revegetated site | place: Philippines: Tuba, Benguet | collected 2017-08-29
TCGAACCCGCGACCTTTGGCGTGACAAGCCAATACTCTAACCTACTAAGCTACGCCCTCTCCTAATGTTTTTACCGAATCCCCATAAAAACCAACTGTAAATACAAAAGACCTAGGAATGGCTTCACACACCTTCACAGGGGGTTGAAACGCTCAACAAAAAACTATAGAAGTATTCTTTATCCATAACATCAGCTAAAAAGGCGTACACACAACATCATAGGAGAAAATAAAAGGTAAAAATGGTAATAGGGCGTTCTTACTTTTTAAAACTTTTCCCCAACGAGTAGTGGGTACGTTAATCAAAATATTTATATACAATAGATATGAGAGCAGCTTTTAACAGAGTAACTGCTTGCTAATCTTATACAAAAAGTGAGGATACTTATATTGATTTTTACTAAATAAAACACGACAACTCTTAGAGTTATCTTACAAAAGACAACTCTAAGAGTTGTCGCTGAATAATAGAAGAAGACATAACAAAACAAAAAGTATATCAGCACAATATTCCGGTGACAAAAACGTAAGAGTGCTTCGCTTACACGAGTTTACGTACGTTATTTGTACACTAGCTCTCACGAGACCAGAAACAACTGCGCATCAATGAAGAGCGCGGTTGCTGTGCGCTTGCATGACTAAGAGCGCAGAGCGCAGAGCGCATACCACCGGTTTTTTAGCGTTACAAAAACCTAAAGTTCTCTTGCTTACGCTTTTTTAATTATAGGACCTAGAAAGGCATCGTCGAGGTGTATACACCTGACGAGAAAGTTAAACTCTTGTCAGGCACGTATTACACCTCATACAGCATGGGGTACACACAGCTTGGTAGAGTGTTAATAATGTAAGCATTCCTTTTTAGACGACCAAGCTGTGTAATACCATGACAGTGTGTGCACAATCCATTTAATTTGATACGTATTTATTAATTTTTTATCGTGATTGATGTAAGAAATACACTATAAAAGGAGAATTAATCTGCTATCTTTATTACTTTATACTTTACTTAGAAGTTTTGTAATGTATCAAAAATCTTTCAAATTTACCAAGAAAGGGTACGAAAATAAGGAAAAACACAAAAAAGTACACACTGGCTATTTGTCCGATAAGGATGTAAGGGTCTTCCACAGCCTGTTGTCCAATCCATACTAAAATAATACAATCAGCTACCAACAGCCAAAATAATTTTTTATAAATTGGTCTAAAGCTAGAACTACGTGTTTGAGAGGTATTTATAAATGGTAACGCAAGCAACGAAATAAATACCAGAGCGATTGCCGCAACCCCCCCCAATTTGTTAGGTATACTCCGTAAGATAGCATAAACCCAAAGGAAATACCACTCCGGCACAATATGAGCAGGAGTAGACATTGGGTTTGCAGGGATATAATTGTCAGGATGACCTAAGGTATTTGGGTAAAAATAAACAAATAATGAAAAAAAGATAGCAAAAGCCACCCAACCAACGAGATCTTTTACATAGAAATACGGATAAAACGGTATTTTATCCACTGACGAGTTAGTCCCTAAGGGATTGTTTGATCCGTACTGATGAAGTGCAGCTATATGTACTATACTACTACCAGCTATTAGGAAAGGTAAAAGATAATGCAAACTATAAAATCTGTTCAAAGTAGCATTATCTACCGAAAAACCACCCCACAGCCAAGTAACTATGCTATCACCTACTACTGGTATCGCACTCGCCAAGCTAGTAATTACAGTGGCACCCCAAAAACTCATTTGACCCCAAGGCAGCACATACCCAATAAAAGCTGTGATAATCATCAAAAGAAGAATAATAACACCAGAACACCATACAGTTTCTCTAGGGCTTGCGTAACTACCGTAATACAAACTACGAAACATGTGTAAATAAACAGCAACGAAAAACATACTTGCACCATTTGCATGCATGTAACGTAGTAACCAACCTCCTTCCACATCGCGCATGATATGCTCTACAGAGGAGAAGGCCAAATCAACATGAGGGGTATAATGCATAGCTAGAAAAATACCTGTAGCAATCTGTACTAGCAAGCAAAGACCCGCTAAACTACCAAACCCCCAAAAATAATTTATGTTGCTTGGGGTGGGGTAATCAATTAGATGGTCATTAATGACGGAAAGAAGAGGCTGTTTCGTTATAGATAGTCTTTTCATAAGTTTTTATTGGTTCGCTAACGTAAATCGTTTTAGTAAAAAAATTCGCTATACATACTTTGATGCACAGCAAAGCTGTGTCTAACAAGAAACTTGCTTTGTTTCCTAGAAAACGGTACTGTGTAAAGGTTAACCCCCTATGTACGCACACACCTACGCGGCTGCACCGCGAACTGCGCCTTGCTCTGCCCTTGTCAGAGCAAGGCGATATGTTTTTTGTATACTTGAATGATACAATCAATTAGTGTAAATTGATTGCATCATTCAAGTATATGCACGTTAAAATAGTAAAAACATATGCTTGAAGGCAAGCTACCCCGATCTCTAACCCAGTTAATGCAAAAACAATAGCGAATGGTATAGAAGAAGCGACCGTCAAGATACCTCCTACAGAAAGCATTGTCCAAGCAAAACCGCTTAAAATCTTAACTAAGGTGTGTCCAGCCATCATATTAGCAAACAATCTCACCCCCAAACTAACCGCACGAAAACAATATGACACAAGTTCTAATACAACTAGCAAAGGGGCCAATGCTAAAGGAGCCCCTTTAGGGAGAAGAAAACTAAAAAAATGAACACCATGTATTTGAAATCCTACAATTGTAATACCTATAAAGAGAGAGAGAGATAACCCAAAAGTAACAACTAAGTGACTAGTAGCTGTAAAGCTATACGGAACCATACCAATCAAGTTTGTAAATAACAAGAACACAAAAATGGTAAAGATTAGTGGAAAAAATTTTCTACCTTTAGAACCTATTTGCTCATCTACAAGACTAACAACAAACTCATAAATCATTTCAACAAAAGATTGCCAACGAGAAGGTACCAGAGAACCCCCTTTACGTGTGGTCATATAAAAAAGAATGTATAATAAAGTAATAGTAGCGAGTAAAAAAAGGGAAGAGTTTGTAAAAGACAGATACAGGTTACCGACGTGAAAAGGGATCAAAGATATTATAGAGAACTGCTCTAAAGGAGTATGTATCAACATGGCTTTTGTATTTTATCTATCAATATTATAAACACACAATGTCAAAGACTTCACAAATGAGGGGTATGTTTTTGCTAAGACAAGCCAACAGTAGCCGAAACACAACGAACTGCGTGCACCTCATAGCTGTTTGTAAATTGTGCAAAAAGTGTATACGGTGAGTAGCTTATTAACTGTAAGGTTAAGTGTGGACAGTAGCAACTTCTTATTTATATAACATATAAAGCTTAAATTTTAGGCTCTAGTGGCGCAAACAACCTCTGAAAAAAAAGTATAGTTTACTTTTTAGGTACCGCCCCAATAGTAAATACAAACAAATAAGAAGAGCCAAACCACATCTACCATGTGCCAATACCAAGCTGCAGCCTCAAACCCAAAATGGTGCTCTCTCGTAAAATGTTTATAAACTAAACGCAAAAGACAAACGAATAAGAAAAGAGTACCTATAAAAACATGAAAACCATGAAATCCCGTAGCTAAGAAGAAGGTCGAACCATAAACTCCGTCAGATATTGAAAACGGAGCTTCTAAGTATTCTAACGCTTGAAAGCCTGTAAAGACAACAGCCAACAAAACCGTAAATACTAATCCTAAAATCCCCTGTGAACGATTGCCCGCTAAAATAGCATGGTGTGCCCAAGTAACAGAAGCTCCTGAAGACAATAAAATAACCGTGTTTAAGAACGGGATTTCCCAGGGATTAAGCACCTGTATACCTTTTGGGGGCCATATAGCACCAATTTCCACAGTGGGGGCTAAGCTAGAGTGGAAAAAAGCCCAAAAGAAGGCTAAAAAAAACATGATTTCTGAGACGATAAAAAGAATCATACCGTAACGCAGCCCGTGTTGCACTGCGAAGGTATGATGCCCTTCATAGGTAGCTTCGCGTATAACGTCTCTCCACCAAACGAACATTGAATAAAGGATCATGCTAACGCCAAAACCAAGAACCAAAGCGCCTCCAATATAAGCGTGCATATACATAACCCCACCAACTGTTGTGAGGAAACACGCTAATGACGCAAACAAAGGCCAGGGACTCGGGTCAACAAGATGAAATGGGTGTTTTCTCATACTTAAATAGGTGTTTTTTTTACTTTTTTTAAAGGTATCACATTCTAGGCTTATTGAACCCAGAACTTTTATAATCTGACGAAAATTCTAAGTAAAGTGTGCACGATTACAGAGTAAGGTGCGAACGCTACACCCCTTGCACTGCGTACTGTGCTGATTTATTGCACAGACAACCGATAGTGTGGGACGCTAAACACCTGCATTTTTAACTGCGTTTTGCCTTTGAGGGTGCAGAAGCTGTTATATGTTGTAAATTGTGCGGGCTGTGTGAAAGAACCACAACAGATGCCGTACCCCACCTTGTTACAGTAGCTACTGTAACAAGGTGGGTTCTATAAAGGTTTATGAGAAGATCTAATTATATAGTAATATGTGCATTGATCTGTACGCTAATTTATAGCGTATAACAAGAACAAACAAAGCTTGTCTCGTGAATATTCTTATTTTATATCTCAGGACATACTGGATACTTAAAACAAAAGACCTATGCTCCATAAGTCTGGGCAAGACACCATCGAAATGGAAGATAAAAACTACTTAAACGCCTTGCCAAACAACGTATTGGCAGAGATTTTGCAGAACGCAAAAAATTTACGCTTCGGTGATGAAAAAATAAAATAATAAAAAGAATCAAATCTATTTTATACCTCTTCCACCTTATTAGAGATCCATGAGATATAATCTTGTAATGACACCGATTCAACTACTATAGGCATAAACCCATGATTAGCACCGCACAACTCACTACATTGACCATAGAAGACTCCTTCTCGTTTAATAAAAAGTGGGGTTTGGTTAAGTCGACCCGGTACAGCGTCACATTTTACACCCAGGGAAGGTACTGCCCAACTATGCAAGACATCCGCAGATGTTATTATCATGCGAATGTGCGTGTTAGCTGGCACAACAACTCTGTTATCCACCTCTAAAAGTCTCAATTGGCCTATTTCTAAATCGTCTTCCGGGATCATATAACTATCAAAAGCTAATGTTTGTTCATCTGACTGATTATAATCAGAATACTCATACGACCAGTACCATTGATGACCTATAGCCTTTACCGTAACAGCAGGATCTACAACTTCATCCATGCTGTATAACAGAGCAAAACTAGGTATTGCTATAAAAACAAGAATCAAACTAGGTGCTATGGTCCAAGCAATTTCAATAGTAGTACCATGTAGGATTTTTTCAGGAACGGGACTTTTACTTTCTTGAAAATGAAATAAGGTTCTTGATAACATCCACATTACAAACACTAAAACAACAAGTAAGAAGAAACAAATATCATGATGCAAATCAATGATACCTTGCATAACGGGGGTTGCAGGGTCTTGAAAGCTAACCTGCCAAGCTTCAGGAGCATCTTGATACGCCACGCCTGGAAAGACAAAAGGTAGATATCTAAACAATTTCATAAATTATCTTTTTATTTTTTGGGGTGCTTGTACACGATCGTTTCTTTAGGTTAAACACTTTTTGACGCCCTGTGCAGTACCAAAAGCTGAGCAAAAAGCGGTATGTTGTGTCAAGCTTACGCGTTCTTCTGCACTGTTTGTACACGTACGCTGGAACTAATCGCTTGCACAGCCACGCTATGAATGGCTTCATGCCGGCGGCCGTCTGCCGCCGGCGCGGTACTCGAACCACACACCGCGTACTTATAAAATAAGAGCAAAGCGAGAGACTACGCGGTGTGAAATCAATGACTACACGGTGAATACCATACTTTCTTCTATAGGTTCCGCCAGCGTACTGGTATATTGCTCCGCAAAAATGAGCAAAAAGCAGCAGTGTTTGACATAATCATAGTCTTTTACTGTACATAAGCCAGCTATAAATAGCAACAAATACTCAGCACAGTCTGGCTGTGTGTGCAAGCACAACGGCACGGCAAACGAAACTATGGTATACTTTCTACACTTACAACATGTAAGTGTAGAAAGTATACCAAAAACAAATCAAAAGTTGGTATGCCTTGCTCTACTTACTTTATTTATAGAGCAACCGACTATACGTTAATTCTAATAGAGCTATAACCAGAACCTGTACAAGTACAATAGCCCCAAGAAAAGATCTCTTCAAAGGATTTATTATTGTTACAGAAGGTTTATTATTGTTATAAAAAGTTTATTATTATTACAGAATCTACTTTGTAACCATACTCTAAATATAAACACAATCATAAAAATCGGTAATTGTCACAACAAATTATGAAAGCCAAGGTCAACGGTGTGTGCCCGTACTGCTTCTGTTTTTATATTGCTGATGCTGCTATTATCTAAACTCAACCTCAGAAGAAAGAGTTAACAAACAAAAAACTCTACTTAAAACCAGGTATTATGTAACAACCTCTTAGGGAGAATAAGTGGTACTTTTCTATAAATACAATGACTAAAAGAAGATATAAAATAAACTACAATGTAATCCTAACTTAGCAAAAAAACAAGTAGCCAAGAAAGAATACAGAGAAACCCTTGTTTATCGTGCTTTTTTAAGAACGCTCCTTGTATACACTACCACCCTATCCACTGACAGAGGAGGAGCAAGACACGTTACACGATGTTATAATAAGCCGCGCACATACCCGTGCTTCAACGAAAAAATCAAACGTATAGAAAGTATACGCCCTTAAAATCGAGAGATAAAACAACCTCCCCATTTCACTTATCAAATCCTCAAGAATGGGCAAGAAGGGATTTGAACCCCTGACTTTACGCTTATCAGGCGTATACTCTTACCTACTGAGTTACCTGCCCCTACCTTTAAGTTGAAACAAAATAAAAAACCTTTTTTATATATCACCTTGCATATGGTATGTACTGTGTTTTTACTTTGTATTGTACAATCTTACTACAATATGAGCCCTGCTAAACCTTATTTGGAGATTGAATCTGCTACTTTGAAATTTTACGAGTAGAAAGGCACAACAATTAATCTATAGTATTCACCGCTAATCACTGCGCACCAGATGACAAGGAGATATTAGAGTATATGTTTGTGTACACAAACAGCGGACTGTGCCATATTAAAAGCTGTGCAAAGCGCACACAGAGTAAAGGAAGGGTGTGTGCCCAAATATAGCGCAGCTTTATAAATAGTCTTAAGTTTGTTATTGTTTAGCTGTCGCTTCGCTAAGCCGCGCAAGTGTAAGTGTCTTAGCGAAGCGACAGCCAAGAATGTATCTACAAAAAGCTTGTTGCAACTACTAGAATCAAAATTTATAGCGTGTTGTGATCACAGAAGCATATCTTGAAGTCATGACTACTTATTTTTTATAGATACTTACTATAACTAAGCGTCATACTTCTATGAACATTCAAGTCGGATCTACTTTGCTTCTCTACCTCATCCCGCTATCGTGAAAAACTATAAACGCTTTAAAAGATACCGACCACCGCGGTGGTCGGTAGCACGCCATAAAAATAATGGTAACACAGCAAAACTAAACTGTGCACTGTGAGATACACGACAAAAACCGCCGGCCGCCGGCGCGGTTTGCATACACTGCTCAGCTATGCAGTGCTCTGATCTGAACGGTCTAACCTTACTCGAATTGAGTGTACAAGGAGCAGCTATAAAAATAAATGCAACACAACCTTCCAGGAACATTTATATTGTTACTTGTTAGAAAACAAAAGATTAAAGCATACTTTGGTACGTAAGTTAAAAGCAAAGCGAAAGAGCTACTTTATGGGTGATCAAGAAGAGCGGCGTAGGATATATACAAAAGAATAAAAGAAAAGACAGTGTACACCCTAAAAGTAAGCTACTCTCTTTAGGGATTTGCATAAAAGTCAACCACTTACTTGGAGATTCAAAGTACATGATCTTAACTATACGAATGTAATAAAAGCAACTAATAACGCTTGTAAGAACGCCAACCATAGCCAAAAGATATTGAGCAGAAGACATTGCGGCAAACATTAAAAAAGCTTTACTGTAAAAGCCAGCTAGTGGGGGGATCCCTGCGATAGAAAACATAGTAATAGTTAACGTACATGCAAGTATTGGGTTCGTTTTTGCTAGCATAGCTAAGTCGGTGGTATATTTTATCCGCTCAACTCGAGTGAAGGCCCTTTCACCCTCAATTGAATCGTTTCTAGAAAAGTCGGTTATTGGGGGGGTTTCACGTCGTAGTGGACAAAGAATAAGAGCGAATAGATTCATGGTCATGACAATATAAACAAACAAATACAGTAAAAGTGCTTGTATTCCTTCTATTGTACCACAACAGAAACCTATTAACAGATAACCCACGTGACCTATAGAACTGAAAGCTAATAAACGTTTCACTTTGTTTTGAGAGAGTGCAGCTAAGCTCCCCAAAATCATAGAGGCTATACTAGAAAAAAAAAGAAGTTGTTGCCAGGGTACCATCAAATCATAAAATCCCTCATAAAAAAGCCTAATAAAAACAGCTAAAACCGAGACCTTTGGTACGATAGAAAAAAAAGCTGTCACAGAGGTAGGAGCTCCTTCATAGACATCAGGAGCCCACATATGAAAAGGCACTGCACTTAGTTTAAAAAGAAAACCGACAAGCACGAAGACCATCCCTAGTTCACAGGCACGTACGGAGGAAATTCCGGCCAAGACTTCTTCGGAACCACAAGTGAATATCTTACCCAATTCTAAGAAATTAGTTGTTCCCGTAAAACCATATATTAAAGAGCAACCAAAAAGGAGAATACCAGAAGAGAAAGCACCTAATAAAAAGTACTTAAGGCCTGCTTCCGTAGAAAATTCGGAATTACGCTTTAAACCAGCCATAACATAGAAACATAGACTTTGTAACTCAATTGCTAAATACATACAAATAAAATCTGCTGCTGACACTAAAAACAACATACTAGCCGTTGAAAGTAAAATTAAAATAAGTAATTCAAAGGCGTTTATATTTTCCTGTTGCACATAGTTAAGGGATATTAACACTGAGACTAAAGCCCCTATACAGACCACGCATTTAAAAAAAAGAGCAAAACTATCCAGAACCAGACTATTATAAAACAATGAACCATTGCATAGTGGATTATTAACAAGGAGCATTATCGTGAATAGGATACTCAACTGTACTAACCAACCCAAGCCATGCATGAGTATAGGGTATCCACTTTTTTTAGAACCACTGTACACGACACCATAAACTAAAAGAATAAGTGACGCTAACACAAGAAAAGATTCGGGGATTACAGCTTTAAAATCGTTCTCAAACAAAAAAGATTGAAACTGACTACCAAAAGCATTTTGAAATTCATCACGAAAAGCGTAAAGCATATGTATATTTTTTTAATAGGTTACGTAAAATCTATCTTATAAAGGGTACAAAAACTATAAAAACCTACCCACAACCATTCTCAGTACACTCACACAAACGTATGCTAGAAACGCTTGTACGTTTACCACGGGAGCGGCTTCGCTGACGCGGATTCTACTTTGCTTTACCAAAAAGTGTGCATACACGGCTAAGTAAACCAAGAAGACCTATGGTGAAAACTGTGCAGGCAAGAGGTAAATTGTGAAGTTGTGCAAAACAGCTAACTTGTACATTCTGCAGGGATCGAACCTGCGACCCACAACTTAGAAGGTTGTTGCTCTACTCCTACTGAGCTAAGAATGCTAAAAACTCTATGCTATCTTTTTAAAGGACTGCAACCCAAGGAAAAACAAAGTGTAAGCGTAAAGACTGCGCTATAGAATTAAGAAAGCTCTTTACTCGCACACAGTTTATACGGCGAGACCGTGTAAACTGTGTCAACCTGTATCTTTTGTACGCCCACCACTTAAAAGATTTTAAATGAAAATCTTTAGAGGGACTTTAAAATGAAAGAGGAGTCTAGAATAATTAACACACTGTTGAGATATAGTATAACACACCCTAATAATTTTGTTTATCAGCAACCAGATCTATGCAAAAATATAGAAATGAGAGGTTCGCTCTAAGTTCAATTGCTCGCTACCGGACTTGAACCGGTAACCCAATATTGGGTACAGATTTTAAATCTGTTGTGTTTACCTGTTTCACCAAGCAAGCGCGAACAATCTGAAAAATGCTCTAAAACCTACGTAGAGAAAGATTACTTTGTACTCAATCAGAGCCTATGCGCGGAGTAGCCGCGCATAGGCTGGACATCATGAGTATTTACTTAAGCAGATCGATACTGCGTTTTATAACCTTTGCATTAATAGATTTTTCACCTCCTGTTTTGGGTGTCTGATCAATCTTTAAAAGCACAGCTCCTTTTATATTTAAAGCTATCAAGTTTTGTAACTGTTGCTGTAATATACTTTTTGATGACTCAAGGTACCCTACTTTTTGTTGTACTTGTTGTGCAAAAACATTATTTAAAGTACGGCCTCCAGACGAGCTATATTTTATCAGTTCGCTGCAAGTAAACGAACCCACGTTAGAGAGAATACTTTGTAGCTTGGCTATACGTCTGTGCTCATGAGAGAGCTCTTGTAAGGAATCTTCTTTTAAAAGTAAAAAATTTTGCAATTCCGTTTTAATTGCCGATCCCCTTTCATTCAAAGACTCTTGTACTGTGTTTCCAAAATAATGCAGACAAAAGAAAACAAAGGCACAGAAACTCAGGGCCACTAAGGTTTCTTCGTTATAAATTATAATTCCTTTCGAACTAAAAACACAAAAAATTAAAAAAAGAGCCAAAAAAGTTTTAACTTTCTGATTGCTTAACATACGGTCTTATATATTATGTGTTATATTATAATAAAAAATAAATGATGAAAAAGCCAAGCGATAAACTTTTATCGCTTGGCTATACACACAGCAAATCGCACCGCTTGCGCAGCGACATCAGAGAAGCGTTGTATGGCTTGGTGCACATATTGCCTTCCTTACTTGGCGCATGCACACCCAAAACTCAAACTAAAGCAAGAGACTGTTTGCTATGCAGCAGGTATGTAAAATGCGTACGAATATCTCTGTAACCTTTTACTATTCCCCCAGTGTACAGACTTTGGCTGTACGAGGTGCGGACAACAAAGCTGTGCGGAGGCAGATCTAGGTACACGGTGGAAGCCGTCGGAAACAGCCAAGGTATTAAAACCTTGTAGAAGATATGTAGAAACGCCTCGTTCAAGAACGAACCGTTTTTAGGACAACAATAAAAACAATTCACAAAAAAAAGAAAACTAGTTTTTAATAAACTTGTGGTAAATATTTTGATGTTGTACAAGTGGTCAAAAGGAGCAAAATAAAAAATTATATTCTAAACTAGAATAAAAAGATGAAAGTATACACAGGGTTATAAGCTAAAGTTTAGCTTTACTACAAAAATGTAGAATGTAGCCCCTTGCTCACCCTTTGGCTAAGCATAGGACGGAAAAGAATAGGGTGTGAAACCCTGAACTCGCATATCAGTCACTGACGTTCTTGTAACCCCCCAACTTGAGGAAGAGTATACTGAGAAAGATAGTATTAGAAAAATCCCGAAACCCGCCTTGTACTGATAATTTGTTCGAGATTGATCTCTCCCCAATGGATTGGAGATAGGTATTATTTGTGTTTTGAAGCGTTGTATTATTTGTCCCTCTAATAAGATCAAGCATCCACCTTTCAGAACGCTGCGAATTCTGTTTAAACAAGTCTTTAGAGTTTTTTAAACCACTCTCTAAAACTTTGTTCGCACTAGACCTTACCAAAATATTCTCTTTGTGCATACTACCAACCCCCTGATCTGACTGACCTAACTTTTTCTTTCGATATTTAAGAACTCTACTCATTTTAGGTAAAAAATTTTTAAGGACAACAAGATAAAAGCCTAAAAATAAGGCACATAACCAAAAAAACTGCGAAAGAAAAGTAACTTTATCTAATTGTGGCATAAACT
>VFQR01002386.1_pt1 | contig 12082 bp, 11 predicted proteins | sample 3512321 | NCBI WGS metagenome assembly VFQR01 (sample SAMN10412374, study PRJNA504923) | tailings metagenome | isolation source: Relicate 3 Philex TSF1 revegetated site | place: Philippines: Tuba, Benguet | collected 2017-08-29
TTGGGCATTGGGCATTGGGCATTGGGAAGGAGCAGGGGGGCGGGGGGCAGAGGGGAAGATTTTCTCCCCAGCTAAGAGCTCCCCTGCCTCCCCTGCTCCCTTATCTCCCCATGCCCCATGCCCCATTCCCCATTCCCAAAAAGACTTCCAATCTGCTGCTGTAATTAATACCATCAGTGGGTAGTATACATAACAAATACTTACTTATTTATTCGTGCGGCGAGTGCTTTGATGATTGAAATCCTAGCTACACTCTCTGCCTCTGCGGCAGCAGGAATGAGAATAGGCATACCTTTGCTGATTATTGGACTGTTGCAGGGTAGTAACTTATGGTCGCAAGTTCCGATTTTATCTCATATTTCTCCACCAATATTATTAACCTGCCTCACCAGTTGGTCGTTAATTGAATTATTAGCCTCCAAAAAGCTATGGGGACAAAGACTGCTACAACTAATTCAGTTATCAATGTCTCCCCTCGTGGGAGCAATTATGGGGTTAGCAGTGGCTTCCGCCACAGCAACACCGCACTGGCTGATTGCTTTAACTGGGGGTTTGTTAGCTTTGGTACTCCAGCTAGTTCAAGTTGGTTGGTTCTATCGATTACGCGGCTTACCGTTGTGGGCAGTATTTCTTCAAGATACCTTGTGTATTGCTCTAGTACTTTTTGCTTTTGATGCTCCTTGGCAAGGAGGATTAATTGCTTTAATTCTGCTGTGGTTTGCAGTTCGTAGTGCCAAGCAATGGTATGACTGGTATCACTAATATCAAGTTCGGGTGATTACTTATAATAAAATTTATAAATGTAGAAACCCAACATGAATCTAGATCAGCGTGTTGGGTTACCCTTCTCCTTCAAAGACGCTACGCGTAGCTTGCTTCTCCGTAGGAGTACGGGATCTTGCTACGTTCCTCAACCCAACCTACAGATATCATAAGTATTTAACCGAACCTAATATAACTAGAGGGTTTTAAAGAAACTTATGCAATAGTCAAAGAAGTTCTGACCGAATATGAATTAATAGTAGATAGCTATGAACAAGTCAGGGAGCGCCCTGGAGATAATGAAGAACAAGAAAAATATTATTCAGCTAAGAAAAGTAATCATACATTTAACGTAACGCGAAAGTCCCTACATAGGCGCGGATCTTGGTAGGGATGAATAGCGGGAAATTGCGAAAACCTCTTCATAGTTTTTGAACGCAGTTCAAACAGGGCACCAGAGGATTTGAGCAATTTCCAATTAATCGTTAGGTACTTCTTGAGATTGTATGTATTGCTTGATTTTTTCAATTGGTGCGCCACCCGTAGAAGCTACATAATACGAACTAGACCAAAATACAGGCTGACGATAAAAAGTAGATAAATGTTCTGAAAATTCCTTCTGAATAATTCTGCTAGAAGCTGATTTCATACTCCGTACAAGAACAGATAAATTGTTATCTGGGTGGAAATCAATTAGTAAATGAACATGGTCTACTTCTCCTGAAAACTCAATTAGTCTGCACTTAGTTTTTATGCAGACATTAGCAAATATTTCTTGTAACCGTTCCAATATTGGCGCGGTTATTGTTTTGCGTCTGTATTTGGTTACAAACACAAGATGTAGGTGAACAGAAAAAACAGAATGAGATCCTCAAATGGGTGGCTTGGAAACGAGGTGTCTACTTTGCCAAAGTTGATCCTAACGGAACAAGTCAGACTTGCCCCCAGTGTGGAGCGCACACCGGAAAGAAGGAACTGAGTCAACGAGTGCATCATTGCGCTGAATGTGGATATACGACTGACCAAGATGTTGCTGTTGCTCAAGTAGTAGAACAGCGAAAACTTGTAGCCGTTGGACAGACGGTGATACTGCCTGTGGAGGAAGGTTGCCTCTTAACCCCGATGAAGCAGGAAACCTCAAGAGTGATCTTGGGAAGCTCGCGCTCTACCCGAAAAGAGGGTGAGCGTCGGGAGGATGTCACAGGCTAGGTGTACTTAGCAATCTTTGGTGAGATTCAAAATAGAGGTCGCTCAATTCTTCCAAAGAAACATCGGTCTGGGATTCTGGATTACGGAAGTAGGGATGGATTGCCAGGAGTTCAGCGCGAGCGGGGGTTTCCGGTGAAGACACAATCGAATCAAGCAAAGTCAGGTAGTTTTCAGCAGTAGATTCCCAAGTGTACGTCTTCAACACGCGTTGTTGACCAGCTTGGGCAAAATACTCCCACTCGTCAGCATCACATAACAACCGTTCCAACCCCCGCCCAATATCAGCAGGATCTTCTGGGTCAACAAGTACGCCATATTCCTTATTTTCTTGTCGCAAACTCTCGCTAGGGCCGCCGTTCTTAGTTGCTACCACTGGCAAACCTGCTACTGCTGCTTCTAAAGGAGCAAGTCCAAAGGGTTCGTAGAGTGCGGTGAGGGCGAACACCGAGTGGCGTTTCACCATAAACCGATATGTTGCCGCCAGTGACTCTTGAGACTGATCTAACAAGCCAAATGCACTAATTTTTCCCCACAAGTCGTTTTCTTCGACCACCTGGCGAATGGGGGCTAATACTTCTTCTGTCATGTCGTCACTAGCCGCCTCTCGTAAAGGATCGTCCAGTCCCCCTGTGAGTAACACCAAGTTAGCTCGTTCTTGAAGTGTTGGACTCATTGCGAAGGCTTGCACCAGCCCTAATATATTTTTTTTCAGTTCTAATCGACTGGATGCGACGATCGCGGGTAAATCTCGACGTGACTGTGCAATATCTCTTGCCAATCGCTCTTGAATGAACTCTTCGGTAGCCTCTTCGTTTGCGGAACGCACCTTTGCACCAAAAATCGAGAAATCTGCACCCGGTGGAATCACTGCAAAGCGGTTGTCGTTGTCTACATCCACTGCACCATGATAGACTCGATGAGAGTACTGTTCAAAGCGCTCCAGTCGCGTACTGGTGATATTGACAGCGGAGCGATTCATGCTCAAGCGTTCGGCGAGGATACGATATTTGAAGTGGAATTGCTCATCTATTCCTGGAAAATTCTCTGGGGTAACCTCAAGTTTGTCCATCTTTTGAGCGCCGAGAGAATGAGCAGTAAAAGTAAAAGGTATGCCTGCCTCTTCCTCAATCAAAACGCCACACAGTCCTCCATCACCGTAGTGGGTAGTCATAGCGTCGGGTAAGCCACCCTCTTGTTGATAAAATTGCAGAATGTTGGGTACCCAATCACTGACCAAATGAGGCCACAATAACTCTTTCGGCAAAAATTCTTTTGGCCCGGCTGGTAAGCGGATAATGCGGACATTATCTACTTCTGGATAAGTGTCAATGGTTTGGGCAAATTCTGGCCACTCTGGGTCAATGATTTGACGAGTGAGAATATCAACTTTGTGCCCTTTTTGAGCTATCGCTATGGCGACTTGCTTAACGTAGATCAGCTGACCCCCAAAATCTGGGTGTTTGGTTATGTGACTATTGCCAGCATCAAAATTGCCTTGAGGGTTGAGAAATCCAATGTGCATCGCCCACTTCCTAATACAGGTTGATTTATACTAGAGATTTTTGCCTAAGACGGCAGTAAAATAATTTAGTGAGCTTGTTACATCAAGCCAATTCGCGCATTTTTCTATGCTTAAGTTAATCGCTACTGCGGCTGACGTACATATACCGCATGGCATAAATCCTGAAATCCTATGGCGATCGCTAACAGATTTCAACTTAATCAAGTATGGCAGAGAACAGCTAATAGGTTGGAAAGTCTTTTCATGTCAGGGTTTTAGCATTAGTTTATCCCCTAAACTCTGCTGTAAGTTTTCTCGACGATTATCGAACTAAATTAACAATCGTTGACATGAGCTGTTCTAGATTTACGAATATCACTTATTTAACCAGGATTTAGATCCCCGACTTCTTCAAGAAGTCGGGGATCTGGACAACTACTTTTGTTTAAGTAAGTGCAATTCGGATCTATAAGTCTCGAATACAACACAAAAAAGTTTTCAGATATCCTCTCAGTCTTAATCATAAATCTTCAACCCAACATGATATTAAACCTGCTGGAATTGGCTTATCGTCTGAATTTGAAAACTAACCGATTTCTACCTAGAATTTACCCTTTATCTCCACAATTGATTGTTAGACTACAGTTATGTCAATCTTAAATCATCTGTGAAAAAGGAAAGTGCTAAAAATAAAGCTTGCAAATATGTACTTTTAATCTCCGCATTTTCTCACATTTGAATTGAAATTGGTATACTGAAATTAACCTATTTTACACCTAATTCTCTAAATCAATTTAACTATTGAATTGGAGAATTTTAATTTTGACGTATTATATATCTAATAAAATATTTGAGGACATAAATTGATGATAAAACCCCGACACTAAGATACTTTCAAGCCTATTGACCAAATAATTACTAATTCATAATTCATAATTCATAATTAAATGGCTTGGTGCCCCCACTAAATTAAAAATTTAGTGGTCTTCAATTAATGGTGGGTTCAAGCCCCCACTAATTGCAATTATGAATTATGTTGACCTCCAGTTTATTTAGTGCAGTTGCTTAAAGTTGTGATTCGCCAACGCGCTTAACCGATTTATCCCAGTTACTAACCGATATTTCAACTTGTAAAGTGTAATATCCATAACAAAAGTATTTTTGCCAGTTCATTTTCAGTTTGAGGGAAATTTTTATGTCTCGTTCGTCAATAAATATTTCTCATATTGTTCTTAGTCAAGAAGAATATCGCAAACTGAAAGTTTATGCATTAAAGCATCGGATCACAATTCATCAAGCAATTCAACTACTAATTGATTCTCTTCCAGAATGCTCTCAAACTACTAAAAAATTAAGCAAACACTATCCGTCTATGTTTCCTAGAAGGTTTTTACACATTTTTTTAGATGTGAAGTAACCTCGAAACACTCACAGGTCATTCCTCGCCTGTACACAGTGTAAGTTTCAGTCCTGATGTCAATAGGATAAAATTATCAGTGATAATAGATTTTTGATGCGTAGGTGGACAGTCGGGAATCAGAGTTTTCGAGTGGTACTGAGTTTTTTCAAAAATCAAATTATAGTCTTATACAGCATTGTCTATCGGAAAAGCTTTTGATGAATGGCCTCAAGACAAATAAGAATAAGGGCAATCACAATTCCCAAGGCGGAGGTTTATTACAGGCACTGAGTCAGGTAGGGATATTAATTTCCCTGGTAGCGATCGCTATACTAGTTAGAAGCTGTAATCTTTTTGATGCAAAAGCGACTCTCACCAAAACATCTGCAATTGTTGAAAACACAGACCAATTTCTCGGTAACTCTGTAACCATTAAAAGCAAAGCAATTCAGAAAATTGGTTTGAGTTCCTTCGCAGTCAGCGATACCCGCTTTTTTCGCGGCGAACCCATTCTAGTTATCAATGCTTCAGGTGTGCCTTTCAACCTACCACTCGACCAAAATACCAAAGTTCAAGTTACTGGTCAGGTTCGTAATCTAGTAATTTCCAAAATTGAGCAAGAATTTAATCTAAACATTGACGAGGAATATTACAGCAGTTACATCAATAAACCTGCGATTATTGCTCAAGATCTTGCACTAGCACCCCAACCTCATCAAATAATCCAACATCCCGAACAATACTATGGTCTTCAGGTTGCAGTTACGGGGAAAGTAAAAAATATTGGTAGTCCGATTCTGTTAACACTAGATAAAAATCAATTGTTTGGTGGGCAAGATTTACTAGTTTTATTAAAAGCATCGCCCCAAGTAACAATCAATCAGGGTGAAACAATATTAGTAATTGGTGAAGTTCGTCGTTTTGTTGTTGCTGAAATTGAGCAAGATTATGACTTTACCTGGGATACAAATGTCAAAAGTAAGTTAGAGGCTGAGTATGGCAACAGAACTATTTTAGTTGCTGAAACTGTATATCCTTCTAATACCAATTCTCCCTGAAGATGGACAAATAAAAATGTTTGCTCGTAGTGAGGACTTTAGTCCTCAAGCCAGGACTGAAGTCCTTACTACAAACTGTCCTGACTACAAACTGTTTATTATGGGTGATTTGGCGGACATCATGTTACTCCTAATTTTAACGTTGTTGTGGTAACAATCGCTCATCAAGATCCAATGCTGCTAGGGGATTTTCTATGTCTATCCATGAAACCTGCGCTTCTAGCTTGTCACAACACTCGCGTACTAAACGTAAACCTGCATCTAATGGAAGTTGAGCTGTTGTTGGGGTAAACTCTTGTAAAATTACAGTTTCGATTGTCTGATAGCGATCAAGGTCTTTCCTCAGTTTTGCTAAAAAATTTGCTCCTTCGCCACTATCTACCATCGCAAACTCTACAATTGAATCGACGTAAGCCTGAACTTTGGGATTTTTGATTCCCTCTGTAGCTGAGGTATAGAGCAATTCACCGTTGAGATATTCAAAATCTGGTACATAGAGGCGATCGCCTACTAATTCAAATATCTGCATTCCTTTAGCTGGTCTAACTGTTAGCTTCTCACGTCTGACTCTATCAGCCGCATTTTCTAATAGTATAATTACAGCCAAAATTACCGATGGATAGTTACTATCTATACATCTAATTTCCACTGTGCCGAGTTTGTTGAGTCGCACTGGGTTCCAAGCTGATTTGAGTAAACTTCCTCCGGCTTCTAAAAACAAGTGGCGTTCAATTCCGACTTTTTCCATTGCTTGCAACCAAGCATAGTAACGGGCGAACTGCTGCTCAATTAAATCTTCCACACTTTCTGCATAAGGCATGAGTCCGCCGATAGGCTGTAAATCAGTGTAAACTCCTTCCCAGCCGAAGGCTTGACTACCTCGATAACGAATTGTGTGTGCGGCGAGTCCGATGGCTTGTCCTTCATAAAAGGGACACGCCCGCGTCAGAGAAATCAGTGCTGAGTCGCAAGCTGTAGCTAAATTGTAGATATTTAGCAGTTCTTCTCGCTCTTGTGATGTTGAGTTGTAAGATACTGCAACGCGGGGGTCAATTACTCCAGGCGGGACTTCCAAATGCAGATGTGTGCCTGTACATTTCCCCGCGTGCAAAAATTTATCATAGCCCACAGTCCGCGCTTGGATATGATAGTTGGGGCGATCGCGCATCACTGGCATGATATGTAAGGGATAGCTAGACAGAGGATAAAGGCGTAAACCAATCTGTCGGGCTACACAAAGCGCCAATTTGAGATTTTTGAGATAAACGCTTGCTAGTTCTGTACCAGTCTCCGCAGGAGGTGTGTTAATTTCTACCATACTTTTGACGAACTCCGGCACAAAGTAATTTGGATTTAAACCTTGTGCTTTTGCCATTAAATGACAACTTTGCAAAAATTCATCAGCGCGATCGCTCAGCTGACCCGCCTCATCTACCAGAAAAAACTCTTGCTCAAGACCGATACGACGCTTGACTACATCCATCTAGACCTCCGCAAGGATAATCTCATCCCAATTTTGCTAGTGTATTCAAGATATCTTTAACTATATTCCTAAACAGGCCTGCTATTGCCTGGTCAATCTTTGATGTAGTTGGCAAGGGGTAATATCTTTTGGCGATCGGGCTTTACATACAATCAAAATTAATTATCTCTCCTCAATGGCTGAGTTTTGTGAGAAATTGTATGACTAAGAATTTATCTCCTAAGAAAGAATAAACAAAAAACGATGATAGCGAGAATTAGGTAGTTTCATCAAAAACTTGTAAATCATTGGTAATTTATCCACCTCCGTTTGTGATGTGCGGAGGTATTTTGCTATGAAAAATTACGTTGCGAAGATGTTTAATCACCACAAATCACAGGTATCAGAAACAAGTTTATTTGCTTTTACTACTGTGTCTACTCCCTTGGCAATCTGTTTGATTGTTAGTCCAGTGTTGGCTCAGTCATCGGCTGTTAATACTTCTTTTCCAGTTCCACAATCTGTTCCTAGTGGAACTCAAGTGCGGATCAATGGTACAACCAGCATGGAAAAGATTAATCAGGCATTAGCACAGGAATTTCAAACGAAGTTTCCGAATACAAAGGTCACGACTGCATATGATGGGACAGACGCCTCGTTGAAAGCCTTGCCAAATGGACAGATTGATTTGGCGGCCATTGGTCGTTCGTTAACAGAGTCAGAGAAAGCCCAAGGGCTTGCAAGCACTCCCATGACTCGGAATAAGATTGCGGTAATTGTCGGCAAGGACAATCCGTATATAAACAATCTGACTTCTGAGCAGTTTGCTCAAATCTTTCGGGGTGATGTTACTGATTGGTCACAAGTTGGGGGTTCTGCCCAGAAAATTCGCTTGATCGATCGCCCAGAAAATAGCGAATTGCGCCAAGCATTTCAAAATTATCCCGTTTTTCAAAAAGCTCCTTTCAAAACAGGTACAAATGCCATCGAAGTTTCCGCAGATAGCACAGAAGGGGTAGTTAAAGAATTAGGAACAGATGGTATTGGATATGCGATCGCCGATGGAGTAATCAATAACCCCAACGTTAAAATTCTTCGGTTACACAACGTTCTGCCCACCGATCCCCGTTATCCTTTTTCTCAACCTTTGGGATATGCCTACGATAAATTTAATCCTAGTCCGGCTGCCCAAGCATTTTTAGGCTTTGCTAATGCGCCTGCCAATGGGCGAATCATCGAACAAGCCAGAGTGCAAAATGCGATGGACTACGCCCCACCGGAGGCGAACGCTGCACCGGAGGCCGCAACTGCACCCCAAGGTGAATCCTCATGGTGGTGGTTGTTGCTCATTCCCTTATTGGGTGGATTGTTGTGGTGGTTACTGAGTCGGCGCACCGATACCTCTACCCCGACTAGAGTTGCCACACCAGTTGTAGGGACTACTAGAAGCTTAGAGAATCAGATTGTTGCCATACCCCGAAGTTGCAGAGATGTCTATGCTTATTGGGAAGTTTCCAATGAGGTAAAACATGACTTGCAACGGCAAGGTGGACGTAGTTTGAAACTGCGTCTTTATGATGTCACCGATATCGATATCAATCGGCAAACGCCGCATAGCATGAAGGAATTTGATGTTGATGAACGAGCGCAAGATATTCACCTGCCGATCGCACTAGACAACCGTGATTATGTTGTTGAGCTTGGTTGTCTGAGTAACAATAATCGCTGGTTAAAAATTGCTCGTTCGGCTCAAGTGCGAGTTCCTGCCTGTGAGCCTGTTGGCGATATCCCTACGTCTAGCTTTTCAGAGAGCGATCGCCGGATTATTCTAGTATCTCGCAACGCCAGGGATGCTTATGCCTATTGGGAAATCCCAGATGAGTATAAAGCAGCTGCACGAAGGCAAGGTGGACGTAGGTTAATGCTGCGAATTCACGATGTGACGAATCTGGAGAGCGATGGTCAGCCGCCACACAGTACTCAAGAATATCCATGCGATGAACATGAACAAGACAAACACGTTACAATTCCAGCAAGCCAACGTGATTATCTTGCAGAAGTAGGTTATTACACAGATGATAATCGTTGGCTGAGTATTATTCGCTCCGTTGACGTTCACGTACCATCGAATAAAGTGTTGAGCATTTAACAATAAAGAATTCAGGAGTCAGAATTCAGAATTCTCCAATTGAATTTTGTGCGATTGGCGGATAGAGTTGCGATTCGCGGTGTCCTTGAGTGTTGCGTCTGAATAAATGGTGAAACACCACATCAAATCATAGATTTGGTAGTGCAACAATTCAGTGACGGGTGTAAATCCCCCACTTCAAGCATTGCTGAATTCCGTTAGCGCAGCGGGGCGTAGCCCATTCTGACTTCTGACTTCTGTTTTAATCAATTTTGAGAGAGGAATTAATTATGGGACTTTTCTTTGAGATTCTAAGTGCAATTAATAATCCCAATCAACGTGGAAATGTTGGTCAATTAGAGTCGATTATTAACTCAATTCAGCAAGTGGCGTCTAGTCGAGGTATCCAGCCATCTCAAATGCAAAATATCATGTCAATTGTGGGTAATGTGCTTCGTCCTGTACTCAGACAACAACAGTCATTACCGGGTGGTAATCAGTTACAAAATCTGATTGGTCAAGTTACTGGTAGCAGTATGAGTGGAGTGGGAATGCAATCTCTGTTATCACCTCAGTTGCAGCAGCAAATTGTTCAAAGAGTTTCCCAAACAAGCGGAATCAGTCCTAATGTAATTGAGGCTATTTTGCCCACATTAACTTCAGGATTACAAGGTTTACTAAGTATGGGTTCTACTAACGGTGGCTCTTTAAATTCAAATTCTATTTTGAATACTTTTTTGGATAGCGATCGCGATGGGGACACCGATCTGAGTGACGTTCTCAAATTTGGCGATCGTTTTCTTCATCCTTGAAGAAGAATTCAGAAGTCAGAATGGGCTACGCCCCGCTGCGCTAACAGAATTCAGCAATCTTTTAGTGGGGGATTCAGACCCGCCACCAGGGGAAACGCATTGAATTATCTCTGCCATTTTTTGGGTCAAAGCGGTGCGAAAAACGGTCTCCAAGCTGAATCTAGCCCCTTTTTTCGCACCCCCTTGACAAAAGTGCAATTATCTTAACCTCTCACGGATGCTCAACTCCTGTTTATTATTGAAGACATTAGTTATTTTTATACTTTTAAAAACCGTGAATATCCAGAAATCATGCTGTAATCTGCAATAATCTAAATTATAAATTACGACGATATAGGTATAAAAACAAAGATGGCTAGCAATATTCAAGACAAAGAGAACAGTTTAGGCACTTTGTGGTTATTCAAGGAAAAATTTGGTTTTAAACAGCTTCCAGTAGACATAGCTTATGAATCTTATTACAAAACGCTGCTTACTTGTGCTAGTGGTGATGGAACACTAGCAGATGAAGAAAGAGATTGGGTGATTGGATATGCCTATGCCTACAATTGCAACCCTGCAATCATTGAACAACTCAAAGTTTACAAGGCTGATGAAGATATCGAGACAGTCGTTACTGGACATTCTTCAGTCGATGTATCACGGCGTTTCCTAATTTATGATGCAATACAAGCTTGTTGTGCTGATGGAGAATATAGTGAAAAAGAACGGGTTGTAGTACTCAAAGCAGCAAAGAAACTCGGTATTTCTGAAGACGTTTTTCAACAAATTGAAGAAATCTATCTAGAAACAGTCGAACTCCGTAAAAAACGGCTGGCAGTAATGTATCCCGATGGTGGACCTTTATAATTTTAATTGAAGGGACTGACAGTTCAAAAAATATCACACTGTTCACAGTCAAGAGTCAACATAATTCATAATTCATAATTGCAATTAGTGGGGGCATTACCCCGTATAATTATGAATTATGAATTAGTAATTATTTGGTCAAATTTTATTATGCTTTTTTTGGGTCAAAAGCAAGCAAATTATTACATTTAACGCAACCAATTGCAAGTGCGATCGTTCCGAAAATCAAACTTTCAAATTCTAAATATCTGCGTTTATTTTGCATAAACAGAAAGATTTACAAGCATTTTTCATTCCTGAGAAAAGTCAGAAAAGCAAATCCTTGTATAGGAAATTTATGGCAACAGCAGTCCTCTCTTAAAATATACATCAATCATCAGAAAATTTCATGAACGAAACACAAACATATGAGTACGAAGAGGTGTTTGTAACAGGAGAAATTCATCCTATTATTGTGTTGCAAAATTTGCTTGAGTCAGGTGTTATTTCTGACTATATTCTTTATCAAGAACCGGACGAAGTGCGTATTGCTGGTAATATATTATTTAAGGTATCAGTAAGCTTCGAGGCTGTCTCATTAGAAGATACAGGAAAAAAGCTGTCAGTCCCTATTAGCGATCCATTTAAACAAGTAGAATCCTTATTAGCGTCTTTGCCAATTAGAGATTGGACGGCTTATGGCTATATTGCTTTTGATATAGTTCGCTTCTACTCAAGCTACTCCAAAGCAATACAGCAACCACTTTTATGTTTTATTGTACCAGAAACTGAACTTCACATTACTAGACAAAGAGTAAAAATTAAAAGTATAAAATCGCTAGATAAAATCAAAAAAATGTTATCAGTTAATAGCCAATTAACAGAGTTCGTTCCAACACCGATATCGATTAATGTTACTGATA
>VFQR01002387.1_pt1 | contig 12076 bp, 11 predicted proteins | sample 3512321 | NCBI WGS metagenome assembly VFQR01 (sample SAMN10412374, study PRJNA504923) | tailings metagenome | isolation source: Relicate 3 Philex TSF1 revegetated site | place: Philippines: Tuba, Benguet | collected 2017-08-29
CTTGCAAAGCAAGGATTTACCAAAGGTAAATCTTGGATTATCACGAAGTGATAATTTTAGGTATAATGAAAGTTTTAATAGTTTTTTACTAGTAAAACTAGCTGCAGTAACGAATCCATCCTGACTAAGATTATCACTTTAAATTACAAAGCAATTTAAAGTGATAATCTTAGCTACGTTATAATCTTAGAAAACTATGTTTTGTTTTTCTTACCAAAAGGTAGCTAAATTTATTTGTAAAATATTAAATATATTTTACATGTAATTTTTATTATTGAAAATGTAATTATTACAGATAGTAATATTCTGAAATAATCAGTTTAAACAAACTTATTTTCTTATTAGAAAGAAATAAAAAAACAATAAAAATTATTATTTAAGTATATTTAAATAAAAATATATACTTTATATATAATAATAAACTTATTAAACGTTTAATATTTTAGGAAAAAATATCAATGTCTAACACTGGAACTACTGGACGTATCCCTTTATGGCTTGTGGGTACAGTTATAGGTACTGCAGGACTAGGGTTAGTTAGTATCTTTTTTTATGGATCATATGTCGGCTTAGGTTCTTCACTTTAAAACAAAAGAAGAATTGAATTATTCGTCTCTTTGACCTACGGCTAATGAATTAACTTAACCGTAGGCCAATATGAAAGTTTTATAAGGTTAGCTTTTATCAAGCTACTTATCAAGCTGTCTAGAATCATCACTTTAAATTGCCCTTTGGCCCTTTGGCTTTTCAGTAAATAAAGCAAAACTTTATTTACTGAAAAGCCAAATCAAGGGCTAGTAGGAAAAATGTATTTTTTCTTATTAAAGGAGAAAGTTTTTTACTAACAAAGTCAAAATGTATTAAAAATTTTTCTTTTTTTTCATGTTTTATTTTGTATTTAAAATACATAAATACTAAATACCAAAGAGCTTTGGTGGTGAAATGGTAGACACAGTTGACTCAAAATCAACAGCTTATAAGCGTGGAGGTTCAAGTCCTCTCCAAGGCAACTAAAATAATTTTATAAAAATATAATTAATTCTAAAATTAATTATTTTATATAAAATTAAATTATTTAATCTACTTTTAATTTTATTAAAACAAACTTAATTAAATTAAATTAATAGTATCACTACGTAATGATCTAAGGTAGCTTGGCAGATAGCAAAAATATTTTTACCTTTGCTAGCAAAACTAGATACAGTAGTTGATAAATTGAACCTTAAGCTTCAATTTATTTACCACCCTGCCTAAAATTATCACTTTGCTTTTGCTTTAAATTGCGAAGCAATTTAAAGTAATAATTATTGACATATATTATATATAGTTAATATATTAACTATATAGATATTGCTTATTAGAAATTTTAATTTTTATAAGGTAATAAATATTTTTATATTTAGTATCCATTATAAAAATTTATCATTTTTAATGAGCAAAATAAGATTTTTTTTCATTTTACAAAAATTACAAAAATAATTTATTTATATGAATAAAAAAAAATGAATTTCTTTTAAAACTTAAAAACTATACTGAAAAAATAAAATTTCAACTTAGCCATTTGGTGTAAAAAATGCATATTTGGTTACTGAGGTCGGTATTTTGTATTCTGATATATTTACCTTATTAACTTCATTTATATTTGACGGCGACTTATGTTTACACAAAGATGTTTATGAATTAGATGAAGAATTTAATATGTTATATCTTTCTGATGAAGATTTGGAGAATTTTCAATTTTTTAATTCTGGTTTATCTCAAAACCAATATTATATAAAATATATTTCCACTTTTTCTAATTACGAAAAATTTCTTGAATCAGCTATTTTATACTATTTAGAATATAGTATCAAAAATAATGCTTTAGTTAAGTTTATGAATCTATTTTCAGGAATATTAAATGCAGACGAAATGTACACACCTTTTTTATATAATCATATGAAAAATATCAATATATTTTCAACTTTTACTTTAGAGTCTCTACAAGGGCTTCTTAGTAATTATAGTGATTCTACTATATCATTTTTAGTTTTTACTGATAAAAATTCATTTTTGAAAATTGAAAAAAGGAATGCTTTATTTTGTCTTATTAACGCATTTTCATTTTATTTTTCACTGGAATTTCGTTCTACTCGTTTTACAGATTGTCAAAAAACGGAAAGTTATATTCCCATGTTTTTGGCTTTAAAAATTTATAAGATAAATTTATTAACTCCTGGATTAAGTTTAGACGAATTAAAAAAGCATGAATGTATTGATTCACTTCAAGAAAAAATAATTTTTTTCAATCGTTTCAATCGTATGTCTAAAAAAACTATTGATGATCTTATTGAAAAAAATTGGAGATACCACAATTATGAGTAAACTTATTAATATGTCAAATATGTTATCTTTTGTACCTCTTCCTCCTCCGCCTCCACCAAGATGTCGTTCTTAAAAAAAAATTTTTAATTTTAAAACAATTGGAATTTTAGGTTGTTCTGTTTACTTAGCAAGAGGAGGTTTATTTGGCCTGGACTTTTCTTCTTTTTCTGTACAAAACCTACGCCCGCCCTCGCCCTCGCCCCTTAGAGTATACTCGGGCTCTTGAATCTCATAATAAGAAGACTTTAAAACGTAGAAATGATTTAATACAAACAATGATGACTTTCGGAGATGCATTTAGTAGTTTAAGCCCAAAGAAACTTTTGTTTCAAGCTCAACATCGTTTAACTAAGCTTGAAAAAAATATATTGATCAAAAGATTCCCTTGACTCAAAATGCAATAATTACAACAAAAAAAAGTTACAATTCATATGAGACCATACATTTTTTTTTTCCTGCCCTTGCAGGGCTCGTTCCTGAAAATACATTTTATTAAAAAATAAAGTTTAAATTTCCTTTTGCTATTTTTGACTAATATTTTATTTTTAATGAAATACTAGCAAATGAAAAAACCCTATTAAAGTATAGTTTTTATAATATAACCTAAAGTTAGGTTAAATAAAAATTTTTTAATTTAGGTTATTATATTATATATAATAATATATAAAAAATAAATTAAAGTAATTTTACTTTAAATTACCATATAAAATATATTAAAAGTAATTTTTAAAAGAGGATGCAAAAAGAGAAGAAGAATCAAAAGAGTTAGAAAAACAAATTTTTGAGTGTAATAAATTTTGTCAGGAACAGTATGACTTCGAGGAACATGAATTTGGCAATGGGTTAGAAATGAAACTTTCTACTGGTTCAATTCAAAAATTTAGAAAAAATAATAATCTTCCACAAGATACATTTATTCTTAGAGAAAGTTCATTACCTAGTATTAATAAAAAATTTTATAATATTGATACAAAAACTTATGATAAGATTAAATTAGGAAATTCTTATGGAAAAAATTAATAATAGAAAAGGGAAAGCATCTTGGTAATTTAAAGTCATTTATTGACATAGATAAAGAAGATTCTCGTGGAGATAAATTTGTAATATTTATGCCAGAGTTTGTCGCAACTATACAACGACATGTATTTAATCCATTTCAGACAGAAGGGGATCACTGCTATGGAATGCGTGAAAAACTTGGTTTTCCAAATTTTGATCAATTAAATCTAGACAACTGGTAATTTTAAAAAAAAGCAGGGCTGTGGGCATATAGAATTACCTCGAGCCAGAAAAATGCCATACAGTTTAGCCGATTACAATACCTCAAAATCATACACAGCTAGAACTCAGACACAAAAAGCTTTGTATGCTATTTTTATTGCTGGCTTACAGTCTGGGATTGTTCATGAAATTTAGCCATATGATGCTAACAACCAAAAAAATTGGTTTGGAAATTCTGAATCAGGCTATATGGTACTTTTAGATATTGAAATCAATGCAGCAAGTCTTAAAGAAAAAAATAATTATTTATTAAATAAACTGGTTAATGGTAAGTTGCCCGCTAAGTTGAGATTTTGTTTTTCAATTTATGATTTAGAGGGGGGAAATCCTAAAAACGATTTTTGTTCTGTTATATTACATAGTGTTTACGAGAAATCACCAGGTAGTGATAGTAGAGATAGTAGTTCTGATCACCAAATACAAACTTTGAAAAATAAAAAAGCTATTCTTTCACTACAGCAATTTATAGAACGAGAAGAGATTTGGAATGACCTTTATGAGGGTTTCTATAAACAAACTACTTATAAAAAGAACTATGACAAGATTGCCTTTGGGAGAACAATCTATATTAAAGTTTATTGAAAACCCGACTTTAGCTAAAGCTAGGGTAAGAGTTAAAGAACAACTTAAAAAAGAAAAAAAGAAAGAAAAAAAAGAAGAAAAATAACTTGACTCACCTTCAAATTGATAGTTGAATATTATCAACTATTACGTAAAACAATATTTAAAAAAAACAAAACTTATGGTATTTGATTTTGATGTTGAAGATTATACAAAACCTTTTTTATATCCTGATGATTTAGTTTGCACTACATGTGATTTTATAACAACTAACTTTGAACAAGAAGGAGAGTCATTATCCGAGCCTGTTTGTAATATTTATAAAGGTCAAATAGGCGAAATACAGTACGAGATCGAAAAGGTTAGAGAAACTGATGGTAAAAATAATCTTGTATTTGACGAGCCGATGACATCTGATAATATATACTATAGCGTAGATTTTTTAGATTTAAAACATGATTTTAGGTCTTCGGGGACTCGCGTTTTTCAAAATTTAATTATCCAACGTAAATATCTTATTCCTCTATCAACAACAGTTGCAACTGTAAATTATAAAGATAAAACTTATAATTTTGACTCAATGCCTAAAAAAGACCCTATTAAAGTAAAAACCGAATTACAGATTGAACGTGAAAACAACCTAGACGTTAAAAAATTTAAAGAATCTTTAAAGATATATAATTATGTGTCTATTATGCATGATAATTTAAAATTGCGTTATAACCTTGGACATATGGTTACCGTCCAAGAAGTTTTATATGAAGAAAATGATAAAACGTTAGAAAATCCTATTATTTGGCCTGGGCAAGTAGGTCTTATTTTAACCGACGTTGAAAAAAATTCAGACAAACCGGAAGAAACTGTAGCGGAAGTCATATTTTTAGATACAAATCACTTTAGACTATTTTATATAGTCGATTATATCGACTTTGATATAAAATCTTTGGTAGAGGCTTTAGAAAGTATTTATAACGAACCTGAGCGTCTAAAAATTCATAGAGAAGTACGAGTTCTAATTAAAAAAAAATATTTAATTCCACTTTATGCCGAAAAACTAGAAACAAAGAACGAAGATGGAGTAGAGCAAATAAAGCTATTAAGAAAAGAAAAAATTTTAACAAAACCAGATAAATTTAATATTTATTATATAAATAACTAGTATATTAATAAAACTAAATTTTAAAAATTTTTTTAAAATACTTAAAAAGTAAACAAAATTTAGTAACCAAAGCTAGCTTTTAGCATAAGCTAGCTTTACTAGAACGTAGTAATAATTGTTTTATTATAGAGAGCGATATTTACTAACTAGCAGAATACCTATAAATTTTCACTTTTCTATGATTTTCACTAGTGCCTAATCTTAGGCAGGGTTGCTTCCCTACTAAGCCAATGGATTGTCAAAGGCAATCTTTGATTATCACTTTAAATGGCCTTTTGGTCAGAAAAACATAGTTTTTCCAGGGGCGAGCCCTGCAAGGGCAACCTTATAATTTCACTATGCCTAAAATTATCACTTCGCTAAGATTATCACGTAGTGATAATCCAAAATTGCCTGCGGCAATCCTTTGCTTTAAATTGCTTCGTATTTAAGCAACCCTATAGGTAAGGCCTACGGCCAAACCAAAGGGCAATTTAAAGTGATAATCCAAGATTTACCTTTGGTAAATCCTTGCTCTGCAAGGCAAAGGGAAATTAATTATAAGGCCTTTGTTAGTAAAATTAGTAAAGACTGCAGGGTTACTTTGTTGCTTTGCTAATATTTTAACTTTGTTTAAATAGAATTTAAGCAAGGATTTAACTTTAGTAGGATTTGATTTACCCTCGATAGTATTTACCTTTGGTAGGGTTTACCTTTGGCCTTTGCTAGTAGCGAAGCAAGCCATAGACCTTGCCCGAAGGGTGGCTTCGCTACTGCAGCTAGCTTTGCTAGCAAAGTTTCTTTGGTATTTAAGCTACTTTTATAAAATTTTCACTTGGATTATATCCAAGTGAAAATTTTATTAGGGTTGTAAATAAAATGAAGCTTAGGCTTCATTTTATCAATGACCTTTTGGCACCCGAAGGGTTTGCCCGCAGGGTTACTTTCCTACTAGCAAAGGCCAAAGAGAGTATTAGTCAAAGTAATTTATTAATTTCTAACAAAAATTTCTAGAGTTTATACATAGTTTAAGTAAAATTTTCTAATATTGAAAAATTTAGGTTTGTAAAAAAATTATGTTTTTTGAAAAATTTAATAATATTCCAATTTTTGGAAAAAACAAAACTTGAAATGTATTAAAATAACAACATCCACTTATGAAAAAATTAACTTTTTTTTGATAAAAATAAAAATTTTTTTCATAAAAAAAAGCATTTTTTTGTAGCGAATCAACCCTGCAGGTTGCTTCGCTACCAAAGGGCAAAGTTAATTTTTTGAAATTAAAACTATTTTTTTTAACAAAAACTTTACCTTTTAAATTACCTAATAAAAAAAGCCCGTTTGGTAGCGAAGCAACCCTGCAGGCAAGGCCTAAGGTTGCTTCGCTACCAAACGGGCTTTTTTTACTAGCAAAGGCCTTGGGGTTTGTTCGCAGGGTATAGTTTATATATTTATTTTCTTTTTGAAAAAAATTTTCGTAGTGAAGTAATCCTGCGGACTTACGCATAAGACCATTTAAAGGGTGTTGATTGATAAAGATAGTCTTCTTAAATAAATATTTATTTTTAATATTTTTACAGAGCAAAAAAGATTGAAGATGTTTTGGTGAAAAAAAATTTTGAACAGAATTTTTCATACTGTTATTAGCTAATAATATAAACTGAGTTTTAGTATAATTTGTTGTTTGATTTATAGAAAAACCATTTTTAAAATGATTTTTAGTATTGTTTTGCTTATAGTTCAATTTTGTTGAAATATTAGCAAAACATAAAGTAGCTAAAAAATGGTTTTCTGAAAAAGCATAATTACGATAAAATTTGTTTTGTAAAACATTAGTTTTTGCTAGTGAAGCTAGTTTAAATAGAAAAGCAACCTTTTGCGCAAACCCTACGGTTAATTTAAAGGATTGACCAAAAGTAAATTTTGGATCATAACTAGTAATAATCTTAGAGCTTGCTTCGTTAGTAAAAGGTAATTCATAAAATTTTTTATTTTGAGAGATTTTCTGTAAAATATATTCAATATGAAAAAATGAAGTTTGTTTATGAACATGATTTTCTAAAAACTCTTTTATTAACTTCCGTTGAATAGATAAAGGAACCCCATAAAATAAAGAAGTTTGTAAGTGAAAAATTTTATATTTTTTTAATTGAAATTTATATTTCATTTGGTTTACAAGTACATTAAAATAAAGTTGTTCAGTAGTTGTAATTTCAGCAAATTGAAGAAGAATATTATCAATTTGAGGGTTAAAAAAAAATCGCAATGTAGGTAACAATTGTTTTCGAATTCTATTTCGATAATAATGTTTTGATTGATTAGTTTTATCAGGATATAAAGGCAAATTCCAAAAAAGTGATAACTTTTTTAAGTCAAATCGATTTACATGTAAAACTGGACGAATAAGAGAACGAGTATTTAAATTATAATTTTTATTTGCTTTTAACAATGAATATAATTTATATTCATTATAAACAGTATTAAAATTTTTTGTCATATTATAATTAATATCGTTATTACTTTTTAATAAAATTAAAAATAAATAATTTTGATGAAATAATTTTTGAGTATTTAATAGCAAATTATTTACAAAAGACATTTTTAAATTTATATTGTTATATAAATAGATTGTTTTAATCGAATCATTTTGTGAAAATCTATTAATTAATAAAAAATATTTTTTAAAATGTAAACATGTTAAATTTTTGGTACTTGTTCCTCTCATAAGTTGAAATAAAATAGTTTCAATTTTATCACTTGAAGTATGACCAGTAGTGACGACTTCATAATTATAAAAAAAACTAATTCGATAAAATGCACTATAACGCCAATTTCTAGACCGATATTCACTAAAAATTGTATTTGAAGTAATTTCGTAATAAATCGGAATTTTAAATATATAAGCTAATTTTATAATTAAAAAAGCTGTATAAAAAGAGTTTTGTTGCCATAAATGATTACAAAAAATAATTCCAAAAGCCCAGTTCCATTGTTTTTTTAGTTGAAAAAGAATAAAAAACATGCAAATTGAATCTTGACCTCCTGAAATTGAAATTAAAATACGTTGATTTTTTTTTATGTAATTTTTTTTAATAATTGTATTATTAATTTTATTTAATAAATAAATGGTTTTATCGTTATATATAATCATATAATTTTTATTTTTTATATTGCATACATCAATATAGGTATACATATATACGATTTATTCTTGCCTTTGCTAGTAGCGAAGTAACCCTACTGCTTTTGTTAGTAAAACTAGCTGCAAGCTTGTTTTACTAGGCAAACCTTTAGGGTTCCTATTAAAACTTTCACTATGTCTAAGATTATCACTTCGCTAAGATTATCACGTAGTGATAATCCAAAATTGCCTGCGGCAATCCTTTGCTTTAAATTGCGAAGCAATTTAAAGTGATAATCCAAGATTTTCTAGCAAAGCAAGCCTAAGATTATTACTACGTAATAATCCAAGATTGACCTTTGGTCAATCCTTTTGGCCTTTGCTAGTAAAACTAGCTGCAGGCTTGTTTTACTAGTAGCAAAGCTACCTGCAAGGTTGCTTAAATACTGTAGCTAGCTTTGCTAGAAAATCTTACCAAAGGGCTTTTGCTTTGTAGCGAAGCAACCCTGTAGGTAGCTTCGTTACCAAAGGGCCTTGCCAGTAAATAAAGCTTTGCTTTATTTACTAGTTTATATTTCAACAAAGTTGAAATATTAGCAAAATAAAACTAGTTACAGGCTTGCAATAAGTTTGCCGTTGTTCGACAAGACAAAATTTTGTCTTACTGCAATAGCAAAGCAACAAAGTAACCCTAAAGACGAACCCTTCGGATGCTAAAGGCGAAAGGGTTACTTCGCTACAACAAGTTTATTTTTGTTCGACAAAACAAAGTTTTGTCTTATTGCAGTAGCGAAGCAACTCTGTCTAAAATTAGGCACTTCGTAATAATCTTAGGCAGGTAGCTTAAATAGCTAAGGGGGTTTGCTTTGCTAAAACTATGTTTAAATTTTACTAAAACAGAAAAAATAAAAAGAAATTGTATAATTGCCAAGAACCAGACTTGAACTGGTGACACGAGGATTTTCAGTCCTCTGCTCTACCAACTGAGCTATCCCGGCTGCCTTTGCTAATAAAACGAGCTACAGTAGCTTTAGCTACCTTTTAGTTTAACCCTTCGGGTGGCAAAAGGGCCTGTTTTACTAGAAATATAATTTACATTTCTATTATTAAAGCTTTACAAATATTTATAATAAATTTGAACTATTTTTAAAGCTTTTAAAACATACTAAATATATTTATTTTTACCTAAATTATGATAAATTTTTTTCGATTGATCGCCGCGCTTTGGGTTATTATTTTGCTCACTCCTCAAACAATAAAAAATAACATTATATTGCAAGCTTTGCATTCTCGGCGAATGCTCTCAAATTATGGTGAAGAAAAACGTTTTTTAAATGGTTTATCTTGGTTTTCTATTTTTTTTTTCTTAGCACTTGCGTTTATTACTTCAATTAAATAAATAAATATTTATTAATTTAAATGTTTTCAACATTTATTACTAGCTTTAATTTGCTAGTAGTAAAACTAGCTATGCTTATCCTTTTAAGCCAAGATTTCTTTTTTAAAAATGGAATCTTGGAGATAGGGTTTTATTACTAGTAAAACATAAAACAAATCTAATAAAATTAGGTTTAAGCTTCATATTTTGTAATATATAATTTTATTATTATAGTTTTATTAACAAAGTTTAAACAAACTTATCAAAAATAAATTTTGAATTACCTTAAAGTAATAATTTAAAGAAAAAAATATGTGGATACTGTACAATCCATTTACTAAATCACCTAATTTAGTTAAATTAAGACTAAATAATTTTTAGACAAGAAAATAAAAAATTTTGCTTTTTTATAAAAAAAGTCTAGGGTGGAAGGATTCGAACCTTCGAATGGCGGTACCAAAAACCGCTGCCTTACCACTTGGCGACACCCTATCCAATTTACTATTTATTAAATAAACAAGAATTTATATAAGCTTATATATAAATATATAAGCTATTTTTTGTTTTGTCAATCTGTTTTGAATAGTAAAAAGTACTAAAAAATGCTTAATTTGGGGTACTACAATTTTGTAATTTATAAACTCAAACTTGAGTTTTATTTTATCTATAATCTAAGATTATTATTTCATGATAATCCAAGATTTACCTTTAGTGAAAAAAATTTTCACAAGATAAAAGTTTGTTGCAGTTAATAAATTGAAGCTTAAGCTTCAATTTATTTATAACCTTTCAAATTTTGCTAGTAAAACTAGCTACAGCCTTGTTTTACTAAACAAACCCTATAGGTAAGGTAAAAAACATAGTTTTCTTTTGCCTTGCTTTATAAGTCTAAGTTTATTTTATTAAGGCCTTTGGCTTACTCGTAAGGTTTGGCTACTAAAACAAACCCTAAGATTATTATGTAGTAATATTTTAAGACTGCCTTCGCCAATACTTTAAATTAGTAGCGAAGCAACCCTGGCTAAAATTAGCACTTTGCTAAGATTATCACTATGTGATAATCCAAGATTTACTAGCAAAGTTACAACATAAAGCTTAAATTTGGTTTTATTTACCCTAAGATTATTACGAAGTGATAATCTAAAATTGCTTTTGGAAATCCTTTGGTAAATCCTTGCTTAAATTATATTTAAACTCTGTTGAATAGCAAAGCAAGAAAGTAACCTTGCAGTAGAATTTACCTTCGGTAAATCCTACCGCAGGGTTACTTCGCTATACCAAGTTTGCCTTTGTTGGACAAAAAAAAATTTTATCTTACTCCAGGCTTGTTTTGCTAGAATTATGTTCAAATTTTACTAGGCAAACCCTTTGGGTGTAGCGAAGCAACCTTTTGGCAAACCCTTCGGGTGCCAAAAGGCCAAAGGGCGAATACCTTGTTAAAAGGTAATTAATAAAAATTTTTACAAATTGAAAATGTATTGCAAGCAAAACTTGGTTTAATAGGCTCTTGCTAACAAAGTTAGCTAAAAACTTGCAATGCTAATAGCACAGCTATTTATAGTGCGTTATAAAGATATAGATGTACAAAATAATAGTAAAATTATTACTATGTAATAATCTTAAATAAAAGATTAATATCCACGCTCTTTGGTAACAAAGTTACCTGCCCTTTGGTGTGGCCGTAGGCCTTACCTGCAGGGTTACTTTGTTACTAAGACTTATATATTTTATATACTGCATTTGTATTTTGTTTATTATTTATAAAGTGCCAGCCCTAAACGGACAGCAAGAACACCAGTTAATAAACTAGTGAAAAGTGCAGTGAAGATTTGACTATCAGAAAGTGCCATAAGTTTAAATATTTTTAAAAATTTTTGTGTTGAATTATTTAAATTTGAATTATTATTAATGTTCTAATAACCAATCAATTAAAACCTAAATACTGTGTGTTTTAAACCTAAGTCCCTTTAGCTTGCCCATAGGGCTTGCCTAGTAAAACTAGCCTGTAGCTAACTTTACTTTGCCTTGTCAGTAAATAGAAACTTTGTTTCTATTTACTGACAAGGCAAAGGGCCTTTGGCCTTTGCTAGTAAAACTAGCTTCAGGCTTGTTTTACTAGTAGCGAAGCCACCTAGAGGGTGGCTTCGCTACTAGCAAAAAACTAGTAAAACTTTTATACAATAAAAGTTTTATAAGGTTAGAAAAACTATGTTTTTCCTATCCCCGTTGCTTT
>VFQR01002388.1_pt1 | contig 12070 bp, 9 predicted proteins | sample 3512321 | NCBI WGS metagenome assembly VFQR01 (sample SAMN10412374, study PRJNA504923) | tailings metagenome | isolation source: Relicate 3 Philex TSF1 revegetated site | place: Philippines: Tuba, Benguet | collected 2017-08-29
GGAAGGGCTGGACCATGGCGAAAGTCTCCACCGCACCCACCGACCTCGACGCGGAAGCGGGCGCAGCGCCCGCGGCGTCGGCGAAAAAGGGAATCGTCGGCAAGCTGCTCGGCCTCTTCACCGGACTCAGCAAGAAACAGATGATGATTTACGGCGGCGGTCTGCTGCTGGTCGTCGGCCTCGGCATCGGCGCCATGATGTTCCTCGGCGGCGGCAAGAAGGACGCGAACGCGGCCCCGATGATGCCGAAGGCGGTCTATCACGACCTGCCGGAAATGGTCGTCAACCTCTCCGCCACCAACGAGCGCCCGCAATATCTGCGCGTGAAGATCACGCTCGAAGTGGAAAATTCCGAAACCATCGCCGCGATGAAGCCGGTGCTGCCGCGCGTCGTCGATACATTCCAGGTGCATCTGCGCGAACTGCGCGCGGTGGATCTCGAAGGCTCCGCCGGCCTGTTCCGGCTGCGCGAAGAACTCATGCGCCGCGTGAACCACGCGATTGCGCCCGCGAAGATCCGTGCCGTGCTGTTCAAGGAAATCGTGGTGCAGTAATGGCCGAAATCGAGGAAATGGATCCAGCCAGCGAAGCCGCCGCCCGGGCAATGATGGGTGGCGACGCTGGCGGCGAGCAGGACGACGTCGCGGCCGAATGGGCGGCGATGATCGAGGGCGACGGCGGCGAACAGCCGACCGACAAGGGTTCCGAGCGCGTCCTGAACCAGGACGAAATCGACACGCTGCTCGGCTTCAACATTTCCGATTTGTCTTTCGCCGACAACAGCGGCGTGCGCGCCATCATCGAATCCGCGATGGTGACCTACGAGCGCCTGCCGATGCTCGAAATCGTCTTCGACCGCCTCGTGCGGCTGATGACGACATCGCTCCGCAATTTCACCTCCGACAACGTCGAAGTCTCGCTCGACAGCATCACGTCGGTGCGCTTCGGCGAATATCTCAATTCGATTCCGCTGCCGGCGATCATGGCCGTGTTCCGCGCCGACCAGTGGGACAACTATGGACTGGTAACGGTCGACAGCAACCTGATCTACGCGATGATCGACGTGCTGCTCGGTGGACGCCGCGGCGCCACCGTACAGCGGGTGGACGGCCGTCCCTACACGACCATCGAAACCAATCTCGTGAAGCGCATGATCGAGGTCATCCTTCACGACGCCGAACAGGCGTTCCAGCCGGTCTCGCCGGTGAAATTCAACGTGGACCGGCTCGAGAGCAATCCGCGCTTCGCCGCCATTTCGCGCCCGACCAATGCCGCGATCCTCGTGCGCTTCCGCATCGACATGGAAGACCGCGGCGGCGTCACTGAAATTCTCCTGCCCTATGCGACCATCGAACCGATCCGCGAAACGCTGTTGCAGGCGTTCATGGGCGACAAGTTCGGCCGCGACCCGATCTGGGAAGGCCATCTGGCGACCGAAATCTGGCAGGCGGAAGTCGAAGTGGACGCCGTGCTCTACGACGACATGCTGCCGCTGAAGCAACTGATGCAGCTTGAGGTCGGCGACACGCTGATGCTTGGCCTCAAGCCCGACGCGCTCGTGAAGGTGCGATGCGGCGACGTGGTGCTGACCGAAGGCCGCATGGGCCGCGTCGGCGAGAAGATTTCCGTGCGCGTGCAGAAGAACCTGCGCAGGCCGCGCACCAGCTTCGCGATGTTCGAGAACGCAGGAATTACGATGAAACCAATGGAGAAGTCATGAGCGGTTCATTCCTCGGGCTCCTGATCGAAAGCCTTGTCGCGATCCTTCTGGTGCTCACCATCGGCTATTGCGCGATCCTCAATCGCAGGCTCGGGCATCTGCGCGCGGACGAATCCTCGCTGCGTGGCACGATCGCCGAACTCGTCACCGCTACCCAGATTGCCGAACGCGCCATCGCCGGGCTGCAGGTAACCGCCCGTGAAGCGGACCAGTCGCTGGGCGAGCGTCTGCGCACCGCCGAACGCGTCGGCTCCGATCTCACCGACAAGGTGAAGCGCGGCGAGGAAGTGCTTTCCCGCATCGTACAGATCGCGGATGCCGCGGGCACCGCGCGTCCCAAAACAGAGATCAACGGCACGCGCACGCTGAGCGACACCGCCGCCGCCGCACAGGCCATCGCGCAGCGCTCGCGCCTGCAGGCCAACGCCGCCTGAGGAACGAACCATGCCGAACCTTCGCCTCGTTCCCGTCGTGATCTTTGCCTGCCTCTGCCTGTTCGGGCTGAAGGTGCATGCGCTGATGTACGGAGAGGTGAGGCCGGAGTCCGGCTACACGCTTTCGGAGCAGCCGTTCTGGAAGTATTTCGCCGGCACCATCGCGCACGACGATGACGACATCATCACGGGTGCCACACCTTCCGGCGACAAGAAGAATGTCGAGATCAACGTCGAGCCGAAACAGTCGATGGGCGGTCAGCCGCTGCAATTGCCGGCCGGAATCAACGTGGCGCCGGGCGGTCAATCGCCTTCGGAAAAAGCCATCGCCGAACGGCTCGCCGAACGCCGTGCCGATCTCGACGCCAAGGCACGCGACATGGAAATGCGCGAGAACCTGATGAAGGCCGCCGAGAAGCGCCTCGAAGGCCGCATCGAGGAACTGAAAAAGCTCGAAGGCAAGGACGGCGAAACCGTCGACCGCCTGAAGAGCGTCGTTGTGATGTACGAAGCGATGCGCCCGAAGGATGCGGCCAAGATTTTCGATCGCATGGAAATGCGCACGCTCTACGACATCATGAACCAGATGAATCCGCGCAAGGTGTCGGAAGTGCTGGCGCTCATGAAGCCGGAGAATGCCGAGCGCATCACCGGCGAACTCGCGCGCCGCCGCAGCGGCGTCGACAAGAACCTCCCGGCCACGGATCTCCCGCGCATCGGTGGCGAAAAGCCGGCGGGCTGAGACGGCGGCCAGAAGGCTTTTAAGGGTAAGTTTGCAAGGTTTTCTCACAGCTCTTTGAGCGAGAAATTCCGCTTCCCACGCAGGTTTGAGTTCCATGCCCTTTGTAACAAGGGCAATTTCCCTGCGAACTAGTACTCAGGTGACCGGGTGAACGAGCAGGAACGTCAGTGGGCGGACTGGATGCGCGCGGCCATTGCCGGCGACCGTTCGTCTTATGACCGGCTGCTGCATGAACTCGCCTCGGTCCTGCGGCCCGCCATCCGGCGGGGGCTGATCGCGGCCGGACGTGGGCCGGCCGACACGGAGGACATCTTGCAGGAAGTTCTGCTGGCCGTTCACCTGAAGCGGCACACCTGGATCGACACGCTGCCGCTCGGCCCGTGGGTGCGGACGATCGCGCGCCACAAGCTGATCGACGCGCTGCGCCGCCGCGGCAGCCAACAGCATGTGCCGATCGAGCTTTTCGCCGAAACGCTCCCGGCCGAAACGCCAGAGCCTTCGGTGCCGGAGCGCGACATGGAAAAATATCTCGGCATGCTGCCGCCGGGGCAAAGCTCGGTCGTGCGCACCATTGCGATCGAGGGAATTTCCATCGTCGAAACGGCAAAGCGGCTGAACATGACGCAAGGCGCGGTGCGCGTCGCTTTGCATCGCGGGTTGAACACATTGTCGAAAAAACTTTCCTGAGGCGCTCACATGAAGACAGACAAATTCATTCAGGTTCTGGTCGCCGACGAACGTCCGGCAACCCGTTCGCTTGGCGGGCTGCTACTGCTGGCGCTTGCGGCCGGTTTCGCGGTGGCCGCCATCCCTTACTGGTATGTGCATGGTCCGCGCCCGGACATCGCCGCCGCGATGTCCTCGCCGCGCTTTCTGTTCAAGGTCGGCGAGGTGTTGCTGATCGCGGCAGCGGCCTGGGCGCTGGTGCTGCGGCTGGTGCGGCCCGGTGCGGATGCCCGCCCTCAGTGGATCGGAATTGCGGTGCCGCTCTTGCTGCTCGCGGCGGCGGTCGCGGTCGAACTCTATGTGCTGCCGTCGCGGGAATGGAAGCAGAGCCTGTTCGGCGACAATTATTATGCCTGCCTCGTGAATGTCTTTTTGCTTTCGCTGCCGCTGCTCGCCGCCGCACTCTATGCACTGAAGGCGGGAGCACCGGTGCGGCCCGCCCTCGCGGGCGGGATCGCGGGGCTGCTCGCCGGCGGCATCGCGGCTGCGATCTATGCGGTGCAATGCACCGACGATTCCCCGCTGTTCGTCGCCACCTGGTATGTGCTGGCGATCACCGCGGCGGGGGTTGTTGGCGCTTTCGCCGGATCACGCATCCTGCGCTGGTGAGCCGCTACTAGCGCGGCTGGACGAAGCCGCCGCTGCTGCTGCCGCTTTGCGATCCGTAATTGATCCGCGGCTTCGGCTTGGCGACGTTCGTGCCGGGGCCGGTAGCATTCATGCCGCCGGTCGGTTGCTGATGGCCTGACACTCCACCCTGATTGGAGCCGCGATTGCGACTGCTGCCGCCGATCGCATTGCCGATCGCGCCACCGATGATGCCGGACACCATCGCCGATGCCGCCGGGTCGTGCTGGTAGCGCGGCTGTTGCGGAACGTTCTGCGTGGCGTTCATCCCGCCCGTTGGAGTGCGAGGCTGTACCACAATCTGTCGCTGCGGTTGGACCGGCTGCTGCGGCTGGGTCTGTTGCTGTGGAACATTCTGGGTCGCATTCATGCCGCCGGTCGGCGGAGGCGGCGTGTTCTCGAGGATGCCGAGCAGCTTCCTCGCATTGTCAGCGTCGAATTTCACGGCGGGGGGAATCGTGCCGGGCCCGGGGCCGATCGCATTCAAACCGGTGGGATTCATGCCGCCGCTCGGAGGATTCTTCAGCGTGGTTCGCGGATCGAAGAATTTCGGGATGCCGAGACCGCCCTGCCCAAGATTCGGAACTACCTTCAGCTTGTTTGGATCGAGGCGTGAATCCTCGATCAGGCGGGAGAGCGCACCGCCACCAAAATTCGTCACGGTGAGTATCGGCTTCTGCCGCTCGAAATCGCATTTGTCGTTTACTTCCATCGCCGTGTTCCGCACCCAAAGCGGTTTGCCGGTGCGGTACACGCTCATTTCCGTGCACGCTTTCTCCGCCGGGCGCGACGGCATGGGCGCCTGATCGGGCGCGCAGAACTCGGCGCCGCCGGGCGGCTCCTGCGGAAGCGGGTAGCGGTTGTTCAACAGTGATATGCATTGATTGGTGACGTTTCTGATCAGATTGCCGCGATTGGCCGGATCGCACATTCCGCCAGCCATCGTGATCTTTCGCTGTTCGTCCCGGATCACGATGTTCGCCTGCCGGGCCAGCCCCTGATACAATTCCTCCACCTGCTTCTGGAATAAATCCTTCAGCGGATTGCAGAGCCGGTCGAAGTGATCGGACGTGTAGCACTGGTTGAAATGCTCGCGGCAGCGGATGTTCACCCGGCCAACGACCTCGTTGAACAACGGACCTGCAATCAAGTCGCTGGTCTCAGCATCGACCAGTTTCTGGTAGACGCCGCGCGTGAGACACATCGCGTGATGCTTGGCGTAGAATTCCGCCGGTGTCCCGCAATGCGATTTCGGTTCCTTGCCCGTGAAGAATCCGGCGATCTCTTCCACCACTTCATTGACGCCCAGGAAACGGAAAATATCCTCGATCGCGCCGACGACGGCGCCGGCTCCCTGCGCCAGCAGCTTTATGACCTGTGCAGCGCCTCCGCACAGCGATTCATGCACGGCGTCGATCGGAATCAGGGTGCGGATGGATTCGCAGGGCACGACTGCGAACATCGTGAAATACGCGTTGGTAATCACCTCCGCGAGCTTGCCCGGGTCGCGCCGGTTCACGGCGTCGAAAATATCGACGAGCGCATCGACGCGATGTTCGATGACCGCATCGATCACGGGGCCGGCGAGCGTGCTGACGAACGGCGTGCCTGCCGTGAGAATCTGGATGGCGATGCGCGCCACGGCTTTGGCCACCGCCTCGCCGCCATTGGTCAGGACCTTCTGGATGTTCTTTTCCTGAACGCCCTGCACGATGTTGATGATGTTGGTGACGACGCCGCGGGGCGTACCGGTCAGGTTGCCCGATGCATCCGCCACAGTATTCTTCAGGACACTTGCGGCCTTGTCCTGGCCGAACTCCTGCGCGCATTGCGCGACCGGCCTGCGCTGCACGGCGATGCAGTTCGCAAGTCCTTGCGATCCCGGCGGCAGCCGCTTCACCAGTTCTTCCGCCGCGCATTGATCCACCGTCTTGCCCTGCGTGAGGCATTGGGCAGGGGCTTGCGCTCCGGGCGGCAGGAACGAGATGGCGCACTGGGCGACGTTGTTGCCGCGCACCGCGCACAGCGCCTGCTCCTGCACTTCTGGCGGCAACTGCCGGATCACCGCTTCGGCGGCGCATTGCGCCACCGGCCTTCCGTGCGCAAGGCAGGAAGCGAGCGGCTTGACGATTTTTGCCTCGTCATCGTGAATGCTGACGCCGACGGCGTGACCGCCTACGACCAGCGCATCGACTGACAGATTGACAATGTCGTCGATCTGGTCGGCTTGAGCCGCGCGAGGGACCGCGAAAGCGAATAGAAAAAAGGCGGCGATAAGCATCGCCGCCCTGGGAGGACCGAACGTAATACGGCCCCGAGTATGAATGCCCGGCTTCATCTCAGAATCCCCGTCCGAGGCCAATGCCGAAACCGATCAGCGGCGCCAGGCTCGGACGCTCGACCGGCTGTTCCTGTTGCGGCTGCGTTTGCTGGCGGCGCACATATTGTTGTTGCTGCATCGGACGCGCCGGTGCCGGTTGCGCCTGCTGCACGGGGGCGGGTTGGACCTGCTGAACGGGCTGGGCCTGCTGCACGGGTGCAGCGGGCGCAGCACCCGCCTGAAGATAATCCTTCAGGCATTTGCGATAGGCTTCGCGGGCGAGTGCGGCGAGTTCAAATTCCGATTTGGTCGCTTTCGATTTCTCCTCGATGAATTTCCGGCCCTCGTCCGGCGGCATCGTCTGTGCCTGTGCTTCGATCGCGCGCTGGAGATTTTGCGCCTGGTCGGCATGCTGGTCCGAAAGCGAATTGAAAGTCGCGCATTGGACAAGGGCAGGGGGAGCGGTGGGCCCCTGCGCGTAGGCGGCGGCCGAACAGGCCATGCCGGTTAGCGTGAGGGCGCAGCGAAACACATCGCGCATGTCATGACTCCGCAATCCAGACTCACGCGAAAGTTACGCACGCTTTGGCCTTTGCATCTTGGAGAAATGCGCATCCGCCCAACCTTTAGGCGTTGCGCAATTTGCCTACCCGCAAAACGGGTGTTAGCGTTTGAGAACAAAACTCCGCCTCTGTCCGGAGACTTACCGTGCAGTACCATCGTGATCCGCTGGTCGAATGGCGCGAGACGATCGGCAGGCAATTGCTCAATCTGGATTTTGAGCCACTTGCCGACACCCCCTTCAAATTCGAATTCAAGCCGATCATCAACGACATGCGGATCGGCCGCAGTTCGTACAGTCCGGGCCTTACCATTCGCGATCAGGAGCTTGTCCGTGACGGGGACGACTCGTTCGCCTTTGTCATTGCGGATTCGCGCAAACTTGAAGCCTCGCAAATTGGCCGTGCAATCCGGCTGGATCGCGGGGAGGCGGTCCTGTTGCGTGTGAACAGCACCGGTTATTTGGGTGGGAACGATTATTTCAATTTCACGTCCATGATGATTCCATACCGGGAATTTCTGGAGCGTGAACCCCGCGCGGACGATCTTCTTGTCCGGCGGATCAATCGCCGATCCGAGCCGCTAAAGCTGCTCAACGTCTACATCCGTATGCTTGAAAGCGGGAAATTTCCCTCGGACGATTTCTCCCTTGCAACGGCCCGCTCGCACATCATCGATCTGGCTGCATTGAGTTTCTTGTCCCCTACCGCCCTCGGCGAAAGCAAGGAAGGCGCCGTACTCGCCGCTCGTGCCTCCGCTGTGAAGGAGTACATCGAACTCCATTTTCGAAATCCTGACTTGAACGTCGCTTCGGTGGCGGAAGCCTTCGCTATATCGCCCCGGTATCTGCAGAAGATCCTGCAATGTGCGGGGCTGTCGTTCGCATCGCATGTCAATGAACTGCGCCTGCAATATGCATTGCAGATTCTGCTCCAGCGCGGCCATGCCTTCCGGGTATCGGATGCCGCCCTGGCATCCGGCTTTTCCGACATTTCCCATTTCAACCGGCTTTTCCGCGCCCGTTTCGGCGAAACGCCCACCGCCATGCGGAGCGGGGGCAAACGCACACCTCTTATATAGTCATCGCTGCGGCGGTCTCCGTAAGCCCGCATTAACGCCGCTCGCCTAGTTTCGGGGAACCGGTACCCGGAAAGTTAATCGCGAGTTAATGCGGCCATGCGTGAGTTGAGTAAGGCGCGGTTCTGGAGCGCCGTGCGTAGTGCGCCCTCGCTGGGCCGCGTATGGCATTGGCTCGTCTGGCTGCTCGCTTTCGGCATTTCGATTTCCGCCGCTTCGGGCGCGCGCGCCGAGCAGGCATTCGTGCGCGCGGATGTTTCCGCCAGCACCGCCAACGGCTACGGCCGTCTCGTGTTCGTCTTCAATGAAGAAGTGAAGCCGGACGCGCAGGTCGCCAACGGCATTCTTGTCATCCAGTTCAGGAAGCCGGTCGAGGTGGCACTCGACCAGATGGAGCAGAAGCTTCCCGGCTATGTGCAGTCCGCGCGCCGCGATCCGGACGGCAACGCGGTGCGTTTCTCCCTGTCGCGAAAGGTCACCGCGAATGTCATGGAAGCGGGCGAGCGGCTTTACGTCGATCTCCTGCCGGACGGCTGGCAGGGACTTCCGCCAGGCCTGCCGCAGGAAGTGGTCGACGACCTCGCGCGCCGCGCGCGCGACGCCGAGCGCCGGCTGAAAACAAAACCCGTGCATGCGGCGGAAGCACCGGCAGCACCGGTGAAGCTCCGCATGTCGTCGGCTCCGACCTTCACGCGCTTTGCCTTCGACCTGCCGGTGCCGATGAGCGTCGAGCAGCAGCGCGACGGACAGGAGCTGCGCGTGCGTTTCGGCGCGCCGGTAAAGCTCGATCTCGGCGAGGCAAAATCGCAACTGCCGAACGGCGTGCTCAATCTCGACGTGGAATTCGAGAACGCAGAAACCAGTGCGGTGCTGGTGCTCGCTCCGAACACGAAAGTGCGCGACTTCCGCGAGGGCAATACTTTCCTCGTTGACATCACGCCGCCGCCCGCTGGCCGCATGCCGAAGACCCTCGATCAGCTTGTCGTCGAGACCGAGCGCAGGGCGAAACTGCGCGAGGAAACTTCCGGGGAAGCGCAGACACCTGCTCCCGCCGTTGCGGTCGCGCCACCAACGCCGATGCAGGCTCCGGTCATTATGCCCGCACCCGCCGTTGCGGCGCCGCAGGAACAGAAGCCGGAAGTCGCCGAAGCCGAGCCGGTAACTCCCGCTGAGGAAATCCTGATCCCGGCCGTCTCACGCCAGTCGAACCGTTTTTCCATTTCGTTTCCGTTCGAGGAGCCCGTCAACGGTGCGGTGTTCCGCCGGAGCGATGTGCTCTGGATCGTTTTCGACACCAACCGTCCCATCGACGCCGAACCGATCAAGGACGATCCGACGCGCTCCGTCGCCGGTGCCGAATACACCCGTACCGAAAAGGGCGGCGTGCTGCGGATCCGCCTGACCCGCGCGCGGCTGCCGAGCGTCGAGCGCGAAGGAAACACATGGACCGTCATTCTCGGTGACGGCGCCAACGCGCCGAGCCAGCCGCTGCCGCTGCGCCGTGCGGCGAACGAGGAGCGCGCCGCCGTACTGATCCCGCTCGAAAAGCCGGGGCAGGTACATCGCCTGCGGGATCCTGACATCGGCGACGAAGTGATCGCCGTAACCGCCGACATGCCGGTGCGCGGCATCCTGCGCGGCCAGAACTTCGTCGAATTCCGCGCACTCGCCTCGATCCATGGACTTGCGATCATCCCGCTCGCCGACGACCTTCAGGTCGCGCTTGGCGGCGATGGCGCCACGCTCAAGCGTCCGAAGGGGCTTGTGGTTTCAGAACTGCCGAATGCGCCGCCGCCCCCGAAGAAGGTCGTCAAGCGCACCGACACGCCGATCCACGAGGACATCTGGCAGGCGGAACGCGACGCGAAATTCGCCGATCGCGAAGCCGATCTCGTCCGCACGGTCGCGATGAGCCCGGCCGGCCAGAAGGTGGATGCGCGGCTGATGCTCGCCCGCTTCTATCTCGCCAACGGTTTCGCCGCCGAAGCGAAGGGCGCGCTCGATGCGGGTTCGCGCGATGACGCCCAGATCACCAATCATTCGCTCTATTATCTGTTGCACGGCATGGCCGAACTCGATTTCGGCCGTCCTGATGTCGCGCTGCGCGAATTCGGCAACCAGTTGCTGACCAACTCGCCGCCCGCCGCTGTGCTGCGCGTGATCGCGAATGCGCAGCTCGCGCGCTGGCCGCAGGCGCGCGACGCGATGCGCGCGGGCATGACGTCGCTCAACGACATTCCGCTCGTCTATCAGCACCAGGTGCTGATGGCGGCGTTGCGGGCATCGGTCGAGGTGCGCGATTTTGTCGAGGCAAGCCGGCTGCTGCACGAACTGGAAAGTTTCGAGACGCCACAGGCTGCGAAACCCATGCTCGGCGTGCTGATGGCGCGCGTCGCCGAAGGGGTTGGCCATTTCGAACGCGCCCTCGGCATTTACAACACCATCGCAGAGATGGAGCAGGGGGCCGCATCCGCCGAAGCGCGCTTCCGCCTGATCGCGATGAAGGTTGCGCGCGGCGAACTCGACCGGCCCAAGGCGATCGACCGGCTGGAAGTGCTGGCGATGAGCTGGCGCGGCGACCGCGTGGAAAACGAAGTGCAGCGGCTGCTCGGCCAGCTTTATGTGGGCGAGGCGCGCTACCGCGAGGGCTTCCGCACGCTCGATGCGGCGCTGCTCGCCAATGCGTCGTCCGACATCACGGAATCCTTCCAGACCGAAATGGCGGCGGTGTTCGAGGATCTCTATCTCACCGGCAAGGCGGACGTGCTGCCCGCCGTCGATGCGCTGGCACTTTACTACGACTTCTCCAAACTCACGCCGATCGGCCGCCGCGGCGACGAACTGATCCGCCGCCTCGCGGATCGTCTGGTGGGCGTCGACCTGCTCGACCAGGCCGCCGAGCTTCTCGACCACCAGGTGCAGTACCGCCTTTCCGGTGCCGCCAAGGCGCAGGTCGCGGTCCGGCTCGCGATCATCCATCTGATGAACAAGAAGCCCGCCGAAGCGGTGCGCGTGATGGTCGCGACCCGCATGCCGGAACTGCCGAACGATGTGCGCGAGCAGCGCCTGCTGATCGAGGCGCGCGCGCTTTCGGAAACCGGACGCCACGAAACCGCACTCGAACTTCTCGCCAACATGCGCGGCATCGAAACGGATCGTTTGCGCGCGGACATCCACTGGGCGGCGAAGGACTGGCGTGCCGCGGGCGAGAGCATCGAGAAAATTCTCGGCGAACGCTGGAAGCGCGAAGATACGCTCGACGAGGGCGAGCGGCACGACGTGCTGCGCGCGGGCCTCGCCTATGCGCTCGCGGACGAACTGATCGGCCTGCGCCGGCTCAACGAAAAATTCCTGCCGAAAATGCCGGAGAAGGCGCCGGAGCGCGCGGTGCTTTCCGTGCTCACCGGACCGGAGGGTGCTTCGGCGAAAACGCTGGCCGAGGCGTCGAAGGCGCTCTCGTCCTTCGACAGCCTCGGCACCTTCCTGCGCGTTTATCGCGCGCGCTATCCGGATCGGGCACTGCCGCCGGATCCCACGCCGACCAGCGCCTTCAACAAGAAGAAGCAGGCGAGCCGCTGAACTATCCGCCTGCCGCCTTGATGTTGTTCTCCTTCACGACCTGACCCCAGAGGCTCACCTGCTTCGTGAAGAAGCTGTTGAACTCCTTGCTGTCGCCGAGGATCAGCGTCATCTGCTGCGTGTCACGCAGGCGGGCAGCGGTGGCGGGTTCGCTCAGGATTTCCTTCACCGTCTTTGCGGTGCTGTCGATCACGGGCTGCGGCGTGCCTCTCGGCGCGAACACGCCCCACCAGGCGAGCGTCTCGAAATCCGGGAAACCGGCTTCGATCGCGGTCTGGGTTTCC
>VFQR01002389.1_pt1 | contig 12065 bp, 8 predicted proteins | sample 3512321 | NCBI WGS metagenome assembly VFQR01 (sample SAMN10412374, study PRJNA504923) | tailings metagenome | isolation source: Relicate 3 Philex TSF1 revegetated site | place: Philippines: Tuba, Benguet | collected 2017-08-29
GGATCGCGCGAGACGAACGCTCTGTTCATGTCGGACATCAACTACGATTCCATCGACCAGATCGTCAGGACCAGCAAGCGTCACCAGAACGAGCATCGCCTGCGCTGGGACGTATTCAAGGTTCCGCACCACTGCTCTTACCTGTCGATCGGACCGGACAAGGGCGAGGACGAAACCAAGCCCACCGAGCACGTGAAGTGGCTGTGTGAAACACAGGGCCAAACCCGCTGCACGATGATGTCCACCAGCGAGCCCATCCCGGTGAAAGGCAGCGAGGAGGACAAGGACTTTCAGCCCCCGCATCGTGAAGCGGCCAACTACTACAAGCGGGTCGCGAACATGAAGGACGGCGCCTTCAAGGTCACGATGGACCTGCCGTCGTCGAGCAAGCCCAAGCCGTCGACCATCGAGATCACCGAACGCGGCGCCACGCTGCTGCTGGCGTCGGCGACGGTCGGCGCGGCGAGCGTGGTCTCGACGCCGGCCAGAGCGGGGTGACAAGCCTCCATGACCCTGCACCAGTGGTGGACGGATTTCGGCACGGAGGCTTCTAAGGCGGAACTGACGCCAGCTCTTGGAAAAGAACTGGCGTCTCTCGCTGCGTCCGGCGCGCTGGCTGGCATATCGCTGATCGGGCTCCGGCAATCATCCGAGTTGCGCTACGCCGCCGTCGCCCTTGAAGTGGACGTTGAGCGTCCGCAGGATTTGGCGCACCCGATCAGGGCCGTCGAGCCGATCGCCGTCGCTGTCCCGTTCGACGACGGCCAACCCAGCGTTCTTTCGCTGCGGGACGATTTCCCCGACACCATGCACCAGAACGGCTCCGTCCCTGGAGGGCCGCGCTGCTTGTGCATCGATGATCGGCCGTGGGCGGAGGCCCGGCTGACATCGTCCGCAAACGATATTGCGCGCCGAATCCAGCTCTGGCTCGCCAAGGCGGCGCGCGGCGAACTGCACGATCCGGCGCAGCCGCCCGATCCGCTTTTCTTCACGTCGCAGTTGGGACTTGTACTGCCTGCTTCGGTCCTTGCTGACGCGAAAGAGCCGGTCGAGCTCGCCGGCCTCGTCCGCGAGGACAATCAGAATCTTATTATATCGCGACCGGCTAGTCCGTCCGATCGTCAGCCTCCCGCCTTCACCGTGCTGGCGTATCACGCGCGACCGCAAACCATGACGCGCCTACGGCACGCACCGGAGACGCTTGCCGCTCTCGCCGAAGAATTGGGTGGATGCGGCATTCGCCTGCTCGACGATCTCAAGAACCGCCTCAAGACATGGGCCGGCCTCGAACGTTCCGACGTCCGGCGTCTCGCCTCTCGACTCGCGATCGTCGTCGCATTCCCGGTCGCCAAAGGGCAGCGCCATAGCGTCAACGATGTTCGCGCCTTCCTGAGCTTCGACACCGCCGGCGAAATCGGCGTTGCGCTCGGCGTCCTGCACGCAAACAACAGCGCGGTCGGCGACGTGCGCGCATACATGACGGCTATTCCCGAGGCCGCGCCCAGCGCGCAGCCCTTGCGTGTCGAACCGGCGCAGGCGCATTTTTCGCTCAACCGCGAGCTTGCCGCCACCATCGCCGGAAATGCCGCTCCTGAACGCCGCCGCGCGGTGATCATCGGCGCGGGCTCCCTGGGGTCCCAATTGGCGGTCGACCTGGCTCGCGAAGGCGCATTCGCGTGGACAGTTATCGACGACGATTATCTGCTGCCGCATAACCTCGTGCGCCACGCCTTATTCGCGGGCGATGTCGGCGCGCCGAAAGCGGACGCTCTTGCCACCAGGCTGGCAGGTCTGCTTGGCGAGCCGGTAGGGGCGATCCGCTGCAACGCGCTCACGCCTGGAATCGAACATAAGGAGCGATTCAGTCAGGCCATCACCGAGGCCGAGGTCATTATCGATGCTTCCGCCTCGGTCGCCGTTTCCCGCGCTCTGTCCGAACTGAACGACGCGAAGGCGCGGCGCGTCTGCGCCTTCTTCAATCCCTCAGGCACGTCCGTCGTCGTCCTGGCCGAGAATAGCGACCGCTCGCTCACGCTGAGCGATCTGGAGGCGCAATATCATCGCCTTGCCCTCACGGACGGCGGGTTGACCGATCATCTTACACCGGCCGCTCCCGGCGTTCGCTACACGGGTTCGTGCCGCGCGCTGACCAACCGCATTCCCGCCAGCAACGCGGCGATACTGAGCGGGCTGGCTGCCAAAGGCGTGACGTCCGCGCTGGCTAGCGACGCTGCGACCATCACCGTCTGGACGCTTTCGCCCGAGGGCGAAGTACGGCGAGCGCAACGCCACGGCCACAGCGTCACGCGCCTTGGTCTTGGCGAGTGGACGATCGTCTACGATGCCGGATTGCTCGACGACCTCGCCTCGATGCGTCAGGCGAAGCTCCCGAATGAAACGGGCGGCGTCCTTCTCGGCATCGCCGACATGAGCCGCAAGTCCGTCCACATCGCGCACGCACTGCCTGCGCCCGAAGACAGCCGCGCTTCCCCGACAGGATTTGAACGAGGCGTCGTCAACCTCGCCGAACAGGTCGGCGAGGCCGTTGCCGGCACCATGCATCAGCTCCGGTATGTCGGCGAATGGCACTCCCACCCCGACCGCGCCTCGCCGAGGCCAAGCGGAACCGATCTCGTTCAGTTGATCTGGCTGGCGCAAGAACTCGAAAACGAAGGATTACCTGGGCTTATGGCGATTGCCGCTGAGGATGGCCGCTTCACCTTTGCGGTAAGCCGCCTCGCGCAATACCTCGGAGACGGCGCGTCATGACGAGGGCGGACGATCCGCGTCCGTCGGACAAGCCGGCGACCCGCAGCGATCTTCAAGGCCTCTTTGAAGCGCATTCCAACCGCAGTGATTTTCTCACTGCCGGCAAGGTCGAGGATGTGATCGGGCTCTGCCTGTCCGGCGGCGGTTATCGCGCTATGCTATATCACGCTGGCGCACTGACGCGCTTGAACGAACTAGGATTCCTGCCGCGCATTCGCGAGATCGCCAGCGTGTCCGGGGGCTCCATCGCCGCCGGCGTTTTGGGCTGCGCATGGTCAAGGCTAGCGTTCGACTCCGCGGGCCGCGCAACCAATTTTACCGCGCTTGTCGTCGCGCCGCTCACGCGCTTCGCGACGGTCGGCGTGGATGTGAAGGCGATCCTCATGGGGATTTTGCCTGGACTCACGCCCGCGGGACAAGTCGCCAAAGCCTATGACCGGTATCTCTTCCGCGGGGCTACGCTTCAGGACCTTCCCGACGCGCCTCGTTTCACCTTCATGGCGACGAATCTCCAAACGGGTAGTGGATGGCGCTTTGCGAAAGACTACGCCGCGGACCATCGCGTTGGTCGCATCGACAGGCCGCGCCTCACTCTATCGCAAGTCATCGCCGCGTCATCGGCGTTTCCACCGTTCCTCTCCCCGGTTCATCTCCACTTCGAGCCCGGCATCGTCTCCCCGATGTCCGGCGCGGATCTTCACAAGGAGCCCTTCACCCAACACGCAGTACTCACCGACGGCGGCGTTTACGACAATCTAGGGTTAGAGCGCGTTTGGCGGCGTTGCCGCACGGTACTTGTCAGCAATGGGGGCGCGACCACTCCCGAAGTCGGATTTCCAACGCGGCGCTGGTTCGGGCAGACATACCGGGTTCTGAGCATCGTGCAGCAGCAATCTGAAAGCGCGCGCAAACGGCTTCTGTTCGGCATCCACAACCTCAAGCAGCGCAACGTGGCGTTCTGGAGTATCGAAACGCCTATCCAAGCGTATGGATTGGATGATGCGATCGAGCTTACGGAGGTCATGACCGCACAGGCGGCCAAAATTCGGACAAGGCTCAATCCGTTTTCTTCATCGGAAATTCGGTTGCTCCTGAAGGTCGGATACGCCGGCGCAGACGCTTCGCTGCGTTCAGGCGGTTTGGCAACGAACACGCCTCCCGCAGACGCATCTTGCTTTGAGGTTTGACTGCCGCCGGCCCTTTCTGACGGGGAGAAAGGTCACCCAATGATCCCGTGAAGCCTGCAAGTCAGACGCTTTGGCAAAGAGGCGGCAGCGGCCGGCATAGATGGCAAGACGCTCATGAGCGGTAGCCGGGCGGATCAACGCCTTGCCAACGACCGTTAGTGTGAATTCAGACTTTCACACTGACAGGCCGGTGGAATGGCCGCTAATGAGCCCATAGCCGACGTCGAGCGCGGCTGCATTTGGGCGTTTCAGCTCTTCCTGGGCAAACTGAACACCTCAGGCTGCATCTCGAAGCGGGCAACTTTTCATCGTCGCGCAGCAACCCGATCCAGCAGCTCTCTCGGAGGCGTGATGTCTGCTCGGAACAAATGATCCCGTTTTGCAAGCAAGGATGTTTCGTGTCTTGGCCTACGCCGAAGCGCGCAAAGCAATGTCGAAACCAGTGAAGAGGATCGAGCAGATTCCGTACGACAGGACTGGGGCCTCAATGCGTTGGCTGTGAACCGCCCCGAGTTTTCTAGACGCCCTCGGCTCGCGCTTTGTGTTCCCGTTCGAACTCGACGGGCGACAGCATCTCGTTTCGTGCGTGCTTGCGGGTCGGGTTATAGAACATCTCAATGTAGTCGAACACGTCGGCTCGCGCCTCAGCCCTCGTTCGGTAGACCTTGCGTCGGATCCGCTCGCGCTTGAGCAGGTTGAAGAAGCTCTCGGCCAACGCCTTGCCCAACCAAGGTCGCGCACGCGGGTGCCGTCTGGCGGTTGTTCGTCGTATAAGGCGCAAGGGCGACTTGATTTTCATTTCCACGAGGAGGTCATGTCGGGAGAGGCAAAATGGGTTGAGCTGGTTATGTTGATATCATGCGGTAAAGCTACAGGACGCGTTGCCTTCAAAATTGGTTGACGTGCCCAAATAAGAAGTCCGACCATCGAGACCTGAATGCAAACGGATGGGGCAGCGCCCCCAACGATAGGTTCACTGTTTTGACCCTTGAAGGCGCGATGAAAAGCCCTCAGTAGGCGGTCTCCACGTGCTTCGGATCTGTATTCTGGAAAGCGGCCGGGAGAACCTATGTTAAACGTCGCTGCAACAATTGGAAACACGATCGCAACGTATGGACACTTGAAGTGCCCTATGATGTAACTCTCTTACTTCGGACCAAGATTCTGTGAGCGAACCTCATATCCTGCTGGTCGATGACGACGCTGAGATCCGTCAATTGACGTCAAAGTATCTCCGGCAGTCCGGCTTCAAGGTCACCGCAGCTCGCGACGGCCGCGAGATGCGGGAAATTATCAGCAGTACTCAAGTGGACCTCGTAGTCCTGGATCTCATGCTTCCAGGAACCAGCGGTTTGGACTTGTGCCGGGAACTTCGAGCCTCTTCCTCGATACCGATCGTGATATTGACCGCCCGGGGGGAGGAAACTGATCGCATTGTGGGGCTGGAACTCGGCGCCGACGACTATATGGGCAAGCCGTGCAGCTCCCGGGAGCTTGCTGCCAGGATCCGCGCGGTCCTTCGCAGGACGATCTCAGAGCCCGCCCGCGACCATGAGAAATGGCTGTTCTGCTTTGACGGATGGGTGCTTGATACAAGAAGACGCGAGCTGAAGGACAACCGGGGGGTTGCCATTGACCTCTCTTCAAGCGAGTACGATCTCATGCTGGCGTTCTGCGAGGGGCCCCAGCGCGTTCTGACCCGGGAACACCTTCTGGATGTGGCCAGGAATCGTGTTGCAACGGGTGACGACCGGTCAATCGATGTTCAAATCAGCCGTCTTCGCCGCAAACTTACATCATGTCCTGGTAGTGACGATATGATCAAAACGATACGAGGCGCCGGATATCTATTTTCACCACGGGTTACGAGATCTTGAGAGGGACATTCGATTCCTTAATCGGCCGGATTGTTCTTATCATTTCGCTCGGGATCGTATCTGTCCAGTTTTCGAGTCAATTGATATACGAAACAACGCTCTTTAGCGAGGCTGCGATTGCTAACCAGGAGAGACTTGCCGAACGAATTGTGTCGCTTCATCAGACGCTGATCCACATTCCGTCGGAATCACGGGACAGAACAGCTCACGAGCAATCGAGCGGAGCTTTGGAGGCCCATTGGGGGCCAAGGCCACGCGTGGTCTCACCTCTCTGGAGCGATTGGCAAATACTTAGAAGCCGGCTTCTTGAAAGCTTGCGTCTACCCAACCCAGAGGATGTGATCGTTGGCCTGGAATCCGCGTCGTCCGCTCCTCTACATGTAGCTGCGGTCTCAATACGCCTTCCAGACCAAACTTGGCTTAATATTGGGATTCTTGCGCCGCACTATCACCCACCGCGTTCATGGCTTGCTCTTCTGACGACGAGCCTAGTAGCCATCGCAATTCTCCTCGTTTCGATCCTTCTCGTGCGCCGGTTTACCCGTCCGCTTGAACGCATCGCCGAGGCGGCCCGCGTCTTCCACATGTCGTCAGCGCCGGTTGAAGTTGATGAAGAGGGGCCACTCGAAACTCGTACTCTGGCTGTTGCCTTCAATGACATGCAGAAGCGCGTACAGATGCAGATCAACGCTCGAACACACGCACTTGCGGCGGTGTCGCATGACCTAAGAACCCCGCTGAGCAGGGCGAGGTTGCGGGCCGAAGAAATCGATGATCCGATGCTTCAGGCGTCATTTGAGCATGATTTCGCTGAAATGGATCTTATGATCGAGGCCACTCTTAATTACTTGAAGGGTGCACGGGCGAGCGAAGAGGTTCAACCCGTAGAACTGACGGCACTCGTCAATTCAATCGTCGATGAGGCTAGCGACGTTGGGCATGACGTTAAGCTAATCTCACCACAAACAGCCGTGGTTCACGGAAGACGTCTTGCCCTGAAAAGGGCTCTCTCAAACCTGCTGCAGAATGCCATCAAGTATGGGCGTGAGGTGGAGCTGGTCCTTTCAGCCGATAAAGCCTTTGCGAGAATCATCATCGGTGACCGGGGTCCGGGCGTCCCTGAGAAGGATATCAATACGCTTTGCGAGCCATTTGTCCGTCTCGACGAGTCCAGAAACAGCGAAACAGGCGGGTTTGGCTTGGGACTGACGATTGCAAACGAAATCATACAGGGCCATGGCGGCAATCTCGAGTTGCGCAACCGCGATGGCGGCGGCTTTGAGGCCATAGTCACTCTGCCGCACACATTCCAAGCTGCAATATTTCGTAACACAACAGCAAAGCAAGGATAGGTGGGATCAGGCATTGATGCCGGTGTCGCTTCGCAGTGTAACATGAGCTGAACATCGGTGCTCATTGGTCGCGAGGCAGCCCTTGGTCCTACCCGTGAGAACGTGAATGATGCTGAACCGACGTCTTGCTGCTACCCTCCTTCTCGTGTCCGCACCGTTGACGGCCTTGGCCAGCGCTCCAGAGCGAGGCCCCAACGGGGGCTGGAAAGTCGACGCGGGCCCCCGGCATCACGTTGAAGTGGTTTTTGATGGGTCTACGACGATCAATGTTTATGTCAGCGATGGCAACTCGCGTCCCATTCCGTCCGCGGGCATTTCGGGTACCGCGACCATCGTTGTGAACGGGACGACCCATCGGGTTCCGCTGACTGCGGCTGAGGGATCGCGCTTGACGGGTACTGCTACAGTCGCAATCCCCGCCGGTACAAAGGGCGCGGTGCAACTGCAGATCCCGGGTGCAGGATCAGTACGCGCAGTGCTTTGAGCCCGTTGTACTGGACGCGGGCGTTGCACACGCCTGCGTCACCTCTCGCAAGGCTTGTCATGGTGAAAGTTGTACTTCGCTTCGCAGCGGCGGGCGCGCTTGCGCTTGCTCTCTCTGGATGCGTGACCAGAGATCAATCTGTTGTGTCCGCCGTGTCGTTGCCGGATCGTTGGAGCAATGGACAAACCGCCCGTCAACATTCCGCTGACCTCGCTACTTGGTGGCGGCGCTATCGGGATGCCGACATCGATCGTCTTGTCGGGCGGGCACTCGCAGGGAACCCGACGCTTGACGAGGCGCGGGAGCGCGTCTTTGCCGCACGAGCATTGGCGAGAGCCCAAGGCGCACAGAGATTACCGAGCGTCGACGGAACCGCCAGTGCAAACTTGCAGTCGCGTCTTTCTGGGCTAACCCAAGGGCTCAATGCCGCAGGGGAAGATTTCTTCGGCGAGGGACCGCGCAGCACTGTCGGAACATTTCAGGCGGGTTTTGACGCGCGTTGGGAGCTCGACTTTTTCGGCCGCGTCAGAAACTCGGCACTCGCGGCCGAGTACGCCGCTCTTGTGGCAACCGAAGAGGCTCGGGACGCGCGATTTATTCTTATCGCCGAGGTCTTACGGACGTACCTGGAACTGCGGAGCGCGCAGGCGCGACGTGCCGTTATCCATCGGGAAATCAGTGCGCGCCGGTCTCTTGTAGATTCACTCCGCAGCCAGCAGACCGCCGGAACCTCAAGCGAGTTCGATGTTCAACGCGTCCGATCGACCTATGAGGCTGCGCGCGCCCGGGCGCCCGCTTCAGAGCTCGCGGTACGCATTGCGCTTCAGCGCTTGGCAACGCTCACGGGTGTTGCCCGCCCCGAGGAGGCTCTGTTGGCGCGCGCTCGTGGGGTCAGGATCCTTGCCACACCGGTCGGTCCGGTGCCTGCTGTCATTCTACGCTGGCGCGCGGACATTCGCAGGGCGGAGCTAGTCATCGCCCAAAGAGCAACCGAGGCGAATGTCGCCGAGGCCGACCTTTATCCCCGCTTTATCCTCGCAGGGACTTTGGACATCGCAGGCAACCTTATCGGCAAGCCGCTTCTCGGTACATCTGTTACATTTGCAGGTGGTCCGGCCGTATCCATACCTCTCGTCGATTGGGGCATGCGTCTCCATGTTCTACGAGCCCGAGAAGCCCAATGGCGTGAGTCTATTGCGGCATATCGGGCGGCGGTGCTGCGAGGCGTGGAAGATATCGAGATTGCGCTGGCCACGATTCGAACCGCGCGCAGCCGGCTTGAGCGTCAGACCACCGCAGTCGCTGCCGCCCGGCGAGCCCTCGAACTTGCGGAACGGCAGTATCGGGGTGGGCTGACGGGACTGACGGAACGTCTGCAATCCGAAACGGACCTCCGGCAGGCGGAACTTGATCTTGCCGACGCGCAGGAGGGCGCCGCGCTGGCGTCCGTCGCGCTCTACAAGGCTTTGGGTACCCCGCCGGAGCGGGAACAGCCCACCGTCATACTGTCCGCTTCTCCGCCGTTTCAATCACGAGTGGTGCCGGTGGAATGACACGCTCACGAAGAATCTAGCTATGACGGGATCGATCACATGAGAGCTCTCGCAACAGGAGCCATTGCGCTTCTAAGTGGTATCGCCGTCAGTGCGACGTTTCCCCAAGTTCCTGACAAGGCGCGTGCATATCTGGCCTTTGCGGGAGGAGCGTTCGGGGGGGTGACGCCGACACCCGTTGCCGCTCCTGCACACGGGGAGGAGCGACCGCAGGAAGGCGTGCTTGCGATTTCCGCTGAGCGGATAGCCACCGCCAAGATCGAAGTAGCGGAGGTTCAGGGCGGGGCACTGGCTCGCAAGCTGACCCTTCCCGGAACAATCGTTCCTGATCGCAACAACATTCGTCGCGTCGCTGCTCGCATTGTTGGAACAGTAACCGAGCTACGGAAAGGCTTGGGTGATGAGGTTGCAACAGGCGAACTACTCGCTGTGGTAGACAGCCGTGAGGTCGCTGAAGCACGAAGTGACTACGTTGCGGCTAAGGTCAACTTCGGCTTGCAGAGAACCCTCTTCGAACGAGAGGAAATTCTCTGGAGAAGCAGAATCCAGGCTGAACAGCAGTATCTGCGGGCCAAGAACGCTTTTGCCGAGGCGCAGGTACGCGTCCACCTCAGTCGGCAAAAGCTGATAGCGCTTGGCATAAGCAGTGACGAAATTGCTCGAATGTCCGCCGCGCCGGAGGCCATGAATGGACTTCAGCGCTACGAGATCCGGTCGCCAGGCGTCGGTCGCGTCGTGGAGCGCATGGTCGATCTTGGCACCCCGGTTGGTGGTGAAGGCCAAGCAAAAGAGCTGTTCTCCATCATCGACCTGAGTTCCGTGTGGGTTGAGCTTGCTGTGTCTTCCGTAGACATCGCCCAAATCCGCGAGGGAAATCGCGTTGTGGTGACAATGGGGGGGAGCGATCTGCGGGCCGAGGGCAGGATCGTCTTTATAAGCCCGGTCTACAACCCAGAGACCCGGTCCGCCCGCGTCTATGCGGCGATTGTCAACGAGGATTTTCGCTGGAGACCGGGTTCCTTCGTTAGTGCCGATGTCGAAACTGAGCGCGTCGAGGTCGAAATGCGGGTTCCGCGGTCAGCCTTGCAAACAATTGAAGGCGCGACTGTTGTTTTTGTTCGAACCGATAGTGGGTTCGAGCGGCGCAAAGTCGTCCTCGGCAAGCAGGACGAAGCTTTCGTAGAAGTCGCTTTTGGCGTTGACCTCGGCGAGCAGATCGCGGTGTCGAACACGTTTCTTCTAAAAGCCGAACTCGGGAAATCCGAAGCCGAGCACTCTCACTAGGCACTAGCCATCATGATTGCGCGCGTCCTCTCGTTCTCAGTTCATCAGCGATGGCTGGTGGTTTTCGTCACACTCACGGTTGTTGCGCTTGGCGTCTTCTCGCTGACACGACTGCCGATCGATGCCGTCCCCGACATCACCAACAAGCAGGTACAGATCAACTCAGTCGCGCCTGCGCTCTCGCCGGTCGACGTGGAACGGCAGGTCACATTTCCAATTGAAACCGCTTTGGCGGGTATTCCGGGCCTCGAGTACACCCGGTCGCTTTCGCGCAACGGGTTCTCCCAGGTCACCGCCGTGTTCACTGAGCGAACTGACATCTATTTCGCTCGTCAACAGGTGGCAGAGCGCCTTTCCGATGCCCAGCGAAGCCTGCCCGTCGGTGTGAGACCGCAAATGGGGCCGATCTCGTCAGGCCTCGGCGAAATTTACATGTGGTCCGTCCACTACAAAACTCGCACCGAGCAATCGCCGGTGCGTCGTGGAGAGGCTGGTTGGCAAAGAGATGGAAGCTATCTGACCCCCGAGGGCCAGGTGCTCCGCACCGAACTTGAACGCGCGGCCTACTTGCGGACGATCCAGGACTGGATCATCCGGCCCCAACTTCGCACCGTCCCCGGAGTAGCTGGGATCGACACGATTGGAGGTTATGAGAAGCAGTATGTCGTCCAGCCCGATCCAGCGAAGCTTATTGGATACAATCTGTCCTTCGCGGATGTTGCCGAAGCACTTGAATCGAACAATCTCAATCGCGGCGCAGGCTACATCGAGCGCAACGGCGAGGGTTACAGCGTTCGTATCAACGGGCGCTTGGATTCGGTCGATCTGATCACGGGCATCGTGATCAAGACGCGGGAAAGTACGCCCATCCGCATCTCCGATGTGGCGACCGTTTCGATTGGGCGCGAGCTTCGAACCGGAAGTGGTAGCGAGAATGGCGCCGAGGCAGTCATCGGCACCGCCATGATGCTGATCGGCGAAAACAGTCGTACCGTGGCTGCCGCTGTAGATGCAAAAATGCGTCAGATCAATCGGTCATTGCCGCCCGGTATTGAGGTGAAACCAGTTCTCAACCGCATGGTTCTCGTTGATGCGACCATTGCGACGGTGGCGAAAAATCTTACCGAAGGGGCACTACTCGTCGTACTGGTTCTGTTTCTCATGCTGGGGAACATCAGGGCGGCGTTGATCACGGCGCTCGTGATTCCGATCGCCATGCTGATGACCATGACCGGCATGGTTCAGGGAAAAATCAGCGCCAATCTGATGAGCCTTGGCGCACTCGATTTCGGATTGATCGTCGACGGGGCGGTCATCATTGCAGAGAACACCCTGCGCCGACTTGCTGATAAGCAACACGAGCTTGGTCGACAAATAAACCTTGATGAGCGCCTCAAGACCATTATTGCGGCGTCCGAGGAAATGATCCGACCGTCGGTGTACGGTCAGGCCATCATTATCCTCGTCTACCTGCCGCTGCTAACCTTCTCGGGGGTGGAAGGAAAGATGTTCGAGCCGATGGCGCTGACCGTCATTCTCGCGCTGATCGCTGCGTTCAT
>VFQR01002391.1_pt1 | contig 12058 bp, 9 predicted proteins | sample 3512321 | NCBI WGS metagenome assembly VFQR01 (sample SAMN10412374, study PRJNA504923) | tailings metagenome | isolation source: Relicate 3 Philex TSF1 revegetated site | place: Philippines: Tuba, Benguet | collected 2017-08-29
GCGTAATTGAAGACGAAAAAATCATGATGACCGTGGCCGAGCAACTGAAAGAAATTTCGGAGCGGCTGGGTATCAAGGTTATCTATAAATCGTCGTTCCAGAAAGACAACCGCTCCGACCTGAGTTATTACATGGGGCCGGGATTAGACAAAGGCATCAAGATTCTGGCGAAGGTGAAAGAGGAGTTTGGGTTTCCGCTGCTGACCGACATTCACTACCCCGATCAGGCGGCACCCGTGGCCGACGTTGTCGATGTGCTGCAAATTCCGGCGTATCTGTGTATGCAGACAACACTCGTGGTGGCGGCTGCCCAAACGGGCCGGGTTGTCAACCTGAAACATGGGCAGTTTCTGGCTCCCGAAAACATGAAGCACCCGGTCAAGAAAATCGTGGATTCGGGTAATGAGCAGATTATTCTGACCGAGCGCGGTTACACCTTCGGCTACAACGACCTGGTGGTTGACCCGCGTGCGTTTTATCACATGCAAAGCACGGGCTACCCGGTGGTATTCGACGTAACGCACGCCATCCGCAAATACGGCATTCCATCGGCGAGCGCGAGTGGCGGGGCGCGGCAATACCTGCCCGTGCTGGCGCGGGCGGGCGTTGCGGCTGGCGTTGATGGGTTATTCATCGAAACACACACCTGCCCGTCAGAAGCCCTTTGCGACGCGGCCAGTCAGTTAGATATCACGCTGCTTGAAGAATTCCTAAAGCCGTTGCTCGAACTCCACGCCGTAACGCGCAAATACACGGCGCAGGGCGAGGTTCAGGTTCAGTTATAGTTTTTCTTATACCCTGTCAGAGCCTTTGGGCCACTGACAGGGTTTTGTTTGCATTGCCAGCCCACACCCGCTATTTTTGGATATCCAGCTTTTGACTCTACGTCTATGCCAAAATTTCTTTCGCTTGCCCTCTGCGTCGTGGTTAGCGCACTGATGTTTATGTGTGTTCGCGATTATCCGGCTACGGCACCCTACACGCGCCCGGTCGATACCAGCCCGCCATCGGGTGGATTGCCTCCGCAACAACAGCCGAACGCCCCGAAGCGATTATTTCTGCAAAACGATAAGATACGCGTAGGCATCGACCTGAACGCGGGCGGAGCCTTTACGTACCTGTCTGAAGCAGGCAGTACCGTAAACATGGTCAACAACAACGACCTCGGGCGGCAGTGGCAAACGTCTATTTACGCCGGCCCCGTGCCGTATAGCATAAATGGTAAGAATCCGGTGCCGCAATGGGTGGGTCTGGGCTGGAACCCGGTGCAAACGGGCGACGTACATAATAACCCCGCTCCCGTTATCAGCTATCAGCAAAGCCAGAACCTGCTGTACGTGAAGAACAGGCCGCTTATCTGGCCGCTGCTCAACGAACCCGCCGACTGCCTATTTGAGCACTGGGTTGAATTGCAGGATAACGTTATTCACGTGCGTTGCCGGATTGTGGTCGAGCGACGCGATACAACGCAATACGAAGCCCGTACGCAGGAAACGCCCTGTATTTACCTCAACGGCCCTTACTACCGGTTTGTAACGTACAACGGCAACCGGCCCTTCACCAACGACGCTACGGCTGAATTTACCGACCGCGACATGCTGCCGCGCTATGGCACCGAAAACTGGATTGCGCTGCTCAACGAACAGGGCCGGGGCGTTGGCCTGTACCGCGACAATCAGTATATGTTTACGTCGGCGGGTTTCGGCATTCCCAAGGTGGGCAACGAATACGACGTAAACAGCGGCTACGTCAACAACAACATGTTTCTGCTAATCGATCACAACGGCGTCTATGAATATGATTACTATGTAGTTGTCGGGAATCTGGCCGATATACGACAATTTGCCTACAGCCGTCCGCGCCCGGCTACCGGCCCAAACTACGTATTCGCCAACGACCGGCAGGGCTGGTATTATTACAACACCCGCGACACGGGCTGGCCCATCAAAAATGAACTGAATATCCGCTGGCAACGCAATAATACTGAACAGGCTCGTTTCCGGCTGATGGGGCCAATGGCCTTCTGGCGTGCTACCGACGTACCGAAATTGTACATACATGCCGCCTTCCAGACGAAAGCTACGCAGGCGAACCTCGTTTTCCGCAAACCCGGCGACCCCGACTTTTTAGACCAACCCAGCCGAACCGTAACGTTCCCCATCGTCGGCGATGGGCAGTACCGCGTTTATGAAGTGAACATGGCTGGGCAGAACGGCTGGGACGGCATTATCAACCAAATCTCCCTGACGGCTCCCGACGGACAGATACAATTTGAAAAGGGGTCAACCGTACGGATAAAAAGCATTACGATGACCCGCCCTAACGGGTAAGCTGCGACCATTAATTATCAAATGGCCGCAAACAAACCGCCGGATGTGGTGTTCTTACATACGGATTCACAAACTATCAGATCAACCGTTATGATTAAGAACGAAGAAATTGTAGAGGATTTAAACGACCTCGTTAAGATTAACAACGACCGGATTCAAGGCTATGAAAAAGCGGTGGAAGACACCGAAGACACACAGTTAGACGACCTGTTCCGGCATTATATCATTCAGAGTCAGAGTTTCCGCAGCCAACTGGCCGAACACATCGTACGCATCGACGGCACCGCCGTTACTGACGCTACCTCGACCGACCTGTCGAGCAAAGTACACCGCGCCTGGATCGACATCAAAGCTGCCCTGACCGGCAAAGACCGCGACGCGGTACTGAGTTCGGTTGAATTTGGCGAAAACGCAGCTATTGAAGCCTACAAAGACGCTATCGAGAAAGACCACATTCCGGCCTACATCAAAGAAGATTTGATGAAGCAACTTGGTCAGCTCGAAGAAGCGTATGAGAAAGTGAAGGCATTAAAAAAATAGTTTGACGTTTGATGTTCGAGGTTTGAAGTTGCTACGCATACTCTAATGCGCCAGCCAACTTTAAACCTCGAACATCAAACGTCAAACTACTTCGGCAGTGGCATATCGCGCAAATCTTCCTCTGTCAGTTTAATGGCCGCAGCCGCCGTATTTTCATCCAAGTGTTTTACCGACGACGTGCCGGGTATGAGCAGCATTACGGGTGATGCGGCCAACAGCCACGCCAGTGCAATCTGGTACTCGGTTGCGTTGCGCCGTTCGGCGACCCGGCGCAACGACTCAGCGGCCCCCAAATTACCCCCGCCGAGCGGATACCACGGAATAAACGCAATATTCTGTTCTTCGCAGTATTTCAGTACCGGATTCCATTTCTGCTGCCCGAAGCTATACATGTTCTGTACCGACGCCACCTCGAAGTATTGCTGCGCTTCCTGAATCTGCTCAACGCTTACTTCCGACAGGCCAATATGCTTAATTTTTCCCTGCTGCTGCGCTTCCTGCAAGAAACCGAGGTACTCTTCCGACGGCACTTTATCATCAAAGCGGTGTAGCTGATATAAGTCAATCTGCTCTACTTTCAGCCGCTTCAAACTTCCATTCAGGGCTTCTTCCAAATGCTTCCGGCTTCCATCGACCGGCCATTGGTTGGGACCGGTGCGCAGCAAGCCGCCTTTGGTGCCAATTACCAGCCCATCGGCGTAGGGGTGCAGGGCTTCAGCAATTAATTCTTCCGATACATACGGGCCATACGAATCTGCCGTGTCGATAAAGTTGATACCGAGGTCGAGACAGCGTTTCAGTACGCGGATGGCTTCGTCGTGGTCGCGGGGTGGGCCCCAGATGCCGTCGCCGGTGATACGCATGGCTCCGTAGCCCATTCGATTCACGGTCAGGTCATTACCGAGCGTTACGGTGCCCGATGCCACCGCAGGTTTATCTGTTTGAGTTTGCATGAGTTTGTTGGGTAGCTGTTAAAGAATGTTAAGCCCACAACCGGCGGGCCATTACAGGTATCTACACTAACAAATCACAAACTGTTTCACAAATGCACCGTATTTATTGTCTGGCCGCCCTCTTGAGTCTGGCTACCACTACCCACGCGCAAACATCCAACGACAAGCAAGAAGACCTGCTGGGGCAGGGAACCATCCACGTAGGCGTCAACGTCGGCGGGGGGTATGGTGGCTATTTGGGAGTAGTTAAGCGGGTAGTGCCGCGCTTCCAGTATTTTTTGAAAGATGGCTGGTCGGTATCCGTAGAAGGTCGTTCCGAAACCATCGGTTTACGCGCCCAATCCATCATTTCACCGGTTAACTACCTCGGCGCGGGCCTGTCGACCCGCTACTACTTTATCCGCGACCGGCGATTGGCTCTCTTTGGGCAGGCCGGCCTAACCTACGGCCAAAGCACCTTCCGCCGGTTTGACCCGCTGAACCCGTTCAGTTGGTCGGCCATGCAAAAAGAACACACCCGCACCTGGCAGGCGTCGCTGGGACTGGGTGTACATTATCGGCTCAGCAACCGCTGGTCGCTGGAAGGCGTAGCCGAACATACGCTAACCAATTTCATTGATTTCAATACAACAAATTACAGCCGCTGGCAGGGCAGTATCGGCCTGAATTACCGGCTGGGGCGGTAGCGCGTTTACCGCTTCTCGATGCCATCCAGTACGCGCCGGATTACGTTGGCGCGTTGCATGAACTCGAGTGATGTGGTAATGTCCTGGTCGTCGATAACCTGCTTGAACTGTTGCAGAAACTCAATATAAGCCGTTAGCGCGTCGGATACGTTGGCGCGGTTCTGGTCGAAGATGGGTGCCCACATTTGCGGGGAGCTTTTGGCAAGGCGCACGGTGCTGCTGAAGCCCGTGCTTGCCATGTCGAAAATGGCCTGTTCATCTTTTTCTTTTTCCAGCACCGTCAGGCCGAGGGCAAACGCGCTGATGTGGCTCAGGTGCGACACGTAGGCTAAGTGCAAATCATGTTCCTGCGGGGTCATGTAAAACAACTTCATGCCAATGTCGCGGAACAAACTTTCGGCTAATTTCAGGCTTTCAGCTCCGCTTTTTTCACGGTCGCAGATAATCAGGTTTTTGCCGGGCAACAACCCGAAAAGCCGCGCCGGGGCCGGAGTTTTCGGTGCCTGCCATCGGGTGAGCCGCCACAAACTGCGCCCGCTTCGGGTGCACGTCGGCCAGCCCGCAAATCTGCTCTTTAGTTGAACCTAAATCCAGGGCGGTGGCATCGGGCGGCAGCAAATCGAGCACGGTGGGCAGTTGTTGCAAGATTACGTTTACGGGTGTTGCCAACACCACGAGCGTACTTTGGGCCACAGCCTCTGCCAGCGGCAACACGTCGTCCACGATGCCTTTCGCCAATGCCAACTGCCCATTCACCGCCGACGCATCGACCCCCACAAACCGCATTTTTGGGTACTTCTCCCGCAGAGCCAGCGCATACGAGCCGCCCAGCAAACCAACGCCAATAATAGTAACTGTCATAGCGAAATTAGTCAGCCCGCAAAATAAGCCAACCGGCCCGGTATAATCACGTTGTTTGGTAACAAATCGGCAATCAGACGAACAAAAACGCTGATTAGCAGGTACTGTAGATGAAGGCTTTGCATGAGCAGGCCGCTCAATGATTATGCTTCAATACGATAAACTTTCGCTTAATATACCCGACACCACCAAGCCCCGCGTTGTAATTATCGGCGGTGGCTTCGGTGGTATGAACCTCGCCAAAAGCCTGCGTAATACCGAGGTGCAGGTGGTGCTGTTCGACAAACAGAACTATAACGGTTTCTGGCCGCTGCTGTATCAGGTTGCCACCGCCGGGCTGGAAGCCGACGCCATCGCCGAGCCGTTTCGCAAAATGTTTGACGGCCACGAAGACTTTCATTACCGCATGGTGCGCGTCAACAAAATCGATCCGGTTGCCAAAACCGTGACTACGCTCATCGGCGACTTGCACTACGATTATTTAGTGATTGCCAGCGGCTCGAAGTCGAATTTCTTTGGCAATAGAGACATCGAGAAATACGCTTTTCCGCTCAAAACCATTCCCGAAGCCCTCAATGTGAGGAGTCAGTTTTTGCAGTGTTTCGAGCAGGCCAGCATCACCCGCGACCCCGCCGAGCGGCAAAGTCTGCTCAACTTCGTGATTGCCGGAGCCGGGCCAACGGGCGTCGAAATGGCCGGGTCGCTGGCCGAAATGCGCCGACACGTACTACCCGCCGACTATCCGGGGCTGGACTTCAGCCAGATGAACATCTACATCGTGGAAGGTATGGGCAAGGTGCTACCGCCCATGTCGGACGAAGCCGGCCAGAAAGCCCAACGCTACCTCGAAGAACTGGGCGTTATTATTAAACTCAACACTTTTGTTGAATCGTATGACGGTCAGACCGTTACGTTCAAAGGTGGGGAGCAAATCAAGACGCAGACGCTGGTTTGGGGCGCGGGCGTAACGGGTGCCCTCATCGACGGTATTCCCGCCGAAGCCACCGAGCGGGGCCGGATTCTGGTCGATCCTATCAACCGTGTGCAGGGCCTGACCGACGTGTTCGCCATCGGCGATATTGCTTTCATGAAAACCGAAAAATGGCCGAAGGGACACCCCGGCGTGGCGCAACCGGCCATTCAGCAGGGTAAGCACTTAGCTAAAAATCTGCGTCGGTTGCTCAAAAACGAACCTACCGAACCGTTCGCGTATTTCGACAAAGGCTCGCTGGCGATTGTGGGCCGCAGCCGCGCCGTGGCCGATTTGCCGGGCAACATCCACCTCGGCGGGTTCGTTGCCTGGATGGCGTGGCTGTTCGTGCACATCTGGTACTTAGTCGGCTTCCGTAGCAAGCTCATTGTGTTTAGCAACTGGATGTACCGGCTCTTTACGTATCAGCGTGGCACCCGGCTCATTATCCGCCCCTTCATCCGCAAAGACAACCCGGTGGGTAATGAAATTATGCTGAAGAACGAAGTAGCGTGATGGGATTCACCGGGTTCACCGGCATTAATGCCGGTGCAAGTCATTTTTCTTAACAGATAGGGCGAAAGCTGTCGGGCAAAATCCTACTGAATAAGAAGATGACTTGCACCGGGTTGAAACCCGGTGACTACAACATAGCAACTCTCCCACCGTTCTGTTACTTTCGCACTACGATTGCACGAATTCAGAACGCCATGCTACGAAAAACCCTGCGCCCGGCCCTGCTGACGGGTGCGCTGTTAACCGCGCTGTTCGGCCCGGCTACGGCCCAAACCACGCCCACAACCCCCATCGACACCACCCTCGGCGGGCCGCTCGACCTCGGCAAAATGTGGACCTTTGATAGTCCGCCAACCGAGTATTTCCGAAAAACCTATAACATCAACGCCGACGAAAAGTGGTTCGATGAAGCCCGTATGGCCGCGCTGCGGTTTGCCGATTATTGCTCAGCCTCGTTTGTGTCGGCCAACGGCCTGGTGATGACCAACCACCACTGCGCCCGCGAGTCGGGAACGGGCGTGCAACGCAAGGGCGAAGACCTCAACGCAACGGGCTTTTACGCCAAAACGCCCGCCGAAGAACGCAGGGTAGAGGGCCTGTTCGTTGACCAGTTAGTAAAGATTGATGACATCACGAAGCGTGTGCAGGATGCCATGACAGCCGCCGGAACGGGCGAGCAGGCGCAATTGCAGGCCCGCGAGCAGGCATTTGAAGCTATCAAAACCGAATACGGTGCCAAAACTGACTGGAAAGGATTAGAGTTACAGGCCATCACGTTTTATAATGGCGGTCGGTACGCGCTTTACGGTTTTAAACGCTATACCGACGTGCGGCTCGTGTTTATGCCCGAACTGCAACTCGGCTTTTTTGGTGGCGACCCCGACAATTTTACGTACCCGCGCTACGCCCTCGACTGCTCGTTCTTTCGGGTATACGATAATGGGAAGCCGCTGCAAACCAAACACTTCTTTAAGTTCAACACCAACGGCGTACGCGACGGCGAACCTATTTTCGTAATCGGCAATCCGGGCCGGACGGAGCGTTTGAAGACGGTGGCCGAACTCGAATTCGACCGGGATTTGCAGACGCCACACACGCTGCAACTGCTGCGGAACCGCTCCAACGCGCTGCAAGCCTATAACGCCACGGCGAAGAACGACAGCATCCTGAACGAGATTTTTAGCTACGAAAACAGCCTGAAAGCCATCGGTGGGCAACTCGCCGGTATGCGCGATCCAGCCCTAATGGCCCGCAAAGCCCGCTTCGAGCGGCAGTTCAAAGCAGCCGCGCAAACCAAAAACCTGCCCGCCGACCAGCTTAAAACCTGGGACGAGTTAGCGGCCAAGACCCAGCAACTACGCGGGTTATTCAACGATGCCACCTACCTCGGCCCCAGCGAACGCACGATGGGCGAACTACTGACCTTTGCCAACGTGGTGACGCAGTTTAGCCAGTTGCTTGCCAGCCGACCCGAAGATGCCGAACGCGCCCGGTCGCTGATGGTGTCGCCGACGGTGAAAAATATGGCCCTCGAAGAAGCGTATCTGGCCGCACATCTTACTGAGGCCCAAGCGGGCTTAGGCAACAACGACCCGTACGTAAAAGCGGCTCTCAATGGCAAGTCGCCCAAAGAAGCAGCGGCTTACCTGCTAAAAAACACGAAGCTGACTGACCCGAATTTCGTGAAGGAGTTAGCCACGCGCCCCAACGCAGCCGCTGCCTCCGACGACCCGCTGCTGACCGTGGCCCGGATTGGTTTCCCGCGCTATCTGGCAGCGGCCCGGCAGGCCCGGCAAATCAGTCAGCGGCAAGAGGTGCTGCGTGGGCAGTTGGGCCGGATGCTCTACGCCGTGTATGGCAACGCCGTACCGCCCGATGCCACCTTCTCACTGCGTATCAACGACGGTGTGGTACAGGGCTACCCGTACAATGGCACCCAGGCCCCCATCATCACCACCTTTGCGGGTTTATACGACCGTAATTATTCGTTTGGCGATAAAGCTCCGTGGAATTTGCCCACCCGCTGGAAAAACCCGCCCGCAGCTCTGCTGAAAGAGCCGATGTGCTTTATCAGCACCAACGATATTATCGGCGGCAACTCGGGTAGCCCGATGATTAATAAAAACCGCGAAGCCGTGGGATTAGTCTTCGATGGCAACATGGAAAGCCTGCCCGGCGAGTTCATCTTCGTACCCGATCTCAACCGCAGCATTTCGGTTCACGCAGGCGGCATGGTAGCGGCCATGCGCTACATTTACAAAGCCGACCGGCTCGTAAGCGAACTGACAGGCCAAAGCAGCGCGAAAAAGTGAGTTTTAAACACAGAGACACCGAGATTTCACAGAGTCCATAAAGTTATTATTTTGATAGCTTTGTGTTCTCCGTGAAACCTCGGTGTCTCTGTGTTTAAACTATGACCAAATCCGACATTCCCGTTCTCCCCAACTTCTTCGACCGCTATATCAACCTCGCCGACGACCGCGACGTGGTTGACGCGCTCGTGCAATTCGACACGTTCGACAAGCTGCTACCCCGCGAAGCCGCCGAACAACTCGGCGACCACCGGTACGCACCCGGTAAATGGACAGTACGCGACATCCTTCAGCACGTAATTGACAACGAGCGCATTATGAGCTACCGCGCCCTGCGTTTCGCCCGCAACGACAGCACCGAACTGCCCGGTTATGACGAGGAATGGTTCGGGCAATACGCCAACGCTAACCACCGAACCGTAGCCGCCCTGTACGACGAGTACGCGTTGGTGCGGCAATCGAGCATTGCCCTGTTTCGTAGTTTCGACAGCGAGATGATGCAGCGGAGCGGGGTTTGCTTTCACCAGCAAATGTCGGTGCTGGCCCTCGGCTTTGTGCTGGTCGGTCACGCCCTGCACCACGCCAACATCATAAAAGAGCGGTATCTATAATTGTTACACGGAGATGCTTGGAGGAGAAAAAGATTCTTAGAGGTCTCCGTGCCTCTCTTTTTCCTCGGTGCATCTCTGTGAAACAACCTTTTAAATTATGACTAAGCTATTCCTTCTCTTTCTCCTCATACCCCAACTTCTTTGGGCGCAGGCAAAGCAAAAAATTACCGTTACCGACCTGACGCGCATCAAACAGGTAGGCGGCATCACCCTCGCACCCGATGGCAAACGGGCCGTTTATACGCTCACAACGATAGAGCCGAATCCTGACCAGAAAGACGAATACGACTACCGAACGCACCTTTACCTGACCGGCCTGAAACCCGGCGACAGCCGCGCTCTAACGCGGGGCAGCGAGTCGGCGCGGGGAGCGGTATGGTCGCCCGATGGGTCGCGGCTGGCGTTTGTGAGGAACGTGAAAGGCAAAAGTCAGGTGTTTGTGATGCCGCTCGATGGGGGCGAAGCCTGGCAACTAACCAACGGCCCGTATTCGGTTTCGGAGCCGCTGTGGTCGCCCGATGGCAAACGGATTGCGTTCACGGCCTCGGTACCGATGGCCGAAATGCTGAAAGATTCGCTGCTGAACCCCACGAAAAACGGACCCATTTGGTCGCTCGAAAAGCCGGGCTTCGCGAACAATAATTTTCTGAAACCCGATAAGTCGGTAAAGCCAAACCCCGATGGGTCGCTGGCTGAAATTCGGGCGTATCTGGCAAAAGACGTTGACGACAAAAAGGCTAAGGTGATTAACCGGCTCAACTTTCAGGGCGAAGCCACCACCGAACCCGACATGAACTTCGCGCATCTGTACGTAATCGACGTTACCGAAGGAGCCGCGCCCAAACCGCTGACGCGCGGCTTTGCGTCGGTGCAAACCAACGCCTGGCACCCCAACGGGCAGGGCCTGCTTGCCACCGCCGACCGCGATACCACCCAACACCCCGACCGCGAACAGGACAAAGCCATTGTGTTCATATCCGCCAACGGCTCCGGGCAGCGCGTTGTGCTGCTGGGCGAGGCAGGCAAACGCTACGGAAGCCCAACCCCCTCGCCCGATGGCCGGACGCTGGCGTTTTTGGTCGGTCCGTCGGAAGGCGTCAACGTGCCGCAACTGGCGTTGGGTGCACTCAACGGCCCGGCAGTATCTGCTGTTCAGATAGTCGACTTCGACCGGGGAACCAACAACCTGACGTGGGCTACAATGGCGTCGGCAACCAAAAACCGCAAAGCCGGACCAGTTAGTTACGCGCTATATTTCACCGCCCCGGCAAACGGGGGTGTGCCGCTGTACCGACTTGCCCCCGCAACGCGGCAGGTCGAGCAATTAACTGATTTTGAAAGTGGTATTACAAGTTTTGACATTTCAGGCAATACACTGGTCTTCGCCAAAACCGAAGTAGCGAACCCGTCAGAATTGTATGACACGAATGCCATTACTTCGAGTAATGGCATTCGTCTCGCTGCCACAAAACTCACTTCGCACAACACCTGGGTTGACCAAAAGCAGTTGAGTTATCCCGAAAAACGCGTTTATAAAAACACGCTCGGGCAGAACGTCGATTACTGGATTATGAAGCCCACAACGGATGTTGCCACAGCCGCGAAAAAATACCCGTTGCTACTCAACATGCACGGCGGGCCAACGGCCATGTGGGGGCCGGGTGAGGCCAGTATGTGGCACGAATTTCAGTATATGTGCGCCCAGGGTTACGGCATCGTGTATGCTAACCCACGCGGGTCGGGCGGATACGGGCTGGCGTTTCAGCAGGCCAACATCAAGGATTGGGGCACCGGCCCGGCAGAAGACGTGCTGGCCGCAGCCACCGATGCCGCCAAAGAAACGTGGGTCGATACGGCGCGGCAGGTCATTACGGGCGGGTCGTATGCGGGTTACCTCACGGCCTGGATTGTAGCCCACGACAACCGGTTCAAAGCAGCCTTCGCACAGCGGGGCGTGTATGATTTGACCACCTTTCTGGGCGAAGGCAACGCATGGCGGCTCATTCCCAACTACTTCGCCTATCCGTGGACACCCGAAGCCCGCGTTCTCGACGCCAACTCGCCCTATACCTTCGTGCAGAACATCCGAACGCCGTTGCTTATCAAACACGGCGAAAACGACCTTCGCACGGGCGTGATTCAGTCCGAAATGCTGTACAAAAGCCTGAAAATTCTGAACCGCCCCGTCGAGTACGTCCGAATGCCCGGTGCCACGCACGAGTTGAGTCGCACGGGCAACGTTCGGCAACGCATCGACCGGCTGCTGCGGATTTACGAAT
>VFQR01002392.1_pt1 | contig 12056 bp, 9 predicted proteins | sample 3512321 | NCBI WGS metagenome assembly VFQR01 (sample SAMN10412374, study PRJNA504923) | tailings metagenome | isolation source: Relicate 3 Philex TSF1 revegetated site | place: Philippines: Tuba, Benguet | collected 2017-08-29
AGAGTTGCATAGCCGAAGGAATAACGATGATAAACTTTGGCATGGGCAGCCCAATGGCGGCAACATTGATGGATCTACTCACCGCTATACGTCCAAAAGCCGTGTTATTTTTAGGCAAATGTGGAGGTCTCAAGCGAAAAAATGCAATTGGCGATCTAGTACTTCCTATAGCTGCCATTCGGGGCGAAGGTACAAGTAACGACTACTTCCCGCCAGAAGTACCTGCTCTACCATCTTTCGCCTTGCAGAAAGCCATTTCCACGACCATCAGAGATATGGGTATGGATTATTGGACAGGAACCGTTTACACCACCAACCGACGCGTTTGGGAGCACGACAAAAAGTTCAAAAATTACCTCAGAGAGATTAGGGCCATGGCTATCGACATGGAAACTGCTACTATTTTTAGTGTAGGCTTTCATAACGGTATACCTACAGGCACCTTGTTGCTGGTAAGCGACCAACCGATGATACCCGAAGGAGTTAAAACAGCAGAAAGCGACTTGAAGGTCACAGCTAATTTTGTTCAAAACCATATAGAAATTGGAATTGGCTCATTGAAACAGCTTATCAACAATGGATTAACCGTGAAACATCTTCGTTTCTGATGGCTAAAAAAGAAGAAGGAATAACATTTGAAGCTCTTCTTGCCGATTTTAAAAAAGGCAAGTTCCCTCCTATCCTTTTCCTCCAAGGCGAAGAACCTTTTTATATCGACGCCCTGTCCAATTGGCTTGAAAAATTTGCAATTCCTGAGGAGCAACAGGGATTCAATCAAAATGTTATTTATGGCAGAGATGCCAATGCCGGCTTGATTATTAACGCGGCACGCAGGTTCCCAATGATGTACTCCCATCAGCTGGTGCTCATCAAGGAAGCACAAAATTTATCTGAAAAGGAATTAGAAAACCTATTACCGTATTTTAATAAGCCTCTCGATACAACAATTTTAGTTTTCTGCTACAAGGGTAAAGCTCTCGATAAACGTAAATCTGTTTATAAAGCACTAAAAGAAAAAAGTGTAGTTTTTACAAGTGAGAAAATTAGAGATTATCATGTAGATAAGTGGATTTGCACCTACGTTACAGGCGAAGGATTTAAGATCGACCCAAAAACGGCATTAGTAATGGCGGAGTACCTAGGGAACAATCTTGAGAAAATTGCTAATGAAGTGAGTAAGCTGGCTATCAATCTGAAACCTGGCACTGAAATAACCACCGAGATCATTGAAAAGTATATTGGTATAAGTAGAGAATTTAACCTATTTGAACTAAGTAACGCTGTAGGGCAAAAGGATACCTTTAAAGCTTTTCAAATAGCGAATTATTTTGCTGGAAGCCCTAAAGCAAGCAATTTTAGTTTAATAGCATGCGTAGGAAACTTATATCAATTGTTTAACCGACTCTATATTTACCATTACGCCAAAGGTAAAAAGTCAGACGACATCGCATCCTTAATTGGAATACACCCGTATTTGATGAAGGATTATGACTTGTACGCTTCTAAGTATAGCTTGCCCCGTATAAAAAGGAATATTGCACTCTTATTAGAATACGACTTGAAAGCAAAAGGTCACGGGAGTAGTGAAACCGAAGACGGTGAGTTATTGAAAGAACTCGTTTATAAACTAATTAGCTAATTATCGTAAAATTGACCGGATGTGTAGCTCATCTTTGGCAATTTGAGCTTTTAACGCGTCTAAGTTGTCGAATTTTTCATCGGGCCGAATTTGTGTAACCAAACGCATGCAAATTTCTTGGCCATATAAATCCCCCTCCCAATCCAATAGATTTACTTCTACCTTAGTCGTTTTGCCACTGACAGTGGGTCTGCTCCCAATATAACCCATGCCTGCTATCCATTGGTTCGCAACTTTCACTTGCACAGCATAAACCCCATCTGCTGGTATTAATTTATAAGGTTCATTTACTTGAATATTCGCTGTAGGATATCCTATTTGCCTGCCGATTTGGTCCCCCTTCACAACTTTACCTTCCAGTCGGTAGGCATAGCCTAACAAACGATTCGCTAAAGCCACCTGACCCTTTTCTAAAGCATTTCTAATCTTCGTACTACTAACTCCTAGGTCATCTATGGTTTGAGCAGGTATTTCATCTACGGTATATCCGAAAATTGGTGCTTGATCTTTTAAAAAGTTCACATCGCCCTCTCTCCGGTTACCAAAACGATGATCATATCCTAATACAATATGTTTCATGCCAATTTTTTCAATCAGCATGTTTTGCAAAAATTCGTCTGCCGATTGACTTAAGAACTCTTTATTAAAAGGCATCATAAAGAGCAAATCAACACCTAATTCTTCGAATAAAGCTTCTTTTTCAGAATCAGTGTTTAACAACCTTAATTTCTCGCTGTCTTTTTTTAAAACAATCCGAGGGTGAGGCGAAAAGGTCATTAACCCAGACAAACAACCTTTATCAGAGGCATCTCTACGCAGTGCCTTAATAATTTCTTGATGACCGTGATGTACCCCATCAAAAGAACCAATAGTTAAGGCTACTCCTTCTTTCTTCGTATACGAATCAAGTCCTCGATAAATTTTCATGCGTCATTTCTTTCCCGGATGCGATGTAGCTGTTCAACAAAAACATCTAAGTCTAGCGCATCTTTCAATTGATACGAACCTATAGCCGTTCGGCATAGTTCCGTCAATACTGCACCACTGTTCAAGAATTTCCCGAAATCATAAGCCAAAGATCGAATGTAAGTTCCTTTACTACACCTCACTTTAAACCATACGTCGGGTAATTCTACTCGTGTCAATTCAAATTCGAAAATCTCAACAGCTCTAGGCTTAATCTCTACTTCCAAACCTTTTCTAGCACTTTCATACAAACGTTTGCCATCCACTTTTATAGCAGAGTGAATAGGTGGATATTGTTGTATTTGGCCTGTGAAATGTACACGGGCAGCTTCTAAAAGTTTTTCGTCAATATGTTCCCAAGCAAATCGAGCATTAACTTCTGTTTCTCGGTCATAACTCGGCGTAGTTTCACCTAAACGAAAACATCCCGTATACACTTTTTCAAGCCCCATATACGATTCAATTTGCTTCGTGGCTTTCCCCGTGCACAAAATCATTAATCCTGTTGCTAAAGGATCAAGTGTTCCGGCATGACCTATCTTTTTACACTTGGAGGCGTATCTTATCTTCTTGACCAATTGAAAACTAGTCCATTCGAGAGGTTTATTGATAAATAAAACCTCACCAGCATTAAAGTCGTAGTTTTTCAATCAGCAGCTAAGGTGAGACCGCTTGAAAGCGCATAAACAAGAAAAATAAGCCCAATAGCTATGCGATAATAACCAAAATGCTTAAAACCATATTTTGTCAAAAAGGCCACGAAAGCTTTAACGGCAACCAAAGCAACGATAAATGCCGAAACAGCACCCACTACCAAGGTTGTCAAATTCCCTTGAAGTATAGCATCATGATTCTTGAGCAAGTCATAGCCAGAGGCCGCAAACATGGTGGGAATTGCCAAGAGAAAGGAAAATTCAGCAGCTTGAACTCTATTGAAACCTGAATAAACTCCTCCAAAAATAGTGGCGGCTGATCTGCTCACCCCAGGAATCATACTCAGGCATTGAATGAGCCCAATCTTAAAGGCATCCAAATAAGAAATCTGCTCAAGATCGACGTATTTCGATTGCTTTTTTTCGGTCCACCGATCTAATAATATTAGAACCACTCCACCGATAATCAAGGAAATACTTACTACGAAGGGATTAAATAAATAGGCTTTAATGGATTTATATGCAAGAATGCCAATAACACCGGTTGGCAAAAAGGCTACAAAAAGCTTGAAATAAATCTCAAAGCTCACCAAAAAACGCTTGTAATAAATAGCTAGTACAGCCAATATGGCTCCTAGTTGTATTAGAACCTCAAATGACTTAACGAATTCATCGTCATGTATGCCCATTAACGAAGAAGCCAATATCATGTGACCCGTACTCGATACCGGCAAAAATTCAGTAAGTCCCTCGATAATGGCAATAATTATCGCTTGCCAAATGGTCATTATTTCTTCTTAGGTCGGTACATAATGGCAAATACTTCCAAAACAAATCCAAGCATTGCTAAAATCGGCCCTACCGTTATTTTGGTACTACTGAAAATGTCTTCTTTGCCAGCCATTAGGAACATACCCAATGCAATCAGGATAATTCCACCAACCATTAGTTGATAATTGGTTTTAGCGAATAGCAGTTGTCCGCTGGTATTTTCAGTTTTTTTCATCAGTTGGTAATTTATCGACTAACGTCTAAAATCAAGTAAATCGTATTAGTATAACTCGTCTATTTTGTAGCGAAGATAACGATTGATAGCCATCCATGTGCTTGCGAAACTAATGATTAATCCAAGCAAAAGTAGCCCGATACCGATGTAAACGGTAAGTAACTCATCACGAAGCGCAGCTAACTCAGGCAATTGTCTATCGCCGGCGGCAACTACAGCAAACAGGAGTAAACTTGAGACCACCACAGAAATAAGCCCCATGAGTAAACTCTTCAGCAGATAAGGTTTCTTGATAAACCAAGAAGTTGCACCCACCAACTGCATACTTTTGATTAAAAAGCGTTGACTGTACAAGGAAAGACGAATACTGTTGTTTATCAACGTGATGGTGATGAGTAAAAGTAACAAACTAAATACACCCACCACGGCCGCAATTGTTCTGATATTTTTATTGAGAAGATCCAAAACTCCCGCTTGATAGAATACTTCTTTTACAATAGGATTTTTCAGGAGAGATTTCTTGACCCTTTCGAGACTATCTGAATTGGCATATTGAGCATCTACTGTAAGCGTGAATGATGCTAACAAGGGATTATATCCTAAAAAATCGACGAAATTTTCGCCCAAATCATCGGTAAGTATTTTTACAGCTTCTTCCTCAGAGATATACGCTAGTTTCTTTACGTTAGGATTAGCTCGAAGTTGTTTAGCTAGGTCATTTATTTGCTTTGGTTCAGCTTCCTCGTTGATAAAAACCTGAACTTCTAGGTTTTCTTTGACGTAGTCTGACAACATTTTGGCATTCATAACTAGAACCCCAAACAAGCCCAGTAAAAACAAAACCAAAGTGATACTGATTACTGCAGTTAGCGACGACCTCCGAGCTTTTCTTCGAAAGTAATTGATGTTGCTTTGTTCCGACATAAACCTATTTGGTCGCTAAAATAGTAATATTTCAAGCTTGTAATTGCTTTGTGCTTATTTGGTGAATAAATGGCAAGCATTAAACCAATTTGTTCAATCTATACAATTGTATAGTTCACTATTTTTACACTTCAATACAACTATCTGATGGCAGAATATCCATTCAGTCTGGCAGAAAAAACTGCTCGAGACCTCTGGGAAAAAAACAAAGTTTACGAAACTAAAAATACTTCAAGTAAGCCCAAATATTACGTTTTGGACATGTTCCCTTATCCATCAGGTGCAGGTTTACATGTTGGTCATCCTCTAGGCTATATCGCAAGCGATATTGTAAGTAGATACAAGAGGATGCAGGGCTTTAATGTTCTTCACCCGATGGGTTTTGATGCTTTTGGCTTACCTGCTGAGCAATATGCCATTCAAACGGGTCAACATCCCGAGTTAACTACCAAACAAAATATTTCCAGATACAAAGAACAACTAGATGCGATTGGTTTAAGCTTTGACTGGTCGCGAGCCGTTGAAACCAGCGACCCTTCCTATTATCGCTGGACACAGTGGATATTCAAGCGGTTGTTCGAAAGCTGGTATGACAAATCTTCTGATTTAGCCAAGCCTCTAGCATCGTTGATTTTGGAATTTGAAAGCAGTGGGAACTTAAAGGTAAATGCACATTGCAGTGAAGAAACCCCAAGTTTTAGCGCTCAAGATTGGAAAGAGGCTAGCGAAATGCTCCGTTCCGAATGGCTCATGCATTACCGACTGGCTTATCAAGCCGAAGCGCGCGTAAACTGGTGCCCAGCATTAGGAACTGTGCTTGCCAATGACGAGGTGAAAGATGGCCTTTCAGAGCGCGGTGGGTATCCGGTTGAAATTCGAATGATGCGGCAATGGATGATGCGGATTTCTGCATACAGCCAACGTTTGCTCGACGGTTTGGGAGAACTGGATTGGAGCGACGCAATCAAAGAACAACAAAGAAACTGGATTGGGCGATCTGAAGGCGCATTAATTCGATTCGCAGTTCAAAATTTTGAAGAAAGTAGTATTGAAGTCTTTACTACTCGACCCGACACCATTTTTGGAGTAAGTTTTATGGTCTTAGCTCCAGAACATGATTTGGTGAGTAAAATCACCAGCGATGCATATAGAGCAGAGGTAAATGCCTATGTCGTTAAGGCCAAAAACCGTTCAGAACGCGATAGAATGGCCGATGTCAAGTCGGTTAGTGGAGCTTTTACTGGCGCTTATGCCATTCATCCTTTGACTAAGGAGCCAATACCCATTTGGATAGCGGATTATGTACTGGCAGGATATGGAACAGGAGCAGTAATGGCTGTTCCGGGCGGTGACGAACGGGATTGGCGATTTGCAAAACACTTTGGCTTACCCATTTACGATGTTATTGAAGGCTCAGACTTGACAAATGGAGCTAATTCAAACAAGGATGCCAAAATAATCAATAGTGACTTCCTTAATGGATTAAAAGCTACAGATGCAATAGTTAAGGCCATAGAAGCTATCGAACAAAAAGGAATTGGGAAAGGCAGGGTGCAATTTAGACTCCGTGATGCCATATTCAGCAGACAACGTTATTGGGGGGAACCCCTACCCATCTATTTTGAAAATGGCATTGCAAAAGCGTTGCCCGACGATGTTCTACCATTAACACTTCCTCAAGTCGACAAGTATTTACCTACTGCCGAAGGTGAGCCCCCTTTAGCACGTGCAGAAAACTGGCAATTCAATGGCCATCCCATCGAAACTACAACTATGCCTGGCTGGGCCGGTTCAAGTTGGTATTTTCTGAGATACATGGATCCTAAAAACCAAGAAGTAATCGCCCGAAGGGAATACACTGATTATTGGAATCAAGTTGATTTGTATGTAGGTGGCTCAGAGCATGCCACTGGTCATTTGCTCTATTCAAGGTTCTGGAACCACTTTTTGTTTGATATTGGATTTATTGGTTTTAAAGAACCATTTAAAAAGCTGGTAAATCAAGGGATGATTCAAGGTAAGTCCAACTTCGTATTTCGGGTCGAAGGAGAAAACAAATTTGTGAGTGCCGGATTACGTCAGCTGTACAAAACCACGTCCATTCACGTAGATGTTAATCTCGTTAAAAACGAAGTCCTCAATATTGAATCGTTCAAGAATTGGAGAGAAGAATTTAGAACGTCGGAATTCATTTTAGAAAACCCTGAAACTCGCGAAATAGATGTTAATGGAATTTACAGGTGTACTACTGAAGTCGAAAAAATGTCGAAATCAAAATGGAACGTTGTAAATCCAGATGACATCATCGAGCAATATGGCGCAGATACGCTTCGCCTCTATGAAATGTTTCTAGGCCCTATTGAAGATGCTAAACCATGGGATACGAGCGGCATAGAAGGCGTGTTTAGATTCCTGAATAAAACCTGGCGATTATTCCATGAAGGTGAAGAATTTAAGGTAAGTGACGAAAATCCAAATGAAGCTGAATTAAAAGTTTTACACCGCACGATTCGTAAAGTACAAGATGATATCGAGAGGTTTAGTTTCAATACCTGCGTTAGTGCCTTCATGATCTGTGTCAATGAACTGCAATCTCTAAAATGTAATAAAAGGAAAGTATTGGAGCCATTTATTCGGCTTCTTTCCCCATTTGCACCATTTATAACCGAACAATTGTGGCAGAAACTTGGGCATAATGAGAGTATTGCCACAGCTTCTTTCCCGACTTGGGATGAAAAGTACTTGCTTGAAGACACCTATTCTTATCCAGTCCAAGAAAACGGCAAAATGAGATTTACGATTGAATTGCCAAAAAACGTAGACAAAGTCGAGCTAGAAAAGCTTGCATTAAATCACGAGAAAGTAGCACAACTGTTGAGTTCAAAAACGTTGAACAAGCTAGTGGTTGTGCCAGGTAGAATTGTGAATTTGGTAACTAGCTAAGAAAATATCCTAAATTCGATTATGCTAAGCCTACGCCTCTTGTTCGTTTTATTGGTGCTTTTCTTCGGCACTTCATATGCTCAAGTAAGAGCTTTAAAAGATACTGCCACAATTAATGCAGCGTTAAGAGCCTCAAAAGAACTTATTTATAACAATCCAGATCAAGCATCAGTTGAACTGAATAACATTCGAATCGCAGCCAATAGAATAAAGCATAGAGAAGCTGAAGCTTTGGCATACCACTATCTTGGAAGAATATTTATCGATAAAGGCTTATATGATTCTTGTATTGCTTTGCAGATGAAAGCAATTGATTTAGCCGAAGGCACCATTAAAGAATCAAATATTCATGCGGCTGCTTTCAACATGAGTGGCATTGCGCTAGAAAAGCTAGGCTATTACCAAAAGGCGGCTTCTAACTATTTGAAAGCCCTCAAACACTTTGAAGAAACAAACGATAAGCTCGGACTCTGCAACGTCTACAATAACTTGGGGTTATTGTATAATGGTCAAAACAACCACAGCAGAGCGGACTATTACTACCAAAAAGCCTTTGTAATTGCTACTGAGTTAGGCGACGAATTCATGCTTGTAACTACAAGAAACAATATGGGGTTAAGTTTACTCCAGCAAAAGAACTACAAAGAAGCTTTAAAACATTTCGAAGCTGCTTTAGCTTTCGATTTGAGAGATGGTGACCCAGAATATATCGGTGGTTCGTACAACAATGTTGGAAGTTGCTTTTTAAGGGATGGGAATTATTCAGAAGCGATAGAAAACTTCAGGTTGGCGGTTTCATATAAAAAAGAAGCCAAAGACAAATTTGGCTTAACCATCAGCTTATTAAACTTAGCTCAAGCGCAAATCAAGTTAAATAGATTCAACGAAGCGAAACTAAGCCTAGAAGAAGCAGATGAACTTATTAAAGAAACGAAAGTTGCTCAACATAGGTCTGAAATATTGAGCATTTGGGCAGATTATTATGAAGGAATTGAAGATTACAAAAGCAGCTTAGATTATTTACGGAAACACTTTGCCTTAGTAGACAGCTCAAACCTACAACTTCAGCGTAAAGAGATTGATCGATTACAGACTGAGTTTAGTGTTGATAAAAAAGACCGAGAGATACTTGAACAAAGTAAGCTCTTAGCAGAAAAAGATAAACGATTCCGGAATCTATTGACCGCATTAATCACCATTGTACTACTCACTGCTTTTCTAACGATTGTCATTTTCAGAAATAGAAATCTCAACAGAACTCTAAATTATCAGCAACAACAACTAAGTGATCAGAACGACCTTTTGAATAAGGCGAACGATAACCTCCAAAAAGCTAAGGAAATTGCCGAAAGATCATCAAGAGCGAAAAGCGTTTTCTTGAGCAACGTTAGCCATGAAATTCGGACACCAATGAATGTTATTATGGGGCTTACCCAGTTTTTGGAAGAAGAAAAACTTTCGGATAGAGGTAAAAAGAACATCCAACTAATTCAACAGTCATCTTCTCATCTACTGCATATCATCAACGATATCTTGGATTTAAGTAAAATTGAAGCCGGTAGAATAACGTTTGAAGAAAAACACTTTAATCTCCCAGAACTGCTTGATCAACTAAAACTGAGCACTGAAACGTTAAAAGGTGAAAAAGACATTACCATTCACTTTCAGTTGGAGCCTAATTTGCCAGTCAATTATCACGGTGATAGAACAAGATTGCAACAAATTTTAACCAACATATTGGGGAATGCTGTTAAGTTCACCGATACAGGTACCATTAAACTTGATGTTCAGTTGGTAAACCATCAAAGAGACTTGTACACATTGCGGTTTACGATCAGTGATACTGGCATTGGAATACCGTCTAATAGAGTTAATACCATTTTTGAAAGCTTTACACAAGCTGAAGATGATCATAGTCGGACTTACGGAGGAACGGGTTTAGGCTTAACAATCACCAAAAAGCTAGTTGAACTTCAAGGAGGAAATATACAGGTACAGAGCATTCCCGGTGAAGGAAGCATTTTCACTGTAGAATTAGATTTCTTCGCCGAAAGCCCAAGTATCCTGCCCACTAAGGTACAGTTAACAGAAAAGCAACAGATTGACTTTTCTAAAACACGCATCCTATTGGTTGAAGACAATCAATTGAACATCAGTCTGGCAACCCAACTCTTTAAAAGATGGAAAGCCGTTTATGCAGTTGCTGAAAATGGGTACCAAGCATTAGATCAATTAAAAAGAAGCAATTTTGATTTGGTTTTGCTTGATTTACACATGCCAGGAATGAATGGCTTTGACACATTTAAAGAGATTCGAAAAGGTGAAATTGACGTGCCCGTTGTAGCCTTAACTGCCGATGCTTTCGATGACACTAGAGAGAAAGCTTTTGCGATGGGGTTTGACGACTTGATGATCAAGCCTTATCGTGCAGAAGATCTGGCTAAACTCATTAGCAAGTACGCTTCATAAAAAAAGCCCGCAAATAGCGGGCTTTTTTTTGTTAATCTCATAAAGCATTTACATTCTGAAACTTAAGCCTACCATAACCGGGGTAGCATTTGGGTTCACATTCACGTTCTGTTCAAATAACTCTGTTAAGCTGTACCGAACAAACAAGTCCGTTTTACCATAACCTACTCTTCCAATTAGGCTCAATTTAAGTGGATTTGCATTTAAAGCTCCACTGGTTGTAACTCGCTGAGTTACCTCATTGGGTAAATTGTAGGTTTGATATGACGACATACGTCCTAAACGAATTCCAAGCTCACCTCCTACCGCGATATTCAATGAGCGCTTCATTTTGTAGGGATTACTGCTGAACTGGAGCAATACAGGGAAATTTATGTAATTAACATTCAATCGGTTTCTAGTCAACCCTGCTCCTGCCGCGGTGAAACCCACGGTATCACCGGCTATTCGAATCGAGCTATCGCGACGAAGACTATAGTTGTTGAATTCGAATCCTAAGCCATACTGTAAGCGCAGCTTTTGTGCAATGATATTTTCACTTCTCGCCCAGCTGAAACCCCAACCAAAAGAATTAAAGCCCTGATTGAGACTTAAAGGCGAATTATTACCTGTTAAATCGAGTGATCCGTTTTGCAATAGACTATTAAAACCTAGATCGAGATAGAAATAATTCTTGTCGACACCCTTAGTCTTCGGTTTAATATTCTTGAGTTCTTTCTTGAGCTCCTTCATCTCCTCTTTGAATTCCTCCATGTCGGATTCAAATTCACTTTCAGACTCAGAATCTGAACTAGAATTATCACGATCTACATAGGTTGTATCCCATTTTCCTTCTTTGAATTTAATTATCATTTTTTTCTCAGAAGGTTTAGAGGGTACCGACTCTTGTGCCTGTACAGCAGTTGCCGCTATCGCCAGCAATCCTGCTAATAAAAAGTACTTTTTCATTATTGTGTTGGGTTTATTTACTGAGTTGAATAGTTTGTCCAAATTCTACGTCACCAATAGCAAAATTTACATAATGCTCTTTGGTAACGAATTCATTTACCTTATGCTTTGCCAGAGCAAAGTATTCGCCACTAGATAGTTTTGTAAAGGTGTTTAACAATGTAGATGCTGAAGAATTACCGTTAGGCCTAGGTGCAGAATTGGCATAATCAACCTCTGTCACACTAAACTGATACCGCTGTGTTGCGATATTGGAGGTATATGCAATTCCGGTAATAGAAGCGATTTCTCTAGTAGGTATGGTTTCAATGTTCATGGTTGTTTCGTTCAATTCAGTTCGCAAATCGGAAACTGATTTTACCACATGACGCTCTCCATTAGAGCTAGGTTGCATGGCGGGATAATTTTTTTGATTTACCGATGCTACATCAGATAGAAACTTGGACTCTTCAGCAGCCTTTTCTAGGGTCCTGATTCGTTCCTCGAGAGCCATTCTATAGGCTGTATC
>VFQR01002393.1_pt1 | contig 12048 bp, 12 predicted proteins | sample 3512321 | NCBI WGS metagenome assembly VFQR01 (sample SAMN10412374, study PRJNA504923) | tailings metagenome | isolation source: Relicate 3 Philex TSF1 revegetated site | place: Philippines: Tuba, Benguet | collected 2017-08-29
CATGGTCCAGGTCTACAACCCGCGCACGGTGGAGGCGCAGCTCCCGGCCAACCAGCCGCCCGCGGACCAGCCGGCCATCCCCGTGGCGGCCGATTCGCCCAAAGCGGGCGCCGTGTACCAGAACGTGAAGGTGCTGGGCAGCCTCGACGTCGGCAACTTCACGCGGCTGATGGTGGCCATGACGAGCTGGGTGTCGCCCGAGGCCGGCTGCAACTACTGCCACACCGACGACGGCAACTTCGCGTCCGACGGCAAGTACACCAAGGTGGTGGCGCGGCGCATGCTGGAGATGACGCAGAACATCAACGCCAACTGGAAGTCGCACGTGGCCGAGACCGGCGTGACCTGCTACACCTGCCACCGCGGCCAGCCCGTGCCGGCGCAGGTGTGGTTCCAGCCCGAGCCCGACCGCCAGGCCGCGCGCATGGCCGGCAGCAGCGCGGGCCAGAACCAGCCCGCGATGCAGGTGGGGGTGACCTCGCTGCCCGGCGACGGCCTTTCGCCCTACCTGCTGCAGGCGCAGCCGATCCGCGTGGCCGGCACCACGGCGCTGCCCGCGGGCAACCGCAGCTCCACCAAACAGGCCGAGCACACCTACAGCCTGATGATGCACATGTCGGCCTCGCTCGGCGTGAACTGCACCTACTGCCACAACAGCCGCGCCTTCGGCGAATGGGGAGAGAGCACGCCGCAGCGCGCCACCGCGTGGCACGGCATCCGCATGGCGCAGAGCCTCAACACCGAGTACCTGGAGCCGCTGACGCAGACCTTCCCGCCCGAGCGCCGCGGCGTGCAGGGCGATGTGGCCAAGCTCAACTGCGCCACCTGCCACCAGGGCGCGCACAAGCCGCTCTACGGCGCACCCATGCTCAAGGCCCACCCGGAACTGGCCGCGCCGCTGGCCGCGGCGATGGCGAAGGCAGCCGAGCCGGCGGCAGCGCCTGCGGCAGCGGCCCCCGCGGCCCCCGCGGCAGCGCCCGCGAAGTGAAGCCGGGCCGGCGCGCTCAGCGCGCCGCGTCCCGCGCGCAGCGAAAGCCGATGTAGACCACCGCGGTGTCGGCCGGCTTGGTCTGCACCGCGCTGTCGAGCATCTGCTCGGCGCCGTACCACCACGAGCCGCCGCGCGTGCGCTGCTCGGCGCCCGGGCCGCTGTTCACCCACTCCCACACGTTGCCGCCCATGTCGTACAGGCCGTTCACGCCTTGCGCCGACATGGCCACCGGCGCATGGCCGCGACCGCGCGAGGTGCCGGCGTTGCCCACCGAGGCGGTGGGGCCGCAGTCGCCCAGGCAGTTCGCGCCCAGGGGGCGATCGCCGGTGGGGTAGCGGTAGGTCCGGCCGGTGGCAAAGCCTGGGGTGGGCGAGGGCCGACGCTCGGTGTAGGCCGCTTCGCCCCATTCGGCGTCGGTGGGCAGGCGCTTGCCGGCCCAGCGGCAGTAGGCGGCGGCCTCGGCGTGGGTCACGTGCACCGCGGGCTCGCCGGCCTGGGCGGGTGTGCCGAAAGGCGCGCGCCAGGTCCAGCCCGCGCGCTGCTGCCAGCCGCCCTCGTAGGTACTGCCGCCGCCGGCGCGCTCGGCGCGGGTCACCAGCCCGGTGGCGTCGACGAAGGCGCGGAACTGCGCCACCGTGACCTCGGTGCGGTCGATGTCGAAACGACCCATGGGTTGCATGGGCGCGGCGTGGGCGCCGGTCTGCAGGAGGGCGAGGGCCCAGCCAAAGGTCTTGAGAGCGGGTGTCATGGTCAGCGTGGAGCGGAAGGGTGGGCGCAAGAATACAAACTTTGCCCCGCACACTAGGGTAATTCCCAGCCAGTGAGTGCAAGAAAGTACGGAGAGCACCCGTTTGCGTACCAACCGCGCCCGACACGCTGGCCAGAATCCGGGCACGGTCCCCGAGGCCGGCCCCGCTTCCGACAAGACACCAGGAGACAACCCGTGAACCTTCGCATCGCTTCCGTCATGGCGGCCGTTCTGCTCAGCGCAGGCGCCGCGCACGCCAACACCGAGCTCGTGATCGCGACCGTGAACAACGGCCACATGATCGAGATGCAGAAGCTCGGCAAGCACTTCGAGGCCGCCAACCCGGGCGTCAAGCTCAAGTGGGTGACGCTGGAGGAGGGCGTGCTGCGCCAGCGCGTCACCACCGACATCGCCACCAAGGGCGGCCAGTTCGACATCATGACCATCGGCCTGTACGAAGCGCCGATCTGGTCGAAGAAGGGCTGGCTCAAGCCCATCGCCACCGACGCCGCCTACGACGTGGACGACCTGCTGCCCGCGATCCGCAGCGGCCTGTCGCACGAAGGCAAGCTCTACGCCGCGCCTTTCTATGGCGAGAGCTCGATGCTGATGTACCGCAAGGACCTGGCCGACAAGGCCGGCGTGCAGATGCCCGAGCAGCCCACCTGGGCGCAGGTGAAGGACTTCGCCGCCAAGGCGCACGACCCGAAAGCCGGCGTGTTCGGCATGTGCCTGCGCGGCAAGCCGGGCTGGGGCGACAACATGGCCTTCCTCACCACGCTGGTCAACACCCACGGCGGCCAGTGGTTCGACATGCAGTGGAAGCCGCAGATCGAGAGCAAGCCCTGGAAGGACGCCATCACCTTCTACGTGGACCTGATGAAGCAGTACGGCCCGCCCGGCGCGTCGGCCAACAGCTTCAACGAGAACCTGGCGCTGTTCAACGAAGGCAAGTGTGCGATGTGGGTCGACGCCACCATCGCCGCGTCCTTCATCAGCGATCCCAAGCAATCGAAGGTGGCCGACAAGGTGGCCTTCGCGCAGGCGCCGGTGGCCGTCACGCCCAAGGGCGCGAACTGGCTGTGGTCGTGGAACCTGGCCATCCCCGCCAGTTCCACCAAGGACGCCGCCGCGCAGGCCTTCATCAAGTGGGCCACGTCCAAGGACTACATCAACCTGGTGGCCAAGGAGCAGGGCTGGGGCTCGGTGCCCACGGGCACGCGCAAATCCACCTACGCCAACGCCGAGTTCCAGAAGGTGGCCAAGTTCGCCGCCGCCGAGAAGAAGGCGATCGACTCGGCCAACCCGAACGACAGCACGCTGCCCAAGTCGCCGTATGTGGGCGTGCAGTACGCGGCCATTCCCGAGTTCCAGGCCATCGGCGTGGCGGTGGGCCAGCAGATGAGCGCCGCGCTCTCGGGCCGTGCCACGGTGGACCAGGCGCTCAAGACCGCGCAGACCATGGCCGACCGCGAGATGAAGAAGGCCGGCTACTACAAGTAAGCCAGCGCCTCTGTTCCGGACTGCCCGCATGAACCGGCTGCTTCCCCGGGTGCTGATGGCACCAGCGGTGATCGCGCTCCTGCTCTGGATGCTCGTTCCCCTGCTGATGACCATCGGCTTCTCGCTGGTCAACTACAACCTCATGCAGCCGGGTCAGCACGGCTTTGCCGGGCTCGCCAACTACGAGTACTTCATCACCGACCCGGACTTCTGGCCCGCGGTGTCCAACACGCTGCTGCTCATCGGCAGCGTGATCGTGATCACTGTGGTGCTGGGGGTTCTGCTCGCGCTGCTCGTCAACGACCCCTTCCCCGGCCGCGGCATCGTGCGCGTGCTGCTCATCTCGCCGTTCTTCGTCATGCCCGCGGTCAACGCGCTGCTGTGGAAGCACATGATGATGAACCCCATCTACGGCGTGCTGGCCAACGTGTGGAAGTTCTTCGGCCTCGAGCCGGTGGACTGGCTCACCAGCGTGCCGCTGTTCTCGGTGATCCTGATGGTGGCCTGGCAGTGGCTGCCCTTCGCCTGCCTGATCTTCATCACCTCGCTGCAGTCGCTCGACCGCGAGCAGATGGAGGCCGCGCGCATGGACGGCGCCAGCGCCGTGCAGCGCTTCTTCTACCTCACGCTGCCGCACCTGGCGCGCCCGATGGCGGTGGTGATCATGATCGAGATGATCTTCCTGCTCAGCGTGTTCGCCGAGATCGCCATCACCACCAACGGTGGCCCGGGCAACGAGAGCACCAACCTCACGTACCTGATCTTCAAGCAGTCGCTGATGAACTTCGACGTCGGCGTTGCGTCGGCCGGTGCGCTGTTCGCGGTGGTGCTGGCCAACATCGTCGCGGTGTTCCTCATCCGCATCATCGGCAAGAACCTGGATTGAGCATGCCCGCGAACCCTTTGCTCACCACCTTGCGCACGCTCGCGGCCTGGGCCGTCGCCCTGTTGCTGTTCTTTCCGCTGGGCTGGCTGTTCCTCACCGCCTTCAAGACCGAGCTGCAGGCGATTGCCGTGCCGCCGCTGTTCGTGTTCGAGCCCACGCTGGAGAACTTCAGCGAGGTGCAGCGCCGCAGCGACTACCTGCTCTACGCGCGCAACTCGCTCATCACCAGCGTGGCCTCCACCGTCATCGGCCTGCTGATCGCCGCGCCCGCCGCGTATTCGATGGCCTTCTTCCGCACCAAACGCACGCGCGACATCCTGATGTGGATGCTCTCCACCAAGATGATGCCGGCCGTGGGCGCGCTGGTGCCGATCTACGTGCTTGCGCAAACCGCGGGTCTGCTCGACTCGCTGAGCGCGCTCACCGTTGTGTTCACGCTGTCCAACCTGCCCATCATGGTGTGGATGCTCTACACGAGCTACAAGGACATCCCGAACGAGATCCTGGAGGCCGCGCGCATGGACGGCGCGAGCCTGTGGACCGAGTTCCGCCACGTGGTGCTGCCGTTGTCGGTGGGTGGCATGGCCTCCACCGGCCTGCTGTGCCTGGTGCTGAGCTGGAACGAGGCCTTCTGGGCGCTCAACCTCACCTCCGCCAAGGCCGGCACGCTGGCCACGCTCATCGCTTCCTACTCCAGCCCCGAAGGCCTGTTCTGGGCCAAGCTCTCGGCCGCTTCGCTGATGGCCATCGCGCCCATCGTGGTGTTCGGCTGGTTCAGCCAGAAGCAGCTGGTGCAGGGCCTCACCTTCGGCGCCGTCAAGTGAACCCGGGAAGACCGACATGGCCTACCTTCAACTGAACCACATCCACAAGCGCTTCGGCGATGTGCACGTCATCCGTGGCGTGGACCTGGAGATCCGCCAGGGCGAGTTCATCGTCTTCGTCGGGCCCTCGGGCTGCGGCAAGTCCACCATGCTGCGCCTCATCGCGGGGCTGGAGGCCATCACCAGCGGCGGGCTGACGCTCGACGGGCGCGACATCACGCACCTGCCTTCGGGCGAGCGCGACCTGGCCATGGTGTTCCAGAGCTACGCGCTCTACCCGCACATGAGCGTGTACGACAACATGTCCTTCGCGCTCAAGCTGGCCAAGGTGCCCAAGGAAGAGATCCGCCAGAAGGTGGAGCGCGCGGCGCAACAGCTCAACCTCACGCCCTACCTGCAGCGCACGCCGCGCGAACTCTCGGGCGGGCAGCGCCAGCGCGTGGCCATCGGCCGCGCCATCGTGCGTTCGCCCAAGGTGTTCCTGTTCGACGAGCCGCTCTCCAACCTCGACGCGGCCCTGCGCGGCAATACGCGCGTGGAAATCCACAAGCTGCACGTGGCGCTGGGCGCCACCACCATCTACGTCACGCACGACCAGGTCGAGGCCATGACGCTGGCCGACCGCGTGGTGGTGTTCAAGGACGGCGTGATCGAGCAGGTCGGCACGCCGCTGGAGCTCTACGACCGGCCCGCCAACCAGTTCGTCGCGCAGTTCATCGGCATGCCGTCGATGAACATGGTGGCGGCCAACGCCATCCCCGGTTTCTCGGCGCGCAGCGGCGGCCGGCTGCCGGCCGACGGCTTCCTGGGCGTGCGCCCCGAAGGCCTGCGCGTGCACGCCGGTTCGGGCACCGGCGAGCCAGGGCGTGTCGACCTCATCGAGGCGCTTGGTGCCGACACGCTGATCCACGTCGATGTGGGCGGCGTGCCGTTGATTGCGCGCCAGAACGAGCGCACGTCGCTGCACGCGGGCGATGTGGTGCGTGTCGAGCTCGATGCCAGCCAGCTGCACCTGTTCAACCGCGAGGGGAACGCTCTGGCCCACCCCGGGGCCTGACACCGTCTGCTTCGTCCGTTTCCCACTGTTTGCCCCGACCGACACCGTGACCCTGCCGCCTCCCGCCACCGAGTCCGTGCTGCTGCACCTGGGCCTGGGCTCCTTCCACCGCGCGCACCAGGCGGTCTACCTGCAACGCCTCATCGATCGCGGCGACGCGCGCTGGTCTTTCGCCAGCGCCAACCTGCGCGACGACATGCCCGAGCTGCTGGCCGCGCTGCGCGGCCAGGGCGGTGCCTACACGCTGGAGACCGTGTCGCCCGGGGGTGAGTACCGCTACGAGCGCATCACCGCCATCCGCGAGGTGCTGCCCTATGCACCCGGCCTCGCGGCGGTGATCGCGCGCGGCGCTCACCCCGCCACGCGCATCGTGTCCTTCACCGTCACCGAGGCGGGCTACTACCTCGACGACCGCGGCCGGCTCGACATGGCCTATGCCGAGCTCGCCGCCGACATCGAACGCGTGCGCCGCGGCGAAACCGGCGAAACGTTGTACGGCGCGCTGTGTGCGTTGCTGCGCGCGCGCCGCGCGGCTGGCGCCGGCCCGATCACGCTGCTCAACTGCGACAACCTGCGCCACAACGGCGACCGCGTGCGCGCCGGCCTGCTCGAATTCATCGATCGCGTGGGCGATGGCGCGCTCGCGGCCTGGGTGCAGGCGAACACCAGCTGCCCGAACGCCATGGTGGATCGCATCACGCCGCGCCCGCCGCCCGAGCTGCGCGAACGCGTGCGCGCCGCCACCGGCGTCGACGACGCGGCCCCCGTCACCGGCGAGAGCTTCATCCAGTGGGTGATCGAGGACCACTTCATCGCCGGCCACCCCGAGTGGGACAGCGTGGGCGTGCAGATGGTGGACTCGGTCGCGCCGTACGAAGAGGCGAAGATTCGCATCCTCAACGCCAGCCACAGCTGCATCGCCTGGGCCGGCACGCTCGCGGGCCTGCAATTCATCCACGAAGGCACACGCACGCCGGCCATCCGCCAGATGGCGTTCGACTACGTCACCCACGACGTGATCCCCTGCCTCGCGCGGCCCGGCGCGCCCAGCCCGGTGGACCTGCCCGCCTACCGCGACGTGGTGCTCGAACGCTTCGCCAACCCCGCGATCCGCGACACCAACCAGCGCGTGGCCATGGACGGCTTTGCCAAGATCCCCGGCTTCATTGCGCCCACCGTGCGCGAACGCCTCGCGCAGGGCGCGAGCATCGACAGCGTGGCCGTGCTGCCCGCGCTGTTCCTGGCGTTCCTGCAGCGCTGGCACGCGGGCAAGCTGCCCTACACCTACCAGGACCAGGGCATGGACCCGGCCGCGGCACACGCCATCTGCGCCGCGCCCGACCCGGTGGCCGCGCTGTGCGCCGACACCACGCTGTGGGGCGCCACCGCGGGCGATGCACACCTGGTGGATGCGGTGCGCCGCGCCGGTGTGCGCGTGGCCGCGTTTCTCGCCAGGGGGTCGATGTGACCGACCGCCTCGCGCAGCGCCACGTGCTGGTCACCGGCGCGGGTGGCGGCATCGGCCTGGCCATCGCCGCAGCCTGCCTCGACGAAGGCGCGCGCTGCTGCGTGGTGGACCGCGCGGGCGAGGCGCCCGAGGCCGTGCGCGCCCTGCAGGCCAGCCATCCCGGTGCGCTGCACTACCTCGGCGCCGACGTCACCGACCGCGCCGCCATCGCGAAGCTGGTGCTCGACGCGCAATCGCGCTTCGGCCCCATCCACACGCTGGTGAACAACGCCGCCGTGTTCGACATGGCGCCGCTGCTGCAGAGCGACGAGGCCTCGTTCGACCGCCTGTTCGCGGTCAACGTCAAAGGCCTGTTCTTCGTCATGCAGGCCGTGCTGCAGCAGATGGTGCAGCTGGGAACGCCCGGCGCCTCGGTCATCAACATGGCCTCGCAGGCCGGGCGCCGCGGCGAGGCCCTGGTGTCGCACTACTGCGCCACCAAGGCCGCGGTCATCAGCTACACGCAGAGCGCCGCGCTGGCCATGGCGCCGCACGGCATCCGCGTCAACGGCATCGCGCCCGGCGTGGTCGACACGCCCATGTGGGACCAGGTCGACGCGCTGTTCGCGCGCTTCGAGCACTTGCCCCCGGGCGAGAAGAAGCGCCGCGTGGGTGCCGAGGTGCCGCTGGGCCGCATGGGCGTGCCCGAAGACATCGCGCGCGCCGCGGTCTTTCTCGCCAGCGACGACGCCCGCTACATCACCGCGCAGACGATCAACGTCGACGGTGGTAACGTCATGAGCTGAATTTCGCGGTACCTGCCATGCCCGCCCGGCCCGCCCACACCCCCCGCCTGCTCCGCCCCGAGCTGGAGAACGAATACGCGCGCTCGCCCGACCTGGGCTACGAACCGCCCGACGAGGTCGGCTTCGTGCGCTGTCTCTCGCACGGCTTCCCCACGCCGCTGGCGCGCTGGCACTACCACGACGAATACGAGCTGCACCTCATCACCGCCACCTCGGGCAAGGTGTTCGTGGGCGACTGGATCGGCCCCTTCCAGCCCGGCCAGCTGGTGCTCACCGGCCCCCGCCTGCCGCACAACTGGGTCAGCATGGACCTGCCCGAAGGCGGCGTGGCCGTGCGCGACCTGGTGATCCAGTTCGCGCACGAACCGCTGGTGCGAGCGAGCGAGACCATCGCCGAACTGGCCGACGTGCTGCCCCTGCTCGAGCGCGCCCGGCACGGCATCGAATTCTTCGGCCTGTCGGACGCCGCCGAGGCGCACTGGCACCGCGTCAAGGGCGCGCACGGCCTGCGCCGCTTCACCGCGTTCTGCGATTTCCTCGCCGACCTGGCCGCCTGCACCGATTACCGCCTGCTCTCCAGCGTGCAGCTGCAGAGCGACGACGACGCGGCCGAGCTCGACCAGATCGACGCCGTGGTCAGCCGCATCACCGACCACCTGGCCGACGAGCATTCGGCCGCTGCGCTGGCCGCCGAACTCGGCATGAGCGAAAGCCGCTTCAGCCGCTTCTTCCGCCGCGCCACCGGCAACACCTTCACCGATTTCGTCAACCGTGTGCGCATCAGCCGCGCGTGCCAGCTGCTGATGGACACCGACCAGCAGATCACCCACATCTGCTACGAGGTGGGCTACAACAACGTGGCCAACTTCAACCGCCGCTTCCTCGAGATCAAGGGCATGACGCCGTCGGAGTTCCGCCGCCAGTCCCTCGCGCGTTTCCGCGGCGCGCACTGAATCCGGTTCCCCGGCCCGAAGACAGCATGTTCGTCGTTTGCGGAGAAGCCCTGTTCGACGTGTTCGCCACCGCGCCCACGCCCACCGGCCTGGCGCTGGACGCGCGCCTTGGTGGCTCGCCCTTCAACCTCGCCGTCGGCCTGTCGCGCCTCGGACAACCGGTGTCCCTGCTCACCACCATCTCGCGCGGCTTCCTGGGTGAGCGCCTGATGCAGGCCCTGCACAGCGAAGGCGTGGGAACCACCACCGTGCAGCGCAGCGACGCGCCCACCACACTCAGCCTCATCGGCACCGACGCCGCGGGCGTGCCCTCGTACGCGTTCTACGGCGACGGCGCGGCCGACCGCCAGCTTGCGCCCGCCGCACTGGCCACGCTGCCGCCCGACACGCGCGCGATCTGCCTCGGTTCTTACGCCACGGTGGTGGGCGAGACGGCACACACGCTGCGTGCCCTGGTCGAGCAGAACCCTACGAGCGCGCTGATCGCCTACGACCCCAACATCCGCCTCAACGTGCAGCCCGACGTGCGCACCTGGCGCGAGCAGCTCGCGTGGATGCTGCCGCGCACCGACGTGCTCAAGGTGAGCGACGAAGACCTGGCGCTGGTGGATGACCGATCGCCCGATGACTTCGCGCGCGCCGCGCTGGCCGCCGGCGTGGCGCTGGTGGTGCTCACGCGCGGTGAGCGCGGCGCCATCGCCTGGACGCCCACGCAGCGCGTGGCGGTGGCCGCACCCGCCGTGGCCGTGGTCGACACCGTGGGCGCGGGCGACACCTTCCAGGCGGCGCTGCTCACTTGGCTGGCCGAGCAGGGCGCGCTGCAGGCCGATGCGCTGCGCGCGCTGAGCGTGGCGTCGCTCACCGAGGCCATCGGCTTTGCCGCACAGGCGGCCGCCATCACCTGCGCCCGCCGCGGGGCTGACCTGCCCACGCGCGCCGAGCTCGCGCGCGCCCTGGGCGGCTGAGCGGCGCGACTGTTGCGGTTCCCGGCATGCCGCATGGCGCGCCGCGCGGTTTATCTGGCGCCCCGGGCTGCCTACAGTGGGAACATCCCGATCGATCGCCGGAGCCCGCCATGTCGTCCCGCCTGCCCAGCCTGTTCATCTCTCACGGTGCGCCCACTTTCGCGCTCGAACCCGGCCGCGCCGGCCCCGCGCTCACGGCGCTGGGCCGCAGCCTGCCGCGCCCGCGCGCGGTGCTCGTGGTGTCGCCGCACTGGATGACGCCCACGCCCCGCGTGGGCACCGTGGCCCGGCCCGAGACCGTGCACGACTTCGGTGGCTTCCCCGCCGCGCTCTACCGCCTGCAGTACGCGGTGGACGGCGCCCCCGACGTGGCACAGCGCGCGCTCGACCTGCTCGCCGCGGCCGGCTGGTCGCCACGCGCCGACGAACACCGTGGCCTCGATCACGGCGCCTGGGTGCCACTCATGCACCTGTTCCCCGACGCCGACGTGCCGGTGTTCCAGGTCTCGCTGCCCGTGCGGCTGGACAGCGCCGGCGCCTGGGCCCTGGGCCAGGCGCTCGCGCCGCTGGCCGAAGAGGGCGTGCTCATTGTTGGCAGCGGTAGCCTCACCCACAACCTCTACGAGTTCAGCCCCGGCGACACGCAGGAAGCCGCCTACGCGCGCGAGTTCAGCGACTGGGTGCGCGAGGCCGTGCTCGGCCGCGACGACGCGCGCCTGCAGCGCACGCTGGAGACCGCGCCGCACGCGCAGCGCGCCCACCCCACCACCGAACACTTCCTGCCGCTGCTGGTGGCCGCGGGCGCGGCCGCGCCGCAGCGCGCGGTGACCGTGATCGAAGGTGGCATTGAGCACGGCGTGCTCGCCATGGACGGCTACGTGTTCGGCGCCCTGGAGCCCGCCTGAGGGCGAGTGCGCCATGGGCACGCCGCTGTTCCTCGACGAGCGCGTCGCCCGGCTGGGCGACGCGGTGAGCCTGTCGTCCGGCGTCGGATTGCTGGCTGTAAAGAGCTTTCCGGCCGGTCGCGTCACCGCGCTCGGCATCGAGCACGCCATCGAGCTTGTGGAAGAAGCCATCATGGCCGCCGGCCCGCTGCCGGGTGCGGGTGGTGAACTCGACCTGCACGACCCGGCGGTGACCGCGCTCTTCGCCGGCATGGCGCCCGGCGAAACACACCTGCCGCTCGACGCGGTGGAACGCGCCTTCCGCGAACTGGCCGACCACGCCACCGGCAGCGCCGTGGCCGCGCGCGGCCTGCCCACCGACGCGGCCTCGGCCGCGCGCCTGGTGTGGCTGCGCGAGCTCATGCACCACGGGCCTTTCCGCGCGCTCAACCTGCGCCGCTGAGCACCCCTCGCAAGCCCGCCGGCACCGGCCGCTCGTCCAGCCGGCTCAGCTGCGCCACCGCCGCCAGAAACCCTTCGCGGTCCGCGCGCACCGGCCCCAGGTAACGCAGCACCCCCGCCGGCCGGAAGATCGCCACGCTGGGGAACGCGCTGATGCCCAGTTCGTCGGCGTCCAGCCCCGCGTCCTCGATGTCCACCCAGTGCACGCCCGCCAGCCCCTGCACCACGGGCGCGAAGGCGCGGCATTGCGTGCACCAGTCGGCGCACAAGGCCATCACGGACACGTCGGGGGGCAGGGTGGTGGTCATGGTGAACAAGGAGTCTGCCGGCGTCGCGCGGGTTCCAGCGGGCAGCACCGGCAGGTTTAAGCTGGACCCGACTTTGACCCGATTTGGGCCAAGGTTCGATCTGTTCGGGTCAAATTTGACCGCCTAGCATCCACCGCAATGCCGCGCCCCAGAGCGCCGGCAGAGGAGACAAACGTGAGCTGGAAAGGCCTCAAGAACGGCGAAAAGACGCTGC
>VFQR01002394.1_pt1 | contig 12041 bp, 10 predicted proteins | sample 3512321 | NCBI WGS metagenome assembly VFQR01 (sample SAMN10412374, study PRJNA504923) | tailings metagenome | isolation source: Relicate 3 Philex TSF1 revegetated site | place: Philippines: Tuba, Benguet | collected 2017-08-29
CTCGCCCGCGGCGTCCAGCCGCGCCACGGCCCAGGCCAGCAACGCAAAGGCCAGGCCGTGCAGCAGGTCGTCGGCGGTGTCGAGCACGAAGGCGTTGTCGGTGGCGGCGCGCGCCAGCCAGCGCGGCAGCAGGGCGCGCGCTTCGCCGAACACGGCCCACAGGCCCGGCGAGGTGCCGAGTTCGCCGCGCAAGCCGTCGAGCAGCTCGACCGCGGTGACGCCGCCATCGGCCAGCAGCTTGCGCTGCGCGAGGTCGATCGCCTGGATCTGGTTCGTGCCTTCGTAAATCATCGCGATGCGCGCGTCGCGCACGGTCTGCTCGATGCCGTATTCGTGCACGTAGCCGTAGCCGCCCCACACGCCCAGCGCGTCGGCCGGGCCGTGAAAACCGTGGTGCGTGCAGAAGGCCTTGACGATGGGCGTGAGCAGCGCGGCAAAGCGCTTCTCGCGTGCGCGCACGGCTTCGTCGCGGTGGTGTTCGGACAGGTCGAGCGCCAGCGCGGCGCGGTAAGCCAGCACGCGCTGCGCCTCGGTGTGGGTGCGCAGGCGCTGCAGCGTGCGTCGCACCGCCGGGTGTTGCGCGATCGGCTTGCCCATCTGCGCGCGCTCTTCGGCGTAGCGCTGCGCGTTCTGCGCCGCCATCTCCTGGTGGCCCAGGCCCTGCAGGCCCACGTGCAGGCGCGCCGAGTTCATCATCAGGAACATCGCCGCCAGGCCGCGGTGCGGCTCGCCCACCAGCCAGCCGGTGGCGCCTTCGTAGCGCATGGCGCAGGTGGCGCTGGCCTTGATGCCCATCTTCTTCTCGATGCCGTCGCAGAACAGGGCGTTGCGCGAACCATCGGGCAGCCGCTTGGGCACCAAAGCGAGCGACAGGCCTTTGGTGCCGGGCGGCGCATCGGGCAATCGGCACAGCACCAGGTGCACGATGTTGTCGGTCAGGTCGTGCTCGCCGCCGCTGATGAAGATCTTGCTGCCGCTCACGCGCAGGCTGCCATCGGCCTGCGGCTCGGCGCGCGTGCGCAGCTGGCCCAGGTCGCTGCCGGCCTGGGGCTCGGTGAGCGCCATGGCGGCCAGCCATTCACCGCTGGCGATCCTGTGCAGGTAGCGCGCCTTGAGTTCGTCGCTGCCATGGTGCTTGAGGGTCTCGTAGGCGCCGTGCAGCAGGTCCGGGTACATGTTCCAGCCGTGGTTGCAGGCGTCGAGCATCTCGCGCATGGCCGCGTCCAGCAGCAGCGGCAGGCCCTGGCCGCCCCAGGCGGGGTCGCAGGGCAGGGCGGGCCAGCCGCCTTGCACGAAGGCCTGGTAGGCGGCGCGAAAACCCGGCGGCGTTTTCACGCTGCCGTCGGCTTCGCGGGTGCAGCCGGCCAGGTCGCCCGGGCCGTTGAGCGGCTGCAGCACCTCGCTCGCGAAGCGCGCGGCCTCCTGCAACACGGCGTCAGCCGTGTCCACGTCGAGTTCGGCGAACGCGGGGCATTCGGCCCACCGCGCGGGCGCGTCGAGCACCTGTTCGATCACGCGCCGCATCGAGCCGAGCGGCGCTTCGTAGTGCCAGCTCATTCCTTGCGGGCCCCCAGGTAGGTCTCGATCACGCGCGGGTCGTTCGCGAGTTGCGCGGCCTCGCCCGAAAGCACGAGGTCGCCGGTTTCGAGCACGTGGCCTTCGTCGGCCACCTGCAGCGCGGCGCGCGCGTTCTGCTCCACCAGCAGGATGCTCACGCCGCGCTCGCGCAGCGTCTCGATGATGCGGAAGATGTCGCGCACGATCAATGGCGCCAGGCCCAGGCTGGGCTCGTCGAGCATCAGCAGCTTCGGTTGCCCCATGAGGGCGCGGCCGATGGCCAGCATCTGGCGCTCGCCGCCCGACAGCGTGCCGGCCGCCTGGTCGCGGCGCTCCCGCATGCGCGGGAACAGCTCGTAGACCTGTTCCAGCCCCTGGCGCCAGCGCGGCATGCGCTGCTTCATGGGCCGCCAGCCGCCGAGCACCAGGTTGTCCTCGACGCTCATGCTGCCGAACAGCTCGCGCTTCTCGGGCACCAGCGCCAGCCCCGCCATCACCCGCTCTTCGAGCGTGAGCCGCGCCACGTCTTCGCCGTTGAAGCGCAGGCCACCTCGTTGTGGCAGCAGGCCCATGAGGGCGTTGAGCAGGGTGGACTTGCCCGCCCCGTTGGGGCCGATCACCGTGACCACCTGGCCCGCGCGCACGCTCAACGTGATGCCGCGCAACACCTCGGCCTTGCCGTAGCCGGCATGCAGGTCCTTGATTTCCAGCAGGACGTCGCTCATGGTCAATGTTCCGTTCCGAGGTAAGCGGCGCGGACCTTCTCGCTCGCCTGGATTTCCGCCGGCGTGCCTTCCAGCAGCGGCGTGCCGAACTCCATCACCAGGATGCGGTCGGTCAGGTTCATCACGAAGTCCATGTCGTGTTCCACCAGCAGCAGGCTCAGGCCCTCGGCCTTGAGCTGGCGCAGCACCTCGGCCAGCGCCTGCTTCTCGCGGTGGCGCAGGCCGGCCGCGGGTTCGTCGAGCAGCAGCAGGGCCGGGTCGCTGGCCAGGGCGCGCGCGATCTCCACCAGGCGCTGCTGGCCGAGCGCGAGGTTGCCCGCGAGCTCGAGGAGGTGCTCGCCCAGGCCGACGCGGCGCAGCTGGCGCTCGGCCTCGGCGAAGGCGCGGTCTTCCTCGGCGCGGTCGAGCCGCAGCATGGCGGCCAGGGCGCCGCTGCGCGTGCGCAGCCAGGTGCCCAGGGCCACGTTCTCCAGCACCGTCATGTCGGGCACCAGCTTGACGTGCTGGAAGGTGCGCGAGAGGCCACGGCGCGCGATCTCGCGCGAGGGCAGGCCGTCCACGCGCTCGCCGCGCAGCCAGACCTCACCGCCCGAGAGCGGCAGCAGGCCCGAGATGAGGTTGAAGGTGGTGGACTTGCCGGCGCCGTTGGGGCCGATGAGGCCGAAGATCTGGCCGGCCTGGATGGCAAAGCCCACGCCGTTGACGGCGACCAGCCCGCCGAAGGTGCGGCGCACGGCCTTCACTTCCAGCAGCGTGCTGCCGGCGGCGGGCTTGTCGCGCGCGGGCAGGGCCGCCGCCGCGTCGATGGTGCGTGGGGTGCGGCGCGGCAACCAGCGCTCGATCGAGGGCCACAGGCCGTCGGGCGCGAACTTGAGCACCAGCACCAGCACCACACCGAACACGATGATTTCGTAGCTGCCCGAGGTGCCCAGCAGCGCGGGCAGCCAGGTCTGCAGCTGGTCTTCGGCGAGCTTGACGAGCGCGGCACCGGTGAAGGCGCCCCACACGTGGCCCACGCCGCCCAGCACGGCCATGAACAGGTATTCGATGCCGAACTTGATGCCGAAGGGCGAGGGGTTGACGCTGCGCTGCATGTGCGCGAACAGCCAGCCCGAAATCGACGCCAGCAGCGCGGCGATCAGAAACATCAGCAGCTTGTGGCGAAAGGCGGAAGCGCCCATGGCCTCGGGCATGGTGCTGCCGCCGCCGCGGTTGACGTTGAGCGCGCGCATCACGCGCCCGGTGCGCGAATCGAGCAGGCGCGTGACGGCGATGGCGGCAGCGATCGCAACGAGCCAGATCAGCAGGTAGATGCGCCGCTCCTCCTGCAGGCTCACACCGAACAGGTGGATGGCGGGCACGCCGAGCAGGCCGTCGTACTTGCCCAGCGCGTCGAGGTTGCCCATGGTGTAGAACAGCGCGAGGCTCCAGGCGATGGTGGCCAGCGGCAGGTAGTGCCCCGACATGCGCAGCGTGACCCAGCCCAGCACCAGCGCCACCGCGACGGTGATCGCGAGGCCCGCCAGCAGCCCGATCCAGGGCGAGATGCCCAGCTTCACGCTGAGGTAGGCGCTGGCATAGGCCCCGAGGCCGGCGAAGGCCGCCTGGCCGAACGAGGTGAGCCCGCCGATGCCGGTGAGCAGCACCAGCCCCAGCGACACCAGCCCGAACAGGCCGATGTAGTTGAGCTTGGTGATCCAGTAGTCGGGCACCGGCAGAAAGGGCACAGCGACCATGAACACGGTGAAGGCCACCAGGCCGTAACGACGAACATTCATGTCAATGTTCCTCGTCATGCGGGTCGACGAAGGAGCGCCACAGCAGCACCGGCAGGATGGCGGTGAACACGATCACTTCCTTGAACGCGCTGGCCCAGAACGAGCCGAAGGCTTCGATCAGGCCCACGCCGAGCGCGCCCACCAGCGCGAGCGGAAAGCTCGTGAGGCCGGCGAACACCGCGGCCACGAAACCCTTGAGGCCGATGAGGAAGCCGCTGTCGAAAAAGATGGTGGTGGTGGGCCCGATGAGCAGGCCCGAGAGCGCGCCGATGAAGGCCGCGAGCGTGAAGCTCAGCGAGCCTGCGGCGTCGGTGGAGATGCCCATGAGCCGCGCGCCCGTCTGGTTGACGGAGGTGGCGCGCAGCGCCTTGCCGGTGAGCGTGCGGTCGAACAGCACGAACAGCGCGGCGATGAGGGCGACCGAGGCGCCGATGATGATGACGGCCTGGCCGCTGAGCGCGATCGGGCCGAGGCTGAAGCGCTCGTCCCAGAAGCTCGGGTTGCGAAAGCCCTCGGCGCCGAAGAACACCAGGCCCAGCCCGGTGAGCGCGAAGTGCACGCCCACCGAGACGATGAGCAGCACCAGCACGCTGGCGCTGGCCAGCGAGCGGTAGGCCAGCCGGTACACCAGCGGGCCCATGGGCGTGACCAGGGCCAGCGTGAGCAGGGCCTGCACGACCATGGGCGGCTGTTGCGGCACCAGCCAGGCGGTGAGGCCGCAGGCCACCAGCGGGAGTGACGCGGTGCGCAGCGCGAGCTTCGCCCAGCGCGCGACGGGCCACGACTCGCGCCAGGCACGCACGGCGTCGAGCACCAGGGCCAGCGCCACCATGAGCAGCAGCAGCCAGACCGTGCCCGGCAGGGTGCCGGTCTGGAACAGCGCCATGGTGAGGGCCGCGAAGGCGACGTACTCGCCCTGCGGGATGAAGACGATGCGGGTGACCGCGAACACCAGGACGAGGGCGATCGCCACCAGCGCGTAGATCGCACCGTTGATGACGCCATCGACCCCGAGGATCGCGGCAATGTTCCAGTCCATGGGTCGCGGTCTCCCGTGTGCCTTACTGCTCGAGCTTCCAGTCGCCGTTGACGACCTTCATCACGACGCCCGAACCCGACTTGAAGCCCCAGTGATCGGTGGCGGTGAAGTCCAGCACGCCGTGGGTGACGGCCATGGCGGGCGCGGCTTCGATGGCGTCCTTGAGGGCGGCGCGGAACTCGGGCGTGCCGGGCTTGGCCTTCTTCAGTGCCTCCGGCACCACCTTGTCGAGCAGCAGGTAGGCATCCATGGAGTGCGCGGCGAACTGGTTGCGCATGCCGGCGCCGTGGATCTTCTCGTAATCGGCGTTGAACTTCACGCCCAGGGCCTTGCTGGGGTGGCTGTCGGGCAGCTGCTCGGCCACCACCACCGGGCCGGTGGTGACGAAAGTGCCCTCGACGGCCTTGCCGCCCACGCGCATCAGGTCGCGCGTGGCGGCCGCGTGCGTCTGGTAGTACTTGCCCTTGTAGCCGCGCTCGACCAGACCGAGCTGCGGCATGGCGGCGCCACTGCCCGAGGCCACGATGACCATGGCATCGGGGTTGAGGGAGGACAGCTTGAGCGCCTGCGCGGTCACGCTGGTGTCCGAGCGCGCGAAACGCTCGACGCCCAGCAGCTTGATGCCGGCCTTCTCGAGCAGGGGGTTGAGGGCCTGCAGCCACTGCTCGCCATACGCGTCGGTGTAGCCCAGGAAGCCCACGCTCTTGACGCCCTGCTTCTTCATGTGCTCGACCATGGCCTCGGCCATCACGCCGTTGCTCTGCGGCATGCGGAAGCTCCAGGCGTCCTTGCCGGGCGGCAGGCCGATGGGCGAGAGCGCCAGCTGCACCGTGTTCGACTCGATCGCCACCTCGGCCATGGGGATGGCCACGGGCGTGGCGACCGATCCGACGATCACGTCGACCTTGTCCTGGTTGACGAAGCGGCGCGCGTTCTGCACGCCCTTGGTGGGGTCGGTGGCGTCGTCGAGGATGATGACGTTGACCTTCTCGCCGCCGATGGTGGCGGGCCACATCTTCACGCCGTTGGCCACGGGAATGCCCAGGCCCGAGGCCGGCCCGGTGAGCGATGCGCTCACGCCGATGGTGATGTCGGCCCAGGCCGCGCCGGTGAGGGCGGCCGACACAGCGACGGCCAGGGTGTGCTTCAGCAAGGTCTTCATGCGTTGTCTCCGTTGATGTTGCGTGTGCTCGTGGCCCGCACACGCGAGGGCTTGAAATCAGCCGGCTGCGGGGTTCTCGATCAGCAGCGCGATGCCCTGGCCACCTCCCACGCAGGCCGAGGCGATGCCCCAGCGGGCGCCGATGTCGCGCAGCTGGCGGGCGCAGGTGATCGTCAAGCGCACGCCGGTGGCGGCGAGCGGGTGGCCCAGCGCGATGGCGCCGCCGTGCACGTTGAGCGTGTCCTGATCGAGCTGCAGCTCGCGCGCCACCGCGAGCGCCTGCGCGCCCTGGGCCTCGTTGATCTCGAAGCGCGCGATGTCGCCGAGCGAGAGCCCCGCGCGTTCGAGCAGCAGGCGGATCGCCGGCGCCGGGCCGATGCCCATGATCTCGGGCGGAACGCCGACCACGGCGGCCGCGGCCAGGCGCGCGAGGGCGGGCTTGCCGGCGGCTTTCGCGCCAGCACCGTTGGTGACGATGGCGGCGGCCGCCGCGTCGGTCAGCGCCGAGCTGTTGCCGCCGGTCTGCACGCCGTCCTTGAACACCGTGCGCAGCCTGGCCAGCACCTCGGGCGGGGTGGGGCGTGGGTGGGTGTCGCGGTCGGCCACGGTGGCCTTGCCGCTCAGGCGCAGGCGACGCGGCTGGTAGCCCTCGCGCTCGAAGTCCTCGTTGCCCACCGGCACCATCTCGCCGTCGAACCACCCCGCGGCCTGCGCCGCCACGGCGCGTTCGAAGCTGCGCGCGGCGAAGGTGTCCACGCCCTCGCGCGTGAGGCCGTAGCGCTGCGCGAGGTTCTCGGCGGTGCGGATCATGCTGATGTCCGCGGCCGGGTCCGTCAACGCCTCCCACATGTAGTCCTTGAAGCCGATCGGCGCGCCGAGGCGGAAGCCGCCGCGGTGGTCGAAGGCGGCGATGGGGTTGCGCGTCATCGACTCGGTGCCGACCACGAGCACGTTGGTTGCCACGCCGGCACCGATCTGCTCGCCGGCCTGGCGGAACAGCTCGAAGCCGGTGCCACAGATGCGCTGCGCCATGAGCGCGGGCACATCGACCGGCACACCCGCGTACAGGCCGATGTGGCGCGGCACGTAGAACTGGTCGAAGCCTCCCGGGGCCATGTTGCCGGCGATCACCGAATCGATGGCGTCCGGCGACACGCCGGTGCGCGAGAGGATCTCGCGCGCGACCTTGATGCCGAGATCGATCGGGTTGGCGTCGGCGAACGCGCCCATGTAATCGACCATGGGGGTGCGCACCCCGTCGAGGATGAAGACGTCGTTGAAGAGCTGGCTCTGGCCGCGGGTCATGAAAAGGCTTTCTCGGCTGGGGCGGGACGGATCACGTCCGCGGTGTCGTTGTGCAGGGCCTCGACCCGCGCGGCCCGGCGTTGCAGCACCGCGCGCTGGTTGAGGTAGCCCTTGTCGGTGATTTCGCCGGCGTCGGCGTTGGGCGGTTCGTCGAGAACCAGCGCGCGCGCTGGCGTCTGCGAGGAGCCGCCGCCCTCGGCGCGCAGCGCGGCCAGGCCGCGCGCGATGTGTTCGTGCAGCGCCTCGCGCGGCATCTGCAGTGCGGCGGCGGTGGGAAACACCAGCACGCCGATCTCATCGCGGTCGTGGCCGGTGATCACCACGTCCTGCGCGTGCGGCGCGAGCGCCGAGACCACGCGCAGGCGCAGTGTGCCGACCGAGACCCAGGTGCCGGTGCCGAGCTTGAAGTCTTCGGCGACGCGGCCGTTGAACACCACGCCGGCCTCGGGGCACTGCGGGTCGGCCAGGAAGCCGGCGTCGCCGATGCGGTAGTAGCCCTCGTCGTCGAAGGCCTGCGCGGTGAGCTCGGGCGCGTGGCGGTAACCGGGAAAGATGTTCACGCCGCGGATGCGCAGCTCGAGCTTCTCGCCGTTGGGCACGAACTTGAGTTCCACGCCCGGCAGCACGCCGCCGATGACGCCGGCGCGCTCCATGCGCCAGTGCGCGCTGGTGACGGCGGGCGCGGTCTCGGTGGAACCCCAGGAGGTGGTGAGCCAGACCTCGCGCCCGAGCACGCGGCGCGCGAGCGCCTGCAGCCGTTCCCAGCTGGCCTGCGGCAGCGCGGCGCCGGCGTAGAACACGGCGCGCAGGCGGCCGAGCACGCGCCGTGCGAGCTGCTCGTCCGCTTCGAGCAGCGGCAGCGCCATGTCGAAGCCGCGCGGCACGTTGAACCAGATGGTGGGCTGGTGCTCGGCCAGGTTGGCCACGGTGCGCTCGATCAGGCCCGGTGCCGGGCGGCCCTCGTCGATCACCAGCGTGCCGCCGTGGCACATCACCATGTGCAGGTTGTGGTTGCCGCCGAAGGTGTGGCTCCAGGGCAGCCAGTCGACCAGCACCGGCTTCTCGTGGCGCAGGAAGCGCCAGGCCTGCGCAATCATCTGCTGGTTGGCGCACAGCATGCGGTGCGTGTTGATGACCACCTTGGGCGTGCCGGTGGACCCCGAGGTGAGCAGGTACTTGGCGGGGGTGTCGGGCGTGATGGCGGCGAAGGCCGCTGCGACCGCCGGCGTCTCCTCGGTGGCCAGCAGCTGCGCGAAAGCCAGCGCGGCGGGCACACGCTCGGCGCCTTCGCTGAACACCATCGGCACATCCAGGCCGCTGCTGACGATGGCCGGCCCGTAGACCGCCGCGTCGCTGGCGTACACCAGCGCGGGCCGCAGGGTGCGCAGGATGCCGTGGACCTTGCTGTACTCCTTCGTGAGGCGGCAGTAGGCACTGGAAACGGTGCAGCTCGCGCGGCCGATGTGCTGCGTCGCGAGCACCAGCAGCAGGTGGTCGATCGCGTTGTCGGACAGCACCACCACCGGCGCGTCGGCCGGCAGGTTCATCCGCAGCAGCGATTGCGCCACGCGGCCCACCCGGGCGCGCAGTTCGCCCCAGCTCAGGCGGCGCCAGCCGGCGGCGCTGCGCTCGGCCACCGCGGGGGCGTCGGGCGTGTGCAAGGCCCAGTGCTCCAGCCATTCACCGATGCAGCGCGCGTGGTCGCCCAGGGGCTCGGGCGAACGCAGCACGAAGCTGCCGTCGGCACGGTGCTCCACCGTGGCCGCGGGCGGGGCCAGCCACGCGGGGTCGTTCAGCCAGTCGAGTGCGCTCATCGTCTCCATACAGTTGTGTATGTTGGTGCGCGGATGCTATCGAGGGTTTACACCAGTGAAATACAGGGTTTCCCCCAACATCCATACATTTATGTACGGTCGCCGGTGGTCCCGCGATCGATAGAATCGCGCCGTGGCTTCCTCTCCCGACACTGTGGCAACGCCGCGGCGCAAGGCGCGCGGCGACGGCGAGCCCGCGCGCCTTTCGCTCACCCCCGAGACCTGGATCGGGGCCGCCACCGACGTGCTGGTGGACCAGGGCATCGACCACGTGCGCGTGGACCTGCTGGCGCAGCGCCTGGGCGTCACGCGCGGCAGCTTCTACTGGCACTTCAAGGACCGGGAAGACCTGCTGCGCCGCGTGCTGCAGGCCTGGCGCGAGACGGCCACCGAGAACCTGACGGCGCGCCTGGAGTCGGCCCACGCCGACCCGCTCGAGCAGTTGCGCGACGTGCTCTCGCTGCCGTTCCGGGGCCGGGCGGCGGCGCGTGCCGCGCGCATCGAGCTGGCCATCCGTGCCTGGGCTCGGCGCGACCAGATGGCGCGCTTCGCGGTGGACGAAGCCGATGCCAGCCGCATCGGCTACATCGCACAGCTGTTCTCGGCGCTGGGGTTTCCGGTGCTGGAGGCGCGCTCGCGCGCCTTCCTGCTCTACAGCTACGTGGTGTCGGAATCGCAGATGGCCACGCTGAGCACCCAGGCGCAGAAGGACGAGCGCCGCCGCTTCGCGGAGCGGCTGTTCACGCAGCGGCTGGCGTGATCAGGCGCTGCGCTTGAACAGCGCGAGCAGCCCGCCGGCCACCACGAACAGCGAGCCGAACACGCGGTTGAGCGCGCGCACGTGGGCGGTGGACTTGAGCGTGCGCAGCAGGCGTGCGGCCAGTGCGGTGTAGCCCGCCATCACCACCAGGTCGGTGAAGCCCAGCGTGAGCGCGATCACCGCGTACTGCGGCGCGAGCGGTTGGGCGAGGTCCAGGAACTGCGGCACCACGGCCAGCAGGAACACCGTGCCCTTGGGGTTGAGCGCGTTGATGATCCAGCCGCGCACGACGAGGTCGCGCGCGCGCCGTGGGGTGGTGTCGGCGCCGGCCTGCGCGATCGGGCGCGCCGGGGCACGCCACTGCTGGATGCCCAGCCACACGAGGTAGGCCACGCCGGCCCACTTGATGACGGCGAAAGCGGTGGCCGACGTGGCCACCAGCGCACCCAGGCCGATGCCCACCACCAGGATCTGCGTCCAGATGCCGAGCACCAGGCCGAGCGTGGTGAAGTACCCGCGGCGAAAACCGTGTGTGAGCCCGGCGCTCATGGCAGCCACGGCCCCCGCACCGGGCGAGATGCTGATGGCCCAGGAGGCGGCGAAGAAGGCGAGCCAGGTGCTGAGGTCCATGGCCTCAGTTTATGCGCAGCTTGAACTGCAGCAGAACCGCGCCGTCGACGTTCTTGATGGACGGGATCAGGCCGAGGTTGATGCCGAAGCGGCGGCCTTCGATGCTGGCCATGGGCAGGGCGGCGAAGAAGGTGCCGCCGCGCGAAATGGCCGGGTAGCCATTGAGCAGACCGATGGCCGCCCCGAGCTTGACCGGGCCGACCTGCCAGGGTTGCCAGTTGACGGCCGCGTACTGCGAGGGTTTGCCCAGGCTGTTGTCGTACACACCGGCCATGACGGCCACCTCGGGCGAGTGGCGCCACTCGATGCCGAAGCCGAGGTTGTTCTCGTTGTAGTCGCGGTCGCGGTTGAAATGGCGCGAAAAGCCGCCGATGTTGATCCAGATCTGGGGCTGGTCGGCAACGGGGGCGGGCGTTTCCTCAGCGCGGGCCGACGCGGCAGCAAAGGCCACCAGGGGCAGCACCAGGGCGAGCAGCAGCGTTCTGGCGGAAAAGGACAGGGACAGGGTGGTGCGCGCAGACATCGGAGACCTCGGACGATCGGCTCCGGCTGGAGCCCTGTCCGTGATCTCGGCCGATGTGCCTGCCGGCTGAACCCCTCCGATCGGGCCCTGTCACCCGATGGGGGCACTTGTGTGCGAAAAGCCTCGAACGATCCGCGCAGCAGCGCAGCGTGGGGGCCTCAGTTGCGCTTGCGCGGTGCGGCCGGGCCGCGGCCTTCCAGGTGGCGGAAGTTGATCCGGCCCTTGGTGAGGTCGTAAGGCGAAAGTTCGAGCGAAACGCGATCACCCGCGAGGATGCGGATGTGGTTCTTCTTCATCTTGCCGGCGGAATAGGCAATGAGCTGGTGCCCGTTGTCCAGGGTCACGCGAAAACGCGTGTCGGGCAACACCTCGTTGACGATACCCATCATGTCGATCAGTTCTTCCTTGGCCATGCGGTTCCTTGCAGTGACGTGGTTCGTCCACGCCGCACAGGCCGCCGGCAGATGCTGCCGTGGAATGCGGGAAGACGAGGAAAAGGCCATCTGGGCGATGGCCGGGGCGAGGCCCGGGCGCGGAGCCCGGGCGGTGCGCGGTGGAGCGCACACACGGGATTTTAACCGGTGGCCTCAGCGCCGCTCGGGCAGCTCGATCTTGACCTCGAGCACGTCCAGGTTGTCCTGCCGTTCGAGCTGCACCTTGATGTCGTTCGGGTCGATGCGGATGTACTTGCCGATCACCGCCACCAGCTCGCGCTGCAGCGCGGGCAGGTAGTCGGGTTCGGCCGCGC
>VFQR01002395.1_pt1 | contig 12037 bp, 12 predicted proteins | sample 3512321 | NCBI WGS metagenome assembly VFQR01 (sample SAMN10412374, study PRJNA504923) | tailings metagenome | isolation source: Relicate 3 Philex TSF1 revegetated site | place: Philippines: Tuba, Benguet | collected 2017-08-29
CGGCTTTGCGCCATACAACAGGTACCGCCGACGAAATACACAACATTTACGGTCATCTGTGGGCCTCGCTCATCGCCGACGGCTACAAGCGCGACTTCCCCAAGCAGCGTCCGTTTATTTTGATGCGTGCAGGCGGAGCAGGTTCGCAACGGTATGGACTAATTCCTTGGAGTGGTGATGTGAGCCGCAGCTGGGGCGGACTTCAAAGTCAGCCCGGAATTGCCTTGAGCATGGGCATGCAGGGCCTCGGCTGGATGCATAGCGACCTCGGTGGCTTTGCCGGCGGCGACAAATTCGACCCGGAGCTGTATACCCGTTGGTTGCAGTATGGCGTTTTCCAGCCCGTATTTAGGCCGCATGCACAGGAGCATATTGCGCCTGAACCCGTTTTTCACGATGCAGCCACCAAGGCCTTGGCCAAAAAAGCAATCGAACTGCGTTACCGCTTGCTGCCTTACAACTACCAGCTGGCTTTCGAAAATCAACAAACCGGCTTACCCCTCATGCGGCCACTGTGGCTGACTGGCGACAGCGCTCGCGCCATCGATACGCGCTCGTACCAGTGGGGCAAAGCCTTTTTGGTTTCGCCCATACTCAAGCCTGGGGTTAAAGACCAGACTTTTTACTTGCCGGCCGGCCATTGGTTCGACTTTTACACCGACAGTGTGCTTACAGGCGGTACCGAGCAGCGTGTGGCTACACGTCCCGATGGTATCCCCACTTATGTAAAAGCCGGTTCATTTGTGGCCATGGCAGAACCTATGCAGCACACGGGGCAATACAATAGTCACGCACTGGAACTGCATTATTACCATCATGCCAGCGTTCCCGAAAGTACCGATAGCCTGTACGACGACGACGGCCGTACCCCCGATGCCTATGCCACCGGCCAGTATGAGCTGCTGTATTTCGAAGCCGAAGACGAAAAGTCGGGTTTGGAATTAGAAATCGACCGCAAACCCGGTACGGCTTGGACCGTGAAGCCAAGGGAGCTGGAGATGGTGATTCATGGGCTCAAGCAAGCACCACAGTCGGTAAAGCTGGGTCGAAAAAGAGTAAAGTACGCTTATGAAAATGGCGTATTGAGGTTCAAAGTCAAAGTGTCGGAGCCCGAAACTGAGCTTTTTATCAAGTACGGAAAATAAATTAGACAAGTATATCCACTATGTAACTTCGGTTACAAACAAGCCCGTTTAAGCTTGCGTACCTTTAACCTAACAGCACAATAAAGCTGAAAGGTTATGAAAAAAGTATTGTTTTTCGCCATTCCTGTGCTGGTTCTATTGTCGATGGCTTGCTCGAAAGACAAGATCGACCCTGTGATTAACCAGCCGGCACCCAACGAGACCCAAGCTGATTTGACCTTCCTGAGAGAAGAAGAAAAACTTGCCCGCGACGTATACCGTTATGCGGCTACGCGTTACCCGAGTATGCAAATTTTTGGCAATATCGCTTCCAGTGAACAAACCCACATGGACAAAACCCTGGCGATACTGCAGAAATATGGTCTGCCCGATCCAGTAGGCACCAATGCCGAAGGGGTTTTTACCGACACCCTCTTGCAAAAGCTGTATGTGCAACTCACCCAAAAGGTTGATTTGAGCTTAGTAGATGCTTTACAAGTAGGTGCTACCATCGAAGACCTCGATATCGCAGACCTACTTACAAGTCAGGCGGTTGCCGAACTACCAGAAGACATTGCCTTGCTGTATGCGCAATTGCATTGTGGTTCACGCAATCACCTGAGGGCCTATGTGGGCCAAATTAACACCCAAGGCAGCAGTTATGCGCCACAGTACCTCACACCATCGTATTATGCCGAGGTGCTGGCTGGCAGTCACGAAAATTGCAATCAGCCTTAAGTGGAGTTTTGGGTTGAACGAGGGCAGGTTGGGGGACCTGCCCTTTTTTTATCTGTTTTGGGGCGGCAGTGCGATTAAAGTTAAAGGCGCCAGCAGCGGTTTTGGCATTTTCAATTTGCTGTAAGATAGATGCCTATTTTTTGAGCAAACGTTGTTGTGCGGTTTTACCCCCGTCGGTGAGGCGAAGCAGGTAGGAGCCGGATTTGAGGTTGTGGGTGTTTATTTGTTGAGGACCTGCGGATTCAAAGCGTTCTGTGAACAACAACCGCCCGGTTACGTCATAAACTTCGAGCAGGGCAAGGGGTTGATGCGTGGCAAAGTACAGCAGTTCACTTACCGGGTTCGGATAAATTACCCAGTTGGTTTCGGCTACTGGGGCAATGCTGGTGGTTTGCGACAGGCGATATACATTATTGTTGCCTCCCCAAAACCAACGGTTGCCGTTGGGGTCTAGATCCATGCGGCGAACAAAATTACCGCTGGCCAATTGCGTCCACGTACGGCCACTGTCGCTGGTACTGTAGTACGCGCTCACATTGCCGTCCCAAATGATGCCTTCGGCTGAGCTTGGGCTCAAAAGCCGAATGTCGCCGAAATTATCGAAGATGGCGTTGGGAATGTTCGTCCAGTTTTTGCCGCTATCGCTGGTGTAGGCCACAAAACCGTCGTTGCCTACCAGCATGCCGTGGGTTGGCGAAAGCATGCGCAGGTCGTTGATGTTTTCGGCAAAACTATCTACTCTCGACCAACTGGTTCCACCGTCGCGTGTGGTATACAGTAGGCGCTGGTACCATACAAATCCCTGCTGAGGGGAGATGAAGCGCACTTTTGCGTCGTATCCGTTTACTGGAAAGTCGTAGCGGCCATTCCAGTTATCGCCCCCGTTAACGGTTTTGAGAAAGATCACCTTGTTTACAGAGCCGCTGTTGCCGCACAACAGCATAAAGCCTTGCAGCGTATCGAGAAATTGTATGCTGCGAATGGCCTCATTTACGCCAACCTGCAACTCTATCCAGTTGGTGCCGTTTTTGGTATAGCGTAGGCGTCCTCCCGAATTTTTGCCGAGGAAGATGTGGTTGCTGTCGGCCACGGCCAGGGCTGTATAGGTGTAGGCGCCACCAAACTGCTCGGTACTGATGTTGGTCCAGTTGCTGCCGCCATTCGACGATTTGAGCGCCCAATAGTTTTGGATAGCGAAACCTGTTTGCGGCCCAACAAAGTCGAGATCCACGATTCCCCCGCCATTGGGCAGCGTACCCACTTGAACAAAGTTTTGTGCATGAAGTTGTGTAGCCATAAGGCACCAGAAAAGGAGTAAACGTTTCATGGTCATTTTTTGTCGGCAAGTTCGCAAACACCCCACTTCCAAACATACCGTGCACAGGGTAATTTGGTCGAGAAAGGTCTAATATTTCCTATCCTCCTTGTTTTCGGGTGGCTTGACTATCTTTGCGGCGAAATATTAGTTGGTATGTCCGATCACAAAATCATCTTTTCTATGGCCGGCGTGAGCAAAACGCTGCCTACTGGAAAACAGATACTCAAAAACATCTACCTCAGCTTTTTTTACGGAGCCAAAATTGGCGTACTCGGTCTCAACGGCGCGGGTAAGTCTACCTTGCTGCGCATCATTGCAGGCATCGATAAGTCGTTTCAGGGAGAGGTGGTGTTTTCGCCCGGATATACTGTCGGTTATCTATCGCAGGAGCCGGAGCTCGACCCCAACAAAACGGTGAAGGAGGTGGTGCAGGAAGGCGTACAAGGCATCATGGATTTGCTCAAAGAGTTCGATCAGATCAACGAAGCTTTTGGCGATCCTGACGCCGATTTCGACAAATTGCTCGCCCGTCAGGCCGAAGTGCAGGAAAAGCTCGACGCTGCCGACGCCTGGACCATCGACAACCGTCTCGATATAGCCATGGAAGCGCTCATGTGTCCCCCGGCCGACACCCAAATCGCTCAGCTTTCGGGCGGTGAACGCCGCAGGGTGGCCCTTTGCCGCCTCTTGCTGCAAGAACCCGATGTCTTGTTGCTCGACGAGCCCACCAACCACCTCGACGCCGAGAGCATCGACTGGCTAGAGCAGCACCTACGCCGTTACAAAGGCACAGTAATCGCCGTAACGCACGACCGCTACTTCCTCGATAATGTGGCAGGATGGATCTTGGAGCTCGACCGTGGCGAAGGTATCCCTTTCGAAGGAAACTACTCGAGCTGGCTCGACCAGAAGAGCAAGCGCCTTGCTCAAGAAGAAAAAACAGAATCGAAGCGGCAAAAAACCTTGCAGCGTGAGCTCGAGTGGGTGCGTATGGCGCCCAAGTCACGCCACGCTAAAAGCAAGGCGCGTATTACGGCCTACAACAGCCTACTCAACGAAGACGTAAAAGAAAAAGAACAAAAACTGGAGCTGTTCATCCCACCCGGACCCCGCTTGGGTAATGTGGTGATTGAAGCCGAAGGGGTGAATAAATCGTTTGGCAGCCGTAAACTCATTGGCGACTTGAGCTTTGCCTTGCCGCCCGCGGGGGTGGTGGGCATCATCGGGCCCAACGGCGTAGGTAAAACCACCCTCTTTAAGATGATTATGGGCCTCGAAAAAGCCGATACAGGCACATTCAAAGTGGGCGAAACCGTGCAAGTGGCGTATGTTGACCAAGCACACGACGGCCTCGATGGCGAAAAAACCGTTTTTGACGTGATTAGTGGCGGCACCGAAAATATGATGCTCGCCGGCCGACAGGTGAACTCACGTGCCTACATTAGCAAATTCAACTTCAGCGGCAACGACCAGAGCAAAAAAGTAAAGGAACTTTCAGGTGGTGAGCGCAATCGTGTGCACTTGGCCATGACGCTCAAACAAGGCGCAAACGTATTGTTGCTCGACGAGCCAACCAACGACATCGACGTAAATACCTTGCGTGCACTTGAAGAAGCCATTGAAAACTTTGCAGGCTGTGCGGTAATCATCTCCCACGACCGGTGGTTCCTCGACCGGGTGTGTACGCACATCTTGGCTTACGAGGGCAATGGTGAGTTTTACTACTTCGACGGCAACTACACCGAATACGAAGAAAACCTGCGCAAACGCAAAGGAGATGGTGCTATCCGTAAAAATAAATACCGCGACCTCACCGGTCGTGCTTAAATTGCAGCATCATGGCACGTAAGCAGCTTTTGTCAGCCGAGCAATGCCGCCAAAAAATCAGGCGTATTGCGTACCAGCTCTGGGAAGAAAATTTTCAGGAGAAGGAGATACTGCTTGCCGGAGTAAAAAATCGGGGAGTACAGCTTGCCGAGCTGCTCGCCGAAGAGCTAAAGCAACTTTCGGGCTTGCAAGTGCATACCACCTGGGTACGCTTGAACAAAGACAACCCGGTGCACGATGAAATTACTACGGGCGTAAATCCGGCCGATTGGCAAGATAAGGTGGTGGTGATCGTAGATGATGTAGCGCACACTGGTAAAACGCTGTTATACGCCATTAAACCTTTCATGGCATATACCTACAAGCGACTACAAATTGCCGTTTTGGTCGATCGTGCGCACAAATCCTATCCCGTGCATGCCGATTTTGTAGGCTTTTCGTTGGCTACCACTTTGCAGGACAATATTGAGGTCAACTTCACCAAAGATGAGGTGAAGGTGTATTTGCATTAAGTCGATAAGGTGCATGAGTAGATGGGGTTCTTACAAAATGATCTACTCATTAAAGTTGATGTTCGCATTTGCATGGATGTGTACAGCGACAAGCTGTCTGCCAACGATTAGCGAAATGCATTCGGCCAGAATGCTTAATGAAGGGGAGCAAGAAATCATACCGGTCATGTCCGTCGTACCTGGGGCAGATGTCGTTGCTCCCGGAGGAATCTATTACAGCCTTGGAATTCACTCGACAAAGGGCATAAGTCCTGGGCTGAATTGGCGTACGCGAGTTGATTTTGTTGGTGCAACACAATGGAATTATCAGGACCCTTTTTTCGGATCGCCATCAAATTTCGGGATGATCGGGATGAGCAGTATCAGTACAGGCCCAAAATTTTCAATCATTAAAAACAGGCTTGCTTTTTATCTGCCAGTCGGATTTTCGCCAGCCCCATACATTTACAACGGGGAAAAGGCGCTTTTTTACGGTTGGTTTGAACCTTGCGTACTCAGCACCTGGCCAATCGTGGCAAATAGGCTCGATTTGAATTTTAGCGCCAAAGTAATGCCGTTTACGATGCCACTTTCCGATCACAATGCCTTTTTTTCCACCCAGATTGGCTTAGCATTCGGAAAATCATTAACCAATTCGGGATGTTTTAGAGTGGAGTATGCTTTCACATATCCTGCCATGATGACTCAAAATGTAGGTTTTATAAGCGTAGGGTATGCCTTCAGATTTAAGCGTAAAGTCAAAAAACAGATGGATTGAATTATCGACGCCATCCTGGTCGTATTAACTTTTACGCTTAAAAGTCATCGAAAGCACTGTTCAGGCATTAAACTAAAAAACAGGCTATTGCCTGTTTTTGCAGCTCAATCTTTGTATTTACTGCCTTTTTTAGCCTTTTTTTCAGCACGTTTTTCCTTCAAACTTTTCGTTGCCTCTTTTTTGGCTTCTTTCTGTACGGTTTTTTCTTTCGACATGGTTAAGTGAATTGAGGTGGTGGTAGTTAGCGCACCCGACCGAGGCCCATTCGACAAACGATTGGTCGAATTCATAGAATTCTTGCCGGCGCATCTGGTGAGATTATGTAATTTACAACATGAATCGGAAAATACGCGCATTTATTGTAGGGCTGCTAGCAGTATGTTGGGTGCAAATGGGCAGAGCCCAAACCACTAGCCCGGCATCGGCCGACAGCAGCCGTGCACTCGTCGTGATTTTCCCCGATTTTTCGAGCAACGAAGATGATAATTGGTTGGATTCGCTCGATTTGCGCATTCAAGCCCTAAATCCGAGTGCTGTAGTTGTGCCGGTGGTTTTACCCGATATGGCCGATAACGATGATATCCGTGAAGGCATCAGCAAACGTTGGATGGCTACATTTACTGAACTAGTTGAAGATGCAAAAAGGGCATACCAGCCCACCCGAGTTGTTCTCGTAGGAAAAGGTACCGGAGCAGTATTGGCACTACTCATCGCCGCGAACACGCCGGGTTTGGTTACTGAACTCGTTGCCGTGGCATGCCCTGCCTTTCCAACACGTTGGGATTCGACGTATAAAGGCGAAGAGCCCGCATCATATCTCAGCGGCTTGAAACAAACCGGGGTAGTTTTCATACATGGAATGGACGATGATGAAGTGCCCGTTGACATTCCAATGCAATTTTACCAACAGCTGCGCCCCATGCAGGAGCGTAGCCGAATGATACGATTATCGGATGCAGGTCACAACATCGAGCTGCACCCAGTGGTGATGAAGTTCATAGGCGACTGTATCGAAGGACGTTTAAGTGCACCACCCCTTCGTCGAACGGCACCATGAGTCAACGTATCGGCCTGCTCGATTTTCTCCGTGGCTTTTCGATGGCCACTATAGTCCTTTTTCACTATTTACAACAGTTTGCACTTCCTGAGGCAATAAAACCGCTCATCTTTTTTGGTGGTACGGGCGTGCACTTGTTTTTTGTGCTTTCGGGCTACACCCTGTACCGTTCGTTCACGGCCAAACCTTTGGGTTACTTCACCTTTTTACGCCGTCGGTTTTCTAAAATTTACCTGCCTTACATCGCTGTGGTAACCATATCGGCGCTGGTGAGCGTGGTGATTCCGCTCTTTAAAGAAGGCTCGTGGTACGCTTGGCTTGGCCATGTGTTTTTGTACAAATTCACTGATAGAACCATCATTGGTAGTTATGGCTACCAGTTTTGGTTTGTTTCTACCCTATTTCAGTTGTATCTGCTTTTTGTGCCCCTGTATTGGCTCATGAAAAAAGCTAAACCCATAACGCTCACCCTATGGCTATTTGTAGTTTCGATGGCCTGGAATGTGATGATTATCGGCCTCGGAGTAGATGATAATCGCAGTTGGAATAGCTTTTTTCCGGTTTTTTTGTGGGAGATGGCTCTCGGCATGACACTTGCGCATCGTTTTGCTGATGCCACCATCGAAAAGCCACTCCCGGCGATGAAATTGTTGATTATTGGCGGAGTTGCCTTGGCGAGTTATGCCTTCATGGCGCTCAAAGGCGGACAGGCCGGTCGAGTTACCAACGACATCTTTGCGCTAACCGGTTATGGTGCTGTTGCCTTGCTCAGCTATCAATGGTCGGGTAAGGCGCTTCGAAATGGCGTGAGCTGGCTGGGCGGCATTTCTTACTCGTGGTTCTTGTGGCACATGTTTTTTATTGAGTTGGCGCGTGTTTTTGTGCCACAGCCCTACACCACTTTGGCCTTGGTGATTAGCTTTTTTATGGGCCTCGCGGTGGCTTATGGCTGGGACAAATGGGTAGCAGCCTTTTTTCAGCGCTACAAGATTTGAAGTGCTTGTTTTAAGGTAAAAGTGGAACCAATAGTGTCAAAGTGACTGCACAGTGCCCTTTTTAATTTAGTATCTTGTAACATGAAGTATTTCCTCCTGTTGTTTTTCTGCGCACTGGCAGCAGTGGCCACGGCTCAATTGCCATCGTTTTATACCGAAAATGGCCTCAAAGGCGCGCGCGACAAACAAGGCCGCGTGGTTATTCCGGCAGTTTACGACGATATCGACGAATGGGAGAACGGTTGGGCACGGGCATACCGTAACGACAAAGTAGGCTATATCGATCCCAAAGGGCGCGAACTTATTCCCGTGCGCTTCGATTATATCGACCGTTTTGACGGCACCGAAGCACTTGCCATTCAAGGAACAACCATTGGTTACATCAACCGCAAGGGCGGCTGGGAGCGTAAGCTGCAGCTCGATAGCATAGGTCCCTTTCACAACGGCCTAGCCATTTGTGTGCTCAAAGGAAAATATGGCCTGCTCAATCAGGAGTTGGTGTGGGTGATAGCCGCCGATTACGATCAGTGTAGCGACATGGGCAAAGGCCTATACCGCCTCGGTAAAAAAGGCCGTTACGGCATTTTCGAAGAAAATGGCAAGCCGCTATTGGCAGTTGAATACGACTATGTTGGCCAATTCGATGGCAGTTTGGTAGAACTACGAAAAAACGGCAAAGTGGGTTACCTGCACGAAAGTGGTAAAATTCAGATACCCGTTAGGTTTACACGCATTGGTCGTTTTAAAGACGGCGAAGCCGAGGCCGAGCTCGACGGTAAAACGGTGCGTATCGACATCGACGGGGAATTGATCGACTAAACTCGGAATCGTACTTGTGGGCGCTCAAGCACCCACAAGCGCGATGATGGAGATTTCGACGTTCACATTTTTGGGTAAACAAGCCACCTGAACGGTTTCGCGAGCGGGATAATTGCTGGTGAAGTAGCTGCCATAAACCGCATTTACCCGAGCAAAATTTCCCATATCGCTCAGGAAAATAGAGGCTTTGACTACTTTTTCCCAGCTGCTCCCACACGCGGTGAGCAAAGCAGCAATATTTTCCATCACCTGACGCGTTTCGGTTTCAATATCTTCCATCACCAGCTCACCGGTTTTGGGATGTAAGGCTATTTGTCCGCTGAGGTAAGCCATGCCGTTGGCAATAATCGCCTGACTGTAAGGGCCAATAGGCAAGGGCGCTTGAGAAGTTTCGATGATCTGCATGCTTAGGTTATCTTTGCGGCACAAGATACGGCTATGCAGCAAATGCTCCTCATCGGCGAGGCTTCTCGCACCGATGCTTTTTTAACACGCTTGGGCACTACTGTGGCCAACTGGCAAATCCACCGCAGCGACAGCCCAGTGGGTCACAAAACAGATAGTTATGCCTTGGTGGTCGATCTGGATTTCGATCAACATCCCGAACGAATCGCTTTTTACAGCAAGGGTGCAAATGCGTTGTATCTTTTGCACAGCCTGCGCGTTCAGTTGGCTGCCGTATTGGCAGGAGTTGGGGCAGGGGTCCATCATGCCCGTTTTGCAGGCATCAATGCGCTTCCGAGATGTTTGGATACCGAACGTTGGGAAATGAGCGCCCTGGATGCGCAAAACAACCACGTAATCGAGTTGCTCCGAAACCAGTTTGGCGTACAGCCCGAACTGGTAGCCGATCGGGTAGGCATGGTTACCCCAAGGGTAATTGCCATGATTATCAACGAAGCTTATTATACTGTTCAAGAAGGTACAGCCAGCAAAGAAGCCATTGATTTGGGCATGAAGTTGGGCACCAACTACCCGGCTGGTCCGTTCGAATGGCTACAGCGCTGGGGGATAGTAGAGGTGTATCACCTCCTCGATGCGCTCTGGCTCGATACCCGTGAGGAACGTTACAAAATTTGTCCCTTGCTGAAAACCGAATATTTGAAATTACAGGCATGAAAAAACTGCTACTGCTTTTGATTGTAGCCATCACGGCTTGCCAAAAGAAAGAACAAGTCGATTTGTTGGTTGTGAATGCTACCATCTACACCGTCGATTCGGCCTTTTCAACTGCCGAGGCCATGGCCATCCGCGACGGTAAAATTGTAGCTGTGGGCACCAGCGAAGAGTTGGAGGCAAAATTTTCGGCCGATAGCAGCTGGGATGCCAGAGGGAGCTTCATCTATCCAGGCTTTTTTGATGCCCATTGCCATTTTAGTTATTACGGACTGGGTTTGCAGCAGGTAGATCTTACGGGAACGACTAGCTGGGAGGCGGTATTGGCGCGGCTCGACAGCTTCGCAGCCATCCACCCGCAAGGTTGGATCATCGGTCGCGGGTGGGACCAAAACGATTGGCAGAACAACGACCTACCCGAACGCAGCCAACTCGACGCCCGCTTTCCGAACCGACCGGTTTATCTGTCGCGCATCGATGGACATGCTGCCGTGGCCAATGGCGAAGCCCTCCGCTTGGCAGGCATCACAGCCAACACCCGTATTGCAGGAGGCGAAATTCAATTGGCCAACCAACAACCCAATGGCATACTCATCGACAATGCCACCACCCTCATGGATGCGGTGGTACCTAAACCCGATGTGACTAGCTGGCGGCGGGCGTTGCTCGATGCACAAGAACGTTGCCTCGCAGTAGGGCTTACCACGGTTGCCGAGGCTGGCCTCGACTGCCTCCAAATTGTATTGATGCAACAACTCGAGCAAGAGGGATTGCTCAAAATAGGCTTGTATCCCATGATTTCGGCCACTTCGCCGCAGTTTGACTACCTGCTGGCACAGGGTGTGCAACGGAGCGACCGGGTGCATGTTCGCGGCGTGAAATTTTACGCCGATGGAGCTTTGGGTTCTCGCGGCGCGCTCTTGCATGAGCCCTACCACGATCATGGACCGCATAAGGGATTGCTACTTACGCCCAAAGCAGATTTTCTGGAAAAGGCGGAACGACTGTACCAAGCGGGCTTCCAGGTGAATACGCATTGCATAGGAGATTCGGCGAATACCATGGTGCTAAACTGGTATGAACAAGTAGTTGATACCGATCGGAAGCACCGCTGGCGCATCGAACATGCACAACTGGTGCGCGAAAATGACCAAGAGCGTTTTGCCGCCTTGGAGGTGATCCCATCGGTTCAGCCTACCCATGCAACCAGCGATATGTACTGGGCCGAAGAACGCATCGGTTCCGAACGAATTCGGTATGCGTATCCCTATCAGGATTTGTTGAAGAAAACGGGATTGCTGGCCCTCGGGACCGACTTTCCGGTAGAAGGCATCGATCCGCTCAAGACATTTTATGCGGCTATTTTCAGGCAAGACGTGAAGGGATGGCCCGAAGGTGGCTTTACGCCTCAGCAACGCCTCACGCGTGAACAAGCTCTTCGGGGGATGACCATTTGGGCAGCCTATGCGCAGTTCGAAGAAAAAGAAAAGGGCAGTCTTGAAAAGGGCAAAAATGCCGATTTTGTTGTTCTAGATAAAGATTTGTTGAAAGCTGAAAGAGAAGAACTGCTTCAAACGAAGGTGCTGAACACGGTCGTAAACGGTAAGCTGGTTTTCACTAGGTAGTTCGTCCAATTCCGTTAAGAATTCGTTAAATCGGCTTGTCGGTAGGGCACTCTGACTTACTTTTGCAGCTCCATGAAGCGACTGTTCTTATTCATCTCCATCCTGGCTGCGGCAATTCCCATGCTGGCGAGTGCTTCTGGCGACAGTAC
>VFQR01002396.1_pt1 | contig 12033 bp, 11 predicted proteins | sample 3512321 | NCBI WGS metagenome assembly VFQR01 (sample SAMN10412374, study PRJNA504923) | tailings metagenome | isolation source: Relicate 3 Philex TSF1 revegetated site | place: Philippines: Tuba, Benguet | collected 2017-08-29
CAACTGGCGCGGTGGCAGCACGACGCTGTCGATGTCGGTCTACCGCTCGCGCTCGGAACTGGGCAGCCAGATCGTGGTCTCCAACGGCATCGGCACCGTGCAGCGTGTGCCCATCGAGGTCGAGGGCGTCGAGCTGACCGCCGAGCATCGCTTCAATGCGGCCTTCAAGCTCAACGGCACCTATGCCCGCACGCTGGGCCGCACCGCCAGCGCCGCCGGTCAGCCCCTGGACCTGATGCTGGGCGCCCGCTCGCAGGGGCCCGACAAGCTGCTGCTGGGCGCGCAGTGGGCACCGAGCGGCGCCTGGAGCACCCAGCTCAACCTGTCGCACTACCGGCCGCGCGAGGCCAACCTGGGCCGGACGTCCGGCACCACCTCGCTGGCCGAGCGCTTCTCGGGCTACACCGTGCTCGACCTGGCCAGCCGCTGGCAGACCGGCTGGGGCCAATGGGGCCTGGGCATCGAGAACCTGCTGGACCGCCGCTACTTCACCTACTACGGCGAGGCCAACTACTCCGGCACGAATGACGACTTCTACGCCGGCCGCGGCCGCACCTGGACGCTGAGCTGGCGGCGCGACTTCTGACCATGCGCAAGAGCCTCACGCTGCTGCATCGCTGGGTCGGCCTGCTGGCCGGCCTGGTGTTGGCGCTGCTGGGCCTGACCGGCAGCCTGATGGTGTGGCAGGCATCGTTGGACGCCACGCTCAACCCGGCCTGGTTCCGCGCGCCGGCCCAGGCCTGCCCGGCCACGGGCGAGCCGGTGGCACACACGCTGGCCCTGCTCGCCCAGCATGCCCCCGGCGCCCGTGCGCAGACGGTGGTGGCGCCGCGCGAGCCGGGCGCTGCCTACCAAGTGTGGGAGGCCCGGCAAGCCAAGACCGGCTGGCGCACCGAACACTTCATCGACCCCGACTGCGGCCGCTACCTCGGCTCGCGCGAGCGGGGTGCGCTGCGCCTGGATGCGGCCCATGCGGTGCCGCTGCTCTATGAGCTGCACAGCCACTTGCTGGGCGGCGAGACCGGCCATGTCGTGGCCGGTGTCTCGGCCCTGCTGTTCACCGGCCTCACGCTGACCGGCCTGTGGCTCTCCTGGCCGCGCTCGGCCGGACCGCGGCTGAAGGCCTGGGGCCAGGCCTTGCGCGTGCGCTGGCAGGGCCCGCCAGCCCGGCGCTGGTACGAGCTGCACCGGGCTGCGGGGCTGTGGCTGCTGCCGGTGGCGCTCGTGGTGTCGCTGACCGGCGCGGCGCTGGTCTTTCCGAACCCGACGCGGGACGGTGTGGCCACCGTGCTGCCCCTGCAGCGCCTGGCCAAGCTGCCCAAGGCGGGCGAGACCGCGGGCTCCACGGCCCCCTCGCTCGGGCCGGACGCCTGGGTGGCTGCGGCCCAGCACGAGTTCCCGACGGCACGCTGGTCGCGCCTGACGCTGGGCGGCAAGGGTCCGGTCGAGGTGCGACTGCTGCAGCCCGGCGAACTGCGCGAGAGCACCGGCTATACCCGCGTGCGCCTGGACCGCCAGGGCCGCGTCCTGGAGCGCTATGACCCGCTGGCCGCCCCCGTCGGCAACCGGCTGGTTGACAGCTTTTTCCCACTGCACAGCGGCGAGGCACTGGGCCTGGCCGCGCGCCTGCTGTGGACGGTCTTTGGCCTGCTCCCCGCCACGCTGCTCGCCACCGGGGCCTGGCTGTGGTGGCGCCGCGGGCAGCGCCGCGCGGCTCAGGCCCGCTCGTCCTTGGGCGACTCCATCACGATGTAGCTGGTGATCATGCTGACCTGCGGCAGGCCGCCCAGCACGTCGGCATGGAAGCGCTTGTAGGCCGGCAGGTCGGCCACCTCCACGCGGATCAGGTACTCGAAGGCGCCCGTCACGTTGTGGCACTCGCGCACGACCGGGCAGTCGCGCATCGCTTGCTCAAAGCCTCGCTGCTCGGCCAGCGTGTGGCGTGACAGCCCGATGGCCACATAGGCCACGAAGCCCTGGCCCAGGCGCGCCGGGTCCAGCACCGCGCGGTAGCCCTTGATGACGCCCAGCCGCTCCAACTCCTGCACCCGGCGCAGGCAGGCCGACGGGCTGAGGGCGATGCGCTGGGCCAGCTCGGCATTGGTCAGCCGGCCATCGGCCACCAGCTCACGCAAGATCTTCTCGTCAATGGCATCCATGGCCGCAGATCATTGCACGGCAGGCGGCGTTCGCGCGCCAGAACGCAAGCCCATTCGACGCCCGCCTGCCTAGAGTGGCGGCCCATGGACAGCCCCTCCCTCGCCCTGCTTGCCGCGCTCGCCGGCTTCGCCTTCGTCACCTCCATCACACCCGGGCCGAACAACCTGATGCTGCTGGCCTCCGGCACGCACTTCGGCTGGCGGCGCAGCCTGCCGCATCTGCTGGGCATCAGCTTTGGCTTCGGCGTGATGCTGGCGCTGGTGGGCTTGGGCCTGGGCGAAGTGTTCCAGCACGCCCCGTGGCTGCACGAGGTGCTGAAGTGGGCCAGCCTGGCCTACCTGCTCTACCTCGCCTGGCGCGTCGCGACCGCTGCCCCGCCGCGGGACGACGGCCGCAGCGAGGGGCGGCCGATGGGCTTCATTGCGGCGGCACTGTTCCAGGTGGTCAACCCCAAGGCCTGGGCCATGGCGCTCACCGCCGTGACGGCCTACGGCAGCCTGGGCGTGTGGGTGATCACGGCGGTGTTCGTGGCCATCAACCTGCCCTGCTGCGGTTCCTGGGCGCTGCTGGGCGAGCAGATGCGCCGTTGGCTGCACCGGCCGCGCGCGCTGCAGGCCTTCAACTGGGGCGCCGCCGTGCTGATGGTGGCGTCGGTGCTGCCGCTGCTGCGCGGTTGATCAGGGCGCCACGGGCTCCACCGTCACGCCCACGCGCAGCGTGGCCACGCCGCCGCCGCGCAATACGCCGCGCAGCGGCGCCACGTCGGCATAGTCGCGGCCCCAGGCCAAGGTCACATGGTCGAGGCCGGCACAGACGTCATTGGTCGGGTCCAGCGCCAGCCAGCCCTGCTCGGGGCACCACAGCTCGGCCCAGGCATGCGAGGCGTCGGCACCCACGAGCTTGGGCTGCCCCGGCGGCGGGCGGGTCAACAGGTAGCCGCTGACGTAACGCGCGGCCAGGCCGAGCGAGCGGCAGGCGGCAATGAACACATGGGCGAAGTCCTGGCACACGCCACTGCGCTGGGCCAGGGCATCCGCCGCCCGCGTGGCCACGGTGGTGCTGTGCGGCAGGTAGCGCAGTTCGCCGTGGATCTGGTGCATCAGGCTCAGGCCGCCGGCGGCCAGCGCGCGGTCGGGCGTGAAGGCGCGGCGGGCGTAGGCGGCCAGCGCGTCGTCGGGCGCGGCGTACGTGGAGGCGAGCGCGAACTCGTCGGCCTCCTGCAGCGCGCGGCCGGCACGGTAGCGCAGGCTGGCCGCAACCGCCTCCCACGCCGGCCCGCGGGTAGGGTCGGCCGCCGGGCGTTCGGTCAGCGTGGCCTCGAAACGGCTGTCCACCACCAGCCGCTCGTGCACCCGCGCATGGCCGAAGCTCAGGTGGCGATTGCCCCAGGGGTCGCGGCGCAGATGGCGCATGAGCGTGCCCTCGTCCAGCTCCAGCCCCTCCACCCCCCAGCCGTCGGGCAGGGGGTCGATGTTCAGGCGCCAGCCGGTCACCCGCTGCCACGGCGTATCTCGCGGCGCCAGACAGGCCGCGTGGTGGGCCCATTCCACCGACGCGTCGTAGGTGTACTCGGTGACGTGATGGACGTTCAACCGCACGCTCATTGCCACACCCGTTGCTCGGCCCCGATGACGTGGGCGAAATAGCGCTGGCTGATCAGGCTGGACAGCTCGGCGGCCTGCGCCGCAGCCTCGTGGAGATGATCGACCAGCACGGTGCCCGGCGCGGCGATGTCAGCCAGCGGCCAGGCCTCGGGCACCGGCAGCTGGGCGGCGATGTCGGCCGCCCATTCCGGGTCGTGCCGCGCGAGCTTGGCGAAGCGGTCGCGCAGCGTGCGCGCCACCCAGGCCAGCGAGCGCGGGTTGTCGGTGTCGTGCACCAGCAGATGCAGCAGCGGCGCGGCCTCGCGGCGCGCCTGGTACTGGGCGCGGTAGGTGATGGTGGAGTCGAACACGCCCAGCAGCAGGCTGAAGCCGTCCTCGGTCAGTGCCAGCGGATGGGCCTGGCCCCACGCCGGGTCGTCGCCCAGGCTTCCCACCCGAGCTGCCGGGGCCGGCTCGGCACTGCGGCGCTCGAAGGTTTCGGCCAGCACTTCGGCATGGAAGGACAAACGCTCCACCTGGCGGCCGATGGACAGCAGCCGCCAGCCGTCGTCGCGGGTCATGCGGTCGGTCTGTGCGCCGGTGATGGCCGCCAGATGCGTGTCGGCCCGCGACAGCACATTGAGCACGTCGGCCACCGGGGTGCCCGGCCCCGGGCGGTCAAGCACCGCGCGCAGGTGCTGCTCGAACTGCGCGGCGGTTTCATGGATGAGCCGCCATGACTCCGGCGACAGCCGCTCGCGCAAGGCCTGGGCGCAGCCCTGCAATGCGCGCAGGTTCCAGCCCACGCTGGTCACGCCCGAGCCCGGCAGCAGGGCCGCCAGCAGCGCACGCACGAAGGCGCGCGGGTCTTCGGCCGCATCCGGCGCCTGTGGCCCGACCAGGCCGTGGCGGCGGGCCAGCGCATCCAGCAGCGGCATCATCCGCGACGGCATCGCGCCGCGCTGGACCATGACGCTGGCTTCGATCACATGCCGCGCCAGCCGGGCGCTGTTCTCGGCGCGCTCGGTGTAGCGGCCGAGCCAGAAGAGGTTCTCGGCGGCGCGGCTCGTCACCGTCCAGTGCGACTGCGCCAGGTCCGCAGGCTGCAGCGGCTGGGGCAGCAGCGTGGTGGCATCGACATCGCCGTCGGTCATGACCCAGGTGTCGGCGCTGAGCGAACCGCGCTGGATGGACAGCCATGCGTCGGCCAGCGGGTCGCGGCGCGGTGCGACGCGGGTGAGGCCGCCCGGCAGCACCTTCCAGCCGCCATGGCCGTCGGTCAGCGCAAACACCCGCAGCACCGCCACCCGCGGCTCCAGGGCGCCGCGGGTCCAGACCGGCTGCTTGGTGGGCTTCACGCGGGCCTGCAGCGTGTAGGCCGTGGGGTCGGCATCGATGCGCTGCGCCAGCTCCCACAGGGCTTCATCGCTCAGTTCAGCCGCCACGATGGGGTTGAAGCTGCGCGTGGTGGTGCTGGCCGCGAACGTGGGCACCACGATGAACTCGGCCAGGCGCGGGCGCAGGTTGCGCCAGGCGCTTTCTTCACCGCACCACCAGCTCTGGATGGCCGGCAGCAGCAGCGGCTCGCCCAGCAGTTGCTCGGCCACACCCGGCCAGAAGGCGGCCAGGCCCGGGCTCTCCAGCCAGCCAGCGCCGGGTACGTTGGCGATGACCACCTCGCCAGCACGCGCCGCTTGCAGCAGGCCCGGCACGCCGAGGATGGACTCCGGCCGCAGCTCCAGCGGGTCGAGCCAGGTGTCGTCCACGCGGCGCAGGATGACGTGCACCCGCTCCAGGCCCGCCAGGGTCTTGAGGTAGACCTTGTCGGCCCGCACGGTGAGGTCGGCGCCTTCGACGAGCGTGATGCCGAGATAACGTGCAAGAAAGGCCTGCTCGAAGTAGGTCTCGTTGCGGGGGCCGGGCGTGAGCAGCGCCACGCGGCTGCGCTCGCCGGCGGGCGAGAGCGTCATCAAGGCCTGGATGAAGTCGCGGTAGCTCGCCGCCAGCCGCTGCACCTGCATCTGCCGGAACGCCTCCGGGAACTGCTGCGCGATGATGAGCCGGTTCTCCAGCACATAGCCCAGCCCTGAGGCTGCCTGGGTGCGCTGGCCGACCACGCGCCACTGGCCGTCGGCGCAGCGTGTGAGGTCGAAGGCCAGCACGTGCAGATGCACGCCGCCAGCAGGATTGGCGGCATGCATGCCGCGCAGGTATTGCGGATGCGCCAGCACGAGGGATGCCGGCAGCAGGCCGCGCTGCAGCAGACTGCGTTCGCCGTAGATGTCGGCCATGACGGCCTCCAGCAGGCGCGCCCGCTGGGTGATGCCGGCTTCGATCTGGGTCCACTCCTGCGGCTCGATGAGCATGGGCAGCAGCTCCAGCGGCCAGTGGCGCGCCAGCGGCAGGCTGCTCTCGGCTTCCTGGCCGGGCAGCGGCAGGCCGTCGCTGTGCACGTTGTAGCTCGCGCCGTCTTCCAGCACGCGGCGCTGCACGCGCAGGGCCTTGGCACTGAGCTCCTGCCAGCCGGCCGGGCCGCCTGCTGCGAAGAAGCGGCGCCAGCGCTCGGCCAGCCCCGCCTGCGGCTCGCCGGCCTGGTTCACATGACCCGTCAGTTCGTAGAAGTGCCCATCACGGCTGCGCAGCGCGGCGGCCAGCGCGAGCGCCAGCGGGTCGGGCGCCTGCACCGGCTCGGGTTCTTCGGGGAGGAGGCTCCACTGACTCGGCGTGGTGGTCATCTGCGCAGTCGCCAGGACACCGGCTGGCGCCGACGATGAAACACGGCCAGCACGATGAGTTCATCGCGGATCACATCGAACACGACGGTGTAGGGGAATCGCTTCACGAGCACACGGCGGATGGTGTCGTCGACGAGGGGAAAGGCCAGCGCACGCGCCGCCGCAGACCGCACCGCGACGTCCACCGCGGCCAGGAACTCGCGATCGAGCCCGGGCATACGCTGGCGATACCAGTCTGCTGCTTCAAGAACTTCCTGTCGTGCCTGTGGCCGGAACCGGATCTGCATGCTCAGGCAGCACGCGCCAGGCCTTCGGCCAGCAACTGCTCCCAGGGCAGTGCACTGCCGGGATCGCTCAGATGCTCGGCGTGACGGAAGCGCACTTCAGCCAGCTGGGCTGCCGTGAGCGGGGCCTCTTCGGCGTCTGCCGACAGGCTCTCCCAGATGTCATCCACCAATTGCAGGCGTTCCGCGACCGTCAGCTTGCGAAGTTCGGCAATATCGATGGGCATGGGTCGCTCCTGCGGAAGTAAAAGATTCTGCCACCCAGGGCCGGTCAGGCGAGGAATCGCCGCAGGACGCGCTCGGCCGCGTCTGCATCGTCGCGCCAGGCCCCATGGCCGACACCCGGGAAACGCTCGAAACGCACCCACTGTGCGGGCAGCGCCGCAACGATCTCCTCGGCGTCCTCCGGCGGTGTGACCGGGTCCTCTTCGCCGGCCATCACCAGCACGGGGCATTGCACCGAGGCCAGCCCGGGACGCAGGTCCATGCCGGGAAGCTCAGTGGCGGTGTGCTCGAAGAGGATGTCCGGCCGAGGCAGCATCCAGCCGCCGGCATCGGGGTTCTTGGGCTGGGTGTTGTAGAGGTGGCGGCAATGCACCTCGTACGCCGCCCAGGTGTCCGGGCCCGGACGCTCCCAGAAGTCGCGCGTCGCTGCGGCGGCCTCGGGGCCCCCCAGCCGTCCGAAGTGATGGATCTTGCGGGCCAGGCCGAAGTGATGCGACGTGCTGCTGAGGATGACCTTGGCCGGGTGTGCCGGGTGCCGGGCCAGGTAGCGCTGCGCCACGAAGCCGCCGAAGCTCTGGCCGAGCACGATGGGCTTGGCGATGCCCAGCACGTCGCAGAGCCGCACGACATCGTCGGCCAGCGTGTCGAGCCGGCATTCGCCCAGCGGCCGCGGGCTGCTGCGGCCATGGCCGCGCTGGTCGAAGTAGACGACCTGGCAGAGGTCGGTGAAGCGGCTGAAGAACGGACGGAAGGCGGTGTGGTCGAAGCCGGGGCCACCGTGGATGAGGACGAGCGTGGGCTTCTCGCGCAGCAACTTGCCGTCGGGCACATGGCCGAGGCCTTCGATGTCGACGAAGAGGCGGACGCCGGGTTGGATTTCAATGTGCATGATGGGATGTCAGCGCTCTTCGCGCTGATGGTGAACCCGGAGGATGAAGGCGGCTTCCAGGCGAGCCACGTATTCGTAGCGGGCCACGTAGCCATGCGCACCACGCCCGATCACGAGTTCCCGCGCCCGTTGACCGACACGGCGGCCAATTTCGGGCGCATGGGTCAGCACGTCAAGGGCGGCGGTCAGATCCAGAAGCCGTTCTTCGGCGTTGTCCGGGTCATGGGTCAGCAGGAAATCGCGAATGCGTTCAAGGTCAGCCAGCGCCGCCGGCATCAGCACCAGCTGCGTCATCAAAAGAGCTTTCGCGGCGCCGGCTTCTTGACCTTCTTGCCGGCAACGGTGGCCTCCAGATAGGCCTTGGCCTCTTCCCAAGGCACCGCCTCACCGGTCTTCAGAAACTCCCCCCAGCGCTCTTCGCAGATGCGGTCCATCTCCGCATCGAACTCTGCCTGAGTCACGGATTCAACGATGGCATCACGGATGAAGGCGTGTGCGCTCTTGCCCGCACGCGCGGCGGCCTCGGCGATGCGTTCCTTCAGGTCGTCTTCCAGGCGGATGGTGGTGGTAGACATGGCAGCTCCCGCAGATGTAGCGCAATTGTGCTACATCACCCCACCTTGCGCAGATCCAGCGTGAACGGGAACTCCAGGCTGCGCCGGGGCTCGCCCACCTCGACACGGCCCGGCGTGTGGCCATGCGACGTGAAGCGCGCCAGGCGCCGGCTCTCGGCCTCGTAGGCATTGACCGGCAGCGTCGCGTAGTTGCGCCCGCCCGGATGGGCCACATAGTAGCGGCAGCCGCCGAGCGACTTCTGCTGCCAGGTGTCTACCAGGTCCACGGTCAGCGGCGCATGGATGCCGATGGTCGGGTGCAGGGCCGAGGGCGGCAGCCAGGCGCGGTAGCGCACGCCGGCCACGAACTCGCCGACGCGGCCGGTGGGCTGCAGCGGCAGCGGGTGGCCGTTGACGGTGATGCGGTGGCGCGGGTCCACCAGGCCGCTGACATGCACCTCCAACCGCTCCAGCGACGAGTCCACATAGCGCACCGTGCCGCCGGCCGAGCATTCCTCGCCCATCACATGCCAGGGCTCCAGCGCGCCGCGAAGCGTGACATGCACGCCGCGTGCGGCGAACTCGCCGTACTTCGGGAAGCGGAACTCCACATGCGGCGCGAACCAGGCCGCGTCGAAGGCATAGCCGGCTTCCGCCATGTCCTCGATGACGTCGGCGAAGTCCTCGCGGATGAAATGCGGCAGCAGCCAGCGGTCGTGCAGCTCGGTGCCCCAGCGCACCAGCGGCGCCTTGTAGGGCTGGCGCCAGAAGCGCGCGATGAAGGCCCGCAGCAGCAACTGCTGCACCACGCTCATGCGCGCATGCGGCGGCATCTCGAAGGCGCGCAGCTCCAGCAGGCCGAGCCGCCCGGTGGCCGAGTCGGGGGAATAGAGCTTGTCGATGGAGAACTCGCTGCGGTGCGTATTGCCGGTCACGTCCACCAGCACATTGCGCAGCGTGCGGTCCACCAGCCAGGGCGGCATCGCTTCGCCAAAGCGTTCCTCGGCCTTGAAGATCTCGCCGAGTGCAATCTCCAGCTCGCGCAGCTGGTCGTTGCGGGCTTCGTCCACCCGCGGCGACTGGCTGGTCGGCCCGATGAAGAGGCCGCTGAACAGGTAGCTCAGGCTCGGATGGTTGTGCCAGTAGGCCAGCAGCGAGGCCAGCAGCGAGGGCTTGCGCAGGAAGGGCGAATCGGCCGGCGTGGCGCCGCCCATCACGAAGTGGTTGCCGCCGCCGGTGCCGGTGTGGCGGCCGTCGATCATGAACTTCTCGGTCGACAGCCGCGTGAGCCGCGCCGCTTCATACAGGAACTCAGTGTGCGAGACCAGTTCGCCCCAGTGGTGGGCCGGGTGGATGTTGACCTCGATGACACCGGGGTCGGGCGTGACCTGCAGCACCTTCAGGCGCGGGTCGCGCGGCGGCGGGTAGCCCTCCAGCACGATCTTGTAGCCGGTGTCTTCACAGGCGGCCTCGACCGCGGTGAGCAGCTCCAGGTAATGCTCCAGCTTCTCCAGCGGCGGCATGAACACGTACAGCACGCCGCTGGCGTGGCCTTTACCTTCCGCAGCCGGCCCATTGGCGCGGCGAGGGTCGCGTGCCTCAACACACAACGCCGTGCGCGTGATGCCATGCGCGCTCTCGAAGCGGCCTGGGATGCCTTGGCTCGCAGCGGCCCGACCGCCCCGGCCGTCCGGCGCGGCGCCAGCACCATCGCCCGCGCTGCCGCGCAAGCCCGGCGTCGGCCCGGCCGACGTGACGCCCTGCACCTGCGCGCGCAGGGCCGCGGCGGCCGGCAGCATGCCGCGCGGCGCGAAGGGGTCCTGCTCGATCAGGTAGGGGTAGTCGCCCTGGCTGACCCAGGGCAGCGAGTCCAGCGGCAACCGCCAGCCCATCGGGGAGTCCCCCGGGTAGAGATAGAGACGCTCGTCACGGAAGAACCAGGGACCCGTCTGCCAGCGTGTGCCGGCCAGCGACGGCGCCTCGCCGCTGTGCCGGATGGGCAGCACGTAGCCCACCACGTGCGACAGCCCCTGCTCGAAGACCCGGCGCAGGCGGGCGCGCTCCATCTCGTCGTCCAGGCGCGAGTCGAAGGGGTCGACGTTGACCGGCAGGCGGCGCTCACGCCACAGGTAGTACCAGGTGTCCTCGTAGCCCGGCTGCACGTGGGTGTCGGGCAGGCCCAGGCGGCGGGTGAGCGCCTTCATGAAGACCTCGGCGTCTTCGCTGGAATAGCGATGGCGCTCGCGCTCGTCGGCAAACCAGTCGGGGTTGCGCCAGCAGGGCTGGCCGTCAGCGCGCCAGTAGATGGACAGCGCCCAGCGCGGCAGTTGCTCACCGGGGTACCACTTGCCCTGGCCGAAATGCAGGAAACCGCCCTGGCCGTACTCGTCGCGCAGCCGGTGGGTGAGCTGTTGCGCGTAGATGCGCTTGGTGGGACCGAGGGCATCGGTGTTCCACTCCGGCGCATCGCGGTCGTCGATGGCGACAAACGTCGGCTCGCCGCCCATGGTCAGCCGCACGTCGCCGGCCACGAGGTCGCGGTCGACCTGCTCGCCCAAGGTCAGGATCTCGCGCCACTGCGCGTCGCTGTAGGGCTTGGTCACGCGGGGCGACTCGTAGATGCGCGTGACGCTCATTTCGTGGTCGAACTCGACCTCGCTCTTGTCCACCGCGCCGCTGATCGGGGCCGCACTGCCCGGCGTGGGCGTGGCCGCCAGCGGGATGTGACCTTCGCCGGCCAGCAGGCCGGAGGTCGGGTCCAGGCCGATCCAGCCCGCGCCGGGCAGATAGACCTCGCACCAGGCATGCAGGTCGGTGAAGTCCACCTCGGTGCCGCTCGGGCCGTCCAGCGCCTTCTCGTCGGGCGTGAGCTGGATCAGGTAGCCCGACACGAAGCGCGCGGCCAGGCCCAGGTGGCGCGCGATCTGCACCAGCAGCCAGCCGGAGTCACGGCAGGAACCCGAGGCTTTGGCCAGCGTCTCCTCGGGCGTCTGCACGCCGGGCTCCAGGCGGATCAGGTAGGAGACGCTGTTCTGCACCCGCTGGTTCAGGTCGACGATGAAGTCGATGGTGGCGCGCTCGGTACGGGGGATGTCCTTCAGGTAGGCTGCCAGCAAGGGTGTGAGCGGCTCGACCTGCAGATAGGGCGCGAGCTCCACCTGCTGGGCCTCGTCATACGCGAACGGGAAGGTCTGCGCGTGCGGCTCCAGGAAGAAATCGAACGGGTTGTAGACCGCCATCTCGGCCACCAGGTCCACCGTGACCGTGAACTCGGTCGTCTTCTCGGGGAAGACCAGGCGCGCCAGGTAGTTGGCGAAGGGGTCCTGCTGCCAGTTGATGAAGTGTTGCGCGGGCTCGATGCGCAGCGAGTAGCTGAGCACGGGGGTGCGGCAGTGGGGCGCGGGGCGCAGGCGCACGACCTGGGGGCCCAGGTTGACGGGGCGGTCGTACTTGTAGCGGGTGACGTGCTTGAGGGCGACGTGGATGCTCATATCAGTGGCTCCGCCGCGCGGGGTGCGGGCTGCTTGTTCGTTGATCGGTGTTGATGGCGAGGCCCATGCCGGGAGTTCGCCCCGGCGGGCGACCTACTTTTTGAGCGACCAA
>VFQR01002398.1_pt1 | contig 12030 bp, 12 predicted proteins | sample 3512321 | NCBI WGS metagenome assembly VFQR01 (sample SAMN10412374, study PRJNA504923) | tailings metagenome | isolation source: Relicate 3 Philex TSF1 revegetated site | place: Philippines: Tuba, Benguet | collected 2017-08-29
TGCAGCGCCGGCTCGGCATCACCGCGATCTTCGTCACCCACGACCAGGAGGAGGCGAACACCATCTGCGACCGCATCGCCGTCATGAACGACGGCGTGGTCCAGCAGGTCGGCACCCCGGTCGAGCTCTACGAGCGCCCGGCGAACCTCTTCGTCGCGAGCTTCCTCGGCACGGCCAACATCCTCGACGGGACGGTGGTCGGGGCCGGCGCGGAGCGGGCCTTCGCCATCGGCGACCTGCGGGTGCCGCTGCCGGCGGGCACGCCGGAGGGCGCCAAGATGGTGTTCCGCCCGCAGGACGCCCGCATCGGCGCGACCGGCGCCGGCACCACTGCCGTGCCCGGCACGATCGCGCACCGGGAGTTCCTGGGCTCGACCGTCCGCTACGGCGTGTCGATCGCCGGCACCGAGATCGTGGTCGACACGCCCTTCCACGCCGGCGACCCGATGCACGAGGTCGGCGCCGCGGTCGAGGTGGGGGTGCCGACCCGCGCCGTCCTGTGGCTGTCCGCCTGATGGGCGTCCGCGCCGTCCTGTTCGACCTCGACGGCACCCTCGTCGACAGCGCCGAGGACCTGCGCGAGGCCCTGAACCGGCTCCTCGCGGAGGAGGGTTTGCGCCCGGTCGGCCTCGCCGAGATCAAGGGCATGATCGGCGACGGCGGCACCAAGCTCCTGGAACGGGCGCTCGCCGCGACCGGCGGCGACCCGGGCCGGGCGGCCGCGCTCCTCCCCCGGTTCCTGAGCCTGTACGAGGGCCACGCGGCCCGGCGCACCCGGCCCTATTCCGGCGTGGTCGAGACCCTCGAGCGCCTCGCGGCGGCGGGCCTGCGCCTCGGCTGCGTCACCAACAAGCCGTCCGCCGCGACGGCGGAGATCCTGGAAGCCCTCGGCCTCGCCCGCTTCTTCGGCGCGGTGGTCGGCGGCGACGTGCTGCCCCGCCGCAAGCCCCATCCCGACCAGCTCCTCCACGCGGCCGAGGCCCTGGGCGTGACGCCGTCGGAGACCGTCATGGTCGGCGACAACTACCACGACGTCGTCGCCGCCCGCGCCGCCGGCATGGGGGCGCTCGCCGTCACCTACGGCTACAGCCACGTCCCCCATGCCGAGCTCGGGGCCGACCGCCTCCTCGACCGTTTCGAGGACGTGCTCGCGGCGCTCCCCCTCGCGTAGACCGGGCCCGCGGAGCGCTCAGCCCTGCGCCCAGGCGCGCATCAGGTGATGGGCGATCGCCATCGGCGGCGGCGTCGCGAGCCCGTCCGGATGGGTGCGGTCGAGCATCTGGCGGACCTCGTCGCGGGAGAACCAGCGCCCGTCCTCGAGCTCGGCCCGGTCGAGGTTGAGGCCCTCGCTCAGCGCCTCGCCCCGGCAGCCGATCATGAGCGAGGAGGGGAACGGCCAGGGCTGCGAGGCCATGTAGGCGACCTCGCCGACGCGCACGCCCGATTCCTCGAACGTCTCCCGCCGCACCGCGTCCTCAATCGTCTCCCACGGTTCGATGAAGCCGGCGAGGCACGAATAGACGCCGGGCGGAAAGCGGCTCTGCCGGCCGAGCAGGCAGGACTCGCCCCGGGTGATCAGCATGATCGCCACCGGATCGGTGCGCGGGAAATGCTGCGCCTTGCAGGTGTCGCAGTCGCGCCGGAAGCCGGAGCAGGCGAGCGCCGTCGGCGCCCCGCAATTGGCACAGAAGCGGTGGCGGGAATGCCAGAACAGCAGCGCCTTGGCCTCCGCCAGAATGCCGAGCTCGTCCGCCGGCACGATGCCCTGCACGGCGATCGAACGCAGGTCCACCACCTGGAAGGCGGGATCGTCCTTGAACGAATCGGCCGCCGCGGCATCGAGGAGGGTGCCGAGGACCGGACGCTCCGCGAGCGTGCCGAGGAAGACCTGCTCGTGGCGCCGCTCGATCCGGCCGAGATCGCCGACCGGCAGGAGGCCGGTGGCGCCGGCGCCGTTGCGGCGCAGGATCGGGACGTCGCCGGCGATCGCCACCGTCAAGGCCCGGGGATCAGCGGCGGCACGGGCGGCGCTGTCATGGTCGTGCTCGGCGCTGTGGCGCAGGAGCGGGTTCAGGGAGAAGCCGAGGCCGGGGGGAGGGAGCATGAAGGGCTTTCAGGGTGAGCGGCTCCTCGCAACCTAACCCACTCGGTTCGAAGGCGCATCTCTCCCGAGGCCCGCCGCGCTTGCCTCCGGGCCCCGCAGGCCTCATATGGAGCGCGGGAGGTTGGCGGGGGACGTTTCACTCGCCAACCGGGTCAGGTCCGGAAGGAAGCAGCCCTAACGAGACCGGGCGGGTCTTCGTCCAGCCTCCCACCCGCGCCGCCGAAAACTCCCCTTGAGCGGGGGCGCGCGAACCTCCACAACAGCGCGATGGACGATCCGAGCGGCATGCCCGAGGAGCCCGGTTTCGGGTTCGACCCGCCGGCGCGGGCGGCCGCGCCCGCCTACCGGGTGCTCGCGCGAAAGCACCGGCCCCGCACCTTCGACGACCTGATCGGCCAGGACGCCATGGTGCGCACCCTCTCGAACGCGTTCGAGACCGGCCGCATCCCGCAGGCCTGGATGCTGACCGGGGTGCGCGGGGTCGGCAAGACCACCACCGCCCGCATCCTCGCCCGCGGCCTCAACTACCAGCCGCGCTCCGGCGCGCCGGGGGCGCCCACCATCCACATGCCCGAGCTCGGGGTCCATTGCGAAGCGATCATGGAATCGCGGCACGTGGACGTGCTCGAGATGGACGCCGCCTCCCATACCGGCGTCGACAACATCCGCCAGATCACGGACGCCGTGCGCTACAGCCCGGTCTCGGCGCGCTACAAGGTCTACATCATCGACGAAGTGCACATGCTGTCGGCGGCGGCGTTCAACGCCTTCCTCAAGACCCTCGAGGAGCCGCCGCCGCACGCCAAGTTCGTCTTCGCCACGACCGAGATCCGCAAGGTGCCGGTGACGATCCTGTCCCGCTGCCAACGCTTCGACCTGCGCCGGGTCGAGGCCGAGACGCTCGTCGGCCACCTCGCCCGGATCTGCGGGCTGGAAGGGGTCGAGGCCGAGCCGGAGGCGCTCGCGGCGATCGCCCGCGCGGCGGAGGGCTCGGTGCGCGATTCCCTGTCCCTCCTGGACCAGGCGATCGCCCACGGGGCCGGCCGGGTCGCGGCGGCGACCGTGCGCGACATGCTCGGCCTCGCGGACCGCACGCAGGTCATCGGCCTGTTCGAGGCGGTGATGCGCGGCGACGTGCCGGCGGCCTTCTCGGCCCTGCGGGCGCAGTACGATGCCGGCGCGGACCCGGCGGTGATCCTCTCCGATCTCGCCGCCTTCACCCACCTCGTGACGCGCCTGAAGCTGGTGCCCGACGCCGCCGCCGACCCGGCCCTGTCGGAGGCGGAGCGCACGAGCGGCGCGGAGTTCGCTCGCCGCCTCTCCGTCGGAGCGCTCTCGCGGGCCTGGCAGATGCTCCTGAAGGCGGTGCCGGAGGTGCAGACCGCCCCGCGCGCCCTCGCCGCGGCCGAGATGGCGCTGGTGCGCCTGTGCTACGCCGCCGACCTGCCCTCTCCCGAGGAGGCGCTGCGGGCGCTGAAGGACGGCGCGCCCCTTTCGGTGGCCGGACCGGCGCCGGCCGGGCCGGCCGCTCCCGTGGCGCGGGACCGGCCGAGCCCCGGCCCTTCGGCCGGCGGTCCGGCGCTCGCCCCGCGACCGCAGGCGGAGGCCGCCCCCGGGCCGCGTCTCGCCCGGTTCGAGGACGTGGTGGCGCTGGCCGGCGAGCGGCGCGACATCGGCCTCAAGGCGGCGCTCGAGCGCGACGTGCGCCTCGTGCGCTTCGAGGAGGGCCGGATCGAGTTCGCCCTCGCCGAGGGCGGCAGCCGGACGCTCGCCAACGATCTGACCCGGGCGCTCGCCGACTGGACCGGCCGGCGCTGGGTCGTCGCCCTCTCCTCGGAGGCGGGCGCGCCGACCCTGCACGAGCGCCGCCGCGCCGCCGAACGCGACCGGCGGGAGGGCGCCGCCGGCCATCCCCTCGTGCGCGCCGTCCTCGACAGCTTTCCGGGGGCGGAGATCGTCGACGTGCGCGAGCGCCCGGCGGAGCCCGAGCTGGAGGCGGAACCGCCGGCCGAAGGCGAGATTGACGGCGACCGGGACTGACAGGAGACCACCATGCGCGACCTCATGGGCCTCATGAAGCAGGCGCAGGCCATGCAGGAGAAGATGCAGGCCGTGCAGGCCGAACTCGACACCCTCGAGGTCGAGGGATCCGCCGGCGGCGGCGTCGTCGCCGTGAAGATGACGGCCAAGGGCCAGGTGAAGGCGGTGTCGCTCGATCCCTCGCTCCTGAACCCGGACGAGAAGGAGATCGTGGAGGATCTCCTCGTCGCCGCCCTCAACGACGCCCGCGCCAAGGCCGAGCGGACCACGCAGGAGCGCCTGTCCGAGGTCACGAAGGGCCTGCCCCTGCCGCCCGGCATGAAGCTCTTCTGACCGCATGGGCCAGATCGCCGGTCCCGAGATCGAGCGCCTCGTCCAGCTGCTCGCCCGGCTTCCGGGTCTCGGCCCGCGCTCGGCGCGGCGCGCCGCGCTCCACCTCCTCAAGAAGCGCGAGCAGCTCCTCGGCCCCCTCGCCGAGGCGATGCGGGTCGCGAACGAGCGCATCGTCGTGTGCCGCACCTGCGGCAACGTCGACACCGCCGATCCCTGCACCATCTGCCGCGACCCGCGCCGGGACCCGACCATCCTGGTCGTGGTCGAGGACGTCTCGGACCTGTGGGCGCTCGAGCGCGCCGGCGCCGCGCCGGGCCGCTTCCACGTCCTCGAGGGCGTGCTCTCGGCCCTGGACGGGGTGCGCCCCGAGCACCTGAACCTCGACCGGCTCGTCGCCCGCGCGTCGGAGCCCGGGGTGGCCGAGGTCATCCTCGCGCTCAACGCCACGGTCGACGGCCAGACCACGGCCCACTACGTCACCGAGCTTCTCGCCCACCTGCCCGTGAAGGTGACGAAGCTCGCCCACGGCGTGCCCGTCGGCGGCGAGCTCGACTTCCTCGACGAGGGCACGCTTTCCGCCGCGATCCGCCAGCGCACCGCCTTCTGAGCCGGGGCGCGGCGCGCCGGTTCAGGCGGCGCTGCGGCTGCGGCCCATGCGGCCGCGGGCCATCGCCACCGCGGTGCGGAAGGCGGCGATCGTGGCGCCCGAATCCGCCTGGCCCTGGCCGACGATGTCGTAGGCGGTGCCGTGGGCGGGCGTGCAGATCGGGACCGGCATGCCGCCGAGGATGGTCACGCCGGCGGTGAAGCCGAGGAGCTTCAGGGCGATCTGGCCCTGGTCGTGGTACATGCTGACCACCACGTCGAAATCGCCGCGCTTCGCCCGCAGCCAAACGGTGTCGGCCGGAAACGGCCCCTCGGCGGCGATCCCCTCCGCCTTGGCGTCCTCGACGGCCGGGGCGATCACGTCGATCTCCTCGCGCCCGAACAGGCCGCCTTCGCCCGCATGGGGGTTGTAGCCGGCGACGGCGAGGCGCGGGCGCTCGACGCCGGCGGCGCGGAGCGTCCGGTCCGCGTCGCGGATGCCCTCCAGCACCTCCGCCCGGGTGAGGAGCGCAGAGACCTGCGCCATCGGCACGTGCGAGGTGACGCGGGCGTTCCAGAGATTGCCGAGGCGGTTGTACTCGGAGCAGCGGCCGGCGAAGCCGAGCCGGTCGGCGGCCCAATGGATCTCGTCGAGGTACGGGTTTCCGGCGAGCTTGAGCGCCTGCTTGTTGAAGGGCGTGAAGCAGATCGCGTCGACCTTGCCCTCCTTGCCGAGGTCGAGGGCGAGTCCGAAGTTCTTCATGGCGAAGCCGCCGCTCTCGCGGGAGGCGACGCCCTGCGGGATCGCGGTCGCGTTCGCGTGGCCGGCGTCGATCAGGACGGGCCGGCCCGGAGCGGCCGCCGCCGGCTCCCGCGCCTGCGGCACCTCGAGGGCGACCCCCGCGGCGCGGGCGCCGGCGGCGAGCACGCCCGCGTCGCCGATCACGGCGACCGCCGCCTCGCGGATCTCGTCCTTGGCGGCCAGAAGCTTCGCGGCGAGCTCGGCGCCGATGCCGGCGGCGTCGCCCATCACCAGCGCGATGCGGGGTGCGTTCATGATGCGCTCCTTTCGGTCTCGGAGACGACCGCCCCGGACGCGAACAGTTCCTCGATCTCCTGCGGCGAGAAGCCGTGCTCCTGCAGCACCTCGCGGCCGTGCTGGCCGTAGAGCGGCGCGCCGCGCTGCGGCCCGCCGGGCGTGCGCGAGAATTTTACCGGCAGGCCGAGCGTCGGCACCGGCCCGAGCTTCGCGTGCGGCACCTCGACCACCATGTCGCGGGCGCGCACCTGCGGGTCGGCATGCATCTGCGCGATGTCGTAGACGGGGCCGGCCGGCATGCCGGCCTCGTCGAACTTCTGCAGCCACTCCGCCGAGGGCCGACGCTTGAAATGCGGCGCCAGCGCCGCCTCGAGCTCGGCGAGATGCGCCATGCGGCCGGGATTGTCCTTGAAGCGGGGATCCTCGGCGATCTCGGGGGCGCCGAGCACCTCGAGCAGGCGCAGCCACGCGCGCTGGTTCGCCCCGCCGACCACGATCCAGCCGTCGGCGGTCTCGAAGGCTTGGTAGGGGGCGTTGAGGGGGTGGGCCGAGCCGAGCGGCCCCGGCGGATCGCCGGTGGCGAAGGTCATGGCCGATTGCCAGTAGGTCTGGACGATGCCGGCCTCGAGCAGCGAGGTGTCGACGAGCTGGCCCTCGCCGGTCCGGGAGCGGTGGTGGAGGGCGGCGAGAATGCCCATCGTGGCCAACAGCCCGGCGGTGATGTCGGTGAGGGGCGGGCCGCACTTCACCGGCGGGTCGCCCTTCCTCGTGCCGGTGATGCTCATGATCCCGCTCATCGCCTGGGCGACGAGGTCGAAGCCGCCGCGGGCCGAATAGGGGCCGGTGCGGCCGAAGCCCGAGATCGAGCAGTAGATCAGGCCCGGATGGCGCTCCCGCAGGGCCTCGTAGCCGAAGCCGAGCTTCTCGATCGTGTCCCGGCGGTAGTTCTCGACGAGCACGTCGGCGCCTTCGAGGAGCCGGTGCAGCACCCGCTTGCCGCCCTCGCTGCGCAGATCCAGGGCGATGCCCCGCTTGTTGCGGTTCATCATCATGAAGGCGGCCGATTCCGATCCGACCGTCGGGGGCACGCTGCGCCGCGTGTCGTCGCCGCCCGGCACCTTCTCGCCCTTGATCACGTCGGCGCCCATGTCGGCGAGCATCAGCGTGCAGGTCGGCCCGGCCATGATGTGGGTGAGGTCGACGACCTTCAGTCCCGCGAGCGCGGTCATGTCCTTCCTTTCCCGTTGGCCGCGCCTTCTAGCGGTAGAAGACCTCGACGAGGAAGAGGGGGATCGCCGGCACGTAGGTGACGAGGGCGAGCACGAACAGGAGCACGGCGATGAAGTAGACGTTGACCTTCGACACCTCCCACACGTCCGCCTTGGCGATGGAGCAGGACGTCATCAAGACGCTCGCCACCGGCGGGGTCTGCTGGCCTATGGCGAGGTTCAGCGTCACAACGATGCCGAAATGGACCGGGTCGATGCCGACCGAATTCACGATCGGCATGACGAGCGGCACCACCAGCACGATCGCCGCCGCCCCGTGCAGGAAGCAGCCGAGCACGAGCAGCAGGAGGTTGATGAGGAGGAGCACGACCCACTTGTTCTGGGTCAGCTCGGTCATGAACAGGGCGAGCCGCTGGGGCATCTGCGAGGCGGCGAGGTACTGGCCGAGCAGCGCCGAGGTCGCGACGAGCAGCATCACCACCGCGGTCTGGACGGCGCCGTCCTTGAGTCCGTCGATGAGCTCCTTCAGGCTGAGCTCCCGGTAGATCACCCCGCCGATGAACAGGGCGGCGAACACCGCGAGCCCGGCGCCCTCGGTCGCGGTGACGAAACCGCCGAAGATGCCGCCCAGGATGATGATCGGCAGGAGGAAGGCCCAGGCGGCCTCCTTGAAGGTCTTCCACACCCGCGAGAGCTGAAAGGTCTCCTCGACCGGGAAGCCGTAGCGGACGGCGAACCAGTAGGCGAGGCCCATCATCAAGGCCGCGCCGATGAGGCCCGGCACGATCCCGGCCACGAACAGCTGCACCACCGAGGCGTCGCCGTAGACCGCGTACAGGATCATCGGCACGGAGGGCGGGATGATGATGGCGAGGGACGCGCTCGACGAGGTGATCGCCGCGGTGAACTCCTTGGAATAGCCGCGCTTCTTCATCGCCGGCATCAGGATCGAGCCGAGGGCGGCGACGTCGGCGACCGCCGAGCCGGAGATCTCGGCGAAGAACAGGCTCGCCGCCACGTTGACCATGGCGAGGCCGCCGCGCACGAAGCCGATCAGCGCCGAGGCGAAGGCGATCAGCCGGCGCGAGATGCCGGTCGAGTTCATGAGCGCGCCGGCGAGGACGAAGAGCGGGATCGCGATGAGCGGAAAATTGGTCGCGCCGGTGAAGAGCGTGATCGGGCTCATCAGCAGCGAGTCGAACCCCTGCGCGTACCAGAGCGCCACCATCGAGACGATGCCGAGCGCCACGGCGATCGGCACGTTGATGAGGATCAGGGCGAACATCGCCAGGACCATGACGAGGGCGGTCACTGCGCGCCCTCCACGATCGCCCGCTCCGGATCGACCGGCGGCGCCTCGTGCAGCGCCTCGCGGATCCGGTCCGGCAGGACCAGCAGCTCGGCGATCACGAACAGGGCCGCGCCGATCGGCACGACCGACTGGGAGAACGAGATCGGCACCCAGGGCAGCGAGATCAGGGTGTCGCCCTGGAGCAGGATAACCACCTGCGTGCCGAACCACGTAACGAGGCCGAAGAAGCCGAGGACGAGGGCTGTCGAGAACAGGACGAAGGCGAGCCGCGGCCATTTGGGCATCGCCGCGACCAGGTTCGGGAAGCCGAGATGGCCCCGCTTCAGGGCCGCGAAGGCCGCCCCGTAATAGGTGATCCAGGCGAGCATGATCGCCGCCACCTCGTCGTACCAGCCGAAGGGCATGCCGAACTTGCGCATGAACACGGCGACGATGACAAGGAGGGCGAGCAGGAACATCAGCCCGATGCAGACGACCGCCAGGATCCGCTCGAGAGCGGTCCTGACGATCGCGAACGCGCGCACGGGGCCGCCTCCCGGGCGCTCAGCAGCCCTTGGCGAGGTCGAGGGCCTGCTTGATCAGCTTGTCGGCCCCGGGCACCTCCGCGGCGAAGCGGTCGTAGACCGGCTGGCTCGCCTTCACGAAGGACTCGTAGTCCGACTTGTTGAACTGCATGCCGGCGGCGATCATCTTCTTGCGGGCGTCCTCGTCGAGCTCGGCCGCCTGCTGGTAGGTCCAGTCCTGGATCGCCGCGGCCTCCTCGAGCAGGGCCTTCTGCACGTCCGGCGCATAGGCGTTGAACTTGCGCAGCGACGCGGTCGGGAAGCTCGGCGTGTAGGTGTGGTTCGTCTCCGTCAGGAACTTCTGCACCTCGTGGAACTTGCCCGCGAAGATGTTGACGTACGGGTTCTCCTGCCCGTCGACGACGCCGGTCTGCAGCGCCACGAAGGTCTCGGCGAAGCCCATCGGCACCGGCGCGGCGCCGAACGCCTCGAGCATGCGCGCCCGCCACACCCCTTGCGGAATGCGGATCTTCATGCCGCGCATGTCCTCCGGCCGGTTGATCGGCCGCAGATTGTTGCTGACCTGGCGAAAGCCGTTCTCCCAGATGCCGATGAGCTTGTAGCCGCGCTGCTCGAGCTTCGGGGCCAGGATCGGCCACACGATCTCCTTCGCGATGCACTTCATGTGATCGCGGTCCTTCACGAGGTACGGCAGGTCGAACATGCCGAACTCGGGCACCACCGTCGACATGATGGTGGAGGGCTGGGACATGTCCTGCGTCCCGAGCCGCAGCTTCTGCATCATCTCCTGGTCGTTGCCGAGCTGGCTCGAGTGGAACACCGTCACCTTGCCCTTGCCGCCGAGGCGCTTGTTGACGCGCTCGGCGAACTCGACGGCGGAGATGTACTGGACGTTGCCCGGCGGGCTCGTGGTGCCGAACTGCATCTCCTGCGCCGCGACGGCGGAGGTGAGGGTCACGAGCGCCGCGCCGGCGACGAGGTTGCGGACGTGCATCATCGAAATTACCTCCCGTTGGGCCGAGGGCCTCTTTTCTGGGGAGGCGAAGGTGCACGGGCCCTCCGAGCGCGTCAACTGTCTGCAATCCGGCCGCGGCGGGCTTCGGCCGAAGCGGGGCCGTGCCCTTGTCCCGCTCCGGTCGGCATGCGAGGGTCCGGCCGCAATCCGGAGATGCCCGATGGAATAGGTGGTGATCGGGGTCCTCGTCGCCCTCGTCCTGTACTGCGTGGAGGTCTACAACGGGCTCGTTTCCCTGCGGCAGCGGGTGAACCAGGCCTACGGCGACATCGACGTCCAGCTCAAGCAGCGCCACGACCTCGTGCCGAACCTCGTCGAGACCGTGAAGGGCTACGCCGCCCACGAGCGCGGCACCCTCGACGCCGTCGTCCAGGCGCGCAACGGCGCCCTCCAGGCCCGCGGCCCGGCCGAGCAGGCGGCTGCCGAAGGGGTGCTCGGCGCGGCGCTCGGGCGCCTGTTCGCCCTCGCCGAGGCCTATCCGGACCTCAAGGCCAACACCAATTTCCTGCAGCTCCAGACCGAGCTCGCCAACGTGGAGAACCGGCTCGCCGCGGCCCGCCGCTTCTTCAACAACGCGGTCTCCGAATACAACGCCGCGATCGAGTCCTTCCCCGCCGTGCTCTTCGCGCGCTCGATGGGCTTCTCGCACCGGGAATTCTTCGACGTCGGCGACGCGCAGCGCCAGACCCTCGACGCCCCGCCGGCGGTGAAGTTCTAGGCTGTCAGACTCGGGCCGGCGCGACCCGTCCGGGGCGGATCGCCGGGCCCGTTTCCGCCGTGGACCCGCCCTCGCCGGCGCTTGCGCAACGGCCGGCGCTCCGCCACGCTGCCCCAGCGACAACCGGCGCGCAGCGCCGAAAGGGGGAGCGATGATCACGGGAGCGAACCAGAGATATCTCGCCGAGGCGGTCGGCACCGCGGTGCTGGTGCTGGTGGGCTGCGGCGCCGCCACGATCGGCACCAACGTCACCGGCGCCACGGCGGTCGACATCGTCGGCATCGCCTTCGCCTTCGGCCTCGCGGTGACGGCGATGGCCTACGGCATCGGGCCGATCTCCGGCTGCCACATAAACCCCGCGGTCACGGTCGCCATGGTGATGGCCGGGCGAATGGAAAAAAGCGAGGCGGTGGGCTACGTCGTGGCCCAGGTGGTCGGCGCCGTCATCGGCGCGCTCGTCCTGGTGATCATCCTGAAGAGCCGCCTCGCCGGCTACGACATCTCGGCCAACGGCCTCGGCCAGAACGGCTGGGGGCAGGGCTATCTCGGCGGCTACGGGCTCCTCGCCGCGCTTATCGTCGAGTTCGTGGCGACCTTCATCTTCATCCTGGTGATCCTCGCGGCGACGAACCCGACCGCGAACCTGCAGGTGGCCGGCCTGATCATCGGGCTGACCCTGTTCGTGCTGCACTTCCCGTTCGTGAACGTGACCGGCCTGTCGGTGAACCCGGCCCGCAGCCTCGGCCCGGCGCTGTTCGCCGGGAGCACGGCGATCGCCCAGCTGTGGCTGTTCCTGGTCGTGCCGACCCTCGCCGGCGCCGCCGCCGGAATCCTGTTCCGCAACGGCGTCCTGGCCCCGGCGGTCGCCCCGCCGGCCCCGCCCCCCGCCGCCACCCCGGCCACCAGCGGATAGGCGCGGCGCGCCCGGGGGGGCCGACGGCGTAACCGCCCCCGCCTCCCCCTTGCGGGGAGGCCGGACTCGGGGCGTAGCCCGAGCCGGGTGGGATCGCCGGGGAAGAGTGCCGGAGCCGACGGGCGCTCGCTCTCGGGAACGTCGGCGCACGGTCCCGCGGACCCCCACCTCTGCCCCTCCCCACAAGGGGGAGGGGGCGCTTCGCATCGAGCTGGAGG
>VFQR01002399.1_pt1 | contig 12028 bp, 9 predicted proteins | sample 3512321 | NCBI WGS metagenome assembly VFQR01 (sample SAMN10412374, study PRJNA504923) | tailings metagenome | isolation source: Relicate 3 Philex TSF1 revegetated site | place: Philippines: Tuba, Benguet | collected 2017-08-29
CGGGGGGGACGGGCGGGCACGTGATGCCGGCGCTGGCGGTGGCCGACGCGCTGCGGGCGCGCGGGGCTGAGGTCTCGTTCATCGGTGCCCGCGGTGCGGGCGCCGGGGAGGCGGTGCGGGCGGCGGGGTACCGGGAGGACACGATCCCGCTGCGCGGCATCGTCCGCCGCCTCTCGGTGATGAACGCCTGGGCGGTCGTCCTGGCCGCCCTGGCCACGCCGCGGGCCGTCTCGCTGCTCACGCGTCGCCGCGCCAAGGTGGTCGTGGGCGGAGGCTCGTACGTCGCGGGCCCTGTGGCCCTCGCCGGGTGGCTCACCCGCCGCCCCGTGCTGCTCACGGAGGCCGACTCGCACCTGGGCATGGCGAACCGCATGGCCGCGCCCTTCGCCCGCAAGGTCACCCTGGCCTTCCCGCTCAAGGGGCGCTCGGGCCGCAAGTACCTCGTCACGGGCCGCCCCGTGGGCACCGACGTCACCCGCGCCACCCGCACCGCGGGGCGCCGGGCGTTCGGCATCGACCCCGGGGCGACCGTCATCCTCGTCGTCGGCGGCTCCCAGGGCGCCCGCACGCTCAACCACGCCGCCGTGGAGGCGTTCGGGGACGACCCGCCGGTCGAGGTCATCCACGTCGCCGGCCCCCGGCAGCTCGAGGAGACCCGCACCCTGCTCGCCCTCCACCAGCCCGGCCCCCGGTACCGCCTCGTGGGCTACCTCGACAACCTCCCCGACGCCATCGCCGCCGCCGACCTGGTGGTCTCGCGCTCGGGCGGGTCGGTGTTCGAGCTGGCGGCGATCGGGCGCCCGTCGATCCTCGTGCCGTACCCGCACGCCACGGCCGACCACCAGACGAAGAACGCCGACTGGCTCGCGGGCGCCGGGGCGGCCATCGTGCTGCCCGACGGCGACTGCACCGGCGAGCGGCTGCGCGGCCTGGTGGGGGCGATGCTCGCCGACCGCCGCCGCCTGGAGGCGATGGGGGAGGCCGCCCGCGCCGTCGGGCGCCCGGACGCCGCCGACGTCGTGGCCGAGCAGGCCCTCGCGCTCGCGCGCCCCCGCAGGCGCCGCCGCCTGCGGCTCCCCCGCCTGCGCCGCCGCCCGAAGTGAGCGGGACGGGCGCCGGCCCGCGGCCGATCCACCTCGTGGGGATCGGCGGCGCGGGGATGAGCGGCCTGGCGCGCCTCGCGGTCGCCGCCGGCTACGCGGTGGCGGGCACCGACCGGGAGGACTCGGCGGCGCTGGACGCCCTGCGGGCGATCGGCGTCGAGGCGCACGTGGGGCACTCGGCCGGCGCGGTCGGTCCGGACGCCGCCGCGCTCGTCGTCTCGACCGCGATCGCCGCCGACAACCCGGAGCTCGCGGAGGCGGCCCGCCGCGGGCTGCCGGTGCTGCACCGCTCCGAGCTCCTCGCCGAGCTCATGGCCGGGCGCCGCGGCCTGGCCGTCGCCGGGGCCCACGGCAAGTCCACGACCAGCGCCATGCTCCACGCCGCTCTGGGCGACGCCTCGGCCTGCGTGGGCGCGACGATCGCGGGGGGCGAGGGCACCGGGGCCGTCTGGGGCACGGGCCCGTGGTTCGTGGCCGAGGCCGACGAGAGCGACCGCTCCCTGCTCAACCTGGCGCCCGAGGCCGCGATCCTCCTCAACGTCGACCACGACCACCACGCGACCTACGCGTCCCTGGACGAGGTGAAGGACGTCTTCCGGGCCTTCGTCGGGGCGCTCCCGGCCTCGGGGTGCCTCGTGGCCGGGCCGGACGCCGACGCGCGCGCCTGCGCCGACGCCGCGCCGTGCGAGGTGCGCCTTGTGGGCGACGTCCCGGGCGCCTTCTGCCGCGTCGAGCGCGACGGGGCGGAGACCGGCTTCGTCCTGGCCCTGGCCGACGGCCGCCGCGTGCCCGTGCCGCTCGCCGTCCCCGGGCGCCACAACGCCGAGAACGCGGCCTGCGCCCTGGCCCTCGCCGACTGGTGCGGCGTCCCGCTCGACGAGGCCGCCGCCCGCCTGGCGGCCTTCACGGGCGTGGGACGCCGGATGGAGGCCCGCGGCGTCGCCGGCGGAGTGACCGTCGTGGACGACTACGCCCACCACCCGGCCGAGATCCGCGCGACCCTGCAGGCGGCCCGCGAGCGGGCCCCCGGGCGCGTGCTGGTGGTGTTCCAGCCCCACCTGCCGTCGCGCACCCGGGCCCTCGGCGCCGAGCTGGGCGAGGCCCTGGGCGCCGCCGACGTGGCCGTCGTGACCGACGTCTACCTCGCCCGGGAGCCCGCCGACCCGGCCGTGACGGGGCGCTCCGTGGCCGACCACGTGCCCGGCCCGGCCCGCGCCGTCTACGCGCCCGCCCTCGCCGAGGCGCGGGACGCCGTGCTCGCCGAGGCCCGCCCGGGCGACCTGGTCATCACGATGGGCGCGGGCGACGTGACCGGTCTGGGGCAGGAGTTGGTGGCCCGCCTGGGGAAGACCTCCGGCGATGGGAGCACCCACGAGCGCACCGCCCCTGCCTGACCTCGAGCGCGACGCCCCGCTCGCCCCGCTGACGACCATCCGGGTCGGCGGGACCGCCGACTGGCTCTGCCGGGCCGGATCCTTCCGCGCCGTGGTCGAGGCGCTGGCCTGGGCGCGCGACGAGGACCTGCGGGTCGCCGTGGTGGGGAAGGGCTCCAACCTCATCGCCGCGGACGACGGCTTCCGCGGACTGGTGCTGCGCCTCACCGGCCGCCTCACCTCCATCTCGGTGCGCGGCGACGACCTCTGGTGCGGGGGCGGGGCCTCCCTGCCGCGCGCCGTGCAGCGCGCCGCCACGGCCGGGCTGACCGGGCTCGAGTGGGGCGCCTCCATCCCCGGCACGGCCGGCGGCGCGGTGGCGATGAACGCCGGCGCCCACGCGGGCGACCTCGCCCAGGTGCTGCGCTGGGCCGTGGTCTGCGGCCCGGACGGGCGGCGCCGGGTGGGCCCGGACGACCTCGCGCTCGGTTACCGCCGCTCGGCCATCGGCCCCGGCGACGTCGTGGCGGCCGTCGGCTTCGCCCTCACGCCCGGGGACACGGACGCCATCACCGCCCGCCTCGCGGAGTTCCGCGGCCACCGCCGCGCCACCCAGCCCCAGGGCGTCCGCACCTTCGGGAGCGTCTTCACCAACCCGCCGGGAGACTCGGCCGGCCGGCTGCTCGAGGCCGCCGGCTGCAAGGGCCTCACCGTGGGCGGCGCGCGCTTCTCCCCGGTCCACGCGAACTTCATCGAGGCGTCCCCGGGCAGCCGGGCCGACGACGTCCTGGCGCTCATGGCCGAGGGCCGCCGCCGGGTGCAGGCCGCGGGCGGCCCCGAGCTCGTGCCCGAGGTGCGGTACCTCGACCCGGAGCGCGGCATCGTCCGCGCCCCCCTGGAGGGCCGGTGAGCTCCTCCCGCCCGGCGCCCGGCCGGCCCGCCCGCGAGCGCCCGCACCCCGCCCTCGCCGAGCGCCGCCGGGCCATCGCGCGGGCCCAGGGCAAGCGCCGCCGCTCCGGCGTGCTGCTGCTGATCGGCGCCGCCGTCGCGGCCGCGTTCGTCTACTGGATCGCCACGGGGCCCCTCCTCGCCGTGCACGACGTGCGGATGGGCGGCTACGAGCGCGAGGACAAGGGCGAGCTCATGTCCGCCCTGGAGCGCGCCGCCGGCACCGGGACGATCCTGCAGCCGGCGATCGGGGAGATGCAGGAGGCCGCCGACGCGTTCCCCTGGGTCGAGTCGATCTCGGTCGCCCGCACCTGGCCCCGCGGCCTGGTCGTGGACGTGACCGAGGCCGAGCCGGTGGCCGTCGCGGCCTTCGGCGACCAGGCTGTGCTCGTCTCCGCCGCCGGCCGCGTGCTGGGCCCCCGCGAGGGCTCGCCCGGGCTGGGCTGGATGCGGCTCGACGCGGCGCCCCCGGCGCCCGGCGCCACGCTGCCCGACGAGGCCCGCGCGGGCCTCGCGTTCATGGCCGCGGCGCCGCCGGAGGTGGCTGCCCGCGTGCGCGCCCTGAGCCTCGGCCGGGACGGCGCCCTGACCGCCCGGCTCACCGACGGCCCGCCCCTGCGGCTGGGCCCGCCGGAGCGCCTCGCGGCGAAGGCCTCGGCCCTCGCGCTGGTGCTGTCGAGCGTTTCCGCCGCGGACCAGCAGGCGGCGACCTACATCGACCTCACGTTCCCCGAGCGGCCGGCCCTCGGCACGACCGCCGTGGGGGAGGCGACGACGGACGCGACGACCTCCGAGACGGGGGACGGGAGCACGACGGAGACCTCCGACGGGAACCTCTACGGGACCGGGGACGAGACGGTCGCGGACCCCGCCGCGACGACCTCCCCCTGACCCTCGACTGATGATCGAGTGTTGGTGACCCATCCCGGCAAAAGCCTCGACTCATACCTGAGTCATGCTTGACACCCCGGGGTCGCCGATCTAGTTTCCAGGCTGGTGGAGTCGTGCCTACGCCAGGACGGATCGGCGTGAAATCGTGTCCGCCAACCCTCGATGGTGAGTCGAGGGTGTCCTGAATCACCGCATGAGAAGTGCCGATCGGGGGAATCCGGTGGAGTCGAGCAACTACCTGGCGGTCATCAAGGTGATCGGTGTCGGCGGGGGTGGCGTGAACGCCGTCAACCGCATGATCGACGCCGGTGTCCGGGGCGTGGAGTTCATCGCCGTCAACACCGACGCCCAGGCGCTGTCGATGTGCGACGCGGACGTGAAGATCCACATCGGCAGCACCATCACCAAGGGCCTCGGCGCGGGTGCCGACCCGCGCGTCGGCCGTGACGCCGCCGAGGAGAGCCGGGAGGAGCTGAAGGAGGCCGTCCGCGGCGCGGACATGGTCTTCGTCACCGCCGGCGAGGGCGGCGGCACCGGCACCGGCGCGGCGCCGGTCATCGCCCAGATCGCACGGGAGCAGGGCGCCCTCACCGTGGGCGTCGTGACCCGGCCGTTCTCGTTCGAGGGTGCGCAGCGCACGCGCCGCGCCGAGGACGGGATCTCCGAGCTCCAGAAGCAGGTCGACTCGGTCATCGTCATCCCGAACGAGCGGCTCATCCAGGTCGTCGAGCGCCGCACCTCGATCATCGACGCCTTCCGGATGGCCGACGACGTCCTCCGCCAGGGCGTCCAGGGGATCACGGACCTCATCACCGTCCCCGGGCTCATCAACCTGGACTTCGCCGACGTCCGCACGATCATGCAGGACGCCGGCGCGTCGCTCATGGGCATCGGCGTCGCCTCCGGCGAGAACCGGGCCGCCGAGGCCGCGCAGGCCGCGATCTCCTCCCCGCTGCTCGAGACGACCGTCGCCGGCGCGACGGGCGTCCTCCTCAACATCACCGGCGGCGCCGACCTCGGCCTCTTCGAGATCGACGAGGCCGCCGGGATCATCCGCCAGGCCGCCCACGACGACTGCAACGTCATCTTCGGCGCGGTCATCGACGAGGCGATCGGCGACCAGCTCCGCGTCACGGTCATCGCCACGGGCTTCGACGGCGCCGAGGCGCCGCGGGCCGAGGAGCGCGCCGAGCCGCGGTTCGGCCGCCGCGAGCGCGAGGGCGCGGCCGTCCCGTCGGCCGCCCCGTCCCGCCGCCCGGTCCCGGCCCGTCAGCCGGCGCCCGAGCCGGCCCGCCCCGCCCTCACCCTGGACCAGGGCGAGCGCAAGGGCTTCGAGATCCCCGACGACGCGCTGGAGATCCCCGACTTCCTGAAGTAGCCGGCCCTACCGCCGCAGGGTGACGTCCACGACGTCGCCCTGCACGGTGCCCCGGGCGATCTCGACGCGCACGGGGAGCCGGGCGGCGGTGCGGGCGCGCCCGGTGACCGGCACGGCCACCGTGGCCGCGCGGCCCGGGCGCAGCGCGAAGGCCCTCCGCCCGTAGATCGTTCCCCGGCCGAAGACCGCGTCCGGATCGGGGATCGTGGAGAGCACCACCCGACCGGTGCACCGGGGGCCGCCCACCGGGCAGGACACCCGCACCGGCACCGTCGCGCCGCGCCGCTTGAGCGCGGTCGCGCGGATCTCGGCGCCGCCCAGGGCGTTCGCCTCCTTCATGGTGATCCGGCTCACCCGGTTGAGGCGGGAGTCCGTGAACCAGATGGCCCGGTCCGGGCCGAAGGCGATCGCGTCGGCGCTGCGCCCGCCGGGCAGCCGCAGCAGGCGCACCCGCCCGGCCGTCGTGACGCGGCCGAGGCCGTCGGCCGTCGCGAACCAGAGGGCACCGTCGGGGCCGGCGGTGATCCCGGAGGGGCCGATCTCCCGGTTGGGCAGGTCCCACTCGCGGGCGCGCCCCTGCGTGTCCATGCGGCCGACGACGGCGGAGTCGGTGGTCGTGCCGGCGTAGGGGCCGGTCGCGCGGTCGCGCAGCCCGGAGCGCGTGTACCAGAGGCGCCCGTCCGGGCCGAGCGCCATGCCGGTCACGGCGGGCAGCGCGCAGCCGAGGGACGGCGTGCACGGGTTGACGAGGGGGAAGGGGGAGAGCCCGCCGTCGTCGCCCACCCGCACGAGGAGGCCGTCGCTGGCGACCCAGGCCACGCCGTCCGCGCCGATGGCCATGACCGGCTGGTCCCCGTGCTCCCGCGGGTACTCGCGGATGACCTGCGGGGAGACGTAGCGCACCCACTCGCCCAGGTTGGACGCCGTGTAGACGCCGCCGGAGGGGCGGGCGACGAGCGTGCTGGCGGAGATGAAGCCGGTGTTCTCGAAACCGTTGAAGGTGCCGTCCGGGCGCAGGAACACCGAGTAGGACCCGGACTGGTTGAGGAACCAGAGGCCCTCGGCGCCGGGGGACAGCGTGGAGGGGCCCGTCTGGGAGACGTCCTCCGGGTCCTTCGGCACCGGCACCTGGCTCACGGCGCCGTCCATCCCGATCCTCACGAGCCCCGCCGCGTTCGGCGCCGCGACCCAGATCGCCCCCTGCCAGGACGCGATGGGCCGATCCCAGGAATAGGTGCTGAGGCCCGCGGCCGGCACCGGCATCGGGATGTCCCGGATCGCCGCCTCCGCGGCCGCCGCGCCCCCGAGGAGCGCCCCCGCCGCCAGCCCCGCCGCGACCGCCCGCATCCCACGTCCCGCCATGCCACGCGCCTCCCCGTCGGCCTCTCCACCGGCGGCGGACGCTATCCGCGGCACCTCCCGGGGGCACGCCGGCCGGTCACGGCGGACCGGCGAGGAGGCGGCCGGCGAGGGACGCCGTGCCCGCCAGGACCCGGCCGCGCCCGTCGTCGGCCGCCACGAGCGCGGCGGTCCGGCGTCCGGGGCCCAGGGCGATCGTCGCGCTCCAGGAGCGGTTGGACCCCTGGTGCACGTGGGACGCGACGCGCAGGGGGTGGCGCGGGGCGAGGAGGCCGGGCCGCACCCAGCCCATCCCGTAGGCGGGGCCACGGCCGGGCGCCGGGGCGAGGAGGCGCGCGACGTCCTCCGGGCGCAGCACGGACGGGCCGTCCGCCAGGAACTCCCGGGCGAAGCGGCCCCAGTCGGCGAGGGGCATGTGGAGCCGCCCGGCGGGGCCCATGACCGGCGGGTTGTCCTCCCAGGGCGCCCCGGGGGCGAGGGCCGGGCCGCGCCCGGCCATGAGGCGGAGGTGGCGCGGGGGGTGGCCGCGTGGCGCGTCCCCGGGCGGCGCGCCGTGCCCGGCCCCGGTGATACCGAGCGGGGCGAGCAGCTCCTCGTGGAGGGCCTCCTCCCAGGACGTCCCGGTCGCGGCCTCGGCCACCGCGCCCGCCACGATGTAGCCGAGGTTGGAGTAGACGAAGCGACCCGGGCGCCGCGGGGGCGCGGCGAGCGCCCGGGCGGCCACCTCCTCGCGCTGGACGGCGACGGGCCGCGGGTCGTCGTGGGCCGCCAGGAGGAGCGCGGGCGGGAGGTTGGCGGGGAGCCCCGCGCGGTGCCGCAGCAGGCTCTCGAGGGTCACCGAGTCCCAGCCCGGGTCGACGTGACCGCGCAGGGCGGGGAGCAGGGATGGCAGCGTCGCCTCCCACGCGACGTCGGCGCGGGCCGCGAGGCGGGCCAGCAGGGCGGCCGTGAACGCCTTGCCACAGGACCCGATGTGCCAGGGGTCGCCCGGCAGGGCCGGATCGTCGCCGCCGCGCGCCCGGACCCCGGCGACTGCGACGACGGTCCCGCCGGGCCCGACGAGGGCCGCGCCCAGGGCCGGCGCGCCCAGCCGCCGCCGCGCCGAGACCACCTCGGCCCGCAGGACCGCGTCTCCGCCGCCCGTGCCCTCCATGGGGACAGCCTCCCACGTCCGGGCGGGACATCGACCCGGCGGACGGGGGGCGGAACGGCCGGACGGGCGTGGTACCGTCGGGGCGGATGGAGGCAGCCCTCGAGCACACCACCCTTCACGGGCGTCATACGGCGCTGGGCGCGAGGATGGGGGCCTTCGCCGGCTGGGACATGCCGCTCCACTACGCCGGCGCGAAGGCCGAGCACCTCGCCGTGCGCGAGCGCAGCGGGGTCTTCGACGTGTCCCACATGGGCCAGCTCGAGGTGTCGGGCGCCGGCGCCCGTGACGCGCTCCAGGCGCTCCTCACCAACGACGTCACGGCGATCGGGCCGGGGCAGGGGCAGTACACGCTGCTCTGCGAGGACGACGGCGGGGTCATCGACGACCTCATCGCCTACGCCCTCCCGGACCGCTACCTGCTCGTCGTCAACGCCTCCAACGTCGCGGCCTGCCGCGCGCGCCTCGAGGACCGGCTGCCCGCCGGCGTCGACCTCGCCGACCGCACCACCGAGATCGCGATGATCGCGCTGCAGGGCCCCCGCTGGGCGGACGCCCTGCTGCCCCACGCGGCCACGCCGCTCGCCACGACCCTCGCCTACTTCGACGTGGGCGAGGACATGATCGCCGGCGTCCCCTGCCTCGTCGCCCGCACCGGCTACACCGGCGAGCCGGGCGTCGAGCTCATGTGCCCGGCCGACGGGGCCCCCGAGCTGTGGGACGCGCTCACCGGCGGCGACGCCGGCGCGGAGCCCTGCGGCCTCGTGGCGCGCGACACGCTCCGGATGGAGATGGGCTACCCGCTCTACGGGCAGGAGCTCTCGCGCGACCGCTCCCCGATCGTGGCCGGCCTGCGCTGGGCCTGCGACCTCGCCGGCGGCGGCTACGCCGGGGTCGAGAGGATGCGCCGCGAGGCCGAGGAGGGCACCGCCGAGCGCCTGGCCGCCTTCCGCCTCACCGAGCCCGGCATCCCGCGCACCGGCCAGGACGTCCTCGTGGACGGCTCCCCGGCCGGCACCGTGACGAGCGGGACCCTGTCCCCGTGCCTCGGCGTCGGGATCGGGATGGCCTACGTGCCGTCCGCCGCCGCCGCCCCCGACACGGACGTGGTCATCGACGTCCGCGGCAAGCACAAGACCGCCCGCACCGCGCGCCGCCCCCTGGTGGCGGCGTCCCCCAAGGAGTGAAGGAGCAGCCCGTGGCCGCCGACGAGTCCTACCCCGCCGACCTCCGCTACCACCGGGAGCACGACTGGGTGCGCACCGAGGGGGACGAGGCCGTCTTCGGGATCACCTGGTACGCGCAGGACGCCCTCGGCGAGGTCGTCTACTACGACCCGCCCGAGGTCGGCGCGACCGTGACGAAGGACTCCTCCTACGGCGAGCTCGAGTCCGTGAAGGCCGTCTCCGACATCTTCGCCCCGGCGAGCGGCGAGGTGACGGCGGTCAACACGGGTATCGGCGACAAGCCGGACGTCGTGAACGAGGACCCGTACGGGGACGGCTGGCTCATCAAGGTGCGCCTCTCCGACCCGTCCGAGCTCGACGAGCTGATGGACGAGCCCGCCTACCGCGCGTACCTGGCGGGGCTGTGAGCCGCTACACCTCCCTCACCGACGACGACCTCCGGGTGATGCTGGAGGCGATCGGGGCGGCGTCCGTCGAGGAGCTCTTCGACGTCATCCCCGAGGGCGTCCGCCTCGGCCGTCCGCTGGACCTGCCGCCCGGGCTCTCGGAGCAGGAGGTGTTCGCGCACCTCTCCGAGCTGGCCTCCCGGAACGTGAGCGCCGAGGACGAGATCACCTTCCTGGGCGCCGGGATGTACGACCACTACGTCCCGGCCCTCATCGACTCGATCCTGTCGCGGTCCGAGTTCCTCACCCCGTACACGCCGTACCAGCCCGAGATCTCCCAGGGCGGGCTGCAGGTGATGTTCGAGTACCAGACCGCCATCTCGGAGCTGACCGGCCTGCCGGTCTCGAACGCCTCGCTCTACGAGGGGCCGTCGGCCGTCGGCGCCGCCGCCTACCTCGCCAAGCTGGCGAACGGGCGGCCCGAGGTCGTGGTCTCCCGCGGCGTCCACCCGCACAGCCGCGGCACCGTCGAGACGCTCGCCCCCGGCTACGGGCAGACGATCGTGGAGGCGCCCCTGCGCGACGGCGTCACCGACCTGGACGCGCTGACGGGCCTCGTGGGTCCGCAGACCTCCGCGGTCATCCTCCAGCAGCCCAACTTCCTGGGCGCGGTCGAGGACCTGGAGCCGCTCGTGGCCGCCGCCAAGGCGCACGGCGCCCTCGTGGTCTGCGCGTGCGACCCGCTGCCCCTGGCGCTGCTGAAGACGCCCGGCGAGCTGGGCGTCGACGTCGCCGTGGGGGAGGGCCAGTCCCTCGGCAACCGCCTCGACTTCGGCGGGCCCTCGTTCGGCTTCTTCGCCGCGAGCCAGGAGCACATCCGCCGGATGCCCGGCCGCATCGCCGGCGAGACGACCGACGTCGACGGCCGCCGCGGGTTCGTCCTGACGCTGCAGACCCGCGAGCAGCACATCCGCCGCGAGAAGGCGACGAGCAACATCTGCACCGCCCAGGTGCTCAACGCGCTGGCCGGCGTCATCTACCTGTCCTGGCTCGGCAAGCGGGGCGCCGTGGAGCTTGCGGAGCTCATGCTGCGTCGCACGGACTACGCACGGCGCACCCTGAGCGCCCTGCCGGGCGTGCGCACGCTGCACGACCAGCCGGTGGCCCGCGAGTTCGCCCTCGCCCTGGACGCCCCGGTGGAGGCCGTGATCGAGCGGTGCGCCGCGGAGGGCGTCAACGCCGGCTACGCGCTCGGCCGTGAGTACCCCGAGTACGCGGACGGCCTGCTCGTGGCGATCACCGAGCGCCGCAGCCGCGCCGACATCGACCGGCTCGCCGACGTGCTGGGACGGGCGGTCGCCACCGAGTCCCATGCCGCCACGACGACGGGGGTGCGGGCATGAGCGTGACCGTGCAGACCCCGCAGCAGCGCGACCACGCGACGACGATCTACGAGCGCTCGCGCCCCGGCCGCCGCGCCTTCACGCCGCCGCCCCTCGACGTCCCCGACGTCCCGCTCGACGACCTGCTCCCGGCGCACCTGCGCCGCGCCGAGCCGGCCGAGCTGCCCGAGGTGGCCGAGCCCGAGATAGTGCGCCACTACAACGGGCTGTCGAAGCGCAACTTCGACCTGGACAGCGGCTTCTACCCGCTCGGCTCCTGCACGATGAAGCACAACCCGAAGCTCCACGAGCGCGTCGCGGCGCTGCCGGGCAACGCCCGGCTGCACCCGCTCCAGGCGCCCGCACGGGCCCAGGGGGCCCTCGAGCTGATGTGGCTGCTGGAGCGGGCCCTCGCCGAGGTGTCCGGCCTGCCGCACGTCGGGCTGCAGCCGAGCGCCGGGTCGCACGGCGAGCTCGCCGGCGTGCTCCTCACCCGGGCGTACCACGCCGACCGCGGCGAGGACCGCACCCTCGTCCTCACCCCGGACACGGCCCACGGCACCAACCCGGCGACCGTGACGATGGCCGGCTACGAGGTCGTGAAGGTCGGCACGTCGCCGGACGGCGGGGTGGACGTGGAGGACCTGCGGCGCAAGGCCGACGGCCGCGTCGCCTGCCTCATGCTCACGAACCCGAACACGCTGGGCATCTTCGACCCGAACATCGAGGAGATCGCCCGGATCGTCCACGACGCCGGCGCGACCCTCTACTACGACGGCGCCAACCTGAACGCCGTCATGGGCAAGAGCCGCCCCGGCGACATGGGCTTCGACATCGTGCACTTCAACCTGCACAAGTCGTTCACCCAGCC